>Ga0207700_10001236_pt1 | contig 14569 bp, 15 predicted proteins | sample LARL82metaG_FD_184348 | JGI IMG/M metagenome (GOLD analysis project Ga0207700, IMG submission 184348) | Corn, switchgrass and miscanthus rhizosphere microbial communities from Kellogg Biological Station, Michigan, USA - LAR L8-2 metaG... | ecosystem: Host-associated > Plants > Roots >...
CATCTCCGCCAGGGTTTCACCTTCAACATACTGTGAAATTGAACGTTCGAGCAGTCCTTTGGGATCGAAATTTGGCTTGCCGCCCAGCTGCTGAATTCGCTCCGCCAGTGAGTCGGCGTGCTCGCGCTCATCATCCGCATGCTCCTTGAATTCATTCGCCACGCTTTTGGCGTGGACGCCGGTTGCCATAAAGTAATGGTGCATGTAGCGCAGCACGCAGACAATCTCCGTGGCCAGGGCTTCATTCAGGATTTCAATGGTTTTGTTGACGTCGCCTTTATAACTTTCGGTTACTGCGCCGTCTTCCATTTTGCGAACGGCGCGCTGGCGTATCTCCTGTATATCTCTAACAAAATGCGGCATAAGGTTCCTCGTCGGGCGGGATAATTGGAAGTAACAGAGATAAGATTGCCGCCAAGCAATTCAGGATGTCTGACATGTTAGTGAGCAAAATGTTGGTCCACGGAAAAAGCTGAACGAGTGAATTTTCCGCGAATCTTTGCAAATTCTTAATGTCTGACATCGGACTGTAACATTGAACTTGTGGAGCGTGGGCAGTTTACCTGCTATGATTCCTTCGTCCTCGACTCTGATAGACACGTCGCCTGTTAGTGCCTGCCTATTTCTGCTGAGAACCATTTTGAACGTTAGTAAAAGGACTTCCATGAAGAAGATTTTTGTAGGTAACTTTTCCTTCAGCCTTTCCGAAGACGAGCTCCGATCTCTGTTTACGCCCTTCGGAACTGTTGACAGTGCAACGGTGGTTACCGACCGTGCAACTGGCCGATCACGCGGCTTTGGTTTCGTGGAAATGCCGAATAACGATGAAGCGGAAAAAGCGATTACCGCTCTGAACGGCAAAGATTCCGGCGGACGCGCGCTGACAGTGAATGAAGCTCGTCCCAAAGTTGATCGCGGCGGTCGCGGCGGTGGCGGAGGCAGGGACGACTATTCCGGCCACGCGCGCCAGCCTCGCGAACCTCGCTGGTAAAAACCCTGCAGCGCAGCAGGCGATGAAAGCTGCTGCGCTGTTTCAATTTCTCTCTCAAAATGATTGCTTCACGCATGATCAGGGGTGACACTCGCCCGCGAGCAGCGCGTTATTTCTCCTTCAGTTATTTTCCCATTGCATCCACACATTCGTAGTGTCTTCTGCCAACGGACTTACAATCGCGCACAAAATAAAAACGGCCGCACCCTTTGAGGATGCGGCCAGTTAAGGAGCGTACTGAGCTGTTATCTCTGTTAGCGGATGCGGCGGGCTATCATCTGCCACGAAGTTCCGTTCCAGAAGAGAAGACCGCGTACCTGCACGTTGCCGCCATTGGCCACCGCGACGCGGCTATCGGTTGAGGTGGTTTTGGTTACGTGAACCACAGTCTGTCCGGAGATGGTTCTCAGAGCAGAATCGGTGGCCAGGTTGATGTCGAAGGTGCTGGCTGCCGCATTTGCTACCACACCAGAAACACCTTGCTGCTGCAGGTTGATCTTGTCTGGGGTGATGGCGCCGCTGGCCGGTGGCACAGCTGCGTTGGTGTCAACTTCAATGCGCTGGCCCTGGTGGATGGTCGTTGCGTCAAAGGGGAAGGTGGCGCTGGGCAGGCCGCCGCCAAAACCGTTGCCCGCTTTTACGCGGAACTTGCTGGCGCTGAGGCCGGCGATGTTCACGCTGAAGCTGGCGCCAATTTTAGTGTCGTCCATTCCATTGCCGATGCCGTCATGAGCATTCACGGTGAGCGTGGTGCCGCTGATGGCGGTGATCAGGCCTTCAACTTCTGCTCCGGTGTTGCTTTCCAGGCCTTCAATTTCTTGGGCAAACAAGCTGCCATCGGCGCGGGTGAAGCCTTCCACGGTCACAACCTGGTTGAGCAGGCTTGCGACGGTGGTAACGCCATCTTTGAACTGCGTGGTGCCGTCGGTGTTAAAAGTCATCAACGAACCGGTCTGGCCGACCTTGAAAGTGAAGCTGGAGCCGTTCACGGCGGTTACTGTTCCCTGGACGTCTTCGATTTCGCCGTCATCATCCTGCTGGTTGGCGGCTACGCCGGGAGCTTTGGCAGTGATGTTGAATGAAGTGGAAGTGAAAGCGATTCCGTTCACAACGCCTGCGGCTGTGGTGATTGATGCGCCAACGTTTACATCAATATTCAGGACCAGCGGGCTGCTGCCGATGACGAGGTTCGGGCTGAGCGGAACAGTAATGGACGCGCTGGCCGGGCCATTGATGTGAACTGCCGTGCCTGCAGTGGTGAGGAACGTGAGTTCGGAATTCACCAGCGTGAGGTTCGCTGCGGTGAACGTGCCTTGGGGCAGACTGCCGGCGATGAATGGCTCAAATTTTCCTGAAGCATGCGTCAGCTCAATGCGGTTGTTGGCCGGGACTGCAACGGAAACCGGGGTGCCGCCACCCGCTGGTGTGAGCGACAACGACGATACGGACACTTCAAAGGCAATTACGCTATCGGCCGGCGCGTCACCAAAGCGGACTTGGGCTGAATTGGCACCGGCAGCTGGTGTGGGGGTGGGGTTGGAGGTAAGCGCTGATCCGCCACCGCCGCAACCTGAGGCCAAAGCGATCAGCATTGCCAGTATAAAAATAGATGCGAACTTGGCCACCGGGTTGAGTAAGTTTTTGTGATTCTGCGTTTTCATTTGTATCTCTCCTGGAGGGGACCAAGCTGCTAGGTCGAGTTTCTCAGTCCGCCGTCGAATGATATTCAGTTTTGGGATCTGCTTATGTGACAAGCATCACTGCTGCTGCGGAACAACTTTCTTTGGGGCGGTGTCCGGACGCAGCATGCACAAACGTATCCAGGGCCTTGAATAAGGACTAGTGGCTTTGAAACAGCTGTAAATCGAACATTTAAAAGCCCGATGGGAATTGAGCGCTTTGAGGTGCGTCTGTGAAACAAAGTCCGCCTAACCTATATAGTGGCGGCGGCTGTGGCCAAAAATATATGCAGTTTGAATTCTGATTTACGGTGTTGCGGCAGATTCTCTTATGTCCATGGATCGTATTAGCCCATTTTCGATGCAATAGACATGCTGCACCATTCTTTCTGACAGCACGATGCCCGACAAATCCCGCACGGTCTGATGGACCTCTACCACCGTTGCGCCGGTTGGATCAGTGTGGAAGCTTCTGGGCTCGACAGTTGGATTGATCTGGCTCCACTGCCGCAGCCAGTATTGCCGGACCGCTTCGCGTCCGTAGACCCTGCCGCCTTCCATGCCGTTGGGCCAATCGACCTCAAGGTGCATTGCCGTGAGAACGGTCTCAATGTCGCGGCGGTTGAACGCGCCATATATTTTTAGCAGTAAATCACGGTCGGACATCGTCAGCTCGCTATATGGCTCAGTATAAGACGAGCTTCTGGAAGCCGCGCGGAAGCGAGATCATCCACAAATTGACCCGCAGGCAACCATGCGCGATAATATAGATTCGAACGAACGTTCGGTAAGTTCTGCCTTCTAACCATGACGCTGCAAAACATGGAAACCCGCTTGTCTGGCGAGCCGTTGATCGGTCGCAAGGGCCGTTCTGCAAACGGTGACGAAACGGCGGATTCCCGCTTTGACCGCAGGCTCTCCAAATTGCTGCACCATGCGGCGCACATCTTCTGCGAAAAAGGCTATGAAGGTGCTTCCATGCGTGATCTTTCCCGCGCCGCCGGAATGTCGCTGGCCGGGCTCTACCATTATTTTGAGTCCAAGGAAGACCTGCTTTACCTGATCCAGAAACATACGTTCCGGACGATTATCGAGCGCTTGCAGGAGCGGCTAAAGGAATCAAAGGACGCGGAAGAGCGGGTTCGCATCTTCATCGAAAACCATCTGGAATATTTTTTAGCGAATAAAGAAGCCATGAAGGTCCTGACGCACGAGGATGAAACGCTCAAGAATGGCCGCGGCGCTGAGATCCGCGCCATCAAGCGCGATTACTACAAGATCTGCCTGGACCTGCTGGAAGATCTGCGACGGGAAAAAGGACTACAATTTTCCGGACGGCTGGCCGTGCTGGGACTCTTTGGCATGATCAACTGGATTTACACCTGGCATAACCCGCGCGTGGACCTGGACGCCGGAGCCATGGCCGAGGAAATGAGCAACCTGTTTTTGCGCGGCGTGCTCAATCCCGGCAAAACTAAACGCAAAATCGCAAAGACGAACGCCTGACGGCGTCCTCACAAAACAAAGATTCGAATTCATAAGGAGCTTTTGAACCATGGCGACAACCACAGCAACCGAAACCAAGACTTTGGTGAACTATCGCGTTGAAGACGGCATAGCGGTGATCGAACTTTGCGATCCGCCGGCGAATACTTATACCTACGAAATGAACCGGCAGCTGGATGAGGCAATCCTGAAAGCGCGCATGGATAATGACGTGTACGTGCTGCTGCTGACCGGAGCGGGCGACAAATTCTTTTCCGCCGGCGCCAATATCAAGATGCTTTCCAGCGTTGACCCCACCTTTAAATATTATTTCTGCCTGCATGCCAATGAAATGCTGCTCCGTCTGGAGCACACGCCCAAGCTGGTGATCGCGGCGATTAACGGCCATTGCGTTGGCGGCGGACTGGAAATCGCTATGGCAGCCGACATCCGCATCGCGCGCAAAGACGCGGGCAAGATCGGGTTGCCGGAAATCAACCTGGGCGTCCTGCCGGGCACCGGTGGCACGCAGCGCCTGAGCCGCATTGTGGGCAAGAGCAAGGCCATTGAACTGATGGTTACCGGCAACACCTTCACGTTTGAAGAAGCGAAGGAGATGGGCATCATCAACGACATTTACGAACGCGACGGCTTCATGGAAAACATCATGGAGTACGCGCGCCAGTTCACGCCACCGAATAAAGCGGCAAAAGCCGTGGGCAACATCAAGCGGAGTGTGCAGAGCGGCTGGGAAGTTCCGATGGAATCAGCTCTGGCCATTGAGCGCGAACTGCAACAGCGCTTGTTCGCGAGTGACGACGCGAAGGAAGGCCTGGCAGCATATGTGGAGAAGCGGCCAGCAACGTTTAAGGCGAAATGACGGCGTTCAGCAGGCGTGAGCCTGCTGCCGTCATCCTGAGCGAGCGCGAAAGCGCGAGTCGAAGGATATGTACAACCCCGATTTTCTTCTCGGAGGAAATCGGGGCAGCAAGGACCACTTATGAGATTGTCTGAGAAGCTTTCTGATCGCCGCTGGTTCTGGGTATTGATCACGCCACTTACGTTCTTCTGGCTAATACCGCGGGAGACTGGCAACGAGTTCTTGCTCAAGGTCCAGCGCAGTTCGCTGGTGTTTGGCATTATGGCAGTTAGTTTCTTCGCACTCTTGGCGTGGTTGGCATACCGGCAACATCTATCTCAGGAGGTGTCGCCGGTGCGGGCAAATTGGTGGTTATCGACCTTTTTGGATCTACTCAAAGGCACCTTCATGGCGTTCATGGGGCTGATCTTGTTTGGTTGGATGGACAAGATTTACGACAGAAATCCCGCGGTCGGTTATCCTTTGCAGGCGGTGTGCGTTCTTGCAGCCGGATACATGATGTGGCGGGTGGCCTATTGGCGCCCGGAGAAAAATTAAGACATCAAAACAGCCGGTTCAAATAGCCGACCGTAATTATTGATCAAAGGATATTGAGGCGAAAACATGATCACCGCTACCAAAGCAAAGGTTTCTCCCGGCAAACTGCTCATCGACGGAAAATGGTCGGAAGGCTCAGGAAAATCATTTGACACCTTCAATCCCGCAACGGGAGAGGTATTGACGCAGGTCGCCGAAGGCGGCGCCAGCGGCATTGACCAGGCCGTAGCGGCGGCGCGCAAGGCGTTTGACGACGTGAACAGCCCATGGCGGAAGATGTCCGCCAGCGAACGTGGCAAGATTTTGTGGCGCATCGCCGACCTGATCGAAAAGAACATTGAAGAGCTGGCCGAGTTGGAAACGCTGAACAACGGCAAGCCGATCTTTGAGTCGCGCTATGTGGACATGCCGATGGTGGCGGACGTTTTCCGCTACTACGCGGGATGGGCCACCAAGATTCACGGCGAAACGGTCAACACCTTCAGCAATGCGTTCACCTACACGCTGCGCGATCCTGTGGGCGTGGTGGGCGCGATTGTGGCGTGGAATTTTCCACTGCTGCTGGCCAGCTGGAAGCTGGGACCAGCGTTGGCTTGCGGTAACTGCGTGATTTTGAAACCTGCGGAGCAGACGCCGCTCACGGCGCTGCGCTTTGGCGAACTGGCGCTTGAGGCTGGACTGCCGGCTGGAGTGCTGAACATTGTTACCGGCGGACCAGAGACTGGTGCTGCGCTGGTGAAACATCCGGGCGTAGACAAGGTCGCATTTACGGGATCGACATCCGTGGGCAAAGAGATCATGCGCAGCTCGGCGGACACGCTCAAACGCGTGACGCTGGAACTGGGCGGCAAGTCTCCAAATATTGTTTTTGCTGATTCACAGATGGATTCCGCCGTAAAAGGCGCGTTGAATGGCATTTTCTACGGCAAAGGCGAAGTCTGCTGTGCCGGTTCGCGCTTATTCGTGGAGAAGAAAGCCGAAGATGAGTTTATGACCAAGCTGGTTGAAGGCTCCAAGAAGATCCGGTTGGGTGATCCGCTCGATCCCAAGACGAGGTTGGGTGCCATCGTAAGTGAAAAGCAGATGCAGACGGTGCTCGGCTACATCGAAGCGGGCAAGTCTGAAGGCGCAAAGCTGCTGGCCGGCGGCAAGCGGGCGCAGGTCAACGGCGATCACGGTTACTTCATTGAGCCGACGATCTTTGGCAGCGTGAACAACGATATGAAGATCGCCCAGGAAGAAATTTTTGGTCCGGTGCTGGCCACGCTCACGTTTGACGACATTGAGCAGGTGGCCGAACTCGCCAACAAGAATGTTTACGGCCTGGCCGCCGCGGTGTGGACGAATGACATCAAGAAAGCGCATCAACTCTCTCGACGTCTGAAAGCTGGCACGGTATGGATCAATACCTACGGCGTGATGGACGCATCGATGCCTTTTGGTGGCTATAAGCAGTCAGGTTTTGGCCGCGAGCTGGGTATGCACGCGATTGAACACTATACCGAATTGAAATCAGTGTGGATGAACCTATAGTGGCTGCAACTCAGATGACGGTCGTGGAAAATGCGGAACACTATCGCAAGCTGGAGCGCATGTATCTGGCCGCGCCGATCAATGAGTTCTTTAAGCCCGCGATCCAGATAGGGCGAGGGACGGCCGAGATCAGGGTCAACGTGGACAGCCGATTTTTCCACGCTGCGAGAGCCGCTCACGGCGCCGTGTATTTCAAGAGCCTGGACGACGCTGCTTTTTTTGCGGTGAGCTCGCTGGTGGAAGACCGGTTTGTTCTTACCAGCAACTTTAATTTGTACATGCTGGCGCCGGTTTCGGCGGGCATCATTCGCTCGGTAGGAAAAGTGCTGAGTGGCGGCGGGTCCTCGTTTTTGGCGGAGTCGGTTTTGTACAACGATCAGGAAGTTGAGATCGCGCGCGGAAGCGGAATGTTTGTGCGAAGCAAGGTGCGGCTCGATCCCGACATGGGATATCGCTAAGGCGAGCGCACAAGGTTGAAAGATATTTATAGGGGTGAATCATGCCGGGAAAAATAATGAAGATTGGGTCGTTCAGTGATTGGGAAGGACTGTTCAAGGAATGGCGCGAGGAAATCGGCGTCAATCATGACGACATCCGCAATTTTAAATTCGATACGCTGTACGGCGCGATTGAGACGGATGAAATTACGTTTGGTTATTACAAGGGCCGCAACAAGTGGGAGAATGTCCGCCAGATTCCAACGCAGAACATGCGCGACGCGCTGATGAACCTGATTGTTTACCAGGGCGACACCGAGTTTGCCAGCGTGGAGCAGCAGCGCTGGCTGTTTGAGACCGCGCCCAGCGACTATGACCGTTCGTCGCTCACGAGGGTGATGATTGAGGAGATGCGCCACGGCTGGCAGATGTGCGCGCTGCTGATTGACCACTTTGGCACCACCGGCAAAGTGGAAGCGCAAAAAATGCTGGAGCGCAAGGCGTATGAAAACAAGCGCCTGCTGGGATCGTTTAACGAAGAGTGCGATAACTGGCTGGACTTTTTTGCTTTCACTGACTTTGTGGATCGCGATGGAAAGTTCCAACTGCAGATGCTGAAGTATTCCGCCTTTGCTCCGCTGGGCCGCTCGATGAGTTACATGCTACGCGAAGAAGCATTTCACATGGGCACGGGCAATACCGGGCTGGCGCGCATTGCCGAGGCAGGTGTGGTTCCCGGCTGGCTGATGCAGAAATATCTCAACAAGTGGATTTCCAGCGCGTATGATCTGTTCGGCACCGATCATTCTTCTTCCGCACACTGGGCATACACATGGGGGCTGAAGGGCCGCTATGACGAACTGAAAAACGAAACCGCGCCCGATCTCGACAACCTGAACGATTACAATCGCCACCTCTATCGCGACGAGTGCGTGGGGCTGGTAAAGCGCATCAGTGCCGGGCAGCGTCCGGGCAGCACGGAGCTGTATTGCCCCAACATACAGTTCAACCGCATGATTGGCCGCTGGAAGAGCCAGATGTTCCATCCGCAGACGGGCGAGCCCATGGATGAAAAAGAATACAAGCAGCAGCTTGAAACCTGGCTGCCCACGGCGGCGGACAAGAAGCTCTTGATGGATATTATCGGATCAGAAAAGAAATGGATTGCGCCGAAGACCGGCGCGAAAGACCCGCTGCTCACGATCGGCGAAGTAAGAAAGAGCGCGCTGAACGCGGTACAGTAGGGCAGCAATTAGCCATTAGCACTTAGCTAGACATTTGAGAACGGGGCCTGCTTCGGCAGCCCTGTTGTTTTATGATTGCATGCCTGAATGAAGATTGAGATTGCGGGTCCAGTTACGGCAGTCGAGGTGATTGCGACTGGAAAACTGTTGCGGGAAAGAAAGCGGCTCGTCAAATTTTATGGGCGAGGTCGCTGGAGAAAACTGAAAGGTCTCGCTGACATCCGCTTACCCGATGGTAGGATAAGCAAAGCTGAAATTCACTGGTATGAAGCACATGGTATCGGCAGAAAAGAAATCAAAATCAAACGGCTCCTCGGCTAAGAAACGAGGCAAGGTGCAATATGTGGTTTGCATCAAGAATGAGGATTTCCCTGCCTCTCTGGAACTGCGAAAACTCTATCCTGTGTTGTCCGATCGCGCAGCCGAGAAGACCGGCATGCGCAGGATCATTGATGAATCGGGAGAAGACTACCTCTATCCTCAGGATTACTTTGTCGATATAAAACTGCCCAGTTCCGTGGAAAAAGTTGTCAGGCTGGCATCGTAATTTACTGCAATGAATATCGACCGATTCGGTTTTCACGATTACTACTGGAATACACACAACGAGGCTGCTTCGGCAGCCTCGTTGCGGTAGGCTTCCCTCGCTGCGCTCGGGACAAAAAGCAAATGCAATACACACTCAACGAACTCATGGTTGTAGCAGCGGCGCGAGAGATCAAAGACGGCGAAGTTGTCTTTGTGGGCATGCGGCTGCCGCTGATTGCATTTGTCGTCGCCAAGAAGACGCATGCGCCCAATGCCATCGGGCTGTTTGAGAACGGGGTGATCCGTTCGACGCCGTCGCCGGAGTTGATCTATACCATGGCTGATCCGCCGAACATCAAAGGCGCCACGCAATGTCTGGGCATGCTTGAGGTGATGAGTTTGCTGCAATCGGGCAGGGTAAACCTGGGTTTTCTGGGCGCGGCGGAAGTGGACAAATACGGCAACCTGAATTCAACACAGGTACAGGGAAAGAACGGTATGGTGCGGCTGCCGGGTTCGGGCGGTGCGTGCGATATCGCGTCAATGGCGCAGCGGTTCGTCTCTCTGCTGGAGCATGGCAGGCATCGTTTGCCGGAAAAAGTGAGCTACATCACCAGCCCTGGAAACGGCGATGGCGCGGGATGGCGGAAGCACGTAGGGCTGCCGCGCGGTGGACCTTCAGCAGTGATTACGACAAAATGTGTTCTGCGCTTTGGCAATGATGCGGAGGCTTTTCTTTCTACCTATCATCCGGGCGTGAGCGTAGACGACGTGCTGGCAAACACGGGATGGAAGCTGAAAGTCGCACCGGATGCGAAGCCTACGCCAGAGCCGAACGCAGCAGAGCTAAAGGCGATTCGGGAGTACGATACCAAGGGGTTTTGGACAAGCTAGGGAACCGCCGTAATTGCGCCTAATCGCCGGCATCGCTGTGATCGGAAAGCAAGCCTACCACGGAGACACAGAGGCACGGAGAATTGCCAGAAATGCCAAAATCGCCGAAAACTGAAAATCGGGCAGAATCTTAATTAGGACTTCAGAACCGATGCAGCTCGAAAGAGAATAGGGATCCCGCCCGCGCAAAGCCGCGCGTTCGGGATTTCAGAAAGAAGCTATGAATCGTACCGCTCTTGAAATCCACGGCCAACTCGCCTATATCACCCTCTCGCATCCGCCGCTCAATGTAATCGATTTCCAGATGATGGATGAGCTGCTGGCTGCCGTACAGCAGCTGGAGCAATGGAAAGAAGTCTCTGTCGTCATCATCAGCGGCGGTGAGCGCGCCTTTTCTGCCGGCGTCGATGTGGCGGTGCACACGCCTGAGCTGGTCCAGACCATGCTGCAGAAATTTCATGGCGTGATTCTTGCGCTGGTGAAGTTTCCCAAAATCACGATAGCCGAAGTCCATGGCGCTTGTCTGGGCGGAGGCGCTGAGCTGGCCATGGTCTGCGACATGTGCTTTACCACGCCGGATGCCAAATGGGGATTTCCCGAGATCACACTGGGATGTTATCCGCCGGTGGCATGTACAGCATTGGTGGCGCTTGTAGGGCAGAAGCGCGCGGCAAACCTGGTCTTTACCGGACGTACGTTCAGCGGCAATGAAGCGGGCGAGTGGGGATTGGCAAACGAAGCTCATCCGGAAGGCGAGTTGCAGCAGGCGATCCAACGCACGGTCGATCATCTTTTAAAGCTGAGCCCGGCTGCACTGGCGGTGGCCAAGAAGGCTTTTTATGCGTGGGATTCCATGCATCTGGACAAAGGTCTGGCGCGAGCGGAAAAGATATATTTGGAAGAGCTGATGCAGACCGAAGACGTGAAAGAGGGAATTGCCGCTTGGATGGAGAAGCGGAAGCCTTCATGGAAGGGAAAGTAGAACATTTCGCCGCAGAGTTCGCAGAACAACGCAGATCAGGAGATCAGGCGCGAATGAACGCGAAAGGCGCGAATCAGTCGGCGACTTGGGTGATTCAGTAGCTGCAGTTCCCATTCCCGCAGCGGATCTTAAACCAGTCAATGTTCATTCCATACTTGCTTTTCATTTGTGGGCGAAGCCGGGTGAAGGCCTGTTGGATCCGTGCAGAAAGCAGTCCGTTTTCCTGCTTGTGGCGAAGATCTTCGCGGCGTGAGATCAATTCAACGTGTTGCATCTCCTGGTATTCCTGCTGGCTGCGCGGCGGCGCGTCATTCACTCTGTATCCCAGTTGCCGGTCGCGGTCGCGCTGCTCAATCCGGCGGTTCTCTTCAATAGCATTGGCCAGGATCGCATCGTGCTTTTCATACCAGGCACGGACAACCGCTTCCGTTTCTTCCAGGTTGTGCGTGCTCCTGTAATTGCCAATGGCTTTAAAAATTTCATCGATGTTGTCGATGCCGCCATCGAAGACATCGGGTATCAAAGGCTTGTGGAGTTGCTCCGTCTCTTCTGAAAGAACGATCTTAGCCTGGTCTTTCTTGTCTTTTCGCGATTCGCGGGCGATCTCAGCCAGGGATTTAGGCTGTTCAGGAGTAGTCTGTCCAAAAGCGACAAGAAAGCTCCCCATGAGCAAAACAGCAAAATGAGCAATGTGCTTCATAGGTAGGGAGATTGTAACTTCAGGGCATTTATTCTATTAATGACCTAAGTAACCTAAATTAAGTTTGTGGATTGGGTCAGTTTGGCAGCGTCTCCAGCAGCACCCGGACAACATTTTCTCCCATGATCTTGTGAATGTCCTGTTCGGAAATTCCTTCCTGAAGCAGCGCGTCGGTGAGCAGGGCCCAGCCGCTGGAGTCGAAGGGCGCGGTGATGCCGCCGTCGAAATCTGAACCCAGCGCAACGTGATCTGAACCAACGATGTTCATTGCATAGTGAATGGCGCGGGCGGTGGCGCGCGCGTCAGAGCCGCAGGTTGCTGTATCCCACAGCCCGATACCGATAACGCCGTTCGTGCGCGCAACGGCGCGCAGTTCATCATCGGCCAAGTTGCGGGGATTGTTGCAGGTGCCCTTCACGCCGGTGTGAGAGACGATCAGCGGGCGCGTGGCCATGGCGGTGACATCGCGCAGTGTGGCGGGCGAGGCGTGAGCCAAATCGATCAGCATGTGATGGGCTTCCATGGAGTGGACCCACTTGCGTCCAAGATCGGTAAGGCCTTCTTTCTTCATGCCTGCAGCGGCGCCTGCGATTGCAGTGTCAGTGAAGTGAGTAGGCGCCATCATGCGAAAGCCGGCGGCGTAAAGGTCATCGAGATTTTCCAGGCGGCCTTCAAGAGGCTGTGCGCCTTCAGCGCCCAGAAATCCTGCAACAGCGTGCGTGGAACCACGGGTGGTGAGAAACTTCTGCAAATCTGAGCGTGAGCGCACCAGAACGAGCGCGCCTTTGGATTTGTCGGCAAACTTCTGCAATCGCGCGGCCTGATAGAGCGCGCGCTGTTTAGGGCTGTTCCATGTGCGCGGCGGCCAGCCTTCAAAGATCGCAATGTTGCGAATCTGGTCTGTGGAGTCAGAATTCTGGAAGATATTGAGCTTGCGCGGCGCGGTGGTGACAACGGTAAATGCCTGGATGGAGACGTTCCCTTCAGCCAAGCGCGGCAGGTCTATGTGGCCTCGGCTGCTGCGGCGGAGCAAGTTGCGGCCCCAGAGCAGGCTGTCGGCGTGAAGATCAGCGACGGTAAGGGTGCGGTGCAGAGCCTGAGATTGCGCGGACGGCTGATAAGGCGGCGGGTGCAGCGTGCGATTGAATCGGCGCTCGACGATTCCCGGCAGCGCGAGCCATGCAGCCATGAGGATCATGACGAGCAGCAGGAGGATCCAGCGCCAGGGTTTCATAAAGCCTGAAGCATACCATCTTTATCGATCCGCGATTCCCGGTCGGGTTCACCTCCAGCAGTGCGCTCCAAGCGATTTGTCCAAGCGATTGATGGAATAGTGGATGGCGGTCCAAATTTAACTTCGGCTAGTCTTTGAATGAAAACACTAGAGGGCTTTGAAAAAGGTCCGCTAATTCCGCAGCGCGATCTTTTATCTCCATGCGGGTGCGAGGGACAACTCGGGCAAAGAGTTCAACTTCAATCTCAACAGCCTTTCGGGACAGCTTATAACTCCAAACTCCGGCAATCTCCCCGTTGATCAGCACCACAGGCGAGATCCAGCCTTGATTGCGGAACACGCGCTTATAGAACTGCGGTTTCAGGAAGTGCTCTTTGAAGCGATGCGCCAGCAGGTAGACGTCGAAATAGGGAAGCAGATGGACAGAGTTCATCTCGGGTGAAGCCGACTGCAGCGTTTTCATGTCTTCGCGCAAGAGCAGCAGGCCGTTGTGTTCTGCGATCTCCGAATCCAACAGCGGGCGCAGAGCGCGCACGTCCGCCATGGAAATGCCGGCCCAATGCGCATAGTCGCTGATCGTGGCCGGCCCATAAGCGGTCAGATACTTTCGGAACAGTTCTTTCTGCGCGTGGCTTTCATCGACTGGTTTTTGGCCTGTCAACCCCTTTTGACAGGTTAGCCAATGGTCGGTGCGGATGAACGTAGCCTGGTTGCCTTCGCCAGGGCCATAGCAGATCTGGCCTTCAGCGATCGGTAAACGAACGATGCTCCATATCCTGTCCATCCATGCGCGCACTCGTTTGCTCACTTTGGGCCGAACGGTGGCCGCAATGGCGCTGTGGGTAACGGGTCCGGCGTCGAGCACTTCTAGAATCAGAGCGCTGAGCCCGTCGGCTTCATCGGGCGAGATCTTCATCGTTGACATGACCCGCAGAACTGCCCGGACGCGCGTCCTCTTTTGCGCGGCCACATAGAGAGAGAACTCATCCGAAGGGACAAGATGCAGGGTCTGCCGCATCAGCGAGGTTTTTACCAGTGAACGGGTCTTCCATAGCGCGTCATTCACCACGGTTGGCGTGATGGCGTGGTTGCGCGCCCAAAGCTGGAGCTGCGCCGCGGACATGATCTGCGCCTGCACACCGCAAACATCGCGGCAGATGATTACCAGGTCTTTGGCGGATTGATCAAGCAGATGATGGCGGCGCAAGCGGAAAGCGTGAATCTGTTCAGAAGAGAAGGGAACGTCGTGAGAAGTCTTTGTTGTGCTGCGAGATTTTTTCATCGACGGAAAGTCTCTGTGCGCGAGACCAGAGCAGCTGAACCTTTTTTGTAAACACAATAGCTAGTGTTTTTCTTTTCTTGATCCACAAGACCCGGCCACGGAAACCGCGAATGTAATTTTCCACACCCCACCCTAAAAAAAGTCCTTGACATACAACTGCTTA
>Ga0207700_10001240_pt1 | contig 14543 bp, 12 predicted proteins | sample LARL82metaG_FD_184348 | JGI IMG/M metagenome (GOLD analysis project Ga0207700, IMG submission 184348) | Corn, switchgrass and miscanthus rhizosphere microbial communities from Kellogg Biological Station, Michigan, USA - LAR L8-2 metaG... | ecosystem: Host-associated > Plants > Roots >...
CGCGCACTGCCTGAAGCACGGCTTCACCGTCAACCACGTCGTCGCGGTGACCTTCGTCACCGCGGACGGACGGGTGGCCCGGCTCGGCGGTGCGGTGCCGGACACGCCGGGCTACGACCTGCTCGGGCTGGTGGTCGGCAGCGAGGGCACGCTGGGCATCGTCACCGAGGTGACCCTGCGCGTGCTGCAGCGCCCGCAGTCGGTGCGCATGATCCTGGCCGCCTTCGAGTCCATCGAGCAGGCGGGCGCGGCGGTGTCGCGCATCATCGCCGCCGGTGTGCTGCCCGCCGCGGTGGAGATGATGGACCGGCTCACCCGCGAGGCGTCCGAACAGGCGGTGCACGCGGGCTATCCCGACTGTGAGGCGCTGCTGCTGGTGGAGCTGGACGGTCCCGCCGCCGAGTGCGATGCGCAGGTGGAATCGTGTCGCCGCATCTGCGTCGACGCGGGCGCGGTGGAGATCTGCCTGGCCCGCGACGACGCCGAGCGCGCCCTGATGTGGCGCGGGCGGCGCGCGGCCTTCGCGGCCATGGGGCGCGTCAGCCCCGGCTACTACGTGCAGGACGGCGTGGTGCCGCGCACGCGGCTGCCCGAGGTGCTGCGCGGCATCGAGGCGCTCTCGCGCGACTACGGGCTGCGCGTCGGCAACGTCTTCCACGCGGGTGACGGCAACCTGCATCCGCTGGTGCTCTACGACCGCGGCGTGGAGGGCGAGGCCGCACGCGCGCTGGAGCTGGCCGGGCGCATCCTCGACGTGTGTCTCGCCGCGGGCGGCTCCATCACCGGCGAGCACGGCGTGGGGCACGACAAGGCCTGCTACATGCCGCGCATGTTCAGCGGCGCGGCGCTGACGGTGATGGACCGCGTGCGCGCCGCCTTCGATCCCGCGGGGCTGTGCAATCCCGGCAAGCTGCTGCCCACGCCGCGGTTGTGCGGTGAGGTGCCGGGGTTCCACCGCGTGCATCCCGTCGAGGCGGCGGGGCTGGCCGAGCGATGGTGAGCGCCGCGGGGGTGCGCGAGATCCTGGCGGGCATCACGGGTGATGACTTCGTGCGCGATGCAGTCGCGGCTGACGCGGTCGCGGGCGTGCAGCCGTCGCTGGTGGTGGCGCCGGGCACCGAGGCAGAGGTCAGCGCGGTGCTCGCCTGCGCGTCGCGCGACGGGCTGGCGGTGGTGGTGCGCGGCGGCGGCACCAAGCTCGACTGGGGTGCGCCGCCGTCACGCTGCGACGTGCTGCTCTCGACGGCGCGCCTCGACGCGGTGGTGGAGCACGAGCCGGGCGATCTCGTCTGCGTGGTGCAGGCGGGCCTGCGGCTCGACGCCCTGCAGGCGGCGCTGGCCCCGCACGGGCAGCGGCTGGCGCTCGATCCGGGCCACGGAGTTGTGGCCACACTCGGCGGGATCGTGGCGGCCGGTGCCTGGGGGCCGCTGCGGGCGCGGTACGGCACCGCGCGCGACCTGGTCATCGGCGCCCGCTTCGTGCTCAGCGACGGGACGGTGGGACACAGCGGCGGCAAGGTGGTCAAGAACGTCGCCGGCTACGACGTCGCCAAGCTGCTGATCGGCTCGCTGGGCACGCTGGCGGTGGTCACCGAGCTGTCGCTGCGGCTGCATCCGCTGCCGCACGCCTCGTGCACGCTCGCCGTCGAAGGGCTCGACGCGGCGGGCGTCGCTTCGGTGTGGCGCGCCGTCGAGGGCGCGGCGGTGGTGGTGAGCCGGGCGGTTGCTCTCTGGCCGGACGGCGTGCTGCTGCTGCAGGTCGACGGCACCGAGGACGGCGTCGAGGCGCAGGTCTCCGCGTTGCATGCCACGGGCAGACTGCGCCGCCTCGATACCTCGGACGCCGAGACAGCCTGGACGCAGGCGCAGGCGGCGGTGTGGACCGAGGGCGCCACCGTCGCGGCCATCGGCGTGCCGCGCAGCGAGCTGGCGGCGCTGCTCGACCGGCTCGGTGGCGTCGCCGAGCGCACGCTGGCGTTGCCGTCGCTCGGCATCGCGGAGTCCCGACTCCGACCGACCATCAGCGAGGACGACCTGCGCGCCCTGCGCGCCTGGACCGAGCAGCGCGGCGGCCACCTCCTGCTGCGCCGCCCCGCCGCATCGCTCGCCCGCCTCGCCTGGCCGCAGCACGACGACCCCGCCCTCGACCTGATGCGCGCCGTCAAGCGCAGCCTCGACCCCACCGGCACCCTCGCACCCGGACGGTTCCTCGGTGGCATCTGAACCCGCTGTCGCGCCGGTTTCGGCCTTCGACGACCACAACCCGCCCGCCCGCGAGTTGCTCGACGACTGCGTGCACTGCGGCTTCTGCCTGCCCGCCTGCCCCACCTACCAGCTCTGGGGCCAGGAGGCGGACTCGCCGCGCGGCCGCATCCTGCTCATGGACGCCGCCGCGCGCGGCCAGCTCACCCTCAACGCCGAGCTGGTGCAGCACTGGGACGCCTGCCTCGGCTGCATGGCCTGCGTCACCGCCTGCCCCTCCGGGGTGCGCTACGACCGGCTCATCGAGCAGACCCGCCAGCAGGTCGAGCGCCACCACCGCCGCACCCCGCTCGACCGTGCGCGCCGCGCCGCGGTGTTCGCGCTCTTCCCCCACCCACGGCGCATGCGCGCCGCCGCCGCGCTGCTCGTGCTCTACCGCACCACCGGTCTGCGCCGGCTCCTGCATCGCACCGGCTCGCTCGCGGCGCTGGCTCCGGCCATCCCGTCCGCCGCCGTCACCGCGCGCGTCCCCGAGCATCTCCCCGCGACCACACCCGGCGGACCGCGCCGCCGCGTCGTGCTGCTCACCGGCTGCGTGCAGCAGGGCCTGTTCGGCGACGTCAACGCGGCCACCGCGCGTGTGCTCAGTGCCTACGGCTGCGCGGTGCACACGCCGCGCGCCCAGGGCTGCTGCGGCGCGCTCGAGCTACACGCCGGTCGCGAGGCGGCGGCGGTGGCGCGGGGCCGGCGCCTGCTCGACCTCCTCGACCGCGACCCCGAGGCGCTCATCGCCGTCAACTCCGCCGGCTGCGGCTCGGTGCTCGAGGAGTACGGCGAGCTGCTCGGCGGCGAGCGCGCGGCCGCCTTCGCCGCACGGGTCCGCGACGTCAGCGAGATCCTCGCCGAGCTGGGCCCACCGTCCCCCGACGCCCTCCATCCCCTCCCCCTCCGCCTCGCCTACCACGACGCCTGCCACCTGGCCCACGCCCAGGGCGTCCGCGAGCAGCCGCGCACCGTGCTCGCCGCCATCCCCGGCCTCGACCTCGTCCCCCTCGCCGAAGCCGACACCTGCTGCGGCAGCGCCGGCATCTACAACCTGGTCCAGCCCGCCGCCGCCTCGGCCCTGGGCCGCCGCAAGGCCGAGCACGTCCGCGCCGCCGCCCCCGACGCCCTGGCCGCCGCCAACCCCGGCTGCCTGCTCCAGATCGCCGCCCACCTCGACGGCGCCGGAGGCGTTCCCACCTTCCACCCCGTCGAGCTGCTCGACGCCTCCCTGCGCGGCATCCCCGCCGCGACGCTGCTCGCCCGGCGGCGCAAGCTGCAGGGGCTGCCCCCGGGGCGATAGGCCAGCAGACCCTCAGCCTGCCGCGCGACTGACGAAGACCGCCAAGTTGTGCCAGTCACCCTGCTCGGGACGCTGTTGCAGAGCCGCGTCGAGGGCACGGAGGATGGCGCCGAACTGGCTGTGGTCCATGCCCGCCATGAGGATGCAGCCGGCATGGTCGCGGCCCTCGTCGGCCCAGTCGCGCAGGAGCCCCGGGAAGTCCTTGACGTTGAAGGTCACCAGCACCCGCTCCTCGCGCGCGGCGAGGGCGAGCACCTCAGGATCGGCCAGGGCGTCGAAGCGCTGCTCGTCGCCGAGGGCGAGCACATCGTGGCCCGCTTCGCGCAGCCTCCTGCCGATGGCGCGGCCCGAGACATGCGCGTCGAGCAGCAGGCGCACGCCTCAGCCGTCGACGGCCAGGTGGCGGATGAACGGGTAGTCGTGCCGCAGCTCGTCGGGCGACCGCCGGTCGGCGGCCACGGCCGCGTCGACCTCGTCGGGAAACTCGGCGCGGTAGGCGGCCGCGAGCGACACCTGGTGCGCGCTCAGGTCGGTCTGACGGGCCATGGCCTCGACGTCGCCGCCGAAGTCCTGCAGCGCGCGGACCACCTCCCAGACGTCGAGACCCGTCCCGATCACCCAGGGGCGGCGAGCCCAGTCACTGCCGCGGAAGGCGATGCCCGGATAGCGACGGCAACGGTCGGCCTCGTCGGCGAGGCTTTCGAGCACGGCGGCCTTGCTGCGACGGGTCTGGCGCGCCAGGGCGCTGATCCGGGCGTCCAGTCGCGCGGGCAGACGGACGCTGAAGGGCTGCGACTTGGCTGGCACTGCTACAGTGTACTACGCCGTAGACAGCGACCTCGCGAGGCCGGCGTTAAACGCAGACGGCGCCCGGACCGTTGGCTGGTCCGGGCGCCGCGCTCTCAGGGCGGAGCTGTGTGCTCAGCCGCCCGTGGTGGTCGAGCTCTCCGACGTGCTCGAGCTGGACGAGAAGGTGTGGCGGTGGGTCTGACCGGTGCCGCTGGCCACCTTCGACACGCACGGGCCGATGCCGTGGGTGCCGGCCGCCGAGGCCGAGGCCGAGCAGCTGCTCACCGCCTGGGTGACCACGGAGCCGTGGTTGGTGCTCGAGCCGGAGCTCGAGGTGTCGCTCGACGTTTCGCTGGAGGTGTCCGTCGAGGTGTCGGTGCCGGTGGTGGTGTCGGTCGAGACCACCGTCTGGTGCTGATGGCTCGAGGTGGGGCTCGACGTCAGGGCGACGGCGCCGCCGGCACCGGCCGTGACCGCGACAACGGCCACGCCCGCAGCCGCCCTCGACGAGATGAGGCTGATGAGCTTGGCGAGATCCAAAGTACGATTCCTCCTCCGCGACCGGTTCGGGGGGCTCCGCGTCTCGGGCCGGCCGCTGTTCACGAGTGACAACGCTGAACCGCGACCCAGCTTACGGGCTGACCTGAAACGGGACAGTTGCGACGGGATCACAGGCTGCAGTAGCGCTGTCACCTGTTGGAGTGTCCCGGCTCCCCGCCCAGCCTCACACAGATATGTCGAACAAGCGCTCCAAAGACACTGGCCTGCTCACCTCCCAGAACTGGAAGGAGCACGCCACCGCCAGCGGCGAGGGCTGGTACACGCTGCCCGCCGAGGCCACCGGTGGCGTACCCGTCCGCCTCTTCCTCACGCCCGCGCTGCTCGAGGCGGTGGAGCCGGAGATCCTCCCGCAGATCATGGTGGCCACCCGCTTCCCGGGGGTGCGCCTGGTGGTCATCACGCCCGACGTCCACCACGGCTACGGCGTGCCCGTCGGCTGCGCCATCCTCACCGACGCCCGCGAGGGCGCCCTGGCCCTGGGCCCGGTCGGCTTCGACATCGGCTGCGGCATGGCCTCGCTGCGCAGCGAGGTGCCCGCCGGCGCCGCCACCCCGGCGCGCCAGCTCGACTTCAACCGCAAGGTTGCCGGGCGCATCGCCCTGGGCGTGGGCGGGCGCGGCGTGGAGCGGCTCGGCCGCATCGACAAGGGCGAGTTCCAGCGCCTCGTCCGCGGCGGCGCCGACTACTACCAGTCGCGCTTCGGCGCGCGGCTCGACCGCAGCGTCGCAGAGCGCCACCGCATCCCCGTCGACGACGGCTGGGAGATCCCCTGGGGCGGCCGCGGCCGTCCCGAGCGCGGGCTGGTGCAGCTCGGCAGCCTGGGCGGCGGCAACCACTTCATCGAGCTGCAGCGCAGCCGGCAGACCGACACGCTGTTCGTGCAGGTGCACACCGGCAGCCGCGGCTTCGGCCACGGGCTGGCCGACAACTACTTCTCCATCGCCAGGCAGGAATTGGGCGGAGCTGTCCGCAACGTCGACGAGGCCTACTTCGGCGTGGAGAGCCCGCACTACGACGCCTACCGCAACGCCGTCGCCGCGGGCGGCAACTTCGCCATCGTCAACCGGCTCATCCTCGCCGAGGAGATCGCCGCCGCCTTCCGCGAGGTGTTCCACCGCGAGCTGGAGATGGTCTACGAGATCAGCCACAACCTGGTGCAGCGCGAGTGGCATCCCGACTTCGGTGAGGTCAACGCGCATCGCAAGGGCGCCACGCGCGCATTCCCCGCAGGCCATCCGGGGCTCGAGGGCACGCCATGGGCGGCGACGGGCCATCCCGTGCTGATCCCCGGCAGCAACCGTGACCACAGCTACATCCTGCGACCCACCGCCGGTGCGGTGAAGAGCGCCTTCACCGTCAACCACGGTGCGGGGCGGCGCATGAGCCGCGCCGAGGCGAAGCGGCGGCTGCTGCAGGAGAAGATCGACGCCGACTACAAGCGCGCCGGCATCGTGGTCAACCTCGACGGGCACGTGCCCATCGACGAGGCGGGGCCGGCGTACAAGTCGTCGCGCGAGGTCATCGAGGCCATCACCAACGCGGGGCTCGCGGAGGTCGAGCACGAGCTCTGGCCGCTGGCCTCGCTGAAGGGGACGTAGAGCGCCGTCAGCGCGTCGAGGTGCGCAGCAGTCCTTCCTGCACCACGGTGACGACGAGGCGCCCGTCGGAGGCGAAGATGCGTCCCTGCGACAGGGCGCGCGCGCCGGACATGGTGGGACTCTCCTGCACGTAGAGCAACCATTCGTCGGCGCGGAAGGGACGGTGGAACCACATGGCGTGGTCGAGACTGGCGCCCATCACGCCGGGATCGCTCCAGGTCAGGCCGTGCGGCATCAGCGCGGTGTCGAGCAGCGACATGTCGGACGCGTAGGCGACCACGCAGGCGTGCACCAGCGGATCGTCGGGCAGCGCGCCGTCGGCGCGGATCCACATGCGCTGGCGCGGTGGGTGCTTCTCGTTGCGCAGGATCCAGGGCTCGCCCTCGACGTAGCGGATGTCGATGGGACGCGTGCCGTACCACTCGGGCACGCGATCCCAGACCGGGTCGAGCAGCTCCCGCAACGTCGGCAGCGACTCGGCGGGCGGCACGTCGTCGCCGATCTGCACCGTCTGGTGCTCGATGCCCTCCTCGGCGACGTGGAACGACGCGGAGAGGTTGAAGATCGCCTGCCCGTGCTGGATGGCCACCACGCGACGGGTGGTGAAGGAGCGGCCGTCGCGAATGCGGTCGACCTCGTAGAGGATGGGGATGGTGGGATCACCGGGGCGCAGGAAGTAGGCGTGCAACGAGTGCACGGTTGTCTGCGCGCCGGCGCGCGCGCCCGGGGGGACTCCCCCCACGCCAGCATTCGCCAGCGTTCCCCCCTGCCGTTCGACGGTGCGCCCGGCCGCCACCAGCGCCTGCCCCGCGACCTGCCCGCCGAAGACGCGCTGCCGCTCCTCCTTGGGGCTGTTGCCGCGGAAGATGTTCTCCTCGATGGGTTCGAGGTCGAGCAGGACGAGCAGCTTGTCGAGGGCTTCGGTCATGACCGGGCATCCTGCCATGCGAGGCCGTCGCCCCACCGGCGGGCCGCTCGGTAGAGTGCGGCGACATGTCCGCGCTCGGCCCGCTGCACGCCGTCGAGCACGGCGGCCGCGCGCCGGCGACGGTCTGGCTGCACCACGGGCTGGGCGCGACGGCGTCGTGGGCGTCGTTCCTCCCCGCCGCCGCAGAGGGGCGCCGTGCCATCGCGTACGACCGCCGCGGGTTCGGCGACTCGCCGCGCGATCGCGGCTTCACCACGGCGCTGTTCGACGAGGGCGCCGAAGACCTGGCGCGGCTGCTGCGCGAGCGCGTCGACGACGGACCTGCGCATCTCGTCGGCCACAGCGACGGCGGCACCGTGGCGCTGCTCTGCGCGGCGCGCGAGCCGTCGCTGGTGCGCAGCGTGGTCGCCGTGTCGGCGCACGTCCGCGGTGACCCGGTGACCATCGGCACGCTGCGCCGCCTGGGGCCGCCGGAGACGTGGGACGAGCCCATGGCGAGCGCGCTGCGTCGCGACCACGGCGACGGCTGGCAGGCGGTGGTCGCCGGCTGGTGGCGGCTCTGGACCGCGCCTGAGTGGGAGTCGTGGAACATCGAAGCCGAGCTGCCCGCGGTGCGCTGCCCGGTGCTGGTGGTGCACGACCGCCACGACGAGCTGGGCCCACCGCTGCATGCCGAGGCGGTGCTCGCCGCCGTCCCGCACGCGCGCGCGTCGTGGTGGGAGACCGGTCGCCACGACCCGCACGCCAGTGACCGGGCACGCTTCACCCGCGAGCTGCACGAGTTCTGGAGCGACGTCGAGCGCGGCGACTGAGGCGCCGTTCGGACTCGTAACCGCGCCACCACGGCGCGGGGACGGGCGCTTTCCAGAATGGTCGGCATCACGGCGCACCGGCCGACAAGGCAGCGGCTGGAGCATCGACTCACAGGGAACCGGTATCGCATCGGTGGTCGACATGCGCTCAGCGCGCCGGCAGCCTCGGCTGCCCTTCGCCCTCGCTCGGCGGACGAGAGGATGAGGATCCTCTACGTCTGCGCGGACCCGCAGGTCACGCCGCACGGCGTCGACGGCGAGGCCGCCCACGTCCGCGCGGTGACGGGTGCGCTCACGGCGCGCGGCCATGCGGTCACCCTGGCCTGCCGTCGCACCGACGGACCCAACCCGCTGGCGCGCGGCGTGGCCATGCAGGTCATGCCCGAGGGCTGGCAGGAGCAGTCGCGCTGGCTGGCCGACCAGATGCGCCGGCTCGGCATCGACGCGGTCATCGAGCGCATGTCGCTGCGCTCCGGGCCCGTCGTCGAGGCCACCCAGCGCTGGCCCATCCCGCTGCTGCTGCACGTCACCGCGCCGCTGGTCGAGGAGGCGGCGCGGCAGGACGCGCTGGACGACGTCGACGACTGGCGCCGCTGGGAGGCGCGCCTGCTCAGCGCCGCCGACCACGTCGTCGCCGTGTCCGAGATCGTCGCCTGGCACGTGCTCGGCTACGGCGTGCCGCGAGATCGGGTCAGTGTCGTCCCCAACGGGGTCGACCCGATGCGCTTCGCCGGCATCCAGGGCCACAGCGTGCGGCTGGAGTACGACCTGCGGCGCAGCTTCGTGGTCGGCTGGCGCGGCGAGATCGACGGGAGGCACGGGCTCGACGAGGTGGTCGAGGCGCTCGACATGCTGCCCCGCTCGGTGCGGCTGCTGGTGGTCGGTGACGGCCCCGCGCTCTACTCGGTGCGCGCCTGGGCACGGTCCCTGGGCGTCGCCGACCGCGTCGCCTTCGCGGGTTCCGTGCTCGAAGCGGAGGTGCCCGCCTTCCTGGCCGCGTGCGACGCGGCGGTGGCGCCGTGCAGCGCCGCCGACCGGCTCTACCGCTCGCCGCTCGAGCTGCTGGAATACTGCGCCGCCGGGCTGCCGGTGGTGGCCACCGGGCAGGAGGACCTCGGCCTGCTCGGCGGCGCGGCGCTGCTGGTGCCCGAGGGCGACGCCACCGCGCTGGCCGAGGCGATCTCGCGGCTGGCCGGCGACCGGCGGCTGCGCGAGCGCATGGCCCGCGCGGCGCGCACCCACGCGTCGAGCCGCACCTGGGAGCGGGCCGGGGCGCTCATCGAGGAGCAGGTGGCGGCGGTGCTGGCGCACTGGCGGGGGCAGCGGACGCCCGCCTGAGCCCGGTTCGCGGCTTGACCCCCGCGGCGGGCGGAGCTACGGTCTGCGCCGTCTTTCGTGCAGCCCAGCCCCGGGAGGACCCGCGCCATGGCCAGCGCCGCCCCACCCACCGCCGCCGGGTCGCGAGTTCCGGCCATCCCTCACCTCAACTCCTGCGCCTGGCTGCTCGACCGCCGCATCGAGGCGGGTGACGGCGACCGCGTCGCCCTGCGCTGCGCCGGCGTCGACCACACCTACGCGGACGTGGCGTCGATGGTCGCGTCGGTCGCCGAGGCACTGCGCGTCTCCGGCGTGCGCCGCGAGGAGCGCGTGCTGCTGCTGCTGCCCGACACGCCCGAGCTGGTCGCCTGCCTGCTCGGCGCCATGCACATCGGCGCGGTGCCGGTGCCGCTCTCGACCATGGCCACCGCGGACGATCTGGCCTTCATCGCCTCGGATTCGGGCGCGCGGCTGGCGGTGGTGCACGCGCGGTTCGGCGCCGCGGCGGTGGGACTGACGCGCGGCGACGCGCTGGCGGGGATGGTGGTGGTGGGCGACCCCGCGGCCGTGCCCGTGCCCGCCGGGCTCGCCGTCGAGTCGTACGTCGAGTGGGCGCAGCCGGCCACGGGGCCCGTGGCGGTGGCGCCGACGACGGCGGAGTCGCCGGCGTTCTGGCTGTACACGTCCGGAACCACCGGGTCACCGAAGGCAGCCATGCACCGGCACGCCGACATGCCGTTCACCGCGGAGTCCTACGCCGCGCAGGTGCTCGGCATCCGCCGCGACGACCGCTGCCTCTCGATCGCCAAGCTCTTCTTCGCCTACGGGCTGGGCAACTCGCTGACCTTTCCGTTCTCGGCCGGCGCGGCGACCGTGTTGAACCCCGATCCGCCGACGCCCGCATCGATCGCCGCGCTGGTGCATTCCGAGCAGCCCACCCTGTTCTTCGCCACCCCGACCTTCTACGCGGGGCTGCTCGCCGCCGACCTGCCGCCCGACACCTTCGCCTCGGTGCGCCAGGGCGTCTCGGCGGGCGAGCCGTTGCCGGCCAGCGTCTTCGAGCGCTTCCGCGACCGCTTCGGCGTCGAGATCCTCGACGGCATCGGCTCCACCGAGGCGCTGCACATCTTCCTCAGCAACCGCCCCGGCGCGGTGCGCCCCGGCACCAGCGGCACGCCCGTCCCCGGCTACGAAGTGCGCATCGTCGACGACAGCGGCGACGAGGTGACCCTCGGCGACACCGGCCATCTCTTGGTGCGCGGCGAGTCGCTGGCCACCGGCTACTGGTGCCGAACCGCCCTGAACCGCCGCACCTTCCTCGGCGAGTGGATGCGCACCGGCGACGTCTACACGCGCAGCGACGACGGTGTCTACACCTACTGCGGCCGCTCCGACGACATGCTCAAGGCGGGCGGCATCTGGGTCTCACCCGCGGAGGTCGAGTCCGCCCTGGTGGCCCATCCCTCCGTGGTGGAGGCGGCGGTGGTCGGACGCGCCGATGCTGACGACATCGTACGCCCCGTCGCCTACGTCGTCCTGCGCGCCGACGCCACCGCCGACGAGTCGACCCTGATCACCTTCTGCCGCGAATCCCTCGCGCCCTTCAAGCGCCCGCGCGAGGTCATCTTCGTCGCCGAGCTGCCCAAGACCGCCACGGGAAAGATCCAGCGCTACAAGCTCCGCGGCTGAGCCGCGGACTCTTCAGGCGAGGCGGACGTATTCGTAGTCGAAGGGTTTGTCGTTGATGCCCGTCTTCGGTGGCGCCAGCCAGCCCGCGATGCGGCCGGGTTCGAGGACGGGGTGCATCAGGGAGGCGACGTGGGCGCGGTCGGCGGCGGTGGGGAGCCATTGCGCTTCGCGGGAGCGCCAGTCCGGTTCGGGGATGATCTCGCCGTCGGGAGTCACGTGGCTTGCGGAGAAGGCGCCGACGCGGCGGTTGAAGGCGCGGTGGGGAATGCGGAGGGGGGTGTCGATGCCGTGCTCGGCGAGGATGCGGTTCCAGCGGGCGACGCCGGACTCGCAGTCGGCGATGTAGCGGTTGCGCAGGTCGTGGTTGAGGCCGATGACCGCGGGCACCTCGATGGAGGCGCAGCGGCCGTCGACGACGGCGTCGACCTCGGCGGCGCTGTCGACGAGGACGTGGTCGTCGTTGCGGGTGTCCTCGGCCCAGCGACCCTTGAGCCCCGCGGTGAAGTAGGCGGCGACGTTGGTCGAGGTCTCGCCGCCGAAGAGGTCGAGCGACACGCTGTAGTGGAAGTTCAGGTAGCGCTGCAGCATGGCCAGCGGTACACCGCCGTGCGCAGCGATGTCGTCGGTGTCGTGCTCCTGCATGAGCTGGGCGGTGCGCTCGACGACCCGGTCGACCCCGGTGGTGCCGACGAACATGTGGTGCGACTCCTCGCGCAGCATGAAGGCGCAGGTACGCGCCAGGGGGTCGAAGCCGCTCTCGCGCAGCGTGCCGAGCTGGAACTTGCCGTCGCGGTCGGTGAAGTAGGTGAACATGAAGAAGGAGAGCCAGTCGGGCGTAGGCTCGTTGAAGGCGCCCAGGATGCGCGGCTGGTCGGCGTCGCCGGAGCGGCGCATGAGCAGCGCCTCGGCCTCGTCGCGGCCGTCGCGGCCGAAGTAGGCGTGCAGCAGGTAGACCATGGCCCAGAGGTGGCGCCCCTCCTCGACGTTGACCTGGAACAGGTTGCGCAGGTCGTAGAGGCTGGGCGCGGTGGCACCGAGCTGGCGCTGCTGCTCGACAGAGGCGGGCTCGGTGTCGCCCTGCACCACGATGAGACGACGCAGCTCTGAACGGAACTCGCCGGGCACCTGCTGCCAGGCGGGTTCTCCGCGATGCTGGCCGAAACCGATGACCCGGTCGGGGTCGCGCTCGGCCAGGAAGATGCCCCAGCGGTAGTCGGGCAGGGCGACGTGGTCGAAGTGCGCCCAGCCCTCACGCCCGGCGTCGACGGCGGTGCGCAGGTAGACGTTCTGCACGGGGAAGGCGGGCCCGGTCTCCTGCCACCACTGCAGGAACTTCGGCTGCCAGGACTCCAGGGCGCGCTGCAGGCGCCGGTCTGAGGCCAGGTCGACGTTGTTGGGGATGCGCTCGCTGTAGTCGATGGCGGTCATGGCGCCGTCCTCACACCCGTGTCCTGTCGAAGCGCGGGCGCTGGCCCGTGCCGTAGCGGCGCAGCGCGCCGTCCGGCCCCGCCGCGTTGGGCCGGCTGAACACCCAGTTCTGCCAGGCGGTGAGCCGCGCGAAGATCTTGGTCTCCATCGTCTCGGGACCGGCGAAGCGCAGGTTGGCCTCCATGCCGGTGAGCGCGTCGGGGCTGTAGCTGGCGCGCTCCTCCAGTGCCAGGCGCACCTCGTCGTCCCAGTCGATCTCGTCGGGCGCCGCGGTGACCAGTCCGAGCCGCAGCGCCTCCGCAGCGTCCAGCGGCGAGCCGATGCGCGCGCGCAGCTCACCGTCGAGGTGCGACGGATCACCGAGAAAGCGCGTGGCCAGCCGCGAGAGTCCGTTGCCCATCGGCAGCATGCCGAAGTTCGACTCACCGAGCACCAGCGCAGCCGGCACAGCGGCAGACGAATCGTCGAGCATGTAGGTGCGGTCGGCGGCAAGGGCCAGCTCCAGCAACGGTCCGGCGAAGCAGCTCCCCGGTTCCACAAGCGCGATCAACGTGCGGCTGCTGACGTCGAGCCGCTTCAGGGTGCGCGCCAGGTAGAGGCGCACCTCGTTGACCAGCCAGTCGTCGGCGCGCGCCAGCAGGTCGGCTTCGACGCGCAGCACCGCGCCGGCGTCACCACGCGTGCGCAGCGTCCACGTGCCGAACCGGGCCTGGTTGGTGCGCAGCCTTAGCACCAGGTCGTCGAGCTCACGCGTCATGGCCAGCGGCCACCACGCCGCACTCCGCGAGAACGCTTCGTCCACAGAGGGTGCGGACACGGTGATGTCGACCACGCCCGCATCGGCGTCGAGCCGCGCACTCACATGCTCGTAGCTGATCGCCGCATCCGACACCGAGCGCCGCAGCGGCGGCAAAGCGACGCCCGCAGTATCGAGCGGCCGCGACGACCGCGCCGCCGCCTCCCGCGCGCGCTGCATCACCACCTCGTCGAAGCGGCTGCGCGGCACCGCCTCGTCGACCAGCCCCCACTCCACCGCCGTCTGCCCGCGCACACCTTCGGCGCGCGTGGCGAACACGTCGGCGAGATCGCGCCGCACGTGACGCTTGTCGACGACGCGCGTCAGCCCGCCCGTGCCCGGCAGCACACCGAGCAGCGGCACCTCCGGCAGAGACACCGCGGTGCTGCCGTCGTCGATCAAGAGGATGCGCTCACAGGCGAGCGCCAGCTCGTAGCCACCGCCCGACGCGGTGCCGTTCAGCGCCGCGATCCAGGTCTGCCCCGAATGCGCCGAGGCATCCTCGATGCCCAGCCGCGTCTCGTTGGTGAACTTGCAGAAGTTGACCTTCCACTGGTGCGACGCCTGCGCCAGCATGCGGATGTTGGCGCCCGCGCAGAACACCTTGTCGCGACCGCCCGTCACCACCACCGCGCGCACCGAGGGATGCTCGAAGCGCAGTCGCTGCACCGCGTCGTAGAGCTCGACGTCGACACCGAGGTCATAGGAGTTGAGCTTCAGCTCGTAGCCCGACTGCAGGCCGCCCTGCTCGTCGACGGCGAGCAGCAGCCGGGCCACTTCGCCGTCGACCTCCAGCCGCCAGTGGCGGTAGCTCTCCGGGTGGGCGTCGAAGCTCACCTCGGGCTCGTCGGCAACGGCGGGAGCGGCGCTCTCGACGGTCATGGGCTGCCCGCCATTGTGGACCAAGCCCCCGAGACGAAGAAGGCCCGGCAGCCGAGAGCGGCTGCCGGGCCCCGGTGAATCAGCGGATCAGGAGGGTGGAGCGGGCGCCTTGTAGCTGGTGGTGTTGATCGCGCCGTCGTTGGTCGAGGTGTAGACCGGTCCGACGTTGGTGAACGCGCCACCGCTGATCATCACG
>Ga0207700_10001243_pt1 | contig 14529 bp, 10 predicted proteins | sample LARL82metaG_FD_184348 | JGI IMG/M metagenome (GOLD analysis project Ga0207700, IMG submission 184348) | Corn, switchgrass and miscanthus rhizosphere microbial communities from Kellogg Biological Station, Michigan, USA - LAR L8-2 metaG... | ecosystem: Host-associated > Plants > Roots >...
ACCTCGAAGTGCCAGCCGCCCCCGCGCGGGGCCAGCAGCGCCGAGCCGCGGGGGCCAGGGGTGGCCGTGCGGCCTACCCAGCGCACCGCCTCGACCGCCTGGCCCGCCGCCTGTTCGACCGCCTGCCGGGGCCGCCGCAGCGCGCCGAGCGTCCCGATGCCCTGGCGCAGCGCCAACGTCGGCGCGGACCGAGCGGCCCCGCTGACCTGCCCGGTGAACACGCCGAGCCGGGAGGCCGGCGCGGGCGCGGGCGCCAGGGGCTCGGGTCGCTGCGGGTCGTGCTCGGGCGTGCGGCTGTGCAGCCGGGTGATCAGCTGAACCGCGCCGAGCCCGTCGGTCACGCTGTGGTGGCTCTTGACCAGGTACCCGGCCCGGCCGTCGGCCAGCCCCTCGATAAGCAGCGCCTCCCACAGCGGGCGCTCCCGGTCGAAGGGGGCGGCGGCGAAATCCTGCACCACGTCGAGGAGCTGGCGCAGCGAGCCGGGGACGGGCAGGCTGACCCGGTGGACGTGCCGAGACAGGTCGAAGTGCCCGGCGTTGACCCAGGTCGGGGTGCCCAGCCCGAACAGTGGCTCGACCACCCGCTCGCGCATCCGCGGCACCATGCGCGAGGCCCACTCGTGCGCGGCGAACAGCCGGTCCCAGTCGGGGACGGGATCGAGCAGCTCGAGCAGGCTGACGTTCACGCGCAGCCGGTCATCGGCCTCCTCGGCCCGCCACATCGCCGTCTCCAGCGGGTTCATCTGCGGCGATCTGCCCCAGTCCAGCGGTGCCGCTGGCGGCGGCCCCGGGAACCGGGGCTCTGTGACCTCGACCCGCCCGGACCCGCGGCTGGGCCAGTCGGCCAGCGTGGCCAGGTACTGCCGGCGGACGTCCTGCACGTGCTTGTCCAGGTCCGCGGGCGCCCAGCCGAGGGTCGGGATCGGCGGCAGGACCGCGATCTGGACGCTGCCAGCCCGGATCGTGGACGCGTTGCGCCACATCAGCTCGCCGGAGTTGCGGATGACGATCGGCACGATCGGCACGCCCGCCTGCATCGCGACGTGGAACGCGCCCTTCTTGAACGGCCCCAGGGCCGGCGTCGCCGACCGGGTGCCTTCCGGCGCGATGACCAGCGAGATCCCGCCGCGCAGCTTCCGGACGGCGGGCTCGAGTGCCTCGAGGGCCTGCGCGGTATTGCCGCGGTCGATGAACGCCACGTCGGCGAGCCGGAACACCAGCCCGAACCCGGGTGCGTTGGCCAGTTCCTTCTTGGCCACGCCGGTGAACCCGCCGCGCAGCAGCTTGGCCAGGATGAGCACGTCAAGCTGGCTTTGGTGGTTGAACAGGAACACGGCGGGCCGGGCGGCCAGGTGTTCGGCCCCGGTGACGTCCAGCCGCACCCCGGCCAGCACGCTGCCCAGCTCGCCGGCCAGGGTAATGCCCAGATCGACGGCCTCCCGCCGGGACCCGGTCGGTGCCCCCAGCACCAGGCCGGCCGCGAACCCGCCGAACAGGCCGGTCAGGCCGGCCGCGGTGCGGGCGACGTCCGCCGCCCCCGGCCGGCCGCGGGAGCGGAACCGGGCCACCGGCCACCCGTAGTGCCGCGCCGCCATGGCCAGCCCGCGGCCGGGGTTGACCGCCCGCGCCCGGCCGACGGTCCGCAGGAACGGCACGTCCTCGTCCCCGTTGGAGTAGGCGTAGCTCTCCGGCAGGTCGATGTCGTGGCCGGCCGCGAACGCGCGGACCGCCTCGGCCTTGCCCGCCCGCCACAGCAGCGGTCCGCCGGGCCGGCCAGTGCAGATCCCGTTCACGACCTCCACCGGAGAGACGATGATGTGCTCGATGCCCATGGCCCTGGCCGCGGGCTCCACCTGGAATCGGGTGGCGGACGAGGCGAACACCACGGTGTGCCCGGCCCGCTGATGCGCCTCGACCAGCCGCCACGCCTCGGGGTACAGCGAGCCTGCGATGCCCTGCACCCACAGCCGCTCGCCCAGCTCGGTGAGCTCATCCTCGCTGCGCCCGGCCCAGACGCGCATGCCCAGCTCGGTGAACCGCTCGAAGTCCTGCTCGCTGGTCACTCCGCGCAAGCCGGTGAGCAGCATCTGCCCGAGGTCGGCCGGCGCGACCTGAAACGACCGCAGGTGATGGCGGGCGAACGCGGACAGCGAGTACCCGTCGATCACGGTCCCGTCGAAGTCGAAGAACGCGCCCACCCGGGCGCCCCGCAGCCCGGCCTCGACGTCCGCGGCCAGTTGTTCCTCCGACCACAACCCGCCGGCTCGCTGCCTAGGGTTCGACACCGGCCACCTCCCGCCGCGACGCCGCATCGATCTCGTCGATCGTGATCACCCGCGCGACGACTTCGCGCAGCCGCGCGGCGAACGCCTGCCTGCGCCGGGCCAGCTCCGCGTCGCCCGGGCCGGCCAGGTCCTGGTTGGCGACGAGCCGCAGCGCGCCGGAGAACAGCTCGCGGGACAGCGACTCCGGTCCGTGCAGCCGGCCTTGCAGCAGCATCTGCCGCCCGACGCCGCCGCACTCGGCGAGGAACTCCTTCTCCTCGACCGGGCGGGCCGGGTCGTGCGCGCTGAGCCGTTCGGCCACGACGAGCTGCGCGTCCAGGAACGACCGCAGCACCCGGTGCGCCATCAGCAACCGCGAGCCTTCCAGCACCGCGCGCCCGTCTGCACTCTCCCAACGCGGGTGCAGTCGGCCGAGTTCGGCCGAAAGCTGCGCCCGGTAGGCCTGCTTGTCCGGGAAAAAGAACTCGAACTTCAGCTGGTCGCGCAGCCGCATCGCCTCGTCCCAGCGGTCGGCGGGCGGGCTGAGCAGCACCAGCTCCGCGACCGCGCGGTCGACGAAGTGATGGATCGCGCTGTTGCGGTAGAACGCGGCCACCAGGTGCTGGCCCTGCTCGATCGCGTACACCGGCTCCTCGCCGCCGTCGTAGATCGTCACGACACGCTGCCGGGCGAGCGCGGCCAGCACGCGGCGCACCCCTTCCCCGGTGCGCAGCGCGTCGTCCGAGCGCGCCAGCGCCCGCTCGGCCAGGTAGTCGCGCAGCGGCTCAAGTACCTGCCGTACCTGGCCCAGGGTCAGGGCGCGGTCGCGCACGCCGAGCAGCGCGAGCGTGACCATCGCCGTCGCGGTGGCCGGGGTCACCCGGTTGATCCGCACAGCCACCTCGAACGCCACCTTCTGCAGCCTCAGCCGCCACGCGTCCCGGTCGCCGGTGTCGCCCTCGGCGGCCATGGCCTCGCGCAGCGAAAGCGGCTCGGCGAACCGTACCGTCGCGGTCCCGATCCGGTTCAGCTGTCCCCTCGCGTAGGACGCGAGCCAGGACAGCCCTTCGGCCTTCTTCGCCCCGCCGCTCTGCTCGGCGGCCATGGCCGAGGCCTCGGCCAGCTGGTCGTAGGTGATCGACACCGGGACCAGGCAGGCGTCCTGGGCGTACCCGCGCTCGATCGCCTCGGCGAGGTAGGTCAGCAGCCCGTAGCGCGGCGGGCGCAGCTTGCCGGTCCGCGACCGGCCGCCCTCCAGGTACCACTCCAGGTTGAACCGCTTGGCCAGCAGGTAGCCGAGGTAGGCGCGCAATGCGAACTTGTAGATCTCGTCCCCGCCGAAGCTGCGCCGGATGAAGATGACGCCGGCCCGCTTGGCCAGCGGGCCGACCGGCCAGAAGCTGAGGTTGTCCCCGCTGATCACGTGGTTGCGCGGGAAGTCGTTGTCGGTCAGCACATCGGCCAGCAGCAGCGAATCGGCGTACGAGCGGTGACTGGGCAGGAACACCAGCGCATGCCGGCGGTTCAGCTCGCGCAGCCGCTCCAGCCCGGCGGTGTCGGCCTGGACTTCCCAGGCGCGGGCGTGCAGCGGGCGCAGCGTGGCCGACATCAGGTCCACGGCGAGCGGGCTCACGGAGGCGACCAGGCTCTCCAGGTCGGCCCCGGCCACCTCGGCCACGTCCGGCTCGGGGAGGTCCAGCCGGGCGGCGAGTCCGGGCAGCTCGCCGCGGAACTGCGGACTGTCCTGGATGGCCTCGACGACGTGCCTGGGCACCTTGTAGCGGTATCCGCGCAGCGGCCGCTCGGCGCGCTCCAGCGCCAGCCTGGCCTGCAGCACCACGAACTGCGCGAACGAGCCGGTGCCACCCCAGCGCGCGCGCAGCGCGGCCACGGTGGCGGGCTCGGCGAGCACGACCCGGGCCCGGCTCGGCTGGCGGCGGGCGATGCGAGCCTGCTGGAACGACGGCGGCCGCCGGGGGATGACCAGCGAGAGGGCATCCGGCCAGTACGCCTGGCCGTCATCACCGGGCTCGTGCGGCAGCCATGCCACGCGAGCCGCGGTGACCACCGTGTCCGGTGGCGTCTCGGCCAGCGACCGGGCCAGCTGCGGGCCGTCTAGGGGGATGATGACCGACGGCCGCATGCCTGAGTCCCGCAGCCACCGCGTGACCAGCGCGCGTTCGGTCTCGCTCGCCGTCTCGGCGAGCAGGATGAGCGGTGCCCGGCCGGCTGGGGCGTCAGCCGGGTCCCGCGCCGCCCGCCGACCGTCCATCCCGGCTCCTTCCGTCCCGGACCACCATCCTCGCCCATTCCAGGGCCATGGTCACCTGGCGTGGTCAACGAAGCGGGGACGAATTCCGCCCCCGCGGGCCGGCGCGGGCAGCCGTGCGTCAGCGGCCGCCGTCGGCGAACTCGGCGCGCACCCCGAGCAGCCGCACCGGCCGACGCCCGGTGAACTTGTCCAGGGCGGCCAGCGCGGCCTGCCTGATCGGGGCGGCCGCCACGGTAGGCGCCGCCAGCGGTTGCCCGTGGGTCTGGGTGACGAAGGGCGCGTAGCGGACCTTTACCACCACCCGGACGGACGGCCGCCGCTCGCTCGCCAGCTCGCCCGCGACCAGTTCGGCCAGACGGGCGATCTCCGCGCGCACCTCGGCCCAGTCCGTGATGTTGCGCTGGAACGTGACCTCCTTGCCATGCGAGCGCGGCAGGTACGGCGTCTGGTCCACCTCGCGCTCGCCGTGGCCGCGTGCCAGCAGCACAAGCCACGGCCCGGTGGTGGGGCCGAACGGTTTGACGAGCGATTCCGGATCGGTGGCCGCGAGATCGGCGACGGTGCGGATGCCGAGTTCGGCGAGTCGTTTCGCGGTCTTCGGCCCGATGCCCCACAGTGCCTCCGGCGAGCGGGCGCCCAGCACCTCGAACCAGTTCGCGTAGGTCAGCCGGAAGAGGCCCGCGGGCTTGCCGAACCCGGTGGCCAGCTTGGCCTGCAGCTTGTTCTGGCCGATGCCGACCGTGCAGTCCAGCTGGGTGGCTTCGCGCACCCGCCGCTGGAGCCCGCGGGCGAAACCCTCAGGGTCGTCGTGATCGAGGCCCAGGAAGGCTTCGTCCCAGCCCATCACTTCCAGCGTGGCCCCCGATTCCCGCAGCGCCGCCATCACCCGCGCGGAAACGGCCTCGTAGGCCTGTTTGTCCACCGGCAGGAACACCGCCTCGGGGCATCGTCGCGCCGCCGTGCGCAGCGGCAGGCCGGAATGGACGCCGTGCGCGCGCGCCTCGTACGAGGCGGTGCTGACCACGCCCCGCTTCGCCGGGTCCCCGTCACCCCCGACCACGACCGGGCGCCCGGCCAGCTCGGGGCGGCGCAGCACCTCGACCGCGGCGATGAACTGGTCGAGGTCGACGTGCAGCACCCAGGAAGCCACGTTCCAGTCATACCCGGTGGCCAGCATCCGCGCCGGGTAGCTCGGCCCGGGCTACCGGGCGCCCAGCGGCCCGCGCCAGGGCCGCGAAGGCCGCCGCGTCACCGACCGCGGCCCCGCCCTGATCGTTGTTGAAGTAGACGAAGACGTCGGCGGCGGCGGGCCAGGTGGCGGCGATCCGCTGCACCCAGCTCCGCAGGGCCTGCCGGCCGTATCGTGGCCACGGCCGCGCCCGGCCCTCGTGCAACCGCAGGTAGCCCCAGTCGGCGGTGCGCCACAGCGCGGTGATCGGGCGGCCGAGCCGGTCGGCCCAGCACAGGGCAGTGTTGCGCCGGGTCAGGAGCTCACGGATGTCGTCGGCCCACCACGACTCGTGCCGGAACTCCACCGCGACGCGGACGCCGGGAAAGCGGGAGAACTCGCCCAGGCACTCATCGAGTGCGCCCGCGTCGGCGGGCAGGTTCGGCGGCAGCTGCAGCAGCACCGGGCCGAGCCGGTCGCCGAGCCCCGCGGCCGCGTGCATCAGGCGCTGCACCGGCTCGGCCGGATCGCGCAGCCGCCTGATGTGGGTCAGGTACCGGCTCGCCTTGACCGCCATCACGAAGCCCGCGGGGGTCCGGTCCCGCCACCCGGCAAACGTGCCCGGGCTGGGCAGCCGGTAGAAGGCGCCGTTGTTCTCGACCGTGCCGAAACACCCGGCGTAGTACTCCAGCCAGCGGTCCTGCGCCAGCCCGGGCGGATACAGGACGCCGCGCCAGTCGCGGTACTGCCAGCCGGAGGTGCCCGCGTAGATACCCATCGCCGATTGCTGATTCCCGCCCTCGCCCGGCTCAATCGCGGACGCCGGCCAGGTACCCCCGGCGGTTGCGGTCCGCGTACGGCCGGGACACACTGGCCACAACCGGGAGGAGGACGGCATTGGCGCGCAGGCAGCGTCCCCGGTGGTCGGAACTGCGGCCGCTGTTGCACGCCGAACGGCGTCCGCTCGATCCCGCACAGCGCCGCCTGGCCCGGGCGCACACCATTGCCGACCTGCGATCGATCGCCGCCCGCCGCGTCCCGCGCGCGGTGTTCGACTACACCGACGGCGCCGCCGAGCAGGAGCTCAGCCTGCGCCGGGCACGCCGCAGCTTCGCCCGGGCGGAGTTCCATCCCGCGGTGCTGCGGGATGTTAGCACCGCCGATACCAGCACCACGGTGCTCGGTCACCGCTGGCCGCTGCCGTTCGGGCTGGCCCCGACCGGGTTCACCCGGCTGATGCACCACGAGGGCGAGCGGGCCGCGGCGCGGGCCGCGCAGCGGGCAGGCATCACGTTCGCACTGTCCACGATGGCCACCACCTCGATCGAGGATGCGGCCGCCGAGGCGCCGCAGGCCCGCAAGTGGTTCCAGCTCTACGTGTGGCGGGACCGCGATGCTGCCAAGGACCTCATCGAGCGAGCGCGGGCGGCCGGCTACGAGGCGCTGATCCTGACCGCCGACACGCCGGTCGCGGGCGCGAGGATGCGGGACGTGCGCAACGGGCTGACGATCCCGCCCGCGCTCACCCCGTCGACCGTGCTCGACGCGGCGCGACGCCCGGGATGGTGGTTCAACCTGCTCACCACCGAGCCGATGACGTTCGCGAACCTGCGCGCGTGGCACGGCACCGTGGCCGAACTCGTGAACGAGATGTTCGACCCGTCGGTGACCTTCGCCGACATCGAGTGGCTGGGCCGCCTGGCCGGGGCCGCTGCTGATCAAGGGCATCCAGACCGTGGCCGACGCCCGCGCCGCGGTGGACCACGGCGCGGACGCGATCGTGGTGTCCACGCACGGCGGCCGTCAGCTCGACCGCGCCGCTGCCCCCCTGGAGGTGCTTCCAGCCATCACCGATGCCGTCGGCGACCGGGCGGAGGTACTGCTCGACACCGGGATCCTGCACGGCGGCGACGTGGTCGCCGCGCTGGCGCTTGGCGCCCGGGCCTGCCTGGTGGGCCGGGCGTTCCTGTACGGGCTGATGGCCGGCGGTGAGTGCGGGGTGCAGCGCGCGATCACCATCCTGGCCGAGGAGGTCGCCCGCACTCTGCAGTTGCTTGGCGTCGCCAGCGTTAGGGATCTGAACAGATCGCACGTGTCGCTGCGGCCGCCGGGCACGAGCTGAACAGGAGAGGAAGGCCGATGCAGGTTGTCGAGTTCCGCCCCGAGCCTGAGCAGTACGCGTTCACGTTCGGCGGTGTCGGGCCGGTTCGGAAGGTGACTCCGGGAACGGTGCTCCGGCTGTGGACCGAGGACGCGTTCTGCGGCAACATCCGGCGCACCACGGACCTGCCGAGCGCGGCGCTGACCATGCCGTTCGTCAACCCGCAGACCGGCCCGTTCTACGTCGAGGGCGCCGAGGTCGGCGACACGCTGGCCCTGCATTTCCTCGATCTCAACCCGGCGCGCCAGTGGGGCGCGTCCAGCACGATTCCGTTCTTTGGGGGGCTGACCAGCACCGACCGCACGGCGACGCTGCAGGATCCGCTGCCCGAACGGACCTGGATCTATGAGGTGGACCGCGACCGGCGGACGGTCGCGTTCCAGGCGCACGCCGGCGAGCTGCGGCTGGAGCTGCCGATGGCTCCCATGCTCGGCACCGTCGGGGTGGCGCCGGCCGCCGGCGAGGTGCGCTCGTCGCTGGTGCCCGACACCTTCGGCGGGAACATGGACACCCCGGAGATGCGCGCCGGCGCGACCTGCTACCTGGGGGTCAACGTCGAAGGCGCGCTGTTCTCGGTGGGCGACGGGCACTACCGGCAGGGCGAGGGCGAGGCGTGCGGCACCGCGGTGGAAGGCGCCATGGACGTCACGCTGATCGTGGATCTGATCAAGGGCGGCGCCCCGGCCTGGCCGCGGATCGAGAACGACGACTACCTCGCGGTGGTGGGATCAAGCCGCCCGCTCGAGGATGCCTGGCGGGCCGGCCAGGTCAACATGGTGACGTGGCTCAGCGAGCTGTACGGGCTGGACAAGCTAGATGCCTATCAGCTGCTGTCGCAGATCAGCGAGGCTCCGCTGGCCAACGTCGTGGACGCCAACTACAGCTCGGTCACGAAGGTGCCGAAGGCCCTGCTGCCCCCGGCGGACGCTTACCGCGGCATGCACCGGCAGCTGCGCGAGGCCGCCGCGGCGGCCGGCCGGTAGCAGGGAGGCGGCAGATGGATCTGGGCCTGCAGGGGCGGCGCGCCCTGGTGACCGGCGGCACCCGGGGCATCGGGCGGGCCATCGTGGAGACGTTCCTGGCCGAGGGGGCCTCGGTCGCGTTCTGCGCGCGCACCGCCGCCGACGTCGCCGCCGCGGCCGAGGCGCTAGCTGGGCGCGGCGGCCAGGTGACCGGGTACGCCATCGACGTCGCGGACGAGGAGGGCATGCGGCGCTGGGTCACCGAGAGCGCGGACCGGCTGAGCGGCCTGGACATCGTGGTGGCCAACGTCAGCGCGCTCGCGATCCCGGACGAGGCGGAGAACTGGCGGGCGAGCTTCAACGTGGACATGATGGGCACGGTCGGCCTGGTGAACGCCGCGATGCCGTACCTGAAGCGCAGCGACGCGGCTTCGATCGTGACCATCGGCAGCGTGTCGGGGCGGGAGATCGACTTCGCCGCCGGCCCGTACGGCACGTTCAAGGCCGCGGTCATTCACTACACCCAGGGGCTGGCCTACCAGCTCGCGGGCGAAGGCATCCGGGCCAACAGCCTGTCCCCGGGCAACACCTACTTCGACGGCGGCGTGTGGCAGAGCATCGAGCAGAACAACCCGGATCTGTTCGCCTCGGCGCTGGCGCTGAACCCCACCGGGCGGATGGCCAAGCCCGAGGAGATCGCCCGCGCGGCGGTGTTCCTGGCCAGCCCGGCGGCGAGCTTCATCACCGGGGCGAACCTGCTCGTCGACGGGGCGCTGACTCGCGGCGTGCAGTTCTAAGCCGGCGCGCCCGTGAGCGCGCGCCTGTGAGCCCGCCCCTGTGAGCGCCCGCCTGTTAGCCAGCGCGCCGCTGAACCCGGGCGCCCGTTAGCGCGAAGCATTAGTAGGGCCACAGCGGTCTCAATGCTCCGACTTAGCGGACAGTACGTCGATCTTGGCGCGCTGGGCCGCCGCTCAGTGTTGCAGGATGGCCACTCGCCCCAGGTCGCCGGACGCCCAGCAGGAGCCGTCAGGGGTGCAACTGACCGTGTCGAACTGGCCGGTGTCGAACGTGTGCCAGGTCAGCCCGCCGTTGTACGAGACGTCCGAGCCGGTCAGCCCCACCGCGATGACCGTGGCCAGGGTGTGCGGGACCCAGGTGACGCCGGAGCGGTACCCGGCCGGGCCTGTCAGTGGGGAGAACCACGGCCGCCCGAAGTAGGAGAGCGCCGCCACGTTGGCCGACGCCGTCGGCGCGTTGAAGTCGCCGCCGACCGCGACCCCGGCCAGCGGCGTGCGGAACGCCAGCCCGAAAACGCCCGCAGTCGGGCCGGTCACGATCGGCGTGGTGCTGGCGCGCCAGGCGAGGCCGCCGTCGCGGGACTCGAACACCCGGGACGCCGTGCTGCCCCCGCTGCCGAACCAGGCGTCGTGCCCGGAGGTGGTGAGGCATTCGCCGCTCGCGGCGAACCCGGCCTCGCCGGGCAGCGCCGGCGGCATCCCGGCGTTGGGCAGGACGGTCCAGGTCCGGCCTCCGTCCCTGGTGGCCAGGATGCGGAACTTGCCGTTGACCGGGTCGCTCAGCACCAGGCCGTGCCGGGGGTTGAAGAAGGCCATGCAGTCGAAGAACGCCTGCGGATTCGTGTTCTTATAAGCCAGGCTCCAGGTCCGGCCGCCGTTCGAGGTGACATACAGCCGGGAGTCGGTGCCCGTGCCCGCGGCCATGGCCACGGCCCGAGTGGCGCTGAACGCTTCGATGTCGCGGAACTGCAGCGCCGACGCCCCGGCCGGCGATGCGTTGATCCAGGTCCGGCCGCCGTTGACCGTGCGCAGCACGACCCCGTCGTAACCACCCAGCCAGGCCACCTTCCGGCTGACCGCGGCCAGCCCGCGGAAGTGCACCTGGGTGCCGGTGTCCAGCAGCTTCCACGACAACGGGCCGGGGAAGTGCCCGGCCGCGGCGCGGCCGGCGGCAGGTGCCGCGTGGCTGGCGGCGCTGGCCGCCGGGATCACGGCGGCCGACAGGCCAACGGCGGCGGCGCACATGGCGGCCGCCCGGGCGAAACGAGCAGGATGTCGAGGCAGTGTCATGATGGGGACGGTAGCGCATGCCGGCAGGGGCATGAGCGAGCCCGTTCGGTAAAGTTAGGGTAAAGAAGTAGAAAAGACCTAGCACGGTCGGACAGCTCGGGTACCAGGGCCTGTCCGCCGGCTGGATGAGGGCGGTCGCGGGATGTTGCGCGGCCGCGACCGCGGGTCCACAAGCACCGGGGGCACAGCGTGACAGGCGATCGAGTTCCCAGCAATCAGGACACGGCACCGACGGACCAGGATCAGGCCCGGGGCAACGGCAGCGACGGGCGGGCGGCCATCGTCGTCGTCAGCCATGACGCCGGCATCCGCGACACGCTCAGCCGTGAGTTGTCGGGCCGCTACGCCGCGGACTACCGGATCGTCGTCTGCGAGGACCCGGCCGGCCTGGGCGCTCACGTCAGGGATCTGGTACGGGCCGGCACGCCGGTGGCCCTGGTCGTCGGCGGGCTCGGCACGGAGGACCCGGATGGCATCGAGGTGCTGGCCGGGATCCGCGCCATCGACCCGACGGCGTCGCGGGTAGTCGCGGTTCGGTGGGGGGCATGGGAAACCGCGCGGCCGATCTTTGATGCGGTCACGCTGGGCAAGATCGACCACTGGATGTACCGCCCGAAGGAGACACCCGACGAGGACTTCCACAGCTCGGTCGCGCAGTTCCTGAGCGAGTGGAGCCAGCTGCGCGGCGGCGGGTTCGAGGCGGTGCAGATGATCGGGCAGTCCTGGTCGGTACGGTCCCAGGAACTACGGGACATGTTCTCTCGCAATGGAATCCCGACCGGCTTTTACGACGCCGAATCCGACCGCGGCCGCCAGTTGCTCCGGGACCAGGGCCTGGAATCGGCAGACCTTCCCGTGATAGTGCTCCGCTTCGCGGCCGAACGCCCCACGCTGGCCAACCCGTCGGACCTGGAGCTCGCCGAGGCCTTCGGCCTGATGACGCCGATACCGGAGGGCGAGTTGTTCGACGTCGCGGTGGTGGGAGCGGGCCCGGCCGGGCTGGCCGCCGCGGTCTATGCGTCCTCGGAGGGCCTGCGGACCGTGGTCATCGAGCGGGAAGCCATCGGCGGTCAGGCCGGGACCAGCTCGATGATCCGCAACTACCCCGGGTTCGCCCAGGGCATCAGCGGGGCCCGGCTGGCGTTCGCGGCCTACCAGCAGGCCTGGCTGTTCGGCAGCACGTTCGTGTTCTTGCGGCAGGTAGACAACCTGTCCGGCGAAGAGGGCCGGTACCGGCTGCGGCTCTCGGACGGCCACACGCTCACGGCTCGCTCGGTGGTCCTCGCGAGCGGCGTCAGCTACCGCCGGCTCGGGGTCCCAGGGCTGGAGAAGCTGCTTGGCCGGGGCCTGTTCTACGGCGCCGGGGTCAGCGAGGCTGCGGCCATGCGCGGGCGGAAGGTGTTCGTGGTCGGCGGCGGTAACTCGGCCGGGCAGGCCGCTATGCACCTGTCCCGGTGGGCCGAGCAGGTGACGATCTTGGTGCGTGGCCAGTCGCTGGCCGACAGCATGTCCGACTACCTCGTCCGCGAGATCGACGCGACACCGAACGTCGGCGTCCGGCACGGCGCGCAGGTGGTCGACGGCACCGGCACGGATCAGCTCGAGGAGCTGACGCTCGAGGACACCCGGACCGGGGCCAGGAGCGCTGTCCCGGCCGACGCCGTGTTCGTCCTGATCGGCTCCGAGCCCCGGGCCGAATACCTGGGCGAGGGTGTCGCCTGCGACGAATGGGGCTTCGTACGGACCGGGCCGGATCTGCTCGGCGACGCGGAGGGCGGGGATGTGGGCTGGCGCCTGGACCGCCCGCCGCTGCCGAACGAGACAAGCCTGCCGGGAGTGTTCGCGGCGGGTGACGTCCGCCGGGGATCGGTCAAGCGGGTCGCATCCGCGGTGGGCGAGGGAGCGGTCACGGTCCAGTACCTGCACCGCACGGTCGAAGCCCTGGCCGCGGCGCAGCGTTCCCGGAACCGGTAGCGGTGGCCGCCGACGACGGGCTCCGGGCCGGATCCGGAGAGCGGCCGGACGTCCGCCACCCGGACGTCCGCCACCCGGACGTCCGCCACCCGGACGTGCCGCCGGGACAGCCGGCCGCGGCGGCCTACCGGCCGCTCGTGCCGGCCATGCGCGTGCTTCTGTACGTGGCCGCGGTGCTGGTGCTGCTGGCCGGGTTCCAGCTGTTCGTGTTTACCGACCGAACGGCTACGTACTTCGCCTGGACGATCGCCCCTCCGCTGGCGGCCGCGTTCCTGGGCGCTGCGTACTGGGCCAGCGTCGCGATCGAGGCGCTCGCCGCCCGGCAGGCGCTGTGGGCCAACGCGCGCATCGCGGTACCGACGGTGCTGGTGTTCACCGTGCTCACGCTGGCCGCCACCTTGAACCACCTGGACAAGTTCCACCTGGGGAGCGAGTTCGCGCTCCGGACGCGCTTCGTCACCTGGGCGTGGATCGCGGTCTACGCGCTGGTTCCGGTGCTGATGCTGATCGTCCTGGTGGTGCAGGCGCGCACGCCGGGGTCGGACCCGCCCCGGGCGGCCGTGCTGCCGGGCTGGCTCAGCGGCGTGCTGGTCGTCCAGGCGGTCGGCCTGTTCGGTCTCGGCGTGGCGCTGTTCGCGGTCCCGGACCAGGCTTCCCCTGTGTGGCCGTGGAAGCTGACTACGCTGGTCGCCCAGGCCACCGGGGCCTGGCTGATCAGCCTGGGCGTCGCCGCGGGGCACGCGGTGCTGGAAAGAAGCGCCCGCCGTCTGCGCCCGGCCGCGGTCGGCTACGTCCTGCTCGTCGTGCTGCAGTGCATAGCGCTCGCGCGCTACCCGCACCAGTTCCCGTGGGGATCCGCCTCGGGGATCGTCTACCTCGTCGTGCTGGGCACGATGCTGCTGACCGGCACGGCTGGGCTGGTCAAGGGGCTGCCCCGCCCCTCGCCCGATCAGGCGTAGGTTCCGCGCCGGGCTCGCCTCAGCACGCTCGGTACGGGAGGTACTTATCGGTCATGATGGCCGAGGCGTCCGGCGCGTGCTTGATCAGCTTGTGCGCCTTCATCCAGTTCCCGAAGCTGCGCCAGGCGTGCAGGCTCATGCAGCCGGTCTTCATGCCGTTGTCCTGGCTCAGCAGCTTCAGCGTCGAGGGGACGCTCACCTGCAGGAACGACGGCTTGTACTGGCTCGCGGTTTGCATGATCGCGGTGGTGGCGCCGGGATTTTTCACCGCCGCGCGGGTTCCGGCGACAAATCCGGCTACGAAGCGCCGGACCGCGCTGGCGTAGCCGGGATCGGACGCGAGCCGGCGCACGTTCGCGACGAGCACGAGCTCGTCGTAGGCCGGCACCCCCAGCGTGGTCGCCGGGAAGTAGGCGGCCCGCTTGCCCATCTCCTGGCCGATCTGGATGGCCTCGACGTTGCGGTACCCCCCGATGATCGAGGCGACTTTCCCGGACAGGATCGACGGCACCAGGTTGTAGCCGACCGCTTGGTGCGGCACCTGCGCGACGGACAGGTGACATGTGTGCAGCAAGGTGTCGTAGAAGGCATAGTCGCTGGGGACGCCGGTGAATCCCACCGAATGCCCGCGGATCTGGCACAGGCTCGTGACCGGGACCTTCGGCGAGACGATGAGGCCGTT
>Ga0207700_10001249_pt1 | contig 14483 bp, 14 predicted proteins | sample LARL82metaG_FD_184348 | JGI IMG/M metagenome (GOLD analysis project Ga0207700, IMG submission 184348) | Corn, switchgrass and miscanthus rhizosphere microbial communities from Kellogg Biological Station, Michigan, USA - LAR L8-2 metaG... | ecosystem: Host-associated > Plants > Roots >...
CTCCAGGTAGCCGAAGACCTCCCGCTTGAGCTCAAGCTTCTCCGGCACCGCCTCCAGCACCAGGCCCGCGCCCTCAAGGGCGGTCTTCAGGTCTGCCTCGAAGGAGATGGAGCCGCCAGGCTGCGACGGGCTCAGCCCGCCAAGGTCGGCGGGCCGGGAAAATCGGCCAGCGCAGCTCGCCGCTTGTCCGGCATGTAACAATATGTTAAATTTAAACTGTCAACTCTTGGCATCATACATAGCACCATAGGGACGCGCAATGGTGTTAGAACACGATCGACAAGGAGTTATGTGGCGCCGGCATTCGAGAACCTGACGCTTTGGCAGCGCGTTTACGACCACCTGCGAGACGAGATCATGGGGGACCGTCTCCCCCCCGGCACCGAACTGTCGGAGGTGGCGCTCTCGAAGGAGCTGGCCGTAAGCCGTGGGCCCATCCGTGAGGCCATGGGCCGACTAGCCGCGGAGGGGTTGGTTACCGTGCGACCTCGGCGAGGCGCCGAGGTACGGTCCATTACGCCCAGGGAACTGATCGACTCGTATCAGGTTCGGGAGGCACTCGAGGTCCTGGCCGTGACACTCGCTGTCCCCAAGATCACCGATGCCGAACTGGGCGACCTCGATGAGCTCGTGGACCGCATGGCCGAGCACGCCAAGAACGGGGCGGTCGCGGACTTCTTCGTCCTGAATGTGGCATTTCATGAGCTGCTCTGCGAGCTGAGCGGCAACAAGAAGCTGCTGCAGGTGCACCACCGCCTGGCAGGGGAGATAGGAAGATTCCAAGCGCGGACCCTGGCGCTGCGGGGCAGCCTCGACGGATCGGTGACCGAGCATCGCGCCATCTTGGCCGCTGTCCGGCTGCGTGACGTGGAGAAGGCGGCCGAGCTCACCGCCGCTCACGTCCGGGTTCCGGCACAACGGCTGCTGGAGAGCGTCAGTGCTGGAAGCGAGACCATGGAGGATGGCGAGGCCTCGGGGGATTTGGCCCCGGGCACCTCCGAGGAACGAGCTAGCTGATTCATTTCCACGTCGACCAGGTGATCTCTTCGGCCGCAGAGGACGTCCTTGATGATGACAGGCTTCAGGGTCACACGCGCAGGCGCCATCCTGGGAGTGGCCGACTTCGCCGCGTCACTGAGCTTCTACCGCGATCAACTAGGGCTTGAGGTACTGGCGGTCTACGAGGACCCGCCCTACGCGACACTCACCGCGGCCGGTGCCCGCATCTCGCTCGCTGAGCAGGATCATCCCGCCCCTGACCGGCCGGGGGTGATGATGTCCGCACCGATGGACCGATCCCTGGCGAACGTGGTCCTGGTGCTGGAGGTGAACGACGCGCAGGCCGCCCATCAGGAGCTCGGTGAGCGGGGCGTGCGGTTCCTGGCCGAGATCCACTACTCACCGTGGGGTGGCAGCCGCTTCTTCTGCGTGGACCCCGACGGATATCTGGTCGAGATCGAAGAACCGGGATGAGAGCGGTAAGGCTCGCCGGGCCCGGCACTGTCGCGGTGACCGATGTACCCGAGCCGCAGCTGCTAGATCCGCGAGACGCTGTAGTGAAGGTGACAGCCGCCGCGATCTGCGGGGCGGATCTGTTCCCAGTCCACGGCATGACGCCGGGGTTCGACAGCGCGACGGTGCTCGGGCACGAGTTCGTCGGCACAGTGGCCGATGTGGGCGCATCGATGGACAGCCTGCGGGTGGGCCAGCGCGTGGTGTGCTTCAGCACGGTGTCCGACGGGACCTGCAGCCATTGCCGGGCCGGCCGTCCGGCTCAGTGCGAGCGCCGCTCCCTGTTCGGGTACTCGGGCGTCTACCCGCGGCTCGACGGCGGGCAGGCCGAGCTGGTCCGGGTACCGATGGCCGACCGGTGCCTACTGCCGCTACCCGACACGATGGAAGACGAGCAAGCCCTGTTCCTGGCCGACATACTCCCGACCGGTTTCGCCGCAGTGCGGAACTCCAGGGCGGACCTATCGGACACGATCGTTGTCCTGGGCTGCGGTCCAGTTGGGCTGATGGCGGTACTCTGCGCGTCGGGATTCGGCGGGGGGGTGATCGCGGTGGACGGCGTTCGCGCCAGAAGAGAGCTGGCATCCGGGTTCGGCGCGCTGTCTGTGAGCCCGGAGGAGGCCGGCAAGCTGGTGGCAGCCCGCACGAGCGGCCTGGGCTCGGACGTTGTCATCGAGGCAACCGGAACGCCGCAGGCACTGGATGCCGCTCTCCACCTGGTGCGCGGACGGGGAACCGTGTCCGTGGTCGGAGCCCATTTCGAGCCCGACTACAAGCTGAACGCCGGGCTGATGTTCGAGCGCGAGCTCACCCTCAGATTCAGTATCGGCGATCCCATTTCCGATCGGGAGCGGCTGATGCATATGGTCCTCGAGCGCAAGCTCGAGCCCGAGCGCGTGATCTCGCACCGCATGCCCCTGGACGACGCGACGCAGGCATACCAACTGTTCGACCAGCGGATTGCCCCACCAAGGCGGTGCTGTATCCGTGAGGAGCCTGCGCCGACGGACGTGGCTCGCGTTGCTCGGGGTGTCACTCCTCGCCGCGGCCGCTGGCGTGTTTGCCTTCGCAGAACACGCCGGCCACGGCCGCGCCCAGCCGGGCGTTGCCCTGGTCGCAGGTATCCGCAATCCCGTCCAAGCGGCGGACAGAACGCTGAGCCTCGAGCTACGGTCGCAGCACCTCAGCGTGCAGGACGTGGTGTGCATCAGGAACGGCCGCGCATATCGAGGGCATCCGATCATCCGCTGCAACGTGAACTTCGGCGATCCGCACGTGGTGGCATACTGCTCGGTGATCCTGGCAGGCCGGCTGGTCACAAACCAGCAGGATCCAGCGATCCCGTGCCGCCCCGATCGGGCCGGTTCGAAGCCGTACCTGTTTCCGCCATCGACCGCGCGGCGAGTGCAGCGCACCCGGGGTTAGGGCATAACACAATGCACATATTCTAAGAATACGACATGAGGTAAAAGCAGGCCAGGCAGCATTATTAAACGACACCAGTCACTCAGATCAGCGTACGCACAGGAGCAGGGAATAGAGGAAGGTGAAGACAATGTCCACAAGAAGTTCTCTCCGATTTGGGCTCACCCTCTCCAACCGTGGCATCATGACGGGCGCTTCGACCGTGGAGGACATGTTTCGCATGGTGGCGGCCGCAGAGGCAACCGACGTCTGGGACTCGGTATGGGTCGGCGATTCCATCCTGGCGAAGCCGCGGGTGGATTCGATTTGCTTGCTCAGTTCGATAGCAGCGCGGACGGAGCGCGTCAGGCTGGGCGTCGCATGCTTGGCGAGCGCCCCTCTGCGCCACCCGGTGCTACTAGCCTATCAATGGGCCAGCCTGGACCTGATAAGCGGTGGCCGGACGATCTTTGTGGCCTGCATGGGAACGGGGACTGCCGGCGGCGGTGCCTTCGCGAAGGAGTTTGAGGTCTTCCAAGTGCGTCCCGAGGTACGTGCGGAGCGCATGGAGGATGCGGTCAATGTTCTCCGGCTGGCATCAGCGGGGCCAGTCACTTATCACAGCGATCACCTGCACCTGGACAACGTGGCGATAGAGCCTCGTCCCAAACAGGCTGCCGTGCCAATCTGGATCACCTCAAACCCCGATCTCGCGAAGCCGCGGAATGTGGAGCGAGGTCTAAGGCGGGCGGCAAGACTGGGCGACGGCTGGATGGTCGGAAGTCACACGGCCGAGGGAGTTGCGGAACTGTCGGGAGAACTCGACCGCTACCTGGAGGAGGAGCGGGGCGCCATTCCACCGGATTTCGTGCGGAGTCTCTACTACAACGTGTGCCTTGACAGGGATGCGGCAAAGGCGAGGGATGAGGCGGCGCGTTTCCTCACCGCCTATTATGGGCCAGAGTTCGCGCAAGCCGAGATGCGGCGCAACGTCGCATTTGGCGACCCCGCGACCTGTCAGCAGCAAGTACGGAGATACATTGATGCCGGGATTAACTATATCTTGTTGCGCCTCACGAGCTATGATCAGATCCGCCAGTTCGAGGACGTGACAGAACATCTAGTCATGCCTATACTCAAAGAGTACGCATAACAGGATGCAGGACAGTTCTCAACCAGCCCTGGTGGCCTCCGGCTACGCTAGCAGGAGAGGTAATCGCAAGACGTGATCGACCACATCATCATCATAACGGCTGATCTTTCCGGAGACGCGGAATGGCTAGCTGAACTGACTGGTATCAGTGGAACATACGGTGGCACCAATCCGGTCAACCATACGCATAATATGCTCTTTCCGCTGGTCGACGGTGCCTACCTTGAGCTACTAGCCTCTAAACCAGGACGCCCCGAGACGACAGCGCGGGCGTTGCCCTTCGATCTCGACAGCGTGACTGGCCGCTCGGTAGCCGGATGGGCAGCGAGTGTTCCTGACTTCGACACGACTGTCGCACGCGCGCGTGCGGCGCGTGTTCCCCTCGGGGAAATTGTCGACATGCACCGGACACGGCCGGACGGAGTTACCCTCCGCTGGAGAATGACCTATCCCTCGGAGAGGTATCCAGCACGGTTGTGTCCGTTTTTGATCGATTGGGGGGTAACGGTCCCGCCTCAGCGGTCGCTTGGAGGTGCGGATCGCCTCGCTCTCGTCAGCTTTGACACCCTTGCCGCCGCCGCCAGCCAAGTCACCGCCTGGCTTGGTGCCCTCGGCGTGCTCGCAGACGCGCGGGTAGTTACCTCCGCTCGATGCGGATTCAGCCTTGTGGTGCAAGGGCCGAGGGGAACCGCAGCTATCTCATAGGGGAACAGCGGCTGCGGCTCCCGGAATAACAGCCGACCAGATTCAACAGAAAATATGGAGCAGGCTGATGAAGAATTCCACTTCCGGATTGGCATCTGTTAAAGAGCGCATCCGGGAAACCGTCGAGCGGCACGCGTCAGAGCTTGAGGATCTCGCGGACTCCATCCACAGTAAGCCCGAAGTCGCCTTCGAGGAGCGATTTGCGTCACAACGGGTGGCCAAGGCGATGAGCGACCACGGCTTCGAGGTCGCCCGCGGCGCTTACGGCCTTGACACGGCAGTCCTGGCTCAGGCTGGCGGCGGCCCGTTCTGGATAGCCTTCTGCGCTGAATACGACGCGCTCCCGGATATCGGGCACGCCTGTGGGCACAACATTATAGCGGCTGCGGCTGTCGGCGCCGCGCAAGCGCTGCAGGAACTCTCCGGTGAACTGGGCATCGGCGTCCGTCTCCTGGGCACACCTGCCGAGGAAGTCGGTGACAACGGAGGAAAGATAATCATGCTCGAGCACGGGGCATGGGATGACGTCGCGCTAACAATGATGGTACATCCTGGGCCTTTCGACGACCTGGCGCCCGCCCTGATAGCGATATCGGCATTCCAGGTAGAATTTCACGGGCGTGAAGTTCACGCGACCTTCTTCAGCCATCACGGAGTAAACGCGGGAGCTGCGGCTACAATATCGCAGGTGGCCTTGGCCGAACTGAGACAACAACTCCAGCCACACGAGTACGTACACGGTATCATCGAGAAATTCGGCAGCAGCGCCAACACATTGTCAGGCTATTCGCGACTCAGATATATGATCAGGAGCAAGAGTGTCGCCGAGCTTGAAGATCTGCGAGCCCGGGTTCTCAGGTGCTTCGAGGCCGGTTCCGTGGCGACCGGCGCATCCATGCAAGTGAACGGAGGGGACCATCCCTATGCACCCCTCCAGACACACGAAGAGATCGCAATGATATTCAGTGATAACCTGGCCGAATTCAGCGACAGGCGTTTCCCGAGGATAGGAGAAGGCCCCCCGACATCCGCGGGAAGTGATATGGGCAACGTCTCAGCCATTGTCCCCACTATCCACCCGATGCTGGGACTCGGCACTTTTCCTGTTGTTAATCATCAGGCCGAATTCACCGGCTACTGCATCGGGAGCAAGGCGCGCAGAGCCATCATTGATGGAGCCATTGGCATGGCTTGCACGGCGGCGGAAGTCGCACTCCACGAGGAATACAGGACCCGGCTCTGTAATTTCCGAAAGGATACGCGGCAGCCAGGCGGGGAGCGTGCCGGCGGCACGTGAACCATGACCGGTGCCGGAACCGATTAGCAGTAGGGTGAACTCGGTACGAGATCATGCACGACGTACCCCGGAGGCAGATTTGAAACAGCGTAACGGCGACCCCAGTTCCGGCGCGCGTGCACGGCGCCCCCGGCGCAATCCGCCGTTGCCCGCCGTGCTCCCGGATAGCCTGATCACGGACGCAGTGACCGCGCATGCTGCCCGTATCCAGGAGGCGACTGCCTTCATCCATGCCCATCCTGAGCTCGCTTTCGAGGAGCATCAGTGCGCCGGGTATCTCGCGGCCGTGCTGGAGGAAGCGGGGTTTGCGGTCGAGCGCGCTGTTGCTGGGATGCCTACGGCATTCCGCGCGACGGTCACTGGCGCCCGGAGCGGGCGCACGGTCGGGTTGATCGCCGTGTACGATGCCGTCCCCACGGTTCAGCGGGACGGAACCGTTACGCCCGTACACTCCTGCGGGCACGGCCCACAGGCTGCAGGCGTCGTAGGGGCGGCACTGGCTCTGGGCGAGCTGAGCGATCGGCTTGCCGGATCCATTACCGTCCTTGGCCTCCCTGCGGACGAGACCACCGCCCCAGCCGCCGCTGTGCGCGGCGGAGGCAAGGAGATCTCGGTGCACGCCGGGCTTTGGAAGAACATTGGTGCAGCACTGTACGCGCATCCAGAGTTCATCGACGCCGTACTGCTGCACTCCTTGTGGATGCGGCAGGACCAAGCGGCCGTTCTGGGCAGGCTGTCGCTGGAAGACCGCTCAGCTCAGCAGATGCTGGATATCGTGGGCACCGCCCTCCAGCGCGTCCGCGCAGAGCCGCCGCAGCGGCTGGTCCTAGAGCGGGCGGCATTCTCCGGGAACGTCAGAGACGGCTGCCAGCTGGCATTGGAGTTTCGGGTCTCCGCTGCAGACGAGCGCGGCCTGCGGGAGCTCGCGCAGCGGCTCAGCGCGGAGCTACCCCACTCGGCATGGCGGGAGCGCCGCGTGGTGCCTAGCGTCCGCGCTGATGAGTCAGTGCGCGCGGCGGTTGCGTCGGCCATGGCGGCGGCCGGTCGCGAGTTCGCCACTGCGCCGCCGATGCTTCCGCACGCCACCGACTTCGGTTTCGTCTCCCGCGCCGTTCCCGCCGCTCTGATCGGCTTGAGCCGCCCCGGCGGCTGGGCATTGCACGCGGACGAGGGCGCTGACCTGTTCGCCGGAGCTGACGGAGACGCCGTCGCGGTGGCGATCGCGCAGGTACTTGCCCTCGCCACCGCTCGCCTGACCGAGCCTAGCTGAGTAAGTCTCTGTCCAGCAGATCCTCCATCAGCCTGGCAATGGCCGGCGCATGCTTAAAGGCGTGGCCGACTCCGTCACCTAGCACCCACACCGCCGGAAACTCAGGATGCTGAGCTATCAACAGGTCACCGCGGGTGGTCACGGCTTGCAGATCATTTCGACTGACCACGGCACTGTGACACATCTCCACGCCGGTCAGTGGCGCGCCCGCCAGCGCGGGAAAACGGCGGGCCAGGTACAGTCTGGCAGCGGATTCTTGCGCTGGGTCGTGAGAGTCCCTCGGCCCGTCGAGCGCCAGCCGCGGGCCCCTCCAGTCACTGCTCACCTTTATGCCGCCGTCGTCAAGATCGAAGCCGCCGGAGAACGCGTCGGCTAGATCCAGCCAGGCGGGCAGCCGCGCGGCAGTCCAGTTTCTCGGTGCGCCGAAGTAAAAGACGTCCTGCTCGATGACCTCACTGTCGATGAACTCGTCGAACAGCGCGGCATTCCAGGCACCGCAGGCCCATACGGCTCTATCTGCGGCAAACCGCTCGCCGCCAACCACGGCAGTCCCGCCAACCGGCGTGGCCCGTCCGGCGATGAACGTCGCTCCCATGGCCACCGCGTTATCCACCAGGGACCGGACAGCGCGCCGCGCCGAGAATACCCCGGCTGCCTCCTCAAGCAGTATGACTTCACCGTCGGCCAGCGACAAAGAGGGGAACAGTCCTACCGCTCTCGTCCGGTCAATGATCTTGTGAGGGATCCCGAAGGACTGCAGTACGCGGCGGCTGGATGCTAGCCATGGATCGTCCTCCCCGACGAAAAAGGCCAGACCAGTCTCGGCGAGCAGCCTTTCCGCGGTGGCCTGCTCGAGTTCTCGCCAGAGCATGCGGGCTTGCCACGCCGACTCAGAATCCTGCTCAGCACTGCCATGGGCGATGCGAATCACCCGCGAGCGTCCACTCGACGCGGCGCGCAAATGCCCCGGGGGATACTGATCGATCAACGTGATCACCCAGCCGCGGCCGGTCAGCCTGTGCGCGAGGGCTGCGCCCACCACTCCGGCACCTACGATCACGACGGTAGGCTTCATCACAGTTCCAGCCGCTTCACCTGGCTTGATCCGTTTGCAACGCGCGCTGCCCGGAAATGACATGCCGATAGGTGTCCCGGATCACCGTCCAGACCGAGCAGGGGTGGGTCATCCCTTTCGCAGATACTCTCGGCGATGGGGCAGCGGGGATGGAACCGGCAGCCGGCGGGAATGTCGACGCCGCCGGGTAGCTCGCCGCGCAGTCCCAGATCCTCTGGAGCCTCATATCGGCGGATTCGCGGGGCGGCGGTCAGCAGCGCGCGAGTGTACGGATGCCGCGGATCATCGAAGATGACTTCCCGGCTGCCGCGCTCGGCAATGCGCCCTAGGTACATCACGGCAATTCGATCGCAGAGATGCCGGACCACGGCCAGGTCATGTGAAATGAGGATAAGCGTCAGTCCAAGGCTGGCCTTGAGTTCTGCGAAGAGCTGCAAGATAGTCGCCTGTACCGAGACGTCAAGGGCTGAGACAGGCTCATCAGCCACAATTGCGCGAGGTTCCACGGCAAGCGCACGCGCGATGGCGAGCCGCTGCCGTTGGCCCCCGGAGAACTGGCTGGGATAGTTGTGCAGGACTCGGCTAGGCAGCCCTACCATCTCCAGCAGCTCCTGGCAGCGCCGGTTCGTCTCGGAGCTAGGAACGAGCTGGTGGACGCGCAGCAGCTCCCGAAGCGTCTGTTGCGCTGTCATTCGCGGGTTAAGCGACGAGTAGGGATCCTGGAAGACCATCTGGACTGCTCGCCGCTGGGTGATCGTCCGCTGTCGGCCCAGGGGCTGGCCGTCAAGATAGATAGTGCCCTCATCAGGCTGTACCTGGCCGATGATGGCGCGGGCAACAGTGGTCTTCCCGCACCCTGACTCACCGACGATCCCCAACGTCTCGCCAGGGTGAACGTCTAGGCTCACTCCGTCGACAGCGCGGACCATGGCCCGGTCGTTGGAACGGAAGCTCACCTTGAGGTCTTTGATGCTCAGGAGCGGATTAACCATGGCGCGTCGCGTCAGCTAGGTGCTGGTGGTTCAGGCAGGCGCTTTGCCGGCCAGCGCCGACGTCTTCGAGCCGGACATCGGTCACCGTGCAATCCGGAGTAGCAAGCCAGCAACGAGGATGGAAAGCGCATCCGGCGGGGCGGTGCAACGGGTCAGGCAGCACGCCCGGGATAGGCTGCGGCTCGCTTACCGGAGCATCGAGATCGACTGCAGACCGGAGCAAGCCGAGCGTGTAGGGATGGCGCGGCCGGTCCAGTACCTGGCGAGTCGCACCAGTCTCGACGACGCGTCCCGCGTACATCACCGCGAGCTCGTCGCACAGCTCGCCCACGACAGCGAGATTGTGCGTGACGAACACGATCGTGAGCCCCATGCGCTCGCGCAGGTCCTGCAGCAGACGGAGAATCTGGGCCTGAATCGTCACGTCGAGTGCCGTTGTTGGCTCATCGCAGAGCAGGATTCTCGGCTCTGACGACAGCGCGATCGCGATCATCACCCGCTGGCGCGTCCCCCCGGAGAGCTGGTGCGGAAACGCACCAGCACGGCGCTTAGGGTCCGGAACGCCGCACATGGCCAGCAGCTCCAGGGCGCGGTCGCGGGCCCGCCGGGCTGACAAACCTAGTACGGTCCGCGGCGCTTCAGCGACCTGGGCACCCACTCGCATGACCGGATTCAACCCACTCGACGGATCCTGGAACACCATTGCGACACGACGGCGCCTGGCGGCTCTAACCCCTTTCCCGGCCAGCGGCAATTCGCTGCCGCCAGCGAGAAGCCGCCCGCTGGCCACCTGCGCGCCCGACGGTAGCAGGCCCATCACCGCGCGCAGCGTAATGCTCTTGCCGCACCCCGATTCGCCGACCAGCCCCAGGGTACCTCCGTCGGCGACGCTGACCGAGACATCCTCCACGGCCCTGAACCGGCCTGGGCCCTGCCCAAACTCCACGGCCAGTTCTCTGAGTTCGAGCGCTGGCGGCTTCACGGCGGCCGCAATACGTCAGTAAGGCCGTCCGCGCACAGCGAGAGCCCGAGGCCAATCAGCACGATCGGGACTCCCGGAATGGTAGAGAGCCACAGGTTCGTCGTCAGGAACGACTGGCCTTCGCTGATCATCGATCCCCAGTCGGGAGTGGGCGGCTGGATACCGAGCCCGAGGTAGCCCAGCGTAACGACTGCGAGCAGGACGTAGACAATATCGGACATCACGTAGACGATCGCCTGGGGAATCGTATTCGGAAGTATATGTCGTCGGAGCACTCGCGCGTGACTCAGGCCGCCGGCTCTCGCCGCGGCTACCCAGTCGAGTTCGCGTACGACCAGTGTCTGGCTGCGGATTATGCGCGTGTAGACGACCCAGTCCGTGAGCGCGATCGCTATAAATATGCCACGGATACCAGGGCCTATGATAAAGACCAGTGCTATCACGAGCACGAAGAACGGGAACGCGATGATGACGTCTACCAGCCGCATAGTGAACGTATCGAAACGTCCGCCGAAATAACCGACCATTATGCCCAGAAGCGTTCCAAAAATAAGCGGAAACAGCACGGCGGCAAATCCGATAAAAAGGTCTGTTCGTCCCGCGTAGAGGACTCTCGACCAGACGTCCCGGCCGAGGTCGTCGGTGCCAAGCCAGTGTGCAGCCGACGGTCCCTCGAGTGTGTGAAAAGGGTTCTGCTGATTTGGTCCATACCTTGAGATCACGGGCGCGAGCACGGCGAGCATCGTGATGCAGCCGACGATGCACAAGCCTGCGACGAAGGTGCGGCTCCCAAAGGCCCGGCGGGCGATCGACCGATGACGGCCCGCGCTTTCGGCTATCGGCTGAGCCGACGGTGTGGCAGCGGGCAGCTTCATCGGAGTCGGATCCTTGGATCCAGTTGCGCCGTAACCAGATCGGTGCCGAGGTTCACCAGGACTACCGCGACCGCGAACACCAGCGTCACTCCCTCCACGACGGGGAAGTCTCGGTTTCCGACGGCCTCGAGCAGGAGACTACCCAGGCCATTAAGATCGAATACGCGTTCGACGATGACCGTACTACCGATCAGATATGCGATATTGAGACCAAGCAACGCTACCGTGGGGATCAGTGCATTGCGCGTAACATGCAAGAAAAGGACGCGGCCTTCGCGGAGGCCCTTTGCCCGGGCAGTGGCTATGAAATCGGCGTTGAAAACGTCGAGGGCGCCAGCGCGAAGGGATCGGATCAGCAGCGGGATAATGCCAAGAGCGGCCGTTAGGGCGGGCAGGATCAAAGCGCGTAGATGATCGCTGTAAGAAATTCCCCAACCGCCTACCGGAAACCAGGGGAGTTTAACCGAGAAGATCAGTATGAAGAGAATTCCGATCCAGAAGGCTGGCATGCCCAGACCGACGAGCGGTATGACGCGGATCGCGTGATCGGTGAGCCGATCCTTCTGAACCGCAGCGATTATCGCTAGCGGCAGCGTGATGACGACGCAGAACAGCGCGGCCAGGGCGACCAGTGCGGCCGTAACGGGCAGCCGGGATACGATCAGCGACCGCGTGGACACGCCGTAGAAGAACGAGGTGCCGGTGTCACCGTGCAAGAGCCGCGAGAGGAAGTCGCGGAACTGGCTGAGCAGCGAGCCGTCCAGGCCGAGCCGTCGGTTAACGGTGGCGACGGCTGCCGGGCTTGCATGCAGCCCGACTAGCTGGCGCGCGGGATCACCCGGGATCAGATGCAGGAGCAGGAATGTTGCAACGGTTACGCCGAACACGACCGGTATTGCGTGCAACAGACGGGTACCAACATACCGCCAGGTGTCGCTCAATCCATCCACACGCTTTCGAGCCGGTAGGTACCGCTAGGAATACCTTTGAAGCCGTGGACATTGTTTCGCCAGGCGTAGCTGTAGGGCGGGTAATCGAGAGGTATATATGGTGCGTCGGCGGAAACAAGTGCCTGCAGTTGCGCGTAGATGCGGGCACGTTGCGCAGTATTCTGAGTTATCTCGCCCAGCCGAACCAGGTTGATCGCCTTCGGGTTGTTATAGTTAGTGTAGTATGAGTACGAGCCGCCGCCCTTGGGGACGCACTGGAAGGTGCACATATCATCAGGGTCTGTGATATCATTGACGGACCAGTTGAGAAACATCTCGTGATGGAAGGTCTGGAACTCTTGATGGTAGGCGGCATCATCGAGTGACTGGATTGCTACCCTGATATTGAGTTTCTGCAGCTCGCTTTGAATAATCTGGGCCGTCGAGGCGTACTGGTCATTCCCGCTAGGAATGAGAAGGCTGGTACTGAATCCATGAGGGAAATGCGACTGGCTGAGTTCGGATTTGGCCGCCGCAAGATTATATTCCAGCACCGGCGCATGGGGGTCGTAGAACTGAACACTCGGCGGGAAGAATGATCCGGCTGGCGGGGCGGTGCCAAAGGTTGCCGCGGCGGAGATGGCCTTGCGGTCGATGGCATGCGCGATGGCCCGTCGCACATGCAGGTCCGCGAACATTGGCAGCTTCTCGTTCATCAAGAGAAGGTCGACATCCCAGCTGGGGAATATGCCGACCGTGACCGAGCTATCGCTCTTCAGCCCGCTGACGGCCGCTCCTGGCACACTTCCGGCAATATCTATTGTACCAGACTTCAGCTGAATGATCCGTTGATTTTGATCGGCAATGATAGGGAACTGGATCTCGTCAAGATATGGCTTACCCCGCTGCCAGTATACGGGGTTGCGCGCGAGCGTAAGACTGGTGCCCGGCGTCCACTGTTTCACAACGAACGGGCCGGTGCCGATAGGCTCCTTGAAGAAGGCTTTCGGTTCCTGTCCGTTGAAATTCTTAGGTATTATTGCGTTACAGAAGCAGGACAGATCAGAGATGAAGGGTGCCCAGGGCTGGGTAAGCTCAATGACGACTGTCTGTGTGCCAGTGGCATGCATCGACTTGATCGCGACGTCAAGGTAGCTGAGCGGACCTGCGGTGTCTCTTGCGCATCGCATCACAGTGAAGACGACATCGTCGGCCGTCAGTGGCTTGCCGTCGGAGAACTTCACCCCAGGTCTTAGGGTGAATGTATACGTTTTGCCGTCAGAGCTAACCGTATGGCCGAGAACGAGCCATGGCACCAGTGTTCCCTGCGGAGTGGTGACGTAGAGCGACTCAAAGATCTTGTCACACGTGTAGACGTCATTGTCAGCGAACGCGTTCGCAGGATCAAAGAGGAAGACGCCGGTCGAGCGCCCGAAGCTCAGTGTGCCGCCGCGCTTCGGGGTGGAGGACCCACTCGCGCTGCTGCCGCTATTGGAACTGCACGCCTGAGCGAGCGGTCCGAGGGCGAGCAGACCCGCGCCGATGGCTGTCCGACGGATGAGATCCCGTCGGCTGAGAGGGCCGGGGTAGTCCTGCATGTCATCCTCCTGCGGTATCTGCGACGAACCAACTCCCGGGTAATAGACCCATGCTGTTATGCATCCACAGCACAAAATTCAGATTAGCTCAATGGTTGACTGTTGACAGTCTGAAATTAGCAAAGCTTGGTTCAACCGTCAAGGAACGCGACACCGCCCGTAAGGTCGCACAACATCGCAGGTCGCGACCCACCGGGCCATCGAACGATCTCCGGCGGGGCACGACGCCTGCGGTCCCTGCGGCCGGGTGTCTCGTTCTGGCACAACCGGATGGGATTCAGGCATGCCAAAATCCTGTATATGACTCCGGTGCGGTCGTTGTCTCCCGCGGTGGAGGACTACCTCAAGGCCATTTACCGGCTGCACGCCGAGTCGGGGGATCCGGTCACGACGAACGCGCTGGGCGATTGGCTGGGGGTGACGGCATCGTCGGCGTCGGGCATGCTCAGGAAGCTGGATGACCTGCGGCTCATCGTCTACGAGCCCTATTACGGCGTGCGGCTGAGCGAGGCCGGCCAGCAGGCGGCGCTGGCGGTCGTGCGCCGGCACCGCCTGCTGGAGGCTTTCCTAGTACTCCAGCCGTAGATCGTTATGTTGCATGGTCTTGGGTTATTTGCCGCTGGTAGTGGCAGGTCCGGGCGCGGTGCTGGTGGCGGCGTCGCCAGTGTGACCAGCGGAGGCGGTGCCCGGC
>Ga0207700_10001251_pt1 | contig 14459 bp, 12 predicted proteins | sample LARL82metaG_FD_184348 | JGI IMG/M metagenome (GOLD analysis project Ga0207700, IMG submission 184348) | Corn, switchgrass and miscanthus rhizosphere microbial communities from Kellogg Biological Station, Michigan, USA - LAR L8-2 metaG... | ecosystem: Host-associated > Plants > Roots >...
CCGAAGCCCATGCTGACCGCTCCCGGCGGCGGCAGCGGGCCCGGCTACAAGTGGATGGAAGCGGCCGTACATGCTGCTTTCCCGGGCATGGCGGTCTACTCCGACTACCGGCCGGGTGCCATCACGATCACGGGGAACAAGAGCTATCACGGCTTCGGACGCGCGGTCGACTTCGCCCCGTCGAAGCCCCTCGCCGAGTGGATCAACCTGCATTACATGGCGCAGACCAAAGAGCTCATCACGCCGTGGCAGTCGCTGAACATCCAGAAGGGCCACCGCCACAAGTACTCGGCCCTGATCGAGAACGAGCACAACTTCGCCGGCGGCAACGCTCACGACCACTGGGCCATGGCCAACGGCGGCATCATCCCCGAGCACGTCATCGGCGTCGGCCGCTCCGGCCGCACCTACGAGTTCGGCGAGGCCGGCCCCGAGGCGGTCACCCCGCTGCGCGGCTACGCCGGCGGCGGCCTGGTCAACGTCGCCCCCCGCACCGCGTCGAGCAGCCGCGGGTCGAAGCTGGACACCGCGGACGCCATCCTCGCCGCCCGCTCGGCCGTCGACCAGCTCACCGCGTCGCTGAAGGAGAACGGCCGCACCTTCTCGATGGCCACCCAGAAGGGCCGCGACAACCGGTCATCGCTGATCTCCGGCATCAAGGCCGCCCAGGACGCGGCGAAGGCGAAGTACGACGAGACCGGCAGTGTCAAGGCCGCTAACAAGGTCTACGACGACTACATCCGCCAGCTCGACGCGTCGCTGAAGAAGATGAAGGTCAATACCGCCACCCGCCGGGCGCTGATCAAGGCGTACTCGGAGCGGCCCGCCTACGACCTGTCGAACACCGCCCTGTCGAACTCGTCGGCCCGGGTCAAGTCGGTGCAGGACTTCGCCTCCGCCGAGGACGCCCTGGCCAACGCCAAGACCGCGTTCGCCTGGACGAAGCCGACGTTCTCAGGCCGCACCGAGCAGGGCCGCGCCGAACTGCAGACTCTGTTCTCCTACCTGTCGGCGGCGGAGGCGGCCGCCCAATCGCAGTACCAGGAGACCGGCAACGCCAAGACCGCGACCGCGTTCTACAACGGCTACATCAGCCAGCTACGCACCATCCTGCTCAAAGCCGGCATAACCAAGGCGCAGGTCAACAGCCTGTTGAATCAGTACGCCCGGATCACCCTGACCCGCAACCGGTGGGGCGGCCTCTACACCCACGCCGCGGACGGCGCCCTCACCGACGCCCAGATCGCCCCGGCCGGGCCGACCCGGTACGCGTGGGCCGAGGCGTCCACCGGTGGGGAACTGTTCGCGCCGAAGAACGGCAACCTCGCCAAGACCCGGGCACAGGTCGGCTGGGCCGTCTCCAACTGGTGGGGTGGTCAGGTCACCTGGCAGCCCGGCGCCCGCACGGCGACGCCGCCGACGGCCAAGCCTCAAGAGGTTCATCTGTACGTCCACGACGGCAAGATCGAGGGCCTGGTCCGGGCGGAGGTCGACAACTCGATCGGCTCGGTCGTGAGTGCCGTCATCTACCAATCGGTGTGATCGGGGGGCCTTCCCGTACCCCTCGGGACGAGATCAAAAGGCCTCTGCGTGGCGCTCAGCGGGCCGATTTTGGCCCTTGATCGTGTAGTAGCGGTAGCGCTACCAGTAGCGGCGGCGCTACTGGCCCGTGCTACAGCTTTGCCCAGGTCAGGCACGGGTGTAGCGCGTAGCACGTAATCCGTGGTGCGGGCCGAAAACCCCTCAGGAGGGGGTTTGGAGGGACGTGCGCGCCGCTACCGCTACTGCCGCAACCACGCACTGAGGCCGGAACGCGCCCGGCGTTACCGGTAACGCCCGCGTTCCACCCGGCGTTACCGGATCACCGCTGGTCGACCGCATCGGTAACGCGGAACGCGCCGGTCATGTCGCGCCGCGGCGTCCCTCCGAAACCGGCTCTGGGGCCCATCCGGCCGCGTTCCGTTCCCCCGCGACAGCCGCGACATCTGGCCGTTTCCGCAGCTCGCTCCATGTCGCGGGCCATGTCGCGGATCCGCGATATCGCACGGAGCCGCGACATGCTGAGGGGGCTTGTCGACCCCGTGTCGATTGGCGACCTTGCTCGACATGGGGTCGACACGGAGCCACCTCGGGAAACCGCGATTTGTCGACCGTCGGTCAGGACTTCCAGACCACCTCGATATTGCTCGGGTCGAAGTACGAGGAGCCCGGCTTCCACCCCTTCGGACGGCCCTTCTTCGTGCGGTGCACGGTGATCGTCATCAGGGTGTCGACGATCGCGGTCCGCCGGTCGAGGTCGCTGATGGCCTCCCACGCGGCGGCCACGTCCTCTACGCCCGCGAGGCCCGCCAGGACGCTCTCACCGGCGGCCGCGGTCATGTCCGCCTCGATCTGCCGGAGGCGCTCCTGAAGCCGCTGAGAGGCCTGGCGCAGCTGCTGGCCGTCGATCGCCCCGTCGGCGTACAGCCCGGCGAGGCCGTCGAGGCGCTCCCGCACCGCCGTGTGCTCGCTGTGCATGGCTCCGAGGTCCGGGCCGTCGCCCACGCCGAGGAGGTCGACGGCGTCCGGCCGGCTGAGCCGCTCGACGACCAGCGCGCTGACGAACCGGTCGAGTTCCTCGGCTTTGCGGCCTACGCATTTCCCGACTCTGCAGGTGTAGGTCGGGATCGCGAGCTTGCCCACTTCGTCGCCGCGGAGCATGCCGCCGCACACGCCACAGGCCACGATGCCGGACAGCATCCACGTCCGGTTGTTGGCCCAGGCGGTACGCCGGCCGGAGTCGGTCAGGATGCTGCACACGGCCCGCCACCGGTTCTCGTCGACCAGGGCCGGCCACTCCGCCGGGCCGACGACCGTACCGCGGTGGTCCCGGAGCCCGGCGTTGCGCGGCCGCAGTATCACCTTGCGCAGCTCGGTCGGGTTCCACGACCCGCCGGTCGAGGTGACGATCCCGCGGTCGTTGAGGTCACGGGCCTGGGCCCGCAGGCTGGCTCCGTGCAGGAGCGCCTCGGTCACCTCGCGCACCACAGAGGCCTCGGCCGGTCGCACGGTGACGCCGTCCGCCTCGTATCCGAACGGGCGCCGGCCGCCGTTCCACCGGCCATCGGTGGCGAGCTGCAGCTTGGCCCGCTTCTGCCGTTCGATGGAGTGCTCGACCTCGTACCGGGCGACGGCGCCGAGCTGGCGGGCCACGAGGCGGCCGGACGGCGTGGACAGGTCGAGCGGCCCGGCCTTGACGGTGTGCGTGGGGACCTCGGCGGTCTCGCAGGTGGTGATGTAGCGCTCGAGCTCGACCGGTGAGCGGTGCAGGCGGTCGGTGTGCCAGGCGATGACGACGTCAACGCGGCCGGCCTCGATGTCGGCCAGCATGCGCAGGTACTCGGGGCGGGGCTTGCCGCTGTACGCGGACAGGTCGTTGTCGCGATAGACAGCGACAACCGTGAGACCGATTTTGATCGCGAGCTCGCGGCAGTCCTGTTCCTGGCGGTCGACGCCCAGGCCGGCGCCGGTGCGGTCACGGCTGATCCGGCAGTAGATGGCGCAGCGCATGGGCACACTATGGGGCACGGATTTAGAAAGGGCAACCTGTCATCTTCGACCTGGCGATAAGAGGCTCTTGCCTAGCTAAGCGCTCTACTTGTCGTCGACCTGCCAGGTGCCGGGTGCGTGAACGTCTTCCCACACCTCGATGGGCCCGTGCTCGTCGTGCCAAACAGTCCGGATCACCAGCACCGGCACGGCCGCGGTCGACGGGGCCGCCACCTCGAGCGCTTCCAACTCGTCGTCGCTCGCGTGGCGAGCAGTGCGCCGCTCCGGCGACGCCGTGATGTCCTTGCCGGTGCGCTCGCGGTAGGTGTCGTGCCAGAAGGGCTTTAGCTGCCCCTGCTGGGCCACTTCGGGGACGCTGATGGTCGCCCGGCTATGGATCACCGAGACGGCAAAAGCAGTCGGCTTTCCGTTGTAACGGAACACCCGGCGGCGCACGACAACCTCGTCGCCCAGCTCGATATCGAGCAAATCGGCGAACTCCGGATCCCGGCAGCTGAGCCGGTCCGCTCGGTGACCGCTGCTCGACTCTCCCGGCACGAACTCTTCGCCGGTCCGCTCGAGCCGCTCCATCCTCGCTTTCCCCGTAGAACTGAGCCGGCCGCGCATCGCGACGATCGTGCCGATCCCCACCCGAGCCGTCGTCAGCCCTTCCTGCTTGAGCATTCGGAAGGCGCGATTCGCTGTAGTTCCGGAGACACCAAATTCCTCTTGCACGTCGCGCATCGACGGAAGCACGTCCCCGGGGCGAAGCCTGCCGTCCATGATCTCGCGCCGATAGTGCGCCGCGATGTCGGCGTAGCCGGTTCGTTCGCTCATGGAGTCCTCTCTCGGATGGGCCGATGCCTCCAGGAGTGTAGTGCTCTACCTGGCCAGCATGTCACGCCGATGAGCATGTGTGGCGCTTGACTTAGTGCCACACATGGTGCTGTACTTCGGCTCAGGCCGTTAGAGGGCTAAAGGGCGGCCCCCGAGGAAGCGATTCGAGCGCTCCTCAGGGGCCTAAGACCGAACCCCAGGAGGTTCGACCATGGGCACCACTATCTCAACCCTGCCCGAAAAAGCACAGCAGCTCGCCGATGACGCGTCTTGCCCCGCTTGGTGCGCGGTGCACCTGGACGCTGACGACCCGCTGCACCTCAGCGAAGACGCCACCATGACGGCGCTCGCCGACCAGGTGGAGCTGACCGTTTCGATCGAGCAGTTGCGCGGCGTCGCTTCGGTCCGCCTGCAGAACGCCGGCGACGTCCCGATGACCCCCGACGAGGCTCTGCACCTCGCGGGCCTGCTGATCCTGGCCGCACGTCGCGCCCAGTCCTGACGCTTCTGGTGGGACTTCACGTCCCGCGCGGTGACTCGTCACAACCACGCCGATAGGCGCGTCACCGTTAACGCTTCAGAAGCGGTCTGGGCTGCGTAAACGCCGTGATCGTTGTCGTCACAGAAGTGACCCGGTCATCGTCAACAGACCGCTTCTGAAGTCCTTCTCGCAGCATCCCCGCGCATCGAAAAGGACCGAACTATGCGCAGCAACACCCCCGCCTTGCAGAAGTCCGCCGAGTGCCCGTCGTGGTGCACCGCCAACCACCTCGCGGCCCTGCACATCCACGAGGAGCGCACCTACAAGATCCGTGGTCACTACGGCCGCGAGAAGTCAATGGTTGCCCGCGACGAGTTCGGGGCTGAAATGACCACGTCGGTCGCGCTCGCCCAGGTCGACTACCTCGACGACAACACCCGCGGCCCGGTCCAGGTGACCGCACTGTGCGAGGGCGTGCTGACCGCGGAGCAGGCCGAGCAGTTCGCCGCGATGGTGCTCGACGCCGGCGCGGCCGCCCGCACCGCCAACCTGGCCACGCTGGAGGTCGCGCGATGAGCGAGGTCGTCAGCTACGAGCCGTACATCACGGTGGTCAACGCCGAGAACCTGCGGGTCGGCAAGCAGCTGCTGACCGACGACGGTTGGCAGACGATCCGGGGCGCCGTCGTCTTCAGCGACGCCGACCAGGTCAGCATCTACACCGACGAGCGCGACGACGTCGAGACCGACGGCTGGCGCTTCCACTTCGGCGACCGAGTGCAGACCAAACTCACGCCGACCGAGGAAGAGAAACGGCAGGAACGGCGCCGGGTGCGCATGGAACGCAAGCGGCAGCGACGCCTGGCCGCCGAGGCCGCGAACTGCCCGCCCTGGTGCATCGAGCACTACGACGGCACCGTGGGGCCGGACGGCGCCATTGGCTCGGTCCAGCGCAACCACTCGAGTACCCCGGAAACGGTGGCCGGCAAGGACGCATGGACCGACAAGCCCGTCGAGTTCGAGATCTGGCTCGAGCGCCGCGACGAGCAGGACACCGGCGTCGTCGAGACCGTCGGCCTGCTGCACACCAGCATCCTTCACGAGGACGTCGAGCTGACCCCCGAGGCGATGCTCCGGCTGGCGGCGCGGCTGTCCAGCCTCGCCCACCGGGCACGTGCCCACCGGTAAAAGCCCATGTCACCACGTGAGCTTGAACAATCTGGCAAACGTCGTATGCTCACCGCGTCAACTGAACACCGAGCAGCCCACTCCGAGGGTCCCTGGTGCCGCAACGGCAGCAGGTTGCACCCGAAGGAGCGCACGGCGGGACGCGCAAGGCGCCCGAGCTCTCGCAACGAGACACCGAGCAGATCTCACACCCAGCACGGGTGTGTGTCGCTCGGTGCCCTCGTAGCCCGAGAGGTAGCCCTCATGGCTCGGAAGTTCTCCGGCCGGCAGCTGCGCGACGCGCGCCTGGCCGCCGGGCTGAAGATCGAACACCTCGCGCTGCGCATCGACCGCAGCGTCTTCACCATCAGCCAGTACGAGCGCGGCCACGTACAACCACCGGCCGGCATCCTCGGCGCCATCGCCGACGCCCTCGGCTGCACCGTCGACGACCTCTACGCCCGCGAGGCGGTAGCCAGTGTCGCCTGAGGAACTCGCCCGGTACGTGCGCGCGATCGTCGACAAGGCCCCGCCGCTCACCGAGCACCAGCGGGCCCGGCTCGGATCGCTGCTGCGCACGCCCCGCCGGGTCAAGCGCCGGGAGGCGGCATGACCCCAGACACGCGAAAAGGCGGCCCACCTGCCCAGGAAGACCGCCCCGCAACCACAACCATGACCGAGGCCCAGAGTAGCGGGCAGCACAACGTCTCGGCTAGTGCAGACATCGTGAGTGAAGCGCTCGCCTGGCACGACGCCGGATTCTGTGTGCTGCCAACGGCATCCGACGGCACCAAGCGACCCGGCGTCGGATCCTGGACGAGCTACCAGCGCCAGCAGTTCCCGCGGGAGGCGCTTGCCGGCGGCCGGTACGACGGCATCGGGCTCGTCTGCGGCGCCGTCTCCGGCGGCCTGGAGATGCTCGAGCTCGAGGGCCGTGCGATCGACGAGGGCGCGCTGGCCACCATCACCGCGGCCGCCGTCGACCGCGGCCTGGCCGGTCTGCTGCAGCGGGTCACCACCGACCCCGGGGCGTACTGGGAACGGACGCCGTCCGGCGGGGTGCACATTCTGTACCGGATCACCGACGCCCCGGTCCCTGGCAACACCAAGCTCGCCAGCCGGCCCGCCCGGGCCGACGAACTCGACGACAACGAGCGCGCCCTGGTCGCCAAGGGCCGCACGGTCGTCCGGGTGCTCGCGGAGACCCGCGGCGAAGGTGGGTACGTCGTCGTCGCGCCGTCCGGCGGACCCACGCACCCGAGCGGACAGGATTGGCGACTCATCGCCGGCCGGACCGGGCAGGTGCCCACCATCACGGCGGCCGAGCGTGAGCAGCTGCACGCCCTGTTCCAGGTGATCGATCAGGCCCCGCCTCGGCCGGCTACGGCACAGCCGGCCGAGGCGGCCCAACCGCGGACCGGCACATCGCCCGGGGACGACTTCGCCGCCCGGGTCGGTTGGGCCGAAATCCTCGAGCCCGCAGGATGGCGCGTGCACTACACCGCCGAGGGGATCACGTACTGGACCCGCCCGGGCAAGGAGACCGGCACCAGCGCGACCACCAACGCCAACGGCACCGACCGGCTGTACGTCCACACCAGCAGCACCGAGTTCGACGCCCAGGAGTCCTACTCCAAGCTCGGCGCCTGGGCCGTGCTGCACCACGGCGGGGACCACTCCGCGGCCGCCCGGGACCTCGCCGCTCGCGGCTACGGTGCGCCGCTCGACACCCAGTGGCCGCTCGCCAGTGCGCCGCCGGCGTGGGCCACCACGCAAGGCATCATCGCGCCGACAGCCGCGCCGGCCGCCCGGGTGCCGACGCGGCTCCCGGCGCCGTCCGACCCGATGGCCGTCGCCCGCGTCCTGGAACCGGAGCTGAAGTGGGGCGACGTCTACACGCTGCTGAACTGGCGGGGCAGCTGGTGGCAGTGGCGTACGAGCCACTGGGCCGAGATCGAGGACCTGGCGCTGCGCAAGCAGCTGTACGCGCGCACCGAACACGCCGAATTCGTCGTGATCGGCAAGGACGGCCCGGAGCAGAAGCGGTGGAGCCCGACCAAGCCGAAGATCGCCAACCTCGCCGACGCGCTGGCCGGCATCGTCCACCTTGACCGCAACACCGTCGTCCCGTCCTGGCTACGCCCCGGGCACGAATACCTCGGTGTCGTGGTGTCGTGCCACAACGGGCTGCTCCGGCTGGCCGGCCGCGTCCTGATGCCGCACGACGCCGCCTACTTCAACCTCGTCGCCGTGCCGTTCGACTACGACCCGGGCGCCCAGGAACCGAAGGAGTGGCTGTCGTTCCTCGAGGTGCTGTGGCCCGGCGGCGGCGCCGGCCAGGTCGACGCGCTGCAGGAGTGGTGTGGCTACATCGTGTCCGGCCACACCGACATGCAGAAGATCTTCGCCATCATCGGGCCGCCCCGGTCCGGCAAGGGCACGATCGCCGCGGTGCTGACCGCGCTGATCGGTATGGCCAACGTCGCTGGCCCCACCCTGGCCAGCCTGGCGACGAACTTCGGGCTGCAACCGCTGCTCGGCAAGTCGCTGGCGTTGATCTCCGACGCCCGCATGGGCCGATCAGTTGACACGTCAATCATCGTCGAGAGGCTCCTGACGATCTCCGGCGAGGACGTGCTGTCGGTCGACCGCAAGCACCTGCCGGCGTGGGAAGGCCGGATCCCGGCCCGCATCATGCTGCTGTCCAACGAGCTGCCCCGGTTCTCCGACGGGTCGGGCACGATCGCGACCCGGTTCGTGGTCGCGGAGACCACCCAGAGCTTCTTGGGCCGCGAGGACCGGGGGCTACGCGACCGGCTCATGGCCGAGCTGCCCGGCATCCTCAACTGGGCCTTGGCCGGCCTGGAACGGTTGCTCGAGCGCGGTCACTTCACCGACACCGAGGTGTCTACCGAGGCCGTCGACGTCATGCGCCAGACCGCCTCGCCCTACGCCCCGTTCGTCGACGAGGAGTGCGTCGTCGGCCCCGAATACGAGGTCACCGTCGACAAGCTGTGGCAGGCGTGGAAACTCTGGTGCGTCCGCAACGACCGGGAGCGCGCCGGCGTCAAGCAGTGGATCGGTCGCGACCTCAAGAGCGTCGTGCCCGGCCTTCGCATCGTCCAGCCGCGCGACCCTGGCACGCACAAGAGGTACCGCGCCTACCAAGGACTCGGCCTCCGCGAGGACTACCCGGCGGCGGCCAGCGCGCCTGGCACGCGCATGGGGGCGCCTGGCACGCGCATGCACGCACAAGATTTGGCCTCGGCGCACCCCCTCTGGCCTGCGGATGCACGCACAGGAACGGTCAGGCACGCGCATTCAGAAACTACGCACATGGAAATACCTGGAAGCGAAAATATAGAGCTGCAATGGGTTGGTGCGCGTGCCAGCGCGTTCCAGGATTCCGCCGCGCCGCCGCCCGGATCGCAGCAGACCGCGCCCGGCTACTGCCCCGAGTGCGCCCATCCCGTCCCCGAGGCCGCATGGCTGCCGTGCGACATGTGCGGCCGGCCGACCCACGCCCGCGGCCGCGGCGCCCACGGGCCCACCTGCCAGATCTGCCTCACCGAGAGGAACGCAGCATGACCACGCCCACCCTGACCTTCGACGACGCCGTGCGGATCCGCCTGGTCTCAGCCGAGCAGCAGAAGAACGCCGAACGCATCGTCAGCCTGGCCTCGACGACAGGCCGTGGTGGCCGCTCGCTGCCACACCCGTGGTATCAGACGCTCGGCGAGACCGTGCTGCGCCGCCTGTTCGACCGCACCGCCCGGCTCTGCCCGCACATCGGCCCCGACTACGGCGTGGGCCCGATGTTCACGGTGATGCAGACCGACACGATGCACATCCAGTGCCAGACCTGCTGGACCGTCAACAAGGTGCACCTCGAGCCGGCCGAAGACATGACCTGCGACCGGTGCCAGACCTACGCTCACGCGCTGGCCGCAGGCGTGCTCCCGATCGGCCCACTGCTCGTCATCTTCGGCCTGTGCGAGGCCTGCGACCGGCAGCTTGACCGGGAGAGCCGGCAGCGAACCACGCCGCGCGGCAACCGCGGTCACAACCGAGGACGCGGACGGTGATCGGTCAAGCACCGCGCAAAGCCTCAGACCTGCGGCCAGACGTGCCGCACTCTCCGGTGGTTCGCACCGAGAGTGACCAGGTGGGGACCCTCCCCCATGGCAGACCAGGGCAAAGCGGACCACCGGGGAGGGTGAATGTTCTGTGTACGCATTCCCCGGGTTTTTCCTGACACGTCAAGTAACCGTGAGTAACCACCGAAAGGAAAGATCATGGCCCAGTCGTATCAAGGCAGCGGAGTGCTGCCGGTCCCGGACCTTACGAACGCGAATCCGGCGGCCGGCGTGGCCGGCGTGCTGACTGTGCTCGGCCTCAAGGGGGCTGGTCAGCTCGGCGTCAGCGGCTCCGTATTCCTGGCCAACCAGACCGCGCCGGCCACGCCGAGCGCCGGTGGTGTGCTCTACGTCGAGTCGGGTGCCCTGAAGTACAAGGGCTCGTCGGGCACCGTGACCGTGCTGGGTGCGGCCTGATGACCGCCGCTCCGGTGACCGCGGAGACCGCCCGGGCGAAGCTGCTCTCCGCGATGCAGGCACTACCGGCGCCCGCGATGCCGCACGCCGCCATGGTCGACCGGGTCTCCCAGGCCCTGCTGTCCGGTGAGGACGTGCCGACCGATCTCATCGACGAGGTCGCCGCGGACATGATCCGTCAGATGGCCGTGGAAGAGGTCCGGTCGGTGCTGCGTGACGTGCTGGAACGCGTGAACGCCGCGATCCGCGAGGCGGAGGCCACCAAGACCCCGGCCCGGCTGGCGGCTTTGGACGCGCTCGTGCGACGCGTCCAGCAGGGCGCACGCGATCTGCTCCCGGCGTTGGGCGGTGTGCGGTCCTCGACAGAGGCGATGCGGTCGAACGACGACGCCAAGATCGGCGCTTGGCGGGTGCTGCTGGGTCTGGCCGAGGAATACCAGCGGATCCGGCAAGAGCAGCTGCTGCTGTCGACGGGCACCGGCGGGTCGCGCGTGGTCATCTCCGCGGAGACGGTTGCCAAGCTCGGTCTGATGGAGAACGTCGACGAGGTATGGCCGGACCGGGTCGGACACACCCTCGGCCGGGCAGTGCCCGATGCGCCGTGGCCGCACCCGAAGGGCCAGCCGTGGCGTATCGCCAACGATGTCGACTTCCTGCTGTGGGCCGCCCAGTCCGGTGCGGTGCTCTGGGTGCCGACGGTCGCCCAGATCAACGACGCGTTCGCGGCCGCAGTGAAGGCCGCCGACCAGGCCCGCATGGAGGCTGGCGAGAAGGTCGCCCGTGAACGCCAGAGGTTCGCGCGATGAAGCCGGAGACGCGAGCGCAGGTAAACGCGCAGCTGAAGCAGCGATTCGGTACGGAGATCGCGCGACGGTCCCGGCCGGACATCGAGCTGGTCGCAGCCGATCGGGCCAACGGCGACCGCTCGGACCCGCGCCGGGAGGACCACCTCGACCTCGACGGGCCGACGCCGCGCGAGCGCGCGATGGCGGAACTCAAGCGGCGCGGCTTCGTCCCGAACGACGCGGCCTGAAGACGTGAGGGCGGGACCTCCTGATCCCGGGTCCCGCCCTCACACCTAAATCGATCTGGTGCGAGAGAATTGCCCCCATCACCGTTGAGAGGTCACTCCCCCCATGACCACCCGTACCGTTTCGGTCAAACTCACTGCCGACGTCACCGACCTGCGGTCTCAGCTACGTCAGGGCGGTGCCGCCGTCCGGCAGCTTGCGGGGGAGCTCGACAAGGCAGCCAAGGGCGGGCACGTCGAGAAGATCACTCAGGCGACCGCCGTCATGGGCGCCGGGCTGCTCGGTGCCGCCGGCGCGGCCGTGAAGATGCGAATGGACTTCGACAAGTCCATGAGCGCCGCGGCCGCGGCCACCAACGCCAACGCCAAGCAGTTCCACCAGCTAAGCGACGCGGCGATCCAGGCTGGCAAAGACACGCAGTTCAGCGCCACCCAGGCCGCTGACGGCATCACCGAGCTGGGCAAGGCCGGCATCTCGACGAGCAACATCCTCCACGGCGGGCTCAAGGGCGCGCTCGACCTGGCCGCGGCCGGGCAGATCTCCGTCGCCGACGCCGCATCGATCGCCGCGAGCGCGCTCACCCAGTTCAAGCTGTCCGGCTCCGCGGTACCGCACCTTGCCGACCTGCTGGCCGCCGGCGCGAATAAGGCCCAGGGCGGTGTCGGCGACCTCGGCATGGCCCTGAACCAGTCGGGCATCGTGGCTCACCAGTTCAACCTGAGCGTCGAGGACACCGTCGGTGCGCTGTCCGAGTTCGCCAACGCCGGCCTGATCGGCTCCGACGCCGGCACCAGCTTCAAGACCATGCTCCAGGCCCTCGCGAACCCGTCGGACATCACCAAGAACGAGATGCGCGAGCTCGGCATCAGCTTCTATGACGCCCAGGGCAAATTCATCGGCCTGGCCGGCGTCGCCCAGGTGCTGCAGACCCGGCTCAAGGGCCTCACCGACCAGCAACGGCAGCAGGCCCTCTCCCAGATCTTCGGCTCCGACGCAGTGCGCGCCGCGAGCGTGCTCTACACCGACGGTGCCAAGGGCGTCGAGAAGTGGCGCGCCGCGGTCAACGTCAGCGGCTACGCCGCATCCAACGCCGCCGAGCTGACGAACAACCTCGCCGGCGACATCGAACGGCTCAAGGGCAGCCTCGAGACCCTGGCGATCGAGTCCGGGGGCGGGGTCACCGCCGGGCTGCGTTCGATGACCAAGGGCGCCAACGAGGCCGTCAACGCCTTCGCCGACCTACCGCACTGGCTGCAGCAGAGCGTCACGATGCTCTCCGGCATCAGCGGCGCCTCCCTGCTGGCCGCCGCCGGCTTCCTCAAGGCCCGCAGCACCTCCAAGGAGTTCCTCAAGGAGCTCAGCGACATGGGGCCGCGTGGCACCTCGGCGGCGAACTTCCTGGGTAAGGTCGGCGGCTACGCGGGCAAAGTCACCCTGGTCGGCACCGCCCTGTTCGGCGCCTACGCGGGGATGAAGGCGATCGGCGACTGGGTCGACCACTTCAGCGCGCCGACCGCCCGCAGCGTCGACAAGATGACCGACTCGCTGCAGCAGTTCGCCGCGACCGGCAAGGTGTCGGGCGAGCTCGCGAAGACGTTCGGCGCGGACATGAGCGGGCTGAGCCGGGACCTCGCCGCGATCCAGAAGAGCCAGTCCGATCTCGCGAGTATCGACGCGCTGAGCAGTGGTCCCGCCGGCCAGATGGGCGCCGACCGGGCGAGGGCCGCGCTGGGGTCGCAGATCAAGCAGATGCGCGCCCAGGCCGACGCCGACATCGCCGCGCTCGACCAGAGCCTGGCCAACCTCGCCAGCAACGGCAACCTGACCGCGGCCCGGATCGCCTTCCAGGACTTCGCGCAGGCTCAGGGCATCACCCTCGGCCAGTTGCCCAAGTACGCGGACGCGGCGAAGAACGCCGCCGTGGCCAACACCGGCCTTGCTCAGGGGTTCGGCGACGCAGCGGCGAATTCGAAGACGCTGACCTCGTCGCTCGAGGACGCCGTGAGCGCCGGCCAGAAACTCACCGACGTGTGGAACCAGCTGCACGGCGCGGTCCTCTCCTCCGACCAGGCCAACCTCGCCGCCAAGCAGTCCATCGACGACGTCAAGAAGTCGTTCAAGGACAACGCCAAAGCGCTCAAAGAGAGCAAGGGCGGCCTCGACGGCAACAGCGAGGCCGCGCTGAAGAACCGGATCGCGGTCGAGCTGGCCGCCCAGGCCGCGGCCAAGGCGGCACAGGCCAAGTACGAAGAGACCGGCTCGATCAAGGACGCGAACAAGACTTACGACGGCTACATCGATCAGCTCCGCAAGACCCTCGGACAGTCCAAGCTGACCAAGGGCCAGGTCGACAAGCTGATCCACAGCTACACCACCATGCCGCCGTCGGTGACCACCAACGTCAAGCTCACCGGAGCCAAGGGCGTCGCCGACAAGCTGAACGGCCTGTCGAAGATCCAGCAGGCCCTGGCCAAGGGCACGAAGATCCCGATCAACCCGACCACGTTCTTCCACGGCTTGGCCGAGGGCGGCTGGACCGGCCCAGGGTCGAAGTACCAGCCCGCGGGCATCGTGCACGCCGACGAGTTCGTGATCCGCGCCGACAGCCGCCGCAAGATCGAGCGGTCCCGGCCTGGCATGCTCGACGCGATCAATCAGACCGGTGAGGTCCCGCCCGGGTACGCCTCCGGCGGCCAGGTGTGGCCGTTCCCGGTCAACGTCAAGAACACCAAGATTCCGAAGCCCATGCTGACCGCTCCCGGCGGCGGCAGCGGGCCCGGCTACAAGTGGATGGAAGCGGCCGTACATGCTGCTTTCCCGGGCATGGCGGTCTACTCCGACTACCGGCCGGGTGCCATCACGA
>Ga0207700_10001255_pt1 | contig 14442 bp, 9 predicted proteins | sample LARL82metaG_FD_184348 | JGI IMG/M metagenome (GOLD analysis project Ga0207700, IMG submission 184348) | Corn, switchgrass and miscanthus rhizosphere microbial communities from Kellogg Biological Station, Michigan, USA - LAR L8-2 metaG... | ecosystem: Host-associated > Plants > Roots >...
AGCCCGATCATCGCGGTGCCCCGGGGCCGGCGACGCGTTTTGCCTGGCCGTCGTGGTTCCCGGCGCTAACGGGTCCCGTGGTACCGGAGCCGGGGGGCCGGAGGCCGGCCGGGCCGGCGGCGTCCGTGGCAACGTGGCCCGGCGTCGTCCAGACCAGGAACACCGGGTTGGTGGCGGCGAGGCGGTGCACGTCGCCGGGCAGCGGGGCGAGCCTGGCCGCCTGCACCAGCGCGCCGTCGGTGGCATAACCGGCCGCGCCGAGGGCGGCGATCGCCTGGCCGGCCCGTTCCACCGCGGCGAGCGCCACCACGATCCTGGCCGGGTGCCGGGCGGCCACCGCTTCCACCACGCCGGGGCCGCCGCCGCCGACGAAGACCACGTCCGGGTCCGGCAGTTCGTCCAGCGCCTCCGGTGCCGCGCCCGGCACGATCCGCACGTCCACGCCGTGCCGGGTGGCGTTGGCGCGGACCCGATCGCAGCGCACCGCGTCGCGCTCCACCGCGATCACCGCCGCGCCGAACCGCGCGCACTCGATGCCGACAGATCCACTGCCCGCGCCGATGTCCCAGACCAGCATCCCAGGCCCGGGTCCGAGCCTGGCCAGCGCCAGCGCCCGCACCTCGGCCTTGGTCATCACCGCGTCCCGGCTGTCGAACTCCTCCTCCGCGAGCGCCCACCCGGCCGGGGCGCCCAGCGCACCCACCTCACCCGGCGCACCCGCGCCCGGCGCGCCCGCCAGCCACCCGGCACCCCCCGCAGTCCTCGCACCACCGGAATCCGCCGCACCACCGGCACCCGCCGAGGGGGAGCCCGCGAGGACGAGAACTACGTTCGGGTCCGCCCAGGCCTGGGCCGCCGCGTCGGCGGGGGAGCACTCGGTGATCCGCTCCGCTTCGGTGCCGAGGTGCTCGGCCACGACGAGTCTCCGGTCCCAGCCCGCCAGCGCCGCCCCGATCTCCGCCGGGCCGCAGCCCGGCCCGGTGAGCACCGCGACCTTCGGGTAGGCACGGCACACGTTGACCGCCGGGCGCGCATCCCGGCCGTGCGCGCTGACCACTACGGCATCGTCCCAGGCCAGCCCGGCCCGGGCGAACGCGAGAGCGACCGAGGACACCGCGGGCAGCACCGTGATCGTCAGGCCGCGCTCGCGCAGGGCGCGGACGATCCCGAAGAAACCCGGATCCCCGGAGGCGAGGACCACCGCGTCGCCGTCGTGCGCGGCGAGTGCGTCCAGCGCGGGTGCCAGTTCCCCGAGCACGATGGTTTGCGCCCGGCCGGGTGCGGTCAGCACGGGAACGGCGGTGAGGTGCCTGCGGCCGCCGATGACGAGGGTTGCGGCCGTGAGCGCCGCCTCGGCCCGCGGGCTGAGTGCCGAGCCGTCCATGCCCACCACGGTGATCATGCCGCGGTCACCCACCCGGGCCGGGTCGCCGCGACCACGCGAGCGCCGCTGAAGTCCACCATCGCCACGTCAGCGGTCAGCTTGCCCTGGCCGGCCCGCAGCAGCACAGCACGGACCCGCTGGCACAACTCGTCTCCCGCGGGGCGCAGCAGTCCCTCTCGCTGCCAGATCTCATAGGCGTGGCGGCCGGTGTTCGCGGCCGAGACCTCCGCCGCCACGGCCGCCGTCCCCCCAGCGGCGAGGGTGACATCGCCGAGCAGCCCGAGGTCCACCTTGGACCGGGTGTAGTGCGTCATCAGCACTCCGGCCGCGAGCTTGGCCAGCTTCCCGGCCATCCCGACGAAGATCACCCGGTCGAGCCCCACGGCCAGGGCGCGGCGCAGCGCCGCGCCGGTGAAGTCGCCCACCTCGACGAAGCACACCTCGGCCAGATCAGGAAGCAGCGCCATCGCTCCCTTCTCCGTCCGCCCGCCGGTACACAGCACCATCGTCCGCTCGCCCTGGGCGGCCATCACCGAGACCGCCTGCTCCACGCTGGCCCGCCAGGACGCGGTGGAGAACGGCCGGACGATCCCGGTCGTGCCGAGGATCGAGATCCCGCCGAGGATGCCCAGGCGCGCGTTGGTGGTCTTGCGTGCCATCTTCTCGCCACCGGGCACCGACAGGAGCACCACGACGCCATGGTTTACCAGGTCTGTAACCTCCGCCACGGCCTGGGTGATCATAGCCCGCGGGGTGGCGGTGATGGCTGGCTCGCCGACCTCGATGCCGAGGCCGGGTTTGGTCACGATGCCGACCCCCTCGCCGCCCTCGAGAAGGACGCCGGGCTCGGTGCGCCAGCGCACGGTGGCGGTCAGGTGCGCGCCGTGGGTGACGTCGGGGTCGTCGCCCGCGTCTTTGACCACGACCGCGGTCGCCTTCGTGGCGTCGTGCACACAGGACTCGACATCGAAGCTGACCCGCCGGCCGCTGGGCAGGGCGACCTCCACCGTCCGCTGGGTCGCCTGGTCCCGCAGGGCGGTGGTCGCGGCCTTGGCCGCGGCGGACGCGCAGGTGCCGGTGGTCCAGCCGGTGCGCAACGCCTTGGGCCGCACCTTGGCGGTACGGGGCAGGTCGGGCTCGGTCAGTTCGGGCTCGCCGCGGTGGCCGGGCTGGGTCATGGCCCGGCCTCGCGCTCTTCTGTTCCCGCCCCCGCGCTCTGCTTGTCCCGCCCCCGCGCTTCGCGCCCGCCCCCGGCCTGCGCCCGCCCCCACTCTGCTTCTCCCGCCCCCGCGCTCTGCTTCTCCGGCCCCCGCGCTCCGCGCCCGTCCCCGGCCTGTGCCCGCCCCCGCGCAGCCGCGTCGGCGGTACGCAGTTCGCGGCGGGCCTGTGGCCGTGCCCGGCGGTGCTCATGGAAATGGCCGGGGTGGTACAGGTGCGAGCGGGTGCCGCTGGCCGCGAGCGCGGGCCCGATCAGGAACAGCGTGTGCTTCCACAGCTTGCGGGCGCGGACCGTCTCGGCCAGGGTGCCCACGGTGCACTCCACGAGCAGTTCGTCCGGCCAGGTCACACGGTAGGCCACCAGCACGGGCGTGTCCGCCGGGTAGCCGCCGTCCAGCAGTTCGCCCTGAAGCTGCCCGGATCGCGCCGCGGACAGGAACACCGCCATCGTGGTGCCGTGCCGGGCGAACTCGGCGATCTCCTCCCCGGCGGGCATCGGGGTCTTGCCACCGCCGAGCCGGGTCAGGATCACCGACTGGGCGAGTTCGGGGACGGTCAGTTCCCGGGCGGCCAGCGCGGCGACCGCGGAGTAGGCGCTGACCCCGGGAACGGTCTCGTGCGGCAGGCCAAGTCGGTCGCACAGTTCCCGCTGCTCCTGCACCGCGCCCCAGAGCGCCGGGTCGCCGGAGTGGATGCGGGCCACCACGAGATCCTCCGCCAGGGCGCGCTCGTAGAGGGCGCGCACGTCCTCCAACGGCAGCGCGGCGGAGTCCACGATCTGAGCATCGGCCCTGGCGTGGTCCAGCACCTCGGCCTGGACCAGGCTGGACGCCCAGATCACGATGTCAGCCGCGGCGATCACCGCGACCGCGCGCAGCGTGAGCAGGTCCGCGGCGCCCGGCCCGGCCCCGACGAACCAGACCTTGGCGTGGCCTTCGGGCTGAGTGCGGCGGTTGCCCTGGCGCTGACCGGTCACAGCTTGCCTCCGCGGCGGGTGCGCCGGCCGGGCACGAGCAGCGTGGAGAGGTACGGCGCGGGCCCGGTGACCTCGGCCGCGGGCCGGATGTCCTCACCGGGCAGGCCCAGGCTGACCCCGTGTACGGCGCCGTCGATCCGGCCCGCGTCGCGGACCGCGGCGAGTACCTCGGGCAGGTGGCTGCCACTCTTGTACCCCACCACCGTGTCGAAGCGCGCGAGCGCGTCGGTGAACGGCACGAGCCCGGCGGTCAGCGGGAGCAGCGCCAGCGTCTCCGTGCCCTCGCACAGCACGGTGCCGCTGCGCGCCGCGAGATCCTGCATCGCGGTGATGCCCGGCACCGTGACGACGGTCAGGCCGGGCACCCGCGGCCGGACCGTCGCCGCGAGGTAGGTGAAGGTCGAGTAGACGTTCGGGTCGCCGATCGTGGCGAACGCGACAACCGAGGCTCCGCCGGCGAACGCCGCCACCGCCGCGTCCGCGGCGCCGTCCCACGCGGCCTCCCGTTCGGCCATGCCCGCACCCTCGGTCAGCGCGAACGCCACCCGGGTGATCCGGTCGTGCGTCACGTGCGCGCGTACCGTGGCCTCCGCGCGCCCCTGCTGGTCTGGGGCGGCAGGCCGCCCCCTGGAACCCCCGGTGCTGGCCTGGGGGGACGCCCCCCCGGACCCCCCCGGTGGCCCAAAGCCCCGTTCCTTCGTCACGCGGCCTTGGCCGTGCTCGCCGGTGGCCATGACCGGGACCAGCACCAGGTCGGCCTCGCACAGCACGCGTACCGCCTTCACTGTGACCAGTTCCGGGTCGCCCGGGCCCATGCCGACCCCGGCCAGCGTCGGCCCGGTCATGCCGCTGCCGCCACGAGACGCCTGGCCAGGCCCGGGTACCCGGCCCAGTGCAGGTGCAGGTAGGAGGCGTGCACGCCGCCCTGCACGTAGCCCTCCTGCCTTCCGCCGAACGTCCACGCTGGGGCCGCCGGGTTCCCCGGGACCACGGTGGTGCGGTGGAACTCGTGACCACGGACCGCGGCCCCCGCCGGGGTGAGCACGGAGGAACCCGCCGCGACCGCGTCCCGGTAGCCGAGGGTCAGCCTGGGGGTCATCCGCGCGGTGGCGTCGAGCACCCCGCACATGGGCAGCCCGTCCAGTTCCCTGGCCAGGTAGAGCAGCCCGGCGCACTCGGCCACGACCGGGGCACCCGAGCGGGCCAGCCGCGCCACGTCCGCGCGCAGCGGTTCGTTGGCGGACAGGTCGCTGGCGTGGACCTCGGGGAACCCGCCGCCCAGCACGAGGGCGCCGGTCCCGTCCGGCAGCGCCGCGTCCCGCAACGGGTCCACGGTCACCACGTCGGCGCCCGCGGCGGTGAGCAACTCCATCGTCTCGGTGTAGCAGAACGTGAACGCCGCCCCGCCCGCGACCGCCACCACGGGCCGCCGGGCTGGCCCGTCGGCACGGCCCCGGCCCCACGGGTCCCCTCCGCCCCGCACGTCGCCCATACCCCGCGCGTCATCCGCCCCCAGCGGATCCCCCACGCCCCGCGTGCCCCCCGCGCCGCGCAAACTCCCCGCACCGCGATCGTGATCATGACTTTGCTGTTGCTGGGGCAACAGCAAAGTCATGATCACGAAGTCAGGCGATGGGTAAGCCAGCGCAGCTGCCGGGTCCCAGGGTGTGGCGGGCAGGGGACTGGCCGTGCGAGCTAGGGCGGCCACGGCGTCCAGGTCGACGGACTCGGTGACCAGGGCGGCGAGCCGGCCGATCGCGGCGCGGGCCGCGCCGTCGCGTTCGGCGGCGGGGATCAGGCCCAGGTGCCGGGACGGGACGGCGACGCCGTCGTCGCGGCGCAGCGCGCCGAGCACGGGCATGCCGATCCCGGCGAGGGCATCGCGCAGTATCTCCTCGTGCCGCGCGGACCCCATCCGGTTCAAGATCACCCCGGCCAGGCGCACGCCCGGGTCGAACGAGGCGAACCCGGACACGAGGGCGGCGACGGACCTGCCCTGCGCCGAGGCGTCCACGACCAGCACGACCGGGGCACCGAGCAGGGCAGCGACGTGCGCGGTGGACCCCTCCGCCGTGGTGCCGCGCCCGTCGAACAGGCCCATGACTCCCTCGACGATCGCGAGGTCCGCGCCCGCAGCGCCGTGGGCGAACAGCGGCGCGATCGTGTCCGCGCCGCACAGCACCGGGTCCAGATTCCTGGCCGGCCGCCCGGTCGCCAGCGCATGGTAGCCGGGGTCGATGTAGTCCGGCCCGGCCTTGTGCCCGGAGACGGCCAGCCCGCGCGCGGTGAGCGCCGCCATCAGCCCAGTGGCCACGGTGGTCTTGCCGTGCCCGGACGCGGGCGCGGCCACCACCAGGCGCGGGACGTTCACCACTCGATGCCCTTCTGGCCCTTCTGGCCCGCGTCCATCGGATGCTTGATCTTGGTCATCTGCACCACGAGGTCGGCCGCCTCGACCAGCCGCGGGTCGGCGTCGCGCCCGGTGATGACCACGTGCTGGTGGCCGGGCCGGGCCGCAAGCGTGGCGACGACGTCGGCCGTGTCCACCCAGCCCCACTTCATCGGATAGGTGAACTCATCGAGCACGTAGAACCCGTACGCCTGCGCGGCGAGATCCCGCTTGACCTGCTCCCAGCCCTCCCTGGCGTTGGCGGCATGGTCGGCCTCGGTGCCCGGCCGGGCGATCCACGACCAGCCCTCGCCCATCTTGTGCCAGGTCACCGGGGCACCCTCACCGGTCTGCTCGTGCACCCTGGCCAGGGCGAGCAGCGCCGGCTCCTCGCCGGTCTTCCACTTGGCGCTCTTCACGAACTGGTACACCACGATCGGCCAGCCCTGGTTCCAGGCCCGCAGCGCCAGCCCGAACGCGGCCGTGGATTTGCCCTTCATCTCGCCGGTGTGCACCACGATCAGCGCACGATTCCGCCGCTGCCTGGTAGTGAGCCCATCATCGGGGACCACAAGCGGCTTCCCCTGGGGCATTCAGGCCACCTCCTTCAAGGCGCGCACCGAGTCGGCCAACGGCCCGGCGGCAAGCTCGTCCAAGCGGAGCAGGGCACCGCCGAGAGACTGGGCCAGGGCGGCGGCCAGGCCGAGCCGGACCGGCCCGGACTCGCAGTCCACGACCACGCTGTGCACCCCCGCCGCCGCCAGGAGCCCCGCGGCCCGATGCGCGTTGGCCACCGGGTCCGGGCCGCCGGTGGCACGCCCGTCGGTGACAAGCACAAGCAGGGCACGTCGGCGCGGATCCCGTATCCGCTCGGTGCGCAGCAACTCCCCGGCTCGTAGCAGCCCCGCCGCGAGCGGGGTGCGCCCGCCGGTCGGCACCGAGGCCAGCCGGGCGGCCGCCGCCTCGACGGAGAACGTCGGCGGCAGCGCGACCTCGGCCCCGCTGCCGCGGAACGTGACCATGCCGACCTTGTCCCGCCGCTGATAGGCATCCAGCAGCAGGGAAAGCACCGCGCCCTTGACCGCGCCCATCCTGGCCCGGGCCGCCATCGAGCCGCTGGCGTCCACCGCGAAGAGCACCAGGTTGGACTCCCGGCCCTCGTGGCGGGCCTCGCGCAGGTCACCGGGGCGCAGCAGCAGAGCCCCGCCCGCGGCCCGGCCCCTGGCCACCTGGTACGGCGCGGCCGCGGCGAACGTGGCGGGCACGTATACCCGGGCGACACGGTCCGGGGGACGCTGCGCCCCGGTGACGTGACCGGAATCCGTGCGGGCCCGGGACCGCCGGCCCGCCGCGCCGGCGCCCACCCCGGGGACCTCGAGCCGCTTGACCCGGAACACCGGCCCGGGCGCGACGGGCGGCCCGGCCGAGGCACTGCCCGGCCGCGGCTGGCCGTGCTCCCGCGGGGCGGCGTCCTGCGCTGGCGTGCGCCCCGGCTCGGCGGACTCGCGTGCCGGCGGGGCATCCTGGCCCGGCGTGGTCTCGGGCTCGCCGCCGCCCGGCCCGTCATCCCCGGGACCAGGGTCGTCGTCCGGGTCCTCGTCGGCCCCGGCCAGCGCCCGGTCCAGTTCGGACTCGTCGAGTTGCGGCGCGTCGAACGGCTGCCGCCTGCGCCGGTGCGGCAACGCCAGCCGCGCGGCGGCCCGCACGTCCACGGCGGTGACCTCGCCCCGGCCCTCCCACGCCGCGTGCGCGATCGCCGCCCGCGCGGTGACCAGATCCGCGCGCAGCCCATCCACGTCGAACGCCGCGCACACCGACGCCACCTGGCGCAGCGAGGCATCGGGCAGCACCACCCCCGGCAGCAGGGCCTGGGCCGCGACGATCCGCTCGGCCAGCCCGGCCTCGGCCGCGTGCCACGTCTGGGCGAACCGGTCGGGGTCGGCGTCGTAGGCGAGCCGCCGCCGGACCACCTCGCCGCGCCGGGCCGGATCGCGCGGGGCGGCGGCCTCCACGGTGAGCCCGAACCGGTCCAGCAGTTGCGGCCGCAGTTCGCCCTCTTCCGGGTTCATCGTGCCGACCAGCAGGAACCGGGCGGCATGGCGGACCGAGACCCCGTCCCGCTCCACGTAGCAGGTGCCCAGCGCGGCGGCGTCGAGCAGCAGGTCCACCAGGTGGTCGTGCAGCAGGTTGACCTCGTCCACGTACAGCACGCCCCGGTGCGCGGCGGCCAGCAGCCCCGGCTCGTACGCCTTGACGCCCTCGGTCAGCGCCCGCTCGATGTCCAGCGCGCCGACCAGCCGGTCCTCGCTGGCCCCGACCGGCAGTTCGACCAGCCGCGCCGGGCGGGTAAGAGACCCGGCGCCGGCCTCGTGCGGCCCGTCCGGGCAGCCAGGGTCCGGCGCGGCGGGGTCGCAGGAGAACCGGCACCCGGCCACCACCTGCACATCGGGCAGGATCGCGGCCAGCGCGCGGACCATGGTCGACTTCGCGGTGCCCTTCTCGCCGCGGACAAGCACCCCGCCGATGCCCGGCGACACCGCGTTGAGCACGAGCCCCAGCCGCAGTTCGTCCATCCCCACGACCGCGCTGAACGGGAAGCCGGTCACCTCGCCGCCTCCCCTCGCGCCGATCGTTTGTGATGGTTGGCGCAACCACCACATTCTTTTGTCATGGTTGGCGCAGCCATGACAAACAGTCGCGGCCGCCCACCGCTTAGGCTCGGGCTAGCGTGGTTCCTGGGGCCGGTGTGGTTCCGGGGGTTGGAGCCGTGCTGGCGGCGGGTCGTGGTGCTCATGAGTCCTCCCCCTCCAGTTCGCCCTCCAGTTCCAGGTACACGGCCCGCAACTCCTCCAACGTCCCGTCCTCCGGTTCGGCCCACATGCCGCGGTCGGCCGCTTCGAGCAGCCGTTCCGCGATGCCGCGAAGCGCCCACGGATTGGACTTGCGCAGGAACGCGCTCGTCTCCGAGTCGAACACGTAGGAGGCGGCAAGCTGCTCGTACATCCAGTCGTCCACCACGCCCGCGGTCGCGTCGTAGCCGAACAGGTAGTCCACGGTAGCGGCCATCTCGAACGCGCCCTTGTACCCGTGCCTGGCCATCGCGGCCAGCCACCGCGGGTTGACCACGCGCGCACGGAACACCCGCTTGGTCTCCTCGGCCAGGGTCCGGGTGCGCACCAGGTCAGGCAGGGCTGAGTCACCTATATACGCGGCGGGGGAGGAACCGGTCAGGTGCCGCACCATCGCCACCATGCCGCCGTGGAACTGGAAGTAGTCGTCGGCGTCGGCGATGTCGTGCTCGCGGGTGTCGGTGTTCTTCGCCGCGACCGAGATCCGCCGGAACGCCGACTCCATGTCCGCGCGCGCCTCCCGGCCGTCCAGGCCGCGGCCGTAGGCGTACCCGCCCCACACCGCGTAGACCTCGGCCAGGTCGGCGTCGGTGCGCCAGTTCCGCGCGTCGATCAGCGGCAGCAGCCCGGCCCCGTAGGCCCCGGGCTTGGACCCGAAGATCCGGGTGGTCGCCCGGCGCCGGTCTCCGTGCGCGGCGGTGTCGGCGTCCGCGTGCGCTCGCAGGTAGTTGGCGTCGGCGGGCTCGTCCAGGCCGGCCACGGCCGCGACCGCGTCGTCGAGCAGCGCGATCACGTGCGGGAACGCGTCGCGGAAGAACCCGGAGATGCGCACGGTCACGTCGATCCTGGGCCGGCCAAGCTCGGCCAGCGGCGTTACCTCGAACCCGGTGACCCGCCGGGACGCGTCGTCCCACACCGGCCGGCACCCGATCAGCGCCAGCACCTCGGCGATGTCGTCGCCCTGGGTGCGCATCGCCGAGGTGCCCCACACGGTCAGCCCCACCGACCGCGGGTACGACCCGGTGTCGGCCAGGTGCCGCGCCACCAGCGACTCGGCGAGCGCGGCGCCCACGTCCCACGCGTTGCGGGACGGTATCGCCTTCGGGTCCACCGAGTAGAAGTTCCGCCCGGTCGGCAGCACGTTCACCAGGCCACGGGTCGGTGAGCCGGACGGCCCGGCCGGGACGTACCTGCCCTCCAGCGCGCGGAGCAGGTTGGCCACCTCGTCGGGAGTCCGCTCCAGCCGCGGCACCACCTCGCGCGCCGCGAACTCCAGCACGGCCACCACGGACGGCGGCGCCTCGCCGAGTATCCCCGCGGCCACGGCCTGGGCCTTCTCCGGCTGCCAGCCCGCGTCATCCAGGCCCGCGACCAGTCGGCCCGCGAGCCCCTCCAGCGCATCGATCACATCCGCCCCGGTCGCCCGCCGCCCGGCAAGGCCGGGGGCCATCGGGGGATTCCAGGGGGTTCGCCCCCCCAGGCCAGCAAGGCCGGGCAGATCACCCCGGACGTCGGCCGGCTGCCCGGGGTCGGCCAGCAACGCTCGTTCGTTCAGCCCGAAATGTGAGGCCAGCGCGGCGCGCAGGCCCGGCAGCGCGCTGCGCCCGCCCCAGACCTGCGTGGCCCGCAGCACCGCCAGCACCGTCGCGGCCCGCTGCTCGCCGGCCGGCGCGCTGCCCAGCACGTGCAGGCCGTCGCGGATGACCGCGTCCTTGATCTCGCAGAGGTACCCGTCCACGTGCAGCACGAAGTTGTCGAACTCCTCGGCCGCGGGCGCGGCGTCCATGTGCAGGTCGTGGTGCAGTTGCGCGGCGGAGATCAGCTCCCACACCTGGGCCCGCAGGACCGGGAGTTTGGCCGGGTCCAGCGCGCTGACCGTGGCGTACTCATCCAGCAACTGCTCCAGCTTGGCCAGATCGCCGTAGCTGTCGGCGCGGGCCATCGGCGGGATCATGTGGTCGATGATGGTCGCGTGGCTGCGCCGCTTGGCCTGCGTGCCCTCGCCGGGGTCGTTCACGATGAACGGGTAGATCAGCGGCAGGTCGCCGAGCACCGCGTCGGGCGCGCACTCCGCGGACAGGCCCAGGCCCTTGCCCGGCAGCCATTCGCAGGTGCCGTGCTTGCCCAGGTGCACGACCGCGTGCGCGCCGAACTCCTCCGCCAGCCAGCGGTAGGCCGCGAGGTAGTGGTGTGACGGCGGCAGGTCCGGGTCGTGGTAGATGGCCACCGGGTTCTCCCCGAACCCGCGCGGCGGCTGGATCATCAGCACCACGTTGCCGAACCGCAGCCCGGCCAGCACGATCTCGCCGGAGTCCACATACAGCTCGCCGGGCGGGTCGCCCCAGTGCCGGCGCACCGCCTCACGCAGCGGCCCGGGCAGCGCGGCGAACCACGCGTCGTACCCGGCCGCGGGCACCCGCATCGGCGCCGCGACCAGTTGCTCCTCGGTCAGCCACTCGACGTCATGCCCGCCCGCCGCGATCAGCGCGTGGATCAGCGTGTCGCCGTCCTCGGGGAACTGCTCGCCGGTGTCGTAGCCCGCCTCGCGCAGCGCGCGCAGCAGCACCACGGCCGAGGCTGGGGTGTCCAGCCCGACCGCGTTCCCCACCCGGGCGTGCTTGGTCGGGTAGGACGACAGCATGATCGCCACCCGCCGCCGCGCGGGCGGGGTGTGCCGCAGCCTTGCGTGCGCCAGCGCGATCCCGGCCACCCGCGCCGCCCGCTCCGGGTCGGCCGTGTATTCCGGCACCCCGTCCTCGCCGGCCTCCTTGAACGAGAACGGCACTGTTATCAATCGCCCGTCGAACTCGGGCACCGCTACCTGCATCGCGGCGTCCATCGGGGTGAGCGCCGCGGACGAGGCCGCCCACGCCGCACGCGGCGAGGTCAGGCACAGCGCCTGCAGCACCGGCACGTCCAGCGCGGCGAGCGCGGCCACGTCCCAGGCGTCAGAGTCCCCGCCCGCGCTCGCCTCCCCGGCCACCGTCCCGCCGGCCGCGAGCACGGTCACGATCAGCGCGTCGGCCCCGGCCAGCAGTTCGTAGACCTCGGGCCCGGCCGCGCGCAGCGACGAGCAGTACACGCACCTGGCGTTCCCGCCGCGCGCCTCCACCGCGTCGGCGAGCGCGTCCACGAACGCGGTGTTCCCCGACACCGCGTGCGCCCGGTAGAACACGATGCCCACCGCCGGCCGGCCCGGCACGATGGCGCGGTCCCCGTGCACGCCCTGGGCGGGCAGCGGCTCCGGCGGCGCGAACCCGTGCCCAGTAAGCAGCAGCGTGTCGGACAGAAACGCGGCGAGTTCGGCCAGGTTGCCAGGCCCGCCCTCGCGGAGGTAGCCGAGCGCCTGCGCGGCCACCCCGGCCGGGACGGTGGACGCCGCCATCAGGTCGGCGTCCGGTGCCGCCTCACCGCTGAGCACCACCGTGGGCAGGCCCTGGGCGAGGACGGCGGCGAGGCCCTCTGGCCAGCTTCTGCGCCCGCCCAGCAACCGCACGATCACGCAATACGCTCCGGCCACCAGCCCCGCCACCTGGTCCGGCGCGGTCCGCGCGGGGTTGGCCAGGCGCCACGGCGCCCCGCTGGCCCGCGCCGCCAGCAGGTCAGTGTCCGACGCGGAAATCAGAACGGCCACCGGTTCGGTGCGCAGCGCCACGTCTGCCTCCCTCGCGGGCGCTTCGCTTGGTCGTGCCGGAGGCGCGCCATATTGCGGCGCGGGAGGCACCGGGGGTCCGAGGGCCTGCCCCCGGGCGAGCAGAGTCTCGTCACCGGGAAGCCGCGACGCGGAGCGTTGCGGTGCTCGGCCCGGCGGCTGCGGCGTGGGGGTAATCATGGGGCTCCTGGGGGAATGAACGGCAGGTCGGTGGGTGCACCGTGGTCGATCAGGTCTTGCAGGGCGGCCGTGTCCATGTGGGCGTCGATGAGGTCGGCCAGCGTGTCCAGCTTCCGCTCCCGGAGACTGGCGAACGTGGCGTCGCCGGGCTCGAACGCTCGCCCGGCCGTGGCGGCGGCCCGGCGCAGCAGCGCCCGCCGGAACCCGTCGCTCTCGAAGATCCCGTGCCACGTGGTGCCGTGCACCGCCCCGGCGCTGCACCCGCCGGGGAACGGCGTGCCGCCGGCCGTGGTGACCACGCCGTGGTGGATCTCGTACCCGGTGACCTGCTCTCCGTTCCAGGTTTCCTGGCGCAGCCGGAGCACCTTCGTGGCGCCGAAGCTGACCGTGGCGGGCAGCAGGCCAAGCCCGGGGACCAGGCCCGCGCCGCTCTCCACGTCATCGCGGATCTCCCGGGCGAGCATCTGGTATCCGCCGCAGATGCCGAGTACCGGCCCGCGCCGCGCGGCCCGGGTGGCCACCGCCCCGGCCAGCCCGCGCTCGCGCAGCCAGGCCAGGTCGGCCACGGTGGCCCGGCTGCCGGGCAGGACCACCAGGTCGGCGTCGGCGATTTCGGCGGGCGAGGTGACGAACCGGACGGCCACACAAGGCTCGGCCATCAGCGGGTCGATGTCGGTGAAGTTACTGATCCGGGGCAGCCGGACCACCGCCACCCGGAGCACGCTGCCGGCCCGGCCGGGGGACGGGCCGGCCTCGGGCCCTGAGCCCAGGCCGAGCGAGTCCTCCGCGTCCAGCCACAGCCCGGGAGTCCACGGCAGCACGCCGAGCGTGGGCCGGCCGGTCAGTTCGCGGAGCCGGTCAAGCCCGGGTTGCAGCAGCCGTGCGTCGCCGCGGAACTTGTTCACCACGAAACCGGCGACCAGCGCCTGGTCGTCCCGGCTGAGCAGGGCGAGCGTGCCGTACAGGGCGGCCAGCGCCCCGCCCCGGTCGATGTCTGCCACCACGATCACCGGCAGGCCCGCCGCCCGGGCCAGGCCCATGTTGGCGAGGTCATGCGTGCGCAGGTTGATCTCGGCCGGGCTGCCCGCGCCCTCGCAGACGACCACACCGAACCGCTCGGCCAGCCCGGTCAGGCAGGCCAGGACGGTGTCCGCCAGGCGCGGCTTCAGCGCCGGGTAGGAGATGGCGTCAACCTCGGCGACGGGCTTGCCGAGCACCATGACCTGGCTGGTGCCGCGCGCGCCGGGCTTGAGCAGGACCGGGTTCAGCGCCGCCTCGGGCTCGATGCCGGCCGCGGCGGCCTGCATCGCCTGGGCCCGGCCGATCTCCGCCCCGTCGCTGGTGACCACCGAGTTCAGCGACATGTTCTGCGCCTTGAACGGCGCCACCTTCACGCCGCGCCTGGCCAGCCACCGGCAGATCCCCGCGGTAACCGCGCTCTTCCCCGCCTCGGACGCGGTTCCCGCGACCAAGATCCCCCTCATGGCAGCCTCACCGCCGTGCCGGCCATCAGGAGGCCCTTGGCGGGGCCCGGCGCGGTCACCGGGCCGCTCCCGCCGCGGCCCCCGGTGCATTGGTTTGTGATGGGTGCGCCAACCATGACAAAAGAATGTTGTGGGTGCGCCACCCATGCCAAACCCGGTCGGGGGGCACGTCCGGGGCGAGCGTCGCGGGGCGGGCCGTGGGTGGATCCTGCGTGGCGAGGCGGGCCAGGTGGGGCTCACCCGTAGCGGGGCGGGCCGGGCGCGGATCCTGCGTGGCGAGGCGGGCCAGGTGGGGCTCACCCGTAGCGGG
>Ga0207700_10001256_pt1 | contig 14437 bp, 9 predicted proteins | sample LARL82metaG_FD_184348 | JGI IMG/M metagenome (GOLD analysis project Ga0207700, IMG submission 184348) | Corn, switchgrass and miscanthus rhizosphere microbial communities from Kellogg Biological Station, Michigan, USA - LAR L8-2 metaG... | ecosystem: Host-associated > Plants > Roots >...
GACGGAGGAACCGGGCCGTAGGCCAGCGGGGGTTTCAGGGGGTCGCCGTTCCAGGACGCTGATTCCCTGCGGTCTCACCTCTCGTCGTCGCCTGGTTGCGGGCCTCCACTGACGCGGCCGTGGCGGCCCGGCGGGGGTAACCGCTGCCAGGGCCCGGCGGTCGGCCGAGCGGCGTAGCTGTCTCCGTCGTCGGCCTCACGGTCCGGCGGGGCCGTCGGCGGCACCGGCCACGGCGGGTCCCCCCAGTCGTGGTGTAACTCCGCGGGCTCCGGCAGGCCGTCGCCGTGATGCGGAGCGGCGTGCCATGCGGCCGGGCCGCCGGCGGGATCCGATAGCGGGGGGCGGGCTGGCCGGGCTGGGGACGGCTGGGCCAGCGGTGCGGAGTGCCATGCGGCCGGGCCGTCGGCGGGCCCCGATAACGGCTGGCGGACCATCCGGGGCGACTGCTGCCGGGGCGGCGGCGCCGGATGGCTGGCGGGATCGGATAACGCCTGCCGGGGCGATGGTCCGGCCCGATGGGCAGGCGGATTGCCGGGCTGCGGGGTGGCCGCTGCCGGAGCGGCGGTATGGTGCCCGGCGCGGGATGGCCGGGGCGTGGCTGCCACACGGGGTGGGGCCGGTGTGGCGGGTGCGGTTGCCGGGAGCCAGACGCGCACCCTGGTGCCGTGGCCAGGGGCGGATTCCAGGGTGGCCTGGCCGCCGTGCGCCTGGGCGATGGCCGCGACGATGGCAAGGCCGAGCCCACTGCCTCCGCTCTCGGCGGCTGGCCGGCTCCCGTTCGAGTGGACGATGCCCGCGCCGGTGCCGTGATCGCCGTAGCCGACCGCGGGACCGGGTGCCGGCTCGCTGCCACGCCGTTCGGTGCCGCGGTGGAACCGGTCGAACGCCCGGGCGGCGTCCTCGGCAGCCATGCCCGGACCGCTGTCCGCGACCTCGAGCACCACACCGCCACGGACCTGGGCAAGTCGCACCGCCGTGGGCGTGGTCACCGGGGTGTGCTCGCGGACGTTGCCGAGCAGGTTGGCCAGCACCTGCCGGATGCGGGCCTCGTCCACGGCCGAGACCAGTGACTCCGGGGCCTCCGCCCGCACCGGCCTGGCCGGTTCCACCGCCCTGGCATCGGCGGCGGCATCCCGCACCAGTACCGCCAGATCCGTTTCGGTGATGTCGAGCGAGGTGGTGCGGTCAAGCCGGGCCAGTTCGAGCAGTTCCGCGACGAGCGTGCTCATTCGCCTGGCCTCCTGCTCGATGCGGCGCATGGCGTCGGGTAGCTGCTGGTCGTGGTCGAGCGCTCCCTGGCGGTACAGCTCGGCGTAGCCGCGGATCGTGGTGAGCGGCGTGCGCAGCTCGTGCGAGGCGTCCGCGGCGAACTGCCGCACCTTGGCCTCGGAGCGGAGCCGGGCGCCGAACGCCTGCTGGATCCGGTCGAGCATCGTGTTGATGGCGGTACCGAGCCTGCCCACCTCGGTGCTTCCGTCCGCGTCCGGCATCCGCGCGGTCAGATCGCCCTCGGTGGTGATCCGCTGCGCGGTGCCCGCCATCTCGCTCAGCGGCGCCAGCCCGCGGCCGATGAGCCAGCGCCCGCCCAGGGCCAGCAGCAGGATCAGCGCCCCGCCGGTGATCAGTTCGGTCACCACGATGCCGCGCACCTGGCCGGCGACCACATCCACCGGGCTCGCAACGACGAGCACGGCCGCGAACCGCGGCCGGACGCCCACCTGCGCGGACAGGCTCGACCGCACGGGATGGGCCACCGCTCGCAGCCGCGGCGAGGTCCCGGGCACGACGAACGGGATGCCCTTGAGGTTGCCCCGAAGGCGGCCGGCAGCGGCCATCTTCTCGATGGCATTCACCAGGTCCTCGGTCGTCCCGGTGCTCCCGGTCAGCGGCTGGACGGTCGGCGGGAAGCGGTGGGTGATCAGCACGGCGACATTGTCGCCCGGATTGGCCTGGATCTGCTGCGGTGTGCGGGCCGCGGCCGAGATCAGCGCGTCGTCGAAGTGGGTGCCGAGTCGCTTGCTCAGCACGAACGCGGTCACCCCGCCCATGATGAGCAGGAACGCCGCGGTCACGGCGATCAGCACGACGAGTAGTCGGGCGCGCAGGGACAGGCGCCCGGGACCGTTCACGGCAATCATTGCCTCCCTCGCGGGACGTCGTGCCGGAGGCGCGCAGGCCAGCAGCGCGCATGGTCGTGCCGGAGGCGCGCATCCTGCGGGGTGGGAGGCTCGCGGGGGGTTCCGGGGGGTCGTCCCCCCGGACCAGCACCGTTCGCCGCCGGGGCGCCGCGACGCAGTCGCGGCGGCGTTCGACCCGGCGGCTGCGGCGTGACGCGACCCGAGGGCGACAACGGGTCCCTCACTCCACGGGCCCGCGTCCCGGCGGCGCGCCCGGCTGGGGCTCCCCGGCGCCGCTGGGTGCCCGCAGGCTGTAACCGACCCCGCGCTGGGTGTGGATCAGCGGCGGCCCCAGCGGGTCCAGCTTGTGGCGCAGGTAGCTGACGTATGTTTCGACGATCTGGGACTGCCCCGCGTAGTCCCAGCCCCAGACGTTCTCCAGCAGTTGGGCCCTGGTAAGCACCCGGCCGTGGTGGCGCATCAGGTAGGCGAGCAGCCGGAATTCGGTGGGTGACAGGTCCACAGGCACGCCGGCCCGGTGCACGCTCCACCGTGACTCGTCGAGTTCCAGGTCGCCGATGCGCAGCACGGGGTCGCTTTCCAAGCTCTCCGCGGGGCTGGACCGAGAGGCCCGGCGCAGCACGGCACGCACCCTGGCCACCAGCGCCTCCACCGAGAACGGCTTGGTGACGTAGTCGTCCCCGCCCAGTGCCAGGCCGGTCACGGTGTCGGACGAGGTGTCCCGGGCGGTCAGGAAGATCACCGGCACCTCGTTGCCGCCGGCCCGCAGCCGCCGGCACACCTCGAAGCCGTCGAGGTCCGGCAGGACTACGTCAAGGACGATCAGGTCCGGCCGGGATGACTCCGCCAGCCGCAGCGCATCGGCCCCGGTGCCGGCCGTGCTCACCGCGCAGCCGTGGAACTTCAGCGCGACCTGCACAAGCTCACGGATGTTCGGCTCGTCGTCCACGACGAGCACCTGCGGGATCCGGTCACTTGCTGTCATCTGTCCAGGACCATTCTGCCGGTTGCTGCCCGCACCATTGTGCTGGTTCCCCGCCCTCTCCGGGCCAAAGCACGCCACCGCCTCCCGCGGGGCCCATCCCGCGGGAGGCGGTGCTGGCCCCCCCGTGAGCGAGGCCGGCAGATCTCTGGCCCGCTGAGACGGCGAGATCTGCCGGACCTGCCCTTCTCCCCGCGGGGCCCATCCCACGGGGCCAGGGGGCACCGGCCTGCAGTCAGCTACCCGATGTGGAGGATGGGGACACCGAGGCTGGCTGCGGAGGCCGGACAACTATGAGCCGTGCGTCTTTCGTGCCCTGGACCACCGGGCCGCCCACCCAGACGGGCGTTCCCGAGGTCAGGGCGCTCTGACCGATCTTTCCCTGACGGTCGCGGACGACCGTCGTGCTGACCAGGTCCCAGGTCCAGGTGGTCCCGTCGCTGGCCTTAACCGTGATGGACTTCCCCGCGGTGACCGAGACGATGGCGCCCCGCTCGTAGGCGAGCGTCTTGGTGCCCTTCTTGGTCTGGATGGTGAACTGGCCATCCACCCCGCGCAGCAGGAAGAAGGCGAAGACCCGGCGGCGGACCAGCCGGCAACGGGCCGCGCCGTTGCCGATCCGCCGGGACAGCTTGGGCAGCCCGGCCCGCCGCGCCACCCGGGAAACGTGGCGGGCCCGGGCGCAGGCCGGGGCCTTCCCGGCGGCGCCGGCCGCTGCGCCGGCCGTGGAGGCCCCGGTGCCTCCGGTGAGGATGGCACCCGTGGTGAGCGCGCCGGGCGACGATGCGTCGCTGAGCGTCTCGTTGAGCAACGCACCCTGCTGTGCGGTGCCGGCCAAGCCGGCCTGGCCGGTGGCCGCCCCGGACGAGGTCCCTGGCGCCGAATGGGCGGCCAGTCGCATCCCGGCGATGGCGCCGCCGCCAGCCAGCAGGGCGGCGGCCAGCAGGCCGGCCGTCCAGTGGAGCGCCTTGTGGTGGCCCTTCCGCAGGGCCGGCGCCGGGTGCCCGGCGTGGCTGGGGCCGGGCGGCCCGGCCACACCGGGCTGGTTTCCCCAGGCGGGCATCGCGGTGGGCGCGTCAGGGCCTGCCCAGAACTGCTGGGTGGGCTGGTTGCCCGACGGGTCGGCATCCGGCTGCCCGTGCTCGTGGCTCATGTTGCGATCATGACCGCCGCGCCTGGGACATCGGGGCGCCGAACCTGGGATTTTTATGAGAGATGCGGCCGGGCTTGCTGGCGCCGCCCGGGCGGCTTGCGCTACATCCGCTCCGGTACGGGAACGCCGAGCAGGCCAAGGCCGGTCACAAGCACCCGCAGGGCCAGGGCGCATAGTGCGAGACGGCTGTCGCGCACCGCCGGGTCGTCCGCCTTGAGCACCGGGCACGCCTCGTAGAACGTGGTGAACGCGCTGGCCACCTCGAACAGGAAACTGGCCAGCACGTGCGGCTCGGCGTTCTGGGCAGCCAGGTGCACGGACCGCCCGAACCCGAGCAGGGCCAGGGCAAGGGCCCGCTCCGCTTCCTCGGTGATCCGGATCGGGCCGGTTGCCGCGGACGGGTCGAGGCCTGCCTTGCGGAAGATCGACCTGATCCGCGCCGTAGCGTATTGGAGATAGGGGCCGGTGTTCCCGGTCAGCGCGAGCATCCGGTCGAAGTCAAAGGTGTATCCGGACTCGCGCGAAACGGAGAGGTCCGCATACTTGAGAGCGCCGATGCCGACCGCATCCGCGATCTGGTGGCGCAGGTCAGGGTCGTCGTACCGGTCAGCGATCACCTCCTCGGCCCGCTCGACGGCCTCGTCGATAAGCGTGATCAACTTGACCGATTCGCCGGTGCGGGTGCGAATCCGCCCGCCATCCGACCCGGTGACCAGCCCGATCACCGCGTGCTCCGCCCTGACCTCATCCGTCAGCCACCCAGCCTGCCGGGCGACCGCGAACACCATCCTGAAATGAAGTGACTGCTCGGCGCCGACCACGTAGATGAGCCTGGTGGCTTTCAGGTCCTTGATGCGGTACCTGATCGCGGCCAGATCGGTGGTGTCGTAGCCGTAGCCTCCGTCGCGCTTCCGCAGGATCAGCGGCTGCGGCGTCCCGTCCCGGCCGGTGAAGCCGGGCGGGAATGCGACGAGCGCGCCGTCGCTGATCACCGCGATCCCGTCCTTCTCCAGCTCCGCGCATACGTCCGCCAGCATGGAGTTGTAAAAGCTCTCCGGCGCCAGGTCCGCATCCGTCAAGGTGACACCAAGCCGCTGGTAGATGGTGTTGTAGTACTGCCTGGAATCGGCCACCATGAGCTGCCACAGGCGCAGCGTGTCCGGGTCGCCCGCCTGCAGCGCCACCACCCGGTGCCTGGACCGCCCGGCGAAGGCCGGGTCGGCGTCGAACTTGATCCGCGCGGCCTGGTAGAAAGCGTTGATTTCCCCGGCCGACAGCGCTGCGCGGGCGGCGTCTTCGCCGACATCCAGCAGGTGCTCGATGAGCATGCCGAACTGGGTGCCCCAGTCCCCCACATGGTTGGCGCGCACCACCGTATGCCCGAGGTACTCCAGGATCCGCACGATCGCATCCCCGACCACCGTGGTGCGCAGATGGCCAACGTGCATTTCCTTCACGACGTTGGGCGAGGAGTAGTCCACCACCACGGTTCCGGACGGGACCGCTACCGGCACACCAAGGCGCCCGTCCCGCAACTGGCCCGATGCCTGGCGGGCGATCCAGTCGCTGGCCAGCGTGAGGTTCACGAAACCGGGCCCGCTGATCTCGACCCCGTCGCACACGCCGGCCACATCGAGATGCGCCACGATCCGCTCGGCCGCCTGGCGCGGCGGCATGCCGAGGCTCTTGGCGAGCGGGAGCGCCACGTTCGCCTGGAAGTCCGCGAACTGCGAGGGACGGATGAGCGGATCGGCGCCCGCATGGTCCGCGCCGAACGCAGCGGTGACCGCCGCGCTCACCCGTTCCGCGAGAACCTCCTGAGGATCGGCCATGACAACAAGCCTATCGGCGGCCGAAGCCCTGCCATCGCTGTCGCGCCGCCCTATGAGCGCCGCAGGAAGTGGCGGTCCCGGCCGGAGCCGAACCGTTCCTTGATCTTCTCGGTGATGTGGCCCTTGGCCAGGTCCGCCGCCAGCCGGCAGGCCGACGTGATGCCCTTGGCCGTGGACGCGCCGTGCGCGATCACGACCGTGCCCTCCAGCCCGAGCAGCGCGGCGCCACCGTAGGTTTCCGCGTCCATGAGTCCCACCAGGTCGCGCAGCCCGCGCCGCTGGAACAGCGCGCCGAACCTGGCGGCGGCCGAACCGGTCAGCGCGGCCCGCATCTGCTCGGTCGCGAAAGCGGCCGCTCCCTCCAGGGTCTTCAGCGCCACGTTGCCGGTGAAACCGTCGGTCACGATCACATCGGCCTTGGCCGACAGCAGGTCACCGCCCTCCACGTTGCCCACGAAGCGCAGCGGCAGGCCGTGGGGCGGCACGCTGGCCAGCAGTTCGTGGGCGCGCCGGGCCAGCCGGTTGCCCTTTCCCGGCTCGGCGCCGATCGTGAGCAGCCCCACCCTGGGCTCGGCGATGCCGTACGCCACCTGCGCGTAGGCCACTCCGAGCTGGGCGAACGCCACCAGCATCTCGGGCTTCGGGTCCGCGATGGCTCCCGCGTCCACCAGCACCGTGGGCCCGGGCCTGGTCGGCAGCACCACCGCAAGGCCGGGCCGCATGACACCGGGCAGCGACCGCAGCCGCAGCCGGGCGATCGCGACGACGCCACCGGTGGACCCGGCCGACACCACCGCCTCCGCCTGGCCCCGCCGGACCAACTGGCACGCGATGGCCGCGCTCGAGCGCGGCCGGCGCAGGCTGGCCAGGGCGCCTTCGTCCATGGCGAGGGAATCCTCCGCCGCCGAGATCTTGACCTGGCCCTGTGGCGCCGGCCGCTGTGCCCCGTTCGCCGCCCTGGCCCGGGCGTGCGCGGCGAGCAACTGCTTGAGTTGCGTGTGGCGCCCGGTGAGGATGATGTCGATGCCGAAGGCATCCGCCGCGGCCACCGCGCCCTCGACGATCGCGGCCGGGGCATGGTCGCCGCCCATAGCGTCTACCGCGATCGTGATGGGCCGGGCCCGTGCGCCCGGCGTGGATTCTCCTGACACGGCGCGATCCGTGCGGCCGCGTCAGGATGCTGCCGGCAGGGCCGGAATGTGCCGCATGGCGTCAAGCTTCTCACCTGTGGCATCTTCGCGGGGTTCCTGGCACCCCCATGTAGTGCGAAGTTCCGTGACCACCTGGGCACCGTTCGCCGCCGCCCGGCCGTCATGATTCATAGCGCAAACCCTGGGCTACGATCTCCCCAGGGGCGCGGGGATCAGCACAGGCCGGCGGTGCTCGCGCGCATGCCGGCTCGGAACAACTGAGGCCGGGAGACACCCGGGCGCCCAAAAGCGGCCCCCGGGGCAGGCGGAGTTTGAGGGGTTGGTGTGGGTGACGAGACCGTGACCTCGGCGTTGCTGACGTGACGATCTTGTAATCCCTCGGCTATAGCTAACCGCGCCGCCGCGAGCGTCATAGAGGTACACGCGGCGGACAACGCCTTCCGGTTACAGGCTGACGGCATTTGCGACCCTGGCAGCGCCCGGGGTCGTACCCGACCCCGAGGGAGACGTGTGACTCAACCCGAGATCGAGCCGGCGGGCCGCCGGTTTCGCGCCTTCACCGCGAAGCACCTCGATGCCCTGGTACAGCGTGCCGGGCTCAGCGTTACCGAGCGGATGGCCATTAAGGCCGTGGGTATGGTGCTCCCGTTCCGCACCAACTCTTACGTGGTGGACACGCTCATCGACTGGGACGCGGCGCCCGACGACCCGATGTTCCGCTTGGTCTTCCCCCAGGCGACCATGCTGGACGCGGCGGATGTGAACCGCATCGCCTGCCTGCTGACCAACGGCGCGCCCGGCGCGGAGCTGCGGAAGGCCGTCCACGAGATCAGGATGCGGCTGAACCCGCATCCCGCCGGTCAGCTCGCGCTGAACGTGCCGGAACTCGGCGAGGAACCGCTGCCCGGCGTGCAGCACAAGTACCACGAGACCGTGCTGGTGTTTCCCAAGCAGGGCCAGACGTGCCATTCGTATTGCACGTACTGTTTCCGCTGGGCGCAGTTCGTGGACGAGCCCGACTTGAAGATGGCCACCTCGGATATCGACCGGATCACCGACTACCTCCGCAGGCACGGCGAAGTGACGTCGGTGCTGATCACCGGCGGAGATCCGATGATCATGGGTGCCGGGGTGCTGCGCCGCTACATTGAGCCACTGCTCGGCCCCGGGCTTGAGCACGTGGAGTCGATCAGGATCGGCAGCAAGTCGCTCGCCTACTGGCCACAGCGGTTCGTCACCGATCCGGACGCCGACGACACGCTACGGCTGTTCGAGCAGGTCATGACGGCTGGGAAGACGCTGGCGTTCATGGCTCACTTTTCACACCCGCGTGAGCTGGAGCCGCCGGTTGTGGTGGAAGCGGTGCGCCGGATCCGCGGCACCGGGGCTGTCATCCGGACCCAGGCGCCGCTGATCCGCACGATCAACGACGACTCGGGCACATGGTCGGCCATGTGGCGAACTCAAGTACGGATGGGGATGATCCCGTACTACATGTTCGTCGAGCGGGATACCGGCCCGCAGGACTACTTCGCCGTGCCACTCGCGCGTGGCTACCAGATTTTCAGCGACGCCTACCGGTGCGTCTCCGGGCTTGCCAGGACGGTCCGCGGCCCGTCCATGTCCGCTACCCCGGGCAAGATATGCGTGGACGGCATCACCGAACTGGCCGGGCAAAAGGTGTTCGTGCTGCACATGATCCAGGCCCGGGACCCCAGCCTGGTCGGCAAGCCGTTCTTGGCGAGGTTCGACCCGGACGCGACCTGGATCTCAGACCTGGAGCCGGCCTTCGCGGATGCATGGCCGTGGAATCCGGCGCCCGAGGTCGTGCCGGATCTCTGGGCCGGCGAGATGTTCGAGCCTGCGTGAGGGATTGAAGGGCGTGGGCGACGGCACACTGGCAGTCGGCTCAAAACGCCGTCTGCCAGTCCACCGCCGCCCGCGCTGCGCATCCCCACCGGGGTGGGGTAAAAGCGAGAGGTGATTCGGGGCTAGTGGACACCGCGAGGTGATCGTCGTCCCTGCCCGTTAAGGCCGGCGGCTACTCAGGCCGCAGGGGTGGCGGGTTCGGGAACGACTTCTTCGGCGGCTGGTGCCGTGGCGGTGCGCTTGGGCTCCTTGATGGCCAGGCAGCTCAGGGCGCCTACGGCCAGCAGGATGATCGGCATCAGCAGGGTCTGGCGCATAGCCGTGACGAACGCGAACGTGAAGACGTCGTGCGCGATACGGGTGATCTCGGCCACGACCTGCGCGGGGAGGCCGTGCGCCAGGTGCGTGCTGCCGCCGCTCTGACCGGCGCCAACCTGGATGCCGCTCTTCGCAGAGCTGTCTATCTCGCTGATGAACCGGCCGCGCACCTGGGGCGGCAGCGCCGCCGACCGGGTGGCCGCCTCGTTCGTGATCGAGGAGACCAGCCTGTTCTGCAGCAGGGCTCCCACGGCCGCCACGCCGATCACCTGCCCGACCTGCCGGACGGTGTTCAGCACGCCGGAGGCGGCGCCTGCCATCCGCGGGTCGACGTTGCGCATGGCCACCGTGGTCAGCGGCGCGAAGATGCAGCCCAGGCCGAACCCGGCCACCGTCAGGGGCGCCAGGAACGTGGGCCAGGTTGATGTGGGGTGCGCGATCAGGGCCAGCCAGCCCATGCCGACACCGAACAGGGTCAGGCCGGTCATCAGGATGTACTTGCCACCGATTTTGTCGACCATCCGGCCGGCCACAGGGGCGACGAATATGGACATCAGCGAGGCGGGCGCCATGGTGAGCCCGGCCTTCAGCGCGGTGAAGCCGAGCACCGACTGGAAGTAGATGGTGAGCGGCAGGAAGATGCCCATCATGCCGACGGCTAGCACACAAGACACCCAGTTCACCACGGAGTAGTTCCGGTCGCGGAACAGGGCGAACGGGATCAGTGGCTCCTTGTCCTGGGTGAGCTTCTGGACCAGCAGGAAGGCCAGCAGCAGCACCACGCCCAGGCCGAGGATCAGCGGGATGCTGATGAACCCGGTGATGGTGCCCCAGTTGTACTTCTGCCCTTCGACCAGGCCGTAGCAGATCGCCAGCAGCCCGCCGCTGGCCAGCAGCACGCCTGGGATGTCGATCCGGTGCCTGCGGCCCAGGCGCAGGTCCGGGATGATGATCGGGGTGATCAGCAGCACGATCACGCCGATCGGCAGGTTCACGTAGAAGATCCACCGCCAGTCGAACGCGGTGACAAGCAGCCCGCCCAGGGTCGGCCCGGCGATCGTGGCCACCCCGGCCACGGCGCCCCAGATACCGAACGCGGCACCGCGCCGTTCCGCCGGGAACGTGTTCGTGATGATCGTCAGGGTCTGCGGCATGAGCATGGCCGCGCCCAGCCCCTGGACCGCGCGGAACGCGATCAGCCAGCCGGGATTCGGGGCCAGACCGCAGGCCGCGGAGGCCGCCGTGAACACCGCGATGCCGCTGGTGAACATGATCCTTGGCCCGATCAGGTCGCCGAGTCTGCCCGCCGTGATGACCAGGACCGCCAGCACCAGGGCGTAGGCGTTGATCACCCACAGCACATCGTCGAGTGAGGCGTGCAGGTTCGTGATCAGGTTGGGGATCGCGATGTTGACGATCGTCAGGTCGAGCAGGGTCATGAAGAACCCCAGCGAGACGACGAGCAACACTGCCCATGGATTCCCGTGGAACTTCCGCACGACTTCTCCTTGCCTTCGGCGCACCATGCCCCGGCCACGTGAGGTGCTGGCTCGCAGGCATGGCCGCGCGGAGCGGCGGGCCAATTTCTCTCGGCTGGCTAGCTAATATTCAAGATATATCTTGACCATGGACTGGCGCTAGCCCTTATCCAGGCCATCCGGCCGCGGCGCGCCTCATGTCTCTACCAAGACCCACGATAGAGGCGGGTTCCGACATTCCTTGCCCCGGCTTGCTACCGGCGAGTAGCAAGCAAGTATGCTCCGGCCATGGACCTGAACCGAACCGCAGCAATCATCTCCGGCGGGGCAAGCGGCCTGGGCGAGGCAACGGCGCGCGCGCTCGCCGCCGCGGGCAGCACCGTCGTTATCGCCGACCTGAACTCAGACCGCGGCGAGGCGGTCGCCGCCGAGGTCGGCGGGAAGTTCGTGCAGACGGACGTCGCCGATGAGGCATCGGTCACCGCAGCCGTGGAGGTGGCCGCCGGGCAGGGAGCGCCGCTGCGCGTGGTGGTCAACTGCGCGGGCATCGGCTGGGCCGAGCGGACCGTGAACCGGGACGGGTCACCGCACTCCTTCGCCACCTTCCGCAAGGTGATCGACATCAACCTGATCGGCACTTTCAACCTTATGCGCATCGGGGCTGCCGCGGTCGCCCGTACCGAGCCGGTCGATGCCGACGGCCAGCGCGGCGCGGTCATCAACACCGCGTCGGTGGCTGGCATCGAAGGGCAGACCGGTCAGCTCGCCTACTCCGCGTCCAAGGGCGGCATCATCGGGATGACCGTGCCGGCCGCACGTGACCTCGCCGCCATCGGTATGCGGGTGAACACGATCTGCCCGGGTATCATCGACACCCCCATTTACGGCACCGGGCCCGCCAGCGAGGAATTCAAGGCCAGGCTGGCGGCCCCGATCGTGTTCCCCAAGCGCATGGGCACCGCCACGGAGTTCGCCCAGCTGGTCCGGTCGCTGATCGAGAACGACTACATGAACGCCGAGGTCATCCGCTTCGACGGCGGGATCAGGTTCCAGCCCAAGTAGGCACGGCGCAGGCCCGCGGCGTGGCATCTCGGCGGCGGGCGGCCAATCGTTCCCACAACCGATGGGGAGGCACGCAGTGGCCGACGCGGTATCGGTCGAGGTGGCCGACGGCATTGGCATCATCACCATCAACCGGCCCGAGGCGCGCAACGCGGTCAACGAGGAGGTGGCCCGCAGCATCGCCGCGGCCCTCGACGACTTCGACTCGCGTAGCGACATCACCTCACTGATCATCACCGGCGCGGGCGGCACCTTCTGCGCCGGCATGGATCTGAAGGGGTTCGCGGCCGGGGAGGACTCGACGGCCGGCGGCCGCGGTTTCGGCGGCATCACGCAGCGCCCTCCGGCCAAGACGATCATCGCCGCGGTGGAGGGGTACGCCCTGGCCGGCGGGTTCGAGATCGTCCTGGCCTGTGACCTCATCGTGGCGAGCGAGGAGGCCGTATTCGGCCTGCCCGAGGTGAGCCGCGGGCTGGTCGCGGGCGCCGGCGGGCTGTTCCGCCTGCCCCGGCGGATCCCCTACCACCTGGCCATGGAGATCGCGCTCACCGGCGCGAGGGTTCCCGCGGCACGGCTGCAGGCGGCCGGGCTCATCAACCGCCTGGTGCCGGCGGGTGAGTCGCTCGCCCAGGCCCGCACGCTGGCCGCCGAGATCGGGCGGAACGCGCCCCTCTCGCTGGCCGCGACCAAGCGGATCGTGGCCGAATCCGCGGACTGGCCGCTGGCCGAGGCGTTCGAACGGCAGTCAGGGATCGCCGGTCCCGTGTTCTTCTCCGCCGATGCCATGGAAGGCGCGGTGGCCTTCGCGGAGAAGCGCCCGCCGGTGTGGAAGGGCGAATAACCGCCGATCTTGATCATGAGTTTTGCAGGCTACCGCGCCGCCAACCTCATGATCAGCAGCGCCGCGGCAGCGGTGGCCGGTATGCCGGGTCCGCGAAGCCGGGGCACATGGCCGCCGAGCCCACCGTAGGATCGATGACCGGACCACTTGCGGACACTGTTAGGGACGTCGATGTGTGGAATCGCCGGCTGCCTGGCACTGGCCCTTGAGGCGGGCCCGGACCAAGCCTGGCTGACGCGCGCCCTGGACCGGATCCACCACCGCGGGCCGGACGACGATGGCGTGTATACGGACGAGGATGTCGCGCTCGGCTTCCGGCGGCTGTCGATCCTGGACCTTTCGCAGGCCGGGCACCAGCCGATGCGCTCGGCCGACGGCCGCTTCTGGATGCTCTTCAACGGGGAGATCTACAACTACGTCGAGATGGCCGCCGAACTGCGGGAGCAGGGGGTCACCCTGCGGTCCAACGGCGACGCCGAGGTGCTCCTCGAGACATACGCCCTGGTGGGCAAGGACGTGGTGCACCGGCTCCGCGGCATGTACGCGTTCGCCATCTGGGACACCTGGACCCGCGAACTGTTCTGTGCCAGGGACCCGTTCGGCATCAAGCCCTTCTACTACCGCATCGACGGCGGGCCAGGCACGGTCTCCGGCGGCCAGGCCAACGGCGTGCGCGGCAGCAGTAACGGCGGCGCGCCCGCCCCGGGCCTCGCGCCCCGCCCGCGCGGCGGCCGGCACGCGGCCCCGGCGGCCGCCACCGAACCGGAGCAGGCTGACCCTCTGGCAGCCCAGGATGACTGGTTCACCCCCTCCGCGCGGTCGGCCAGGCGGCCAGGCCGGCATGCGGCCGGAGAGTCTGATGGGCCCGGCGTAAGGCATAAAGAAGGTGCGCCGGGGGCTCCTGCCGCGGCGCCCACGGGGGCCCGGGCTACCGCGGCCATGGCCGGCGTGCCCGGCACGGCCGGGCTGAGGCTGCGCTTCGCCTCCGAGCGCAAGGCGCTCGCCGAGCCGGCGGAACTGCGGGACCTGGACGCCGCCGCGCTGCGCAGGTACCTGGCCTTCCAGTACGTGCCCGCGCCGGACACCATCACGCCGCCGATCCAGGTGCTGCCGCCCGGCCACGCGATGATCGCCCGGCCGGGCCGGCCCGTCGACATCTACCGCTACTGGCGGGCCGACCTGCGGCCAGCCCGCCAGCCGAGCGAGGCGACCCCGCGTGCGATCCTCGCCGCGATGCGCGACTCGGTCGCGGTCCACCTGCGCAGCCACGCGCCGCTCGGAGCGTTCCTGTCCGGTGGCATCGACTCGGCGGCGATCTGCGCGCTGGCCGCCGAGCACCGGCCCGACCTGCTCACGTTCACCGTGGGGTTCGAGCGCGAGGGGTACAGCGAGATCGACCGGGCGCAGGAGACGGCGGCCGCCATCGGCGTGCGGTCGATTCCCTACGTGATCACCCGGGAGGAGTTCTTCCAGCACCTTCCGCAGATCATCTGGCACCTCGACGACCCGATGGCCGACGCCGCCGCGGTCCCGCTGTGGTTCGTGGCCCGCGAGGCGAGCAAGCACGTCAAGGTCGTGCTGTCCGGCGAGGGCTCCGACGAGTTGTTCGGCGG
>Ga0207700_10001262_pt1 | contig 14412 bp, 12 predicted proteins | sample LARL82metaG_FD_184348 | JGI IMG/M metagenome (GOLD analysis project Ga0207700, IMG submission 184348) | Corn, switchgrass and miscanthus rhizosphere microbial communities from Kellogg Biological Station, Michigan, USA - LAR L8-2 metaG... | ecosystem: Host-associated > Plants > Roots >...
CCTCGACCAACCGGGTTTCCGCGGGCAGTTCATTGTTCAGAATCCTGCGCCGGAGAGCCTTGCCAACCGCCTCTGGAAGAGAGACGTGCTCAAGCGTTTCCGCCACCGGGCCCTCCCACATCGAGCTCGTCGTCCGTCACTGTAGCTCCAGTACCGATTCGGTCAAACCGCGGTGACCAGTGACGTCCGCCGCCGCCGAAAGCGCGGCGAGCGGCCCGGTGAGGATCGGGGTGATTCCCGGCCCATGCCCGGGCAGCGGGCTGCTGCCGTGCACCACTACGCCGACGGTCAGCCACCCCCTCCGGTACCCCATATTGTGCCTGGCATCCAGGCCGGCGACCGCCACCAGGTCACCGAGCAGCAACCCTTCGGCGCCCGGGGGCCGCCCGTCCACGGCGGCGGGCCCGGCGGGTCCGGCGGGAAGCTGCAGGTCCAGGTCCCAGGCGGCGGCGGGCCTGCCGATGCCGTTGCCAGCCAGCTTGCTGGGCAGGATCGCCCGGACGCCCACGGTCACCGGGCCCTCGCCCGGCCATGCGATGGGCAGGGCGTCCAGCAGCCCCGGCCCGGCGTTCATCACCACCACCCCGGGCGGCACGCCAGGGTGCTGCCAGCCCTGCCCCGAGGTGCGTACCGTCACTTGATCACCTGGCCGCATCCTGGCCAGGTCCTCCTGGCGGAACCCGGTGATCACGCGCCCGTCCTCGCCGCGCTTGCCGATGACCGCGCCGCGCGCGCCCGCGGCCCGCCCGGTGCGCACCTCCGCCGGGTTGCCGATGCACGCGTAGCTGGCCAGGGCGTACCGGGCGGCCGGCTCCGGATGCACCAGGCAGGCGCCGGGAGCGACGTGGTCCCCGGCCACCGCGGACACCGGATCGCCAAGCCGCACGCCGAGGACAAGCCCGCCGTCGCCGGCGGGGAGATAGGGGCGCCCGTCGGCGTCCACCCGGTACGGGGTGTCGCCCAACGCGGGATGCTCGACGACCCCGAGCATGTTGACGGCGACCGCGCCCCGGCCGCCGCCCGGGCCGGCGCTCACTGGCCCGGCTCCGCTGCGCCGTGCAGCCAGGTGGCCAGGTTCGCGTCCGGGTCGTCCACCAGCGCGAACGCATCCTCCGGCCCGCTCATCAGCGAACTGGGCCCCGGCCCGTGGCCGAACAGCATGCACTGGCCGGTCGAGATCACGCCGATGGTGAGGAAACCTGGCCGGTAGCCGCGGCCGAACCGGTGGTCGGCGTCGGCCACCGCCACGATGTCGCCGATGCGCAGCCCCTCCAGCCCCAGGGACAGGTCCTCGCCGAGGCCCGCGTACGCGCCCATCAGGTCGGTGTTGGCGTATTCCGACGCCATCCCGGCCCCGGCACCCACCGCCTCGGCCGGTATCCGCGCCGCCACGTGCACCTCGAGCCGGCCGTCCGGCCGGGTGCCGCCGGGCATCCCGGCCAGCAGCCCGGGATCACAGTTCTTGACCACGATGGCTGGGTGGCCGGGCAGTGCGAGCCCCTGGCCGACCGCGGTCACGGTCACCGCGTCGCCCGTGGTCACCTGCTCCGCCACCGGCGCGCCGAAGTCTACGAGCACGTACGCGTGCTGGCCGATGACGTGGCCCACGGCCCCGGCGGCCGGCCCGGACTCGACACGGACCGCATTGCCGACGCAGGCCAGGAACTGCAGCGCCATGTTGGCCCCGGGGTCACGATGCCGCACCGAGGCCCCGGGCTCGAGGTGGTCGGAGGCGTAGCCGGTTGCCGGGTCACCGCAGTGCACGCCGAGCGTCATCCCGCCCATGCCAGGCAGCGCGAACGCCTGGCCGTCCGGCCCGGTCCGGTAGACGTGCCGGTCGCCCAGCGGTGGCCAGACCTCGCCGGCCAGGATCTGCCGCACCAGGCGCCCGGCGTTGCTGGTCACGTTCACCGGGCATCCAGCGGGAAGCTTGTCCACGCCCGGGAGCGGAACGACGCCTCGAACGCGTTGATGGTCTCCTGCACCAGGGCGCCCTGGGCGAAGTCGCCCTGGCTCGCCCGGTCGTCGTCGCAGATCTCGTCCAGGAAGCCGGCCACCAGGTTGGAGTAGAACAGGTATTCCCATGGCTCGCCGGAGTGGCCGCCCGGCGGGAAGAACCTGTCCGGGATCTGCGCGTCGGTGAACTCGACCGCGTCGCCGCGCGCGGTCTTGATGGTCTGGCAGCAGCCGAACTCGTCCACCAGGCGCACGATGATGGCGCCGTCGGAGCCGTAGATGCGCGCCTCGATGCCGGGGTAGTTGCCGACGGTGACGTACGACGACTGGATGGAGGCCAGCGCGCCAGAGGAGAACTCGGCGATCCACATGTCCCCGTCGTCGATGTTCGCCCTGGTCATGCGGCCGGTGTCGCGAATCATCCGCTCCGGCACGAAGTTGCGCATGGTGCCGACCACGCTGGCCAGCGGTGCGCCGACCCACCAGTGCATGATGTCGATGATCGGCGCGCCGTAGCCCTCGATCGAGGAGACGGCGATCTGGCCGGGGTCGGCGCCGGGGTCCACCTGGCGCAGCGGCGTGGCCGGGTCGAGCCACTGGCTGTTCTGCTCGAAGCCGTTGAAGATGTACGGCTCGCCGACGAAGCCCGAGTCGATGAGTTCCTTGGCGTACTGGATCGCCGGGGCGTAGCGGAACGTGAAGCCGAGCTTGGTCCGCAGCCCGCGCGCGGCGGCCAGCGCCGCCGCCTGGCGGGTCTTGCGGTAGTCGTTGTGCACCGGTTTCTCGCACAGCACGTGCTTGCCCGCGTTCAGCGCATCCCAGGACACCCCGAAGTGCGGCCGGTTGCCGGTGACCACGTCGATGACGTCGATGTCCGGGTCACCGAGCAGCTCGGTGTAGTCCGCCGTGACCCGCGGCACGCCGAATTCGCTGGCCGCCGTGGCAAGCGCCGCCGGGTCGACGTCGGCGAGCGCGACGACCTCGGCCCGCGGATCCCGCTGCCAGCCCGGAATGTGGGCCCGCTGGGCCCAGCTTCCCGTGCCGACCACGGCGACCCGCACCTTGCTAGCCCGCTGGCCCGGGGCCCCGTCTGCGGTCATGTTCGGTCCCTTTCTTCCCGTTGCGGGGGGCGCGGATCAGTAGCCGGCCGCCCGGTCGTAGGTGTTGCGCAGCGGCTTCCCGGCCAGCCAGCGCTGCAGGTTCTCGATGAACAGGTCGGTGAGCAGGCCGTTCTCGGCGGCCACCGTGGCAGCCGAGTGCGGGGAGACGATCACGTTCGGCATGTCCCACAGCGGCGAGCCGGCGGGCAGCGGCTCGGTGGCGAACACGTCGAGGCATGCGCCGCCGAGGTGCCCGGCGCGCAGTGCGCCCACCAGTGCCTCCTCGTCGACCACGGGGCCGCGGGAGATGTTCACCAGCACCGAGCCCCGCCGCATCAGCGCAAGCTCCGCGGCGCCGATCAGCCCGCGCGTCTGCGCGGTCAGCGGGCAGGCCAGTACCAGCGCATCCACCTCAGGCAGCACCTGGTGCAACTGGCCCGAGCCCACATACGAGGCCACCCCCGGCACGTCGTAGCGGCGCCCGGGGCGCCCGGCGCCGCACACCTCCACCCCGGCCGCGGCCAGCAGCCGGGCCACCGCCCGGCCGGCGCCGCCGAGGCCGACAAGCAGGGCGCGGCTGCCGGCCACCTGGCTGCCCGCGTACCGCTGCCAGTGCCGTGCCGCCTTGGCCTCGGCCAGGGCCGGCATGCCCTTGGCGAAGTACAGCAGGCCGAGCAGCGCGAACTCGGCGAGCGGCACGCCGTGCACCCCGGCCGCCGTGGTGAAGACCAGCCCGGTCCCGGCCAGCCCGGTCCGGTCAAGGAACCCGCCGATCCCGGCACTGGTCCCCTGCACCCAGCGCAGCCGCGGGCAGTTGGCCACCATGTCCGCGGGCGCCTGCCAGTCGAAGTCGAAGCTCACGTCGGCCTGCCGGCGCAGGGCTGCCCAAGCGCCGAGTTCGGCCGCGGACAGGTCGCGGGGCACCCCGGTATGGTCCGCCGCGTAACGCGGCACCGGTAGCAGGCCGGGCTCGTAGAGCGCGGACACGCGGGGGTCCGCCGCCTCGATCCGGGCCACGTGCTGTGGCTCGAGCGGGGAGGCGATCAGGACGCGCAACTGATCATCTGCCATCGAGTTTCCGCAGGCTCAAGGTCGATTGTCGACTGTCAGCGACTATCGCTGGCATGACGGCTGCTCGTCAAGGCCGGAGACAGCGGCGGGGACCGGCGCGTGCGCGCCCCGGCGCATGGCCGCATTCGCGCCGCTGGCTTTGTCCTATTGTGACCGCTACCAGGCCCGGACGGGTTTGTTCCAGTCATGTTTCAGATGCCCCCGTACCCGTTGACGCCTTGGCGGCTCGTTCCTACAGTAGTGCCACTTGTCGACAATCGACGAAATGAGGCGGAGATGTCTCGAGGCTTCCGGTCCCGCCTGCTGAGCGCCGGCGTGGTCGCGCTCGCACTCACCGCAACCGCCTGCGGCGGCGGTAGTTCCAGCAGCAGCAGCGGTGCCAATGGCACCCAGGGCTCCGGAACGCTGAGCACGCTGACGATCGCAAACGCGGTCAAGGTCGACACCCTCGACCCCGAGGCCAACTCGGTGAACGAGTCGATCTGGCTGGACCAGAACCTCTACAGCCGCCTGCTCCAGCCGAACCCGACCGGCACCGGGCTGCTCCCCGACCTCGCCACGTCCTGGACGATCTCGAACAAGGGCCTCACCTACACCTTCCATCTGCGGCCCAATGCCGAGTTCGCCAACGGCATGCCGCTCACCTCCAGCGACGTCGTCTACTCGATCCAGCGGTCCCGTGCCTTCAAGGGCGGCTGGGGCTTCCTGCTGACCCCGGTCAAGACCATCACCGCCCCGGACGCGCACACCGTCGTGGTCACGCTGTCGCAGCCGCACGCGCCGCTGCTGGCCGACCTCGCCATGTACGCCTACTCCGTCGTCCCGGAGAAGCTGGTCAAGGCCCAGGGCGCGGCCTTCTTCACGCACCCCATCGGCAGCGGGCCGTTCGTGGTCACCTCCTACAACCCCGACACCGAGGTGGACCTGGCCCGCAACCCGCACTTCTACGGCATCAGGCCCAAGATCTCCAAGGTCAAGATCCTCGTCGTGCCCAACGACAACACCCGGGTGCTTGAGCTGGAGAGCAAGAAGGTCGACGTCATCGAGAACCCGCCGGGGAACCTGGTCAGCGAGATCAACAAGTCGCCGGACCTGCACGTGCAGCTCTTCCCGTCCACCCGGGTGGACTTCATCCAGCTGGACGAGCACTACGCCCCGCTGAAGAAGCTAGCGGTCCGGCAGGCGCTGAACTACGCGATCAACCGCAACGCGATCGTCCAGCTCGCCTACCAGGGGCACGCGGTTCCGGGCTCCTCGTTCATGCCGTACCGGATGGAGTACTGGGACAACTCGATCAAGCCGTACCCGTATGACCCGGCCAAGGCGAAGCAACTGCTGGCCCAGGCGGGCTACCCGCACGGGTTCACCACCTTCCTGATCACGGTCAGCGGCGACGTGGCCGGGCAGGCCGAGGCCGTGGTGGTCAAGCAGGAACTGGCCGCGGTCGGCGTCACCGTGAACATCCAGTCCTACGAGCTGACCACCGCCTACAGCAAGGAGGACGGCGGCCACTCGCAGATGGGCGAGCGGTACTGGACCAACGACATCATCGACCCGGACGAGGTGGCCACGTTCGGCGCGGACTGCCAGGGCGGCGCCAACGCATTCAGCAGCTACTGGTGCGACACCCCGACCATCAACGCCGTCAACCAGGCCCGCAGCGAGCTGAACGGCGCGACCCGCCAGCAGCTCTACGGCCAGGTGCAGCAGGCCGTCTACACCCAGTCGCCGTTCATGGTGGTGGACTACAGCCCGTACCGCTACGCCGAGGGCGACTGGGTACACGGGTTCCACGCGACCCCGCTCGGCAACTACGACCTGTCCCTGGAGACGCTCACCGTGAGTTCGCACTAGCGGCGCAGGAAGACGGGCAGCTCGTGAGCCGTTTCGGGTCGCTGCCACGGCGCCTGGTGCACGTGGCCATCGTCCTGCTCGGCATCACCCTGGTCACGTTCTTCCTGCTCCGGCTGATCCCCGGCGACCCGGCGCTGGCGATCCTCGGCAGCAGCTACACGCACGCACGGGCCCAGGCCATCGACTCCGGCCTGGGCCTGGACCGGCCCATCTGGTCGCAGTACGCGCTGTTCATGAGCCACCTGTTCCACGGCAGCCTGGGATTCTCGTACTTCTACCATGAGTCGGCCACCGCGGTGATCCTCAACCACATCCCGCCGACGCTGTTCCTGATCGCCTACAGCGCCGTGCTGGCCGCACTGATCTCGCTGCCCATCGGGTTCTTCGCCGGGCTGCGCAGGGGCCGGGCGGTTGACCAGTTCTCCCGGGTCTTCTTCACGCTCAGCTTCGCGATGCCCGCGTTCTGGCTCGGCATCATCTTCATCCTGATCTTCAGCGTGCACCTGCCGGTGTTCCCGATCAGCGGCTTCGGCCGGGGCCTGGTCGGGCACCTGTACTACCTGTTCCTGCCCGCGCTCACCATCGCCCTCAGCTTCTCCACCGTGCTGGTCCGCAGCCTGCGCACGTCGACCATCACCACGCTGCGCGCCGAGTTCGTGGACACCGCCCGGATGAAGGGCATCGCCTGGAGCCAGGTGCTGCGGCGGCACGTGTTCCGCAACGCGGTGCTCGCGGTCGTCGCCGTGTACGGCGTCAACCTCGCCTACCTGATCAGCGGCACGGTACTGGTGGAGAACGTCTTCTCGCTGCCCGGCCTGGGCACGCTGCTGGTCAACTCGGTCACCGACCGCGACTACCCGGTCGTGCAGGGCGTCACCCTGGTCTTCGCCGTGCTCATCGTCGGCATCAACCTGCTCACCGATGTGGTCCAGGCCGCGCTGGACCCCCGGGTCGGCCAGGAGATCGGGACATGAGCGCGGGATGGGCGGCCAGCCCCTCGGAACTGCTGATGAAGGCCGCGACCCGCGCCTCGGCGCGGCGGCGCAGCGGGGTGCGCCGCCGGCTCACGCTGATCGCGGGGCTGGCCATGCTGTTCCTTGCGATAGCCGCGATCACGCTCGCGCCGATCCTGGTCAGCCAGTCGCCCAACACCATCGACGCGCTGCACGCGCTCGCCCCGCCGCTGACACCCGGCCATCTGCTCGGCACCGACCAGTTCGGCCGCGACGTGCTGTCCCGCATCCTCTACGGCGGCCGCATCGATCTCGCGATCGCGTTCGGCGCGACCGTCGTCACCCTGGTCGGCGGCACGTTCATCGGGCTGGTCGCCGGCTACCTGGGCGGCCGCTGGGACAGCATCCTGATGCGCCTGGTGGACCTGTTCTTCGCCTTCCCGTTCCTCGTCCTGGTCATCGCGATCATCGCCATGCTCGGGCCGAGCATCTTCAACATGTTCGTGGCGATCTGGATCACCAGCTGGGTCGCCTACGCCCGGATCCAGCGCGCCCAGACCGTGGTCGCCAAACGGCAGCAGTACGTGCTGGCGGCGCGTGCCCTCGGGTACGGCCATCTTCGGGTGATGTTCCGGCACATCCTGCCGAACACCGCGTCCGCGGTGATCGTCTTCTCGATGGTGGACGCGATCGGCAACATCATCCTCGCGGCGTCGCTGGGGTTCCTCGGGCTCGGCGCCCAGCCGCCCTCCCCGGAATGGGGGACGATGATCGCCGACGGCCAGAACTACATCCTGACCTCCTGGTGGCTGGCCACCTTCCCGGGATTGGCGATCGTGTTCGTGGGCATCGCGTTCAGCCTGATCGGCGACGGGCTTGCCGACCTGCTCCGGCCAGGTGACCGGTGACAGCGCCGCTGCTCACCGTCCGGGACCTGCGCAGCTACCTGGCCACCGACCAGGGCGTGGTGCGGGCGGTGGACGGGGTGTCGTTCGCCGTTGGCGAGGCCGAGGTCCTCGGCATCGTGGGCGAGAGCGGCTCGGGCAAGTCGGTCACCTGCCGGACGATCGTGGGCCTGATGCCATCGGGCATGACCCACATCAGCGGTGAGGTGATCTACCACCCGCACGGCGACCGAAGCCTGTTGACCGCCCGCCAGTCCGAGCTGCAGGCGCTGCGGGGCAGCCAGCTGGCGATGATCTTCCAGGACCCGATGACCGCGCTGAACCCCGTCGTCAACGTGGGCGATCAGGTCATCGAGGCCGTACAGGCGCATGCGAAGCTACCCACGGGCGAGGCCCGGTCGCGCGCGGTCAGCCTGCTGCGCCGGGTGGGCATCCCGGCGCCGGAACAGCGGATGCGCGACTACCCGTTCCAGTTCAGCGGGGGCATGCTGCAGCGGGCGCTGATCGCGATCGCGCTGGCTTCCTCCCCCCGGCTGCTGCTCGCCGACGAGCCGACCACCTCGCTCGACGTCATCATCCAGGACCAGATCCTGAGCCTGCTGCTTGACCTGCAGCAGGACACCGGCATGAGCATGATCCTGGTCAGCCACGACCTCGCGGTGATCAGCGAGGTGTGTGACCGGATCCTCGTCATGTACGCGGGACAGGTGGTGGAGGAGGGACCGGCCGCCGACGTGATCACCACACCACGGCACCCCTACACCCGGGCCCTGCTCGACGCGGTGCCGCAGGGGGAGCAGCGCGGCCAGTTGCGGAGCATCACCGGGTCTCCGCCGAGCCTCATCGACGTGCCGGGCGGATGCCGGTTCGCTCCCCGGTGCCGGCTCGCGACGCAGGAGTGCCTGTCCTGGGAGACCGAGCTAATCGAGATCAGCGGGCCCGGGCGACTGGCCCGCTGCCTGCGGCACGACGAGGTGGAAAGGTCACCGCAATGGCAGGCAAGCGACTCGGCATAGGCGTGATCGGGGCGGGCCGCTGGGCCAACTGGGCGCACCTGCCCGGCTGGGCCAGGGACGAGCGCTGCCGGATCGTCGGGGTGTGCGACATCGACCCGGAGAGGGCCGCGGCCGCGGCGAAGGCCTACGGCGCGGACGTGGCCACCGGCGACTACACGGAACTGCTCAAGCGCGACGACATCGACATCATCGACGTGGTCACCGGGGACAGCGGGCACTTCGAGATCAACTGCGCCGCCGTCGAGGCCGGCAAGCACGTGCTGAGCGAGAAGCCCGTTGCGCACGACCATCACGACGTCGCGCGGGTGGCGGCGATGGCGGCCGAGCGCGGCCTGAAGACCAAGGTGGGCTTCACGTTCCGGTACAGCCCGGCGGTCCGCTGCATGAAGGACATGATCGCCCGCGGCGACCTGGGCACGCCGTTCATCTTCAACGCCTACGAGCAGAACTCGCAGTGGCTGCGCCCGCAGACCCCGCTGCGCGGCCGCGAGCAGGCGGGTGACGGCCGGATCCAGGTGGCCTCGCTGGAGGGGTACGGCGCTCCGGTCATCGACATCGGCCACTGGTTCATGGGGTCCGACCTGACCGCGGTCGTCGGCGTGCTGCGCAACTTCGTCCCGGAGCGGATCGCCGCCAGCACCGGCGCCATGGCCCGGTTCAACATCGACGACGGGGACATCTTCATCGGCGAGTTCGCCAGCGGTGCCATCTGCTCGGTGCAGAGCAGCTTCGTCACCGTGGGGAACTACCCGGGCATCGAGGTCCGCGTGTACGGCAGCGAGGGTGCCGCCATCGCCAGGCTGGTCGAGGAACGCGGCATCTGCGAGACGCTGCACGTCGCCTCGCCCGACGAGGTGGAGTTCCGCGAGATCGAGGTCCCGGCGGGCTACTACCCGCCGGGCGGGCACCCGCGGGAGTCGTGGCGGACCCTCTACTACGCCAACCTCACCGCGAACTTCGCCGGCGAGGTGCTCGGCGAACTGCCCGGAAATGAGGGCAACTTCGGCGACGGACTGTGGGTGCAGCAGGTGATCAACGCCGTGGAACTCTCCCATCACGAGCGGCGCTGGGTGAGCCTCCCGCTCGACGGCGGTGCACCGCCCGCGGGGGAGGTCAGATGAGCACGGTGCGGTGGGGCATCCTCGGCACGGCCAACATCGCCCGGGCCCAGTTCCTGCCCGGGCTCCGCGAGGCCGGCGGCACCGCCGCGGCCGTGGCCGGCCGGGACGCCGGCCGGGCTGAGCAGTACGCCAGGGACAACGGCGTCGCGCGTGCCGTCGGCGGGTACCAGAACCTGGTCGACGACCCGGGCGTCGACGCGCTGTACGTTGCGCTGCCCAACTCCCTGCACGCCGAGTGGACGCTGCGCGCCCTGGCCGCGGGCAGGCCCGTGCTGTGCGAGAAGCCGCTCTGCGGGAACCTCCAGGACACCGTCCGGGTGCTTGACGCCGCACGGCAGACCGGCACGCTGCTCTGGGAGGCGTTCGTCTTCCCGTTCCACCGCCAGATCGCCCAGGTCAGGGACGTGGTGGCCGATGGGGCGATCGGCGAGTTGATGGAGATCAAATCCAACTTCCACTTCCAGCTCAGCAACCCGGGCAACATCAGGTACTCACGGGAACTGGAGGGCGGCGCGCTGAACGACGTCGGCTGCTACCCGATCCGGCTCGCCGCCGAGTTCTTCGGCGCCCAGCACCAGGCCGCCTGGGCCGGCGCGGTCTGGGGCGGCGACGGCGTCGATGTGGACACCTGGGGTGTGCTCGAATATCCGGACGGGCGGCGGCTGCACCTGTCCTGCGGCCTGGGCCGTGCATACGACACCTACAGCAGCCTGGAAGGCACCGCAGGCCGGATCGTGCTGAGCAACCCGTTCCACCCCGGCCCGGCGGACAGCTACCAGGTCATCGCGTCGCGTGCCGAGCCCCTCGGTTGCCCCGCCACGGCGGGGGAGCCCTCGTTCACCGCCGCGATCCGGCACATCAACGCCGTGCTGGCCGGCGAGGAGGAGCCCAGGCTGCTGGCGGTCGACACCGCCCTCGGTACCGCCCAGGCCCTGCACGACCTGGCCCTGTCCTGCGCCGCGCGGCCGGCCGTGCCCGGCGGCTAGCGGCACTGGTGATACCTCGGCAAGGAGCGTGCGGAGGTCCCCGCGCCCGCTGCTAGCGGCGGAGGATGACCTTGATGCCCTCGCCGACGATGCGGGCGCCGACGGCGGTGGCGGCACCACCGATCACGCCCTTGGTGATGGTGTCCTGGTGATCGGTGCCGAACTTCCGCGCCGTCGCGATGACCGGGTCCGCCGCCGAATGGAATCCGGCGTCAAAGGAGCCCGAGCCGCTCGCGGCGTCGTAGGAGCCCTTGGCGATCCCGGCAGCTATGGCGACCGGAGCCGCGGCAACGGCGATCGCACCCGCCCAGAACCCGTTGGTCTGCTCCACCGCTGACTCCTTCCCCACGGGCCCGCCCGAGGAGGCCCATCTACGCCGAAGTATAAGTCCGCGGGCAAGGCGTTTCGCTGCCGTGACGGGGCCGGTTCTAGCATCGTCCTATGACTGCACACGGGGACCTTGACCAGGCCAGGATCGCGGAGCTGCACGCCAGGGAGGTGGCGCGGTTCTGGGAGGCACGGCCCCGGTCGCGGGCCATGATCGCCCGCGCCCGCGCGCACATGCCCAACGGCGTCCCGATGGTGTGGATGGCCTTCCACGACGACCAGCTGGTCTACATCGACTACGGCGAGGGCCCCGGGTTCACCGACGTCGACGGGTTCGCCTACCTCGACTTCAACGCCTCCGACATGGCGATGTTCTGCGGGCACGCGAACCCGGCCATCGTGGCCGCGGTCCAGGCGCGCGCGGCACGGTCCACCCAGTTCCTGCTGCCCACCGAGGAGTCGGTGGCGGTGGCCGAGGAACTCGCCCGCCGCTACCCGGTCGGCCAGTGGCAGTTCACGCTGTCCGCCACCCAGGCCAACACCGAGGTCATCCGGCTGGCGCGCACCGTCACCGGCCGTGAGGTGATCGTGCTGTTCCAGGGGCACTACCACGGCCACTTCGAGGAGGGCCTGGTGGACACCGACGGGGAACGGGTCGCCGCCCTGGAGCGCGGCCTGTCCAAGGGAGTCACCGGCCGGGTCCGTATTGCCCAGTTCAACGACCCGGGCACGCTGCGGGCCGCGCTGCAGCCGGGGGACGTCGCCCTGGTTCTCACCGAGCCCGCGATGAGCAACAACATCCACCTGCTGCTGCCCGAGCCGGGCTGGCATGCGGCGCTGCGCGAGGAGACCCGCCAGCACGGCACGCTGCTGGCGCTCGACGAGACCCACACCCATGTCGTCGGCCCCGGCGGCGCCACCGGGATGTGGCACCTCGACCCCGACATCGTCACGATCGGCAAGGCGGTGGCCGGTGGGCTGCCGATGGGCGCCTACGGCGTCACCGCCGAACTGGGCGAGCAGCTGGACGTGAAGCACCACGTCGCCACCGGCGGCACGCTGTTCGGCAACCCGCTGTCGGCGGCGGCCGCCCAGGCGGCGCTCACCGAGGTGCTGGTCCCCGATGCCTACGCGCACACCTCGGCGCTGGGAACCCAGCTCGCCGACGGGATCGAGGCGGCGATACGCGCGGCCGGCCTGCCGTGGACCGCGATCCGGCTGGGGCCCCGCAGCGGGCAGTGGTACGGGCCCAGGCCCCGCACCGGCGCGGACGCTCATGCGCTGACCGACGAAATGCTCACCCGGCTGATCCGGATCTGGATGGCCAACCGCGGCATCTGGGAAGCCCTGCCCGGTGCGGGCCCCACCGCCTGCGTCCCGGCGACCCGCGCGGACGTGGACCGCTACCTCAACGCGTACGCCGAGCTGCTGGCGCAGCTTCGCTAGATTTACGCGTCGCGGCCGGCTGAGCAGGTCACGGCGCTTATCCGTGCTCTTGAAGCGCTGAGCTTCTTATGCCGAACGCCGGCCGGGGCCGCCCGCCGCCCTTGTGATGCAGGGGCATCATCATTGCCCGGGAAATAGGTGCGGGCCGGGCGATCGTATTGCGCGTTAGGCTGCCACAGGCCAGCCCCGTGACAGCCGCAGGAGAGTGCCATGGCACTGACGCCCCCGACCAACGAGGACCTTGCCGAGATCGCCAACCGGTACCGGCTTGGCCTTGGCCCCGGCGACATCGAGCAGTTCCGGGAGATCATCGCCGGCGCGGTGGCGTCCTATGACGCCGTCGAGCGCCTGTATGAGGCGAGCCGGCCCGAGCCGCCGGACCGGCCCTACCGGTGGCCGGACGCGGCCGAGAACGAGCTCGGCGCCTGGTATGTGACCACCGAGCTGAAGGCGGCCGGGGATGGGCCGCTGGCCGGCCGCCGGGTCGCGATCAAGGACAACATCGAGGTGGCCGGCCTGCCGATGATGAACGGGTCCGCCACGGTTGAGGGGTTCATACCACGGCGGGACGCCACCGTGGTGACCCGGCTGCTTGACGCCGGGGCGACGATCGCCGGCAAGGCGGTGTGCGAGGACCTGTGCTTCTCCGGCGGCAGCCACACCTCGCGGACCGGCCCGGTGCTCAACCCGTGGGACCGGAGCAGGTCGGCGGGCGGGTCCTCCAGCGGCAGCGCCGCGCTGGTCGCCGCCGGCCATGCCGACATGGCGCTCGGCGGCGACCAGGGCGGCTCGGTCCGCATCCCCAGCGCCTACTGCGGCACCGTCGGCCACAAGCCCACGCACGGCCTGGTGCCCTACACCGGCGCCTTCCCGATCGAGAACACCATCGACCACCTGGGCCCGATCACCCGCACCGTGCACGACGCGGCGCTCATGCTCGGCGTGCTGGCCGGCCGGGACGGGCTCGACCCGCGCCAGCGGGCCGAGCACCTGCCAGCGGACTTCCTCACCGGCCTGGAGGCGGGCGCCGCCGAGCTGCGTATCGCCGTGGTGGCGGAGGGCTTCGGCATCCCCGGCCTGTCGCAGCCGGGCGTCGACGAGGCCGTCCGCGCCGCGATCCGCACCCTGGAGACGGCCGGCGCGAGCGTCCGCGAGATCAGCCTCCCGTGGCACCGCGACGGGCTGCACGTGTGGAGCGTCATCGCCACCGACGGGGCGACCAACCAGATGATCGACGGCAACGGGTACGGGATGAACGCCCCGGGCCTGTATGACCCCGAGCTGATCGGGCACTACGCCCGGGGCCGCAGGGAGCACGGCGCGCAGATGTCGGAGTCGCTGAAGCTGACCATGCTGTGCGGCCGGTACGCCATCGACCGCGGCGACGGGCGGCACTACGCGATGGCAAGGAACCTGGCCCTGGAACTGGCCGCCGCCTACGACGCGGCCCTGGCCGACGCGGACGTCCTGGTGCTGCCGACGCTGCCGATCGTCGCGTCACCGCTGCCGGCGGCCGATGCCAGCCGCGCCGAGCAGCTCGCCCGGTCGCTGGAGATGATCGCCAACACCGCACCGTTCGACGTCACCGGGCACCCCGCCACGTCCGTGCCGGCCGGGCTCTCCGACGGGCTGCCGGCCGGCCTGATGATCGTCGGCCGTCATCTCGCGGACGGCATC
>Ga0207700_10001263_pt1 | contig 14410 bp, 16 predicted proteins | sample LARL82metaG_FD_184348 | JGI IMG/M metagenome (GOLD analysis project Ga0207700, IMG submission 184348) | Corn, switchgrass and miscanthus rhizosphere microbial communities from Kellogg Biological Station, Michigan, USA - LAR L8-2 metaG... | ecosystem: Host-associated > Plants > Roots >...
TGTCGCTGGAAGGGGAGCTCGAACGCAGCGGCGAACAGACGGGCAAAGCACACGGTCGCGGGCAGCAAGATCGCGGCCAGCACGAAGAATGTCGGCGTCCCGGTGGTGACCCGGCCTAGCACCAGGCCGTACGACACGGCGATCACGATCGGCATGTGCGTCAGATAGAGGCTGTAGGAGCAGGACCCGAGGCTGCGCGGCAAGGGGCTGTCCAGGAAACGGACAACGGGCCGCGGGTGCGACGTGGCGATCGCGGCGAGCAAGCACCCGATCGCTGGAGCCCAGGCCAGGTCGAGCCAGAATAGATTGAGGTTCGACCACGCGGAGCCCTTGACCACCATCAACGCGATGACCGGCACCGAGGCGGCCAGCGCGTAACCGGCCCAGGGCCTGGATCGGGTGCGCTCGGCCGCGGAGACGATCCCGGCGGCCAGCAGGCCGACGGCGAACAGCACCGCGAGGTCGGGGGTGAACCTGGCCAGGGCGCTGTTCATCAACGCCACATGCGGCCCCAGCAGGCCGATGGTCACGACGATGGCGGCCACCAGGCCCACCATCGCGCGGGCACTCACCCGCCGGACGAGCAGCAGCAGCAGCGGCAGCAGGACGTAAAGCTGGACTTCGATGGCGATCGACCAGAACGCCCGGTTGGGGCTGCCGGCGGACCAGAACCCCCCGTTGTGGCCCTGGGAGAAGGCGTCCTGCGTGAGGAAGCCGTACACGACGACGGACTTCCCGTTGGGCACCGGCCAGCCGGGCTGGGCGAGCACGTACCAGGTCATCACCAGACTGAATCCGAGCGCGGCCCAGTAGGGCGGGAGGATGCGCCAGGCCCGTCGGTGCGCATAGGCCGCGATCGACTTGTACCGCCACCCTGAGCGCGCCGGGCCGAGGCCCAGCGAGAAGCCGGACAGCGCGATGAAGATGATGACCGCGAACCGGCCGTAGACCATCCAGGCCGCCCAGAACGGAGCAGGATTGGCGGGGTAACCCGGCCAGGCACGCTCGAAGATGTGGTTGAGCACGACGAACAGGGCGGCCAGGCCGCGGATCCCGTCCAGGCCGACGACGCGGCCCGGCCGGGTGGCCGCCGTCGCCGCGGCTGGCGTGGCTGCCGCGTTGCTTGGCGGCGGATGCTCGCGGGTGGCTATCGCTGCCTCCTGGACCGCTCCGGTCATGGGACGAGTTGTTCGGCCTCGCGCCAGGTCGAACGCCTCGTCAGCGGCATGCCGAGGGCGCCCACCGGGTATGGCCGGTCAATCACGAACGGCCTCCATCGTCAGCGGCACCGGATCGGGTCGTCTCGACTCGCCCGGTTGTCCCTGGTCGCGACGGCGGCGAACGGCGTCTCTCAGCAGCAGGCCCGCGCCGGGGGCAACTGCGGCCAGCATGAGTACCGCGTAAAGGGTGGCGACCGTGACCCCGATGGCCGCGCCGAGCCCGGCTGCGCCGAAGGCCCAGGCGGCGGCTCCTTCCCTCAGCCCCCACCCGCCGATACTCAGGGGGATCACCATTACGGTCTGGATCACCATCAGCAGCGCGACCAGTTCACCCAGGGGTGCGGTGCTGCCGGCCACCCGGGCCGCGATGACGAACGTGGCTGTGTGGCCGACGACGACCAGCACCGAGGCCAGCGTGATCTGGGGCCACACGTCTGCGGCCAGCAGGCCGTGACGAAGATCAGCGGAAACAGCCCGGGCCGCGCGTGTCGTCCGCGACCGGCCGCGGCGAGCAGCGCCGCGCACGACCAGCGCAGCACACCCGGCTACGCCCGCGACGCCCGCCAGAACGTACGGCAGCGCGGGCCGGACCGGCGAGGGCAGGGTCAGCAACACGGCGGCGGCCACCACGGCCTGGATGACCTGACCGTACAGCCGTTCCCACGCCACGGCGCGCAGTCCGAGCACCACGTCCCCAGCTCGCCGGCCATGCGTGACCGCCCGGTGTACATCGCCGAGAACCCCGCCGAAGAGCACGGAGTTGAGGAACAGGGAACGGTAGTAGGCGCAGACTGCGTCGGGCAGGCCAATGTCGACGCCGAGTGCCCGGGCTACCGCCCGCCACCGCCAGGCCGAACACACCGTGGTCAGGGCAGTGAGCGTGACGGCGGCCACGACCGCCGGCCAGGTGACCGCGCGCAGCCCGTCCTTGAACGGCGCCGCGCCCAGTTGCCGCCAGAGAAACCACAGCACGGAGACGCCGGCGGCCAGGCGCAGCAACGACGGGCCGTAGCGGCGGAGGGTCGGACCGATCCCGGCCGGAACTGAGCACAAGCCAGCCACACCGGTTACACGGGTCTGCCGGGCACATAGTTCAACCGTCCGGCTGCACTAGCCTGGCGATTTCGTGCCAGTCGACGTGGCTGGCGGCGCCCTCGGCCAGCAGCCCGGGAATCCCAAGACGCATGAGTTGTGTCACCTGCCAGTCGTACGCGCGGTTCATCGCGTTTGATGGCCTCGTGACGGGCAATCGCAGGGGTGGGTTCCATCGTTCGGCCTCCTGCCAGGTTGGCTGTTCCTGGCGCCTTCATGATGATCGCGCGCCTGGGGCAGCCGGGCATTGCGGCCAGCCACCATCTGCGGCTGCAGCTAGCGGGCGGCTGGGATTGCTGCTAGCTGCAATGCGCGACTCGCTGCCGCGGAGGGAGTCTTGTCGTGGGCATGCGTGCGCCACCTCCATCCACGGTGAGCGCGGGAAACCCGCGGCAGCCACGTTGCGGTGTCCGGGGGCGATCCTGAGACGGAGCTCAAATGCCGGAACATCTGCAGAGTGTTCTCTATAGCGCCACGGCGGTCGTGGCGGGCGGTCGGGAAGGCCGCGCCCGGTCCCTGGACGGCCGGCTTGTCGTGGACTTGTCTGTCCCCGAGCCGACAGGCGGCAGCGCGGAGCCGGGCACCAACCCCGAGGAGCTGTTCGCCGCCGGTTACGCGGCCTGCTTCCCGACCGCGCTGTTGCCGGTCGCGGCGGCCGGTCGCGGTGAACCAGCATGACCGCGGACCCGTTGTCCCCACGAGGAATGGCGGCAGACGGCAACGGAGGCGCGGTGCGCACGATTCAGCCTGTGGACGAAGGCGCGCCGCCTGCGATCCGGCTCGCAGGCAAAGGTGCGCTGCCTACGATCCGGCTCGCGACGATCCTGGGGTTGCTCGCCACAGCCGCTCTGCTCGGCGTCGTGTCCGCCACGGCTGGTCTCGGCGTCGCCGGCTGGATCGTCGGGCTGGCCACCGGTTCGGCGGCGACCGCGCTGCTGGTCACTGCCCGGATGCGCAGCGACCAGCCGACGATACACCCGGCGGACTGGGTCACCCTGACCCGGGCGCTGCTGATCGCTGGGGTCGCGGGACTGGTTGCCGACTCGTTCGGCCGGCCGGTGTCGGTCACGGCGCTGGTCACCCTGTCCACCGTCGCTCTGGTCCTCGACGCGGTGGACGGGCAGGTGGCGCGCCGGACCGGCAGCGCCACCCCGCTGGGCGCCCGCCTCGACTGCGAGGTCGACGCGTTCCTCATCCTGCTGCTCAGTATCTACGTCTCCCAGGCCTACGGCGGCTGGGTGCTGATCATCGGCGCCGCCCGCTACGCGCTGCTGCTGGCGGGCTGGCTGGTCCCGTGGCTGGCCGCGCCGTTGCCGCCCCGGTACTGGGGCAAGGTCGTGGCCGCGGTGCAGGGCATCGTGCTCACCGTCGCCGCATCCGGACTGCTTGACCGCCTCACCGGGATGATCGCGGTCGCCGCCGCGTTGCTGCTGCTGGCCGAGTCGTTCGGCCGCAACGTGATCTGGCTGTACCGGACAGGCGCCGGGGCGCGCACTCGCCGGGCTCTGCGGCTGGCCGTCACCGCGGCGTCGGTCGTGATCGTGTGGGGTGTTCTCGTCGCGCCCGACCGTCTCTCCCAGCTCACCCCCGCCGCCTTTGCCCGCATCCCCGTGGAGGGGCTGGTCCTGGTGGCCATCGCGCTGGTGCTGCCGGCCTGGCCGCGGCGGATCGTGGCCGCCGTCGCTGGAATCTTGTTCAGCCTGCTCACTCTCGTCAAGATCCTCAACATGGCGTTCTACGAGCAGATCGGGCGGCCGTTCAACCCGGTGTTCGGCTGGGTCGACATCGGCCCGGCTGTTGGCGTGGTACGCGACACGATCGGCGCCACGCGAACAAACATCGCGCTCGCCGCGCTCTGGCTCGGTCTCATCCTGCTCGTCGGCGCAATCACCGCAGCAACGATTCACATCACCACCGCGGCCGCCCGGCATCGCCGCGCCACGGTTCGCGAACTCGCCGCCCTTACAGCGGTCTGGGCGCTGTGCGCGGGCCTGTCACTGCAACTCGTCCCGAAATCTCCGGTCGCCTCGACCAGCGCCGCCGGGCTGGTCGTCGCGCAGGTGCGCAACACTCAGGCGGCGCTCCGTGACGAGCGCAGTTTCGAGAAGGCCCTCCACCGCTCCGACCCTGAAGCCAGCGTCCCCGCTTCGGACCTGCTCACCGGATTGCGCGGCAAGGACGTCATTATCGCCTTCGTCGAAAGCTACGGGCAGGCCGCCGTTCAGGGCACGAGTTTCTCCCCCGGCGTCGACGCCTTCCTGCGCCGGAGCACCGTCTCACTGGCCCGCGCCGGCTGGTCCACGCGAAGCGCCTGGCTCACCTCCCCGGGCTTCGGCGGGGTCAGCCAGCTCGCCCACTCCACCCTGCAGTCGGGGTTGTGGGTCAACACCGAACTGCGGTACGCCGACCTGGTCGCCAGCCAGCGGTTCACCCTCAGCGACGCCTTCGGCAAGGCCGGCTGGCGCACCGTGAGCGACAGCCCCGAGGACGACCCCGTCTGGCCGCCCGGCACGTCGTTTTACCACTTCGACAAGCTCTACAACCGGTTCAACGTCGGTTACCACGGCCCGGCCTTCAGCTACGCCTCGATGCCCGACCAGTACACCCTGGCGGAGCTTCAGCGGCAAGAACTCGGCCCAGGCCACAAGCCCGTGATGGCCGAGCTCGACCTGGTCTCCTCGCACTACCCCTGGGCCCCGTTGCCGACCATGGTGCCCTGGAACAAGGTGGGCAACGGCTCGATCTTCGACTCCATGCCCGCGCGGAGCGAATCCCCGCTCACGGTCTGGCGCAACGCCAGCACCGTGCGCCAGTTCTTCGGGCGGTCGATCCAATACTCACTGCACTCCCTCACCTCGTGGGTTACCGAGCTCAATGACCCAAACCTCGTGCTCATCCTGCTCGGCGACGAGCAGCCCGGTGGCCCTATCAGCCGCCCCGGGGCCAGCCACAAGGTGGTGATCTCGATCATCGCCCGCAACCCTTCCGTGTTCCGGCAGATTGCCTCCTGGCACTGGCAGGGCGGGCTGCTGCCCGGCCGCTCCGCTCCGCTCGAGCCAATGGACGCCTTCCGCAATCAGCTCCTCGGCACCTTCAGCACGTCCTCGTCCCAAACGGCATCGGCCCACGGACCGTAGCACCCGAACTCCCGCCATAACCGGGCCTCCGGGCGGCGGTCCGCTGGCTTCAGTGGCGACTCGCAGTACGATCGGTTCCTGTTGCGAGTCACGTCACGCGGTTCGGGACGGAGGAGATGCCGGCTAGCCAGTCGCAGTCGTCGCGCGTATCACGCGACAGGATTTGCGGCGCAGGTGGCACGGGAGCCCCGAGATGGTAACCGGCCGCCTCCCTGAGCAGCCCATCGGGGACGCCAGCGAGCAGGTCGTGAACCGCCATCTGGTGGCCGCTGCGCTACGCCGGCTGACGCAGGAGCATCGGGACGTGCTGCGGGAGTGCTACTTTCGCGGCAGCTCGGTTGCACAGGCCGCGCGTGCCCTGGGGATCGCACCCGGCACGGTGGAGTCCCGTACCTACTATGCGCTGCGTACGCTGCGGCTGGCCATCGAAGAACTACGAGATGTCGAATGAAGGCCGACCCGTACGCGCGCCTTGACGCCGCCTACCTGCTCGGAGCGCTCGATGCCGACGAGCGCTTCGCCTACGAGGCGCACCTTGCCGTCTGCCGGCGGTGCCGGGCGGGCCTGGCCGAGATCTCCGCGATCCCGCCGCTGCTGGCCGGACTGGACGAGTCCGTCTTCGCCGCACCGCCCGAGGCGGCCCGGGTGCCCGTCCCTGACACCCTGCTGCCCCGCCTGCTGCAGGCCGCCGGACCGGGGCGAGCCCGTCGCCGCTGGCTAACCACTGGCCTGGGCCTGCTCGCCGCCGCCTGTGCGATCGCGCTGATCGTCATCGTCGTACCGTCGAGCGGCGGCCCGAAAACTGCACCCCGGGCAATGACAGCGCTCGTCGCCACTCCGGTCGACGCCACCATCGCCCTGCAGCCTCGATCATGGGGCACCGAGATCGACCTGACCTGCTGGTACCAACGCGGCCCTGCCGAGCCGTCGAGTGACCGGTATGAGCTTGTCGCCCACGGCGCCGGCGGTGCGACCTACGACCTGGGTAACTGGCGACTGGCCCCCGGCCAGAGAGTCATCTTCACCAGCGGCACCGCACTCACCGAGACACAGATCAAGAACCTCCAGGTCACCGAGCCCAACGGGCCCGCGATCCTCGCCTTCGCGCTACCCCCCCTTTCCCGGGCGGCGGGTCGCTAGTCAGGCTAGCGCGCGGGCCTCGAGTGAGAGGACGCTTGCTCGGCCCACGGTCACTGATGGCCGCTCCCCCGCGGTCGTACACCGAAGGTTCCAGGGCCGCGGGACCCGGCAGCGAGGAATGCGGTTCCGAAGAACAACTCGGTCCAGGAGAGATCGGTCAGCTCTTCCTGCATGGCTTCGCGAATCGCCTCCCACGGACGGCGCGTGATCCACTCATCTATGGAGGCGAAACGCCGCACGATTGCCGTTCCGAGCTGCGCCAGCCACCCAGGCGTGTTGTCGGGAACCTTGAGATCCAGTACGACCCAGCGTCCTCCTGCAGAGAGGGCTGCGGCGCCGTGCGCGATAACCTCTGCGCACCCGGGCACTTGCGACAGGGCGTACGTGGACAGGATCGCGTCGACCTCGGTTGGGAAGTCGAAGTCGGCCGCGTCGGCTTGCACGAGGCTGATATTGCTCCAGCCGTTCGTCTCTATCCGATCCCGGGCACGGGCGAGCATCGCGTCGGTCAGATCGACGCCGACGATCCGTCCGCCGGGGCCGATCACCTCCTCAATCAGCGGGAAGTTCAGACCTGTCCCGCATGCGATGTCGATCACGCGGTCACCCGCGCGAAGGCCGAGCGCTTGTACGGCCCGGAGGCGTTGTGCCCGATGGGGGTAGCCGGGCACGGGATAGAGCCAGGAGGTGATGTCGTAGTGCCTTGCCTTCTTGCGGTATGTCTCGATCAGGTGCTCACGGGTGCGGTCGTTCTGGCCCACGGTGTGCTCCTCGATCCCGGTAGCGTCGCGGTGGAACCGCGCGCCACCCCATCTAGGACTCCGCGCCTCCCTGCGTGGCGGACTCGACCGCAGCCTTGATCGCCGCCATCTCGCGATCGCTTACCCGCTGAATGCTGCCTTTGAGGGTGCGGCCGGGGATCGCGCGCATGATGCCCGCGAGGTCGACTTCAATCCACATCTTGGCGTCGGTCTGCCTATCGTCCACCGGCTCGAGTTCCATTCCCCAGCGCGCCGCGGACGTACCCATTCGCCCGGCGAACGCCACGTAGCGGGGCGCCTCGACAGCGGTCACCTCTTCGCTCCGGCTGTGAGTCCACCCCAGGTCCTTCGCCCGCTGCTCCACCCGCGAGCCGGGCTGAAGCGGAGCTCCTCCGCGGACCCAGCATTCCAGAACCGTTGGCGCCCACTCCGGCCAGCGTCCGACGTCACAGACATACGCCCATACCTCATGGACGCTGCTGGCGATTTTTATGCCGCTCTCGGTTCTGATTCTCATCGGCGGACTTTGTGTTGATCACTTTCCGGTTGCGTGAGGTCTCCGCGACGCTACATCCTGACTGAGATGCCTGCAAGTGCGCTCCGATAGCGCGCTTGCCCGGCTTGCCCTTGACCACGTCCACGTCGCTCGACTCCTATGAGCTGCCTGTTCCGCACGGGCGCCGATAAGGGCAGACTGGGCGCGTGGCGCGGGGTGTGGTGCTTGGCGGTGGCGGCATAGCGGGTGTCGCCTGGGAGGCTGGAATCGTCATCGGCCTGCGGCGGGCGGGGGTGGATCTGTCGTCGGCAGATGTGATCGTAGGTACGTCGGCCGGGTCGATTGTCGGTTCGCACGTGGCTTTCGGCACGGATTTGCAGGCGCTGGCCGCGATGACGCCTGCCCCGGCGGGAGCCGAAGCCGCCGCCGTCCCCGCCGTCAGCCTTGAAGTCATCCTCAGCGCGCTGGCGCCCCTGTTCGACCAGGGGCTGGATCCCGCGGAAGCGCGCCGGCGGGTGGGGGCCACGGCCCGCGCGGCCGGCGGCGATGAGCAGCCCTACATCGCGCGGATCACCTCCTTGCTGCCCGTCACTGATCGCTGGCCTCAGCGCCGGTTCATGGTGACCGCCGTGGACACCGAGTCGGGTGAGCCGGTTGCCTGGCACGGCGGCTCGGGCGTCCGCCTGGACCGTGCGATCGCGGCGAGTTGCGCCGTTCCCACCGTTTATCCGCCGGTGACGATCGGCGGGCGGCGGTACATGGATGGCGGCATCCGGTCGGCCACCAACGCCGACCTTGCGGCCGGGTCCTCGGCTGTGATCGTGCTCAACGCCATCGGACACCTGACCCCGCCCGAGCCGCTTCAAAGGGAACTGGCCGCGCTCGGCACCGCGACCACGCTGGTGATCACGCCAGACAACGCGGCAGCCGCCGTGATGGGTGCCAACCTGCTCGATGCCGCCATCGCCGCGCCCGCGCTGGAAGCTGGCCTGACACAGGCGATGTCCTGCAGCGAGCCGGCCCAAACCGTCTGGTCGGCCACCTAGTGTCCTGAGTCGTTAATTCGTTCGCAGTAGGCGGGAATGGTTTCGAGGATCTCGTCGGCGCCCTTGGTCCACACGAACGGCTTGGGGTTGTTGCTCCACTCGTTGACCCATCGGCGGATGTCAGTCTCGAGTTCGGCGACGCTGCGGTGGGCGGAGCGGCGGAGCTTGCTGATGAACTGCGGGTCGGCCGACAGCTTCCGCGTCTGCACCACGTGCGGCATGAGCCCGAAGGCACGCCAGACTCGGGAGATCGAGGACTGGAACATGCCTGCCGAGCGGGCCATCGAGCGGGTGGACCAATGCGTGTCCCCGCCCGGGGGCTCCTGCTCCAGTGTCGCGGTGATGACCAACTCGACGTGCTCATCTTTGATCGTCCGCGGGCGGCCCAGCCGCGGCTCATCGCTCAGCCCGTCGAGGCGGGCCTTCACGAACCGCGACCGCCACTTGGCCACCGTCGTCCGGGACACACCCAGCTCACCAGCCACTGTGCTGACCGGTGCGCCGCCCGCGCAGGCCAGCGCGATCCGCGACCGTAGCGCCAGCGCCTGCGCGGTCTTCCGCCGCCGCGACCACCCCTGCAGAACCCGCAGCTCCTCATCAGACAGCGCCAGCGGCTCAAGCTTCGGACTCGCCGCCCGGCAAGCCTACTAGCTGACCAGGAACTTTCGGCTCAAAGCATTAGCTGGACGTGCCGGGATGAGCGCGGATGGCGGGGGATGCGAGGACGGCCTTGAGTTCGGCCAGGTAACCCCGGGCGCGGGCCAGCTTGCCGGCCCGCAGGTCATGGGCCGCGTAGCCGATGAGCATCCGGAGCTGGCCGAGGGCAAGCCGCCGTCCCTGGTCGTTCCAGAACGGCGCCGGCCCGTACCCGGCCGCCAGGGCCGCACGGTCCACGCCGGGCCATTCCCAGCAAAGCAACTCCAGATCATCAAGGGGGCGGCCGCCGCAGGCATCGCCGAAGTCGATCAGCCCGGTCACGGTCACCGCTGCATCGTCGCCCATGGCGGCGAAGATATGACCGGGGAACAGCTCGCCGTGGCACAGCACCGCCGGGCCGTCCCCGCGCGCCGCCACCGCTTCGGGAAGCAGGCCCTCCGCCCGGCCGACCTCCGCGGATGTCAGCCCCGCCCCGGCCAGCAGGCGCAGGCCACTGAGCCGGTTCACCAGGTCGGCCGCCTGCAAGGCGGCAACATCGGCGAACTCGAAGCTCCCGTCGGCGTGGCGGCGGTCGAACCCGCCGACCCGCACCGAGTGCAGCCGGGCGACGACCTGCCCGCAGGACCGGGCCGCGGACCAGCGCTGACCGGCCGACATTCCCGGCAGCGCCTCGCTCAATGGCCGGCCGGGCACCGCCGTCTGCACCATCACCGTCCGCGGGCCTGCCGTGGTGTCCACGGCCCCGAGCCACAAGACCTTCGGTACCGGGACCCCAGCCCGGTGGGCCCGGGCCAGGAACCATGCCTCCTGGTCCAGGCCGTTGCTCTCGCCGGCCTCACCCCGGATCACCAGCCTGGCGCCCGAGGCGGTCACCACCTCATGAACCTCCCGGGCGCGGCCGCTGTCCCGGTTTCTCTTGCATGCGGCGACCCCTTCACCGCACGCCTGTCCGACCAGCCAGGACACCACATCCGCGGTGAAGCACCCGCTTATCGGCTGGGCCCGCGGCCTGCTCACACGGTGAGTATGGGCGCGCTTACCGCACCGGCACCACCGCATTTCTGCAGCCGTGACCCGCCTGGCCCGGGCCAGCCTGCGGTATTCCTCCAAGAAGTACTGGGCCCAGATCAGCAAGGACCTGCGCGAGGTCTACACCGCCCCGACCGAGGCCGCCGCCCGGCAGCGGTTCGCCGGATTCGAGCGGGCCTGGGGAGGCAGGTACCCGGCGATCATCCGGCTCTGGCGCAACGCCTGGGAGCAGCTCACCCCGTTCCTGGCCTTTCCGCCGGAGATCCGCAAGATCGTGTACACCACGAATGCGGTCGAGAGCCTGAACTCCAGGTTCCGGCAGGCTTGCCGACGGCGCGGGCACTTCCCCGACGAGCAGTCAGCGCTCAAGGTCTTGTACCTGGTCCTCGCCACACCGCAGAAGAACCGGACCAACGTGACCGGCGGGACACCCGGCTGGAAGGAAGCCATCAACGCGCTGACCATGTACTACGGCGACAGGATCACCATCAGCCAATGCAGATCACCGCCCACCCACGAAATTTCTGACAGTCCCGAGCCAGCCGGTGTGGGGGGCAAGGCGAAGCCATCGTGCAAACCATCTCAAGCGGTGCCGGGGGCGGTTATGGCTTCCTGGCGCAGGCGTCATCGGATCTCCACTCAGGTTCCATCGCCGCTGCATGAGGTGCTGAGAGGAAGTGCTGGTGTCGCCTGTTGCCGAAACGGGCCGTCCCAGCGGACGCGGAGGTCCCATGCGCCCGATGGTGATGTTCCGTTGGGGTGTCTACGTGAGCCTGGGCGTCCTCGCCGTCGTCGCGGCGGCCGCCGCCGTCTACACCACCCGGGCGGTGCTGGTCCGGGTCCTCATCGCGCTGTTCGTGGCGGTCAGCCTGGACCCGGCCGTGCGCCTGCTGACCCGCCGGGGCATGCGGCGCGGGCTGGCGGTGCTGCTGATCTTCCTGACGGCGCTCGGCCTGGTAGCCGCCTTCCTGGTATCGGTCATCCCAGCGATGGTCGACCAGTTCCAGGCCCTGCTGCGCGACTTCCCCGGCTACCTGGCCAGGCTGCAGGACCGCTCCAGCCAATTCCGCGGACTGAGCGATCGCTTTCACCTGACCAAACAGGTCAACAGCCTGGTCGCGGGCCTGCCCAGCCGACTGGGGGGCGGGCTGTTCGGGATCACCCGCCGCCTGTTCGGCGCGCTGTTCTCGACGCTGACCGTGGTCGTGCTCACCATCTACTTCATGGCCGACTTGCCCCGCCTGCGCAACGGCATGCTGCGGCTGTTCCCGCGGGCTCACCGCGCCCAGTTCGGCCGGATCGCCGAGGTGATGGTGGACAAGGTCGGCGCCTACATGATCGGCAACCTGCTGATCTCCCTCGCTGCCGGTGTGGCGTCGTTCATCGTCTTCGCCGCGCTCGGGGTGCCGTTCGCGGTGCCGCTGGCCTTCGTGGTCGCGCTCTGTGACCTGATCCCGATGATCGGCGCGACGCTCGGCGCGGTGATCGGCGTGCTGGTCGCGCTGTTCACCACCGAACTGTGGCCCACCACGGTGATCGTGGCCATCTTCTTCGTGGGCTACCAGCAGCTTGAGAATTACCTCATCGCGCCGCACATCCTGCGCAGCACAGTCAGCTTGAGCGCGGCCGCCGTGCTCTTGGCCGCCCTGATCGGCGGCACCGCCCTAGGCCTGGTGGGCGCGCTGATGGCCATCCCGATCGCGGCCGGCCTCAAGGTCGTCCTGGCCGAACGGCTGCACGCCCGGGATACCGCCGACGGGCAGACCGCAGCGCCCGGGGCTCGCGAGGCGGCCTTGCTACCGGACCATGTCGACCGCACCGAGGCAGACGTAACGCGGCCGCACGAGTGACCCGCGGATGGCGACCGGAAACGCTCAGACGGTGACCGGAGTCCCTCCACGCACCCTCTATCCACCGATGGCTGGGCTGACACGCCCTCGCCTGCGGCGCGGTCACGGTCCTCGCCGTCGGCTGATCGCCGGCCTTGCCCTCGCGCCGTTCGTAACCGTGGGGCGGACGCTGGTCGCGGGCTGGGATGCCGCCGCGGCGTCTTGGCGGACAGTGGTGTCCCAGGCCGTGGTCCGGATGGAGCAAGGTCTCAATGCCATCTACACGCGTTCTGCTTCGCTCCTGCACCCGCGCGAGTTGGCCTGCTGGGACAAGGGGCCAATGCCCACGAGGGAACCGGTGATCTGGTTCGGCCGCGCAAGCCGGCGCGCTCCTTCTGAGGAGCAAGCCGTACGTTGCCCGTCACTTTGAGTAGCGTCCGCGAATGACTTCGCCTGGGACCCGGGACGGCTTTCCCGGCAGAAGCACAGCAATGGCCTGACGAGGCGATTTAAGGGGGAGCAGATGACGACGCAGACGGCGTCACTGTATGACCGGCTCGGCGGTCTGGACGTGATCACCGCGCTAACCCAATCATGGGTGGCCCGTGTGGGCGGCGATGACCGGGCTAACGGGAAGTTCGTGCGGTCGGATATCCCGCGGCTCAAAAAGGAGATCATGCCGATGCGCGATGACATCGTCGAGGTCGAGTCGCCGCAGACCGGGACGCCGCTTCCGGACAGCTATCTGGCCGCACCCCCTCTGAAGTGACCGGCCCGGCCTCCGCCGGATCCTCCAGGGTGCTGATGCCCGCGAGTTCTCGCTGCTCGTTCATGTCGCGTCCCTCGGGTTGGATGCTGCGTCACCGTGGTCGGTGAACGCGTGTCCCAGACGTACGACTGTTTTTCCGCGGCTGCGTCCTTCGCTTTGCGCGATGTGCGCATCGATCGCCTCGGCCCAGTCCACGACCGCGGGCGCGGGGATGTGCAGGCCGTCTTGGGTGAGCGCGAGCACGCCCTGGATTAGGCTGAGCGCCTTCGGCGGGGCCTTCCTGGCCCGGTTGAGGATGCTGAATCCCGTGACGGTCAGGTTCTGGGTTCTCAGGTCCGGAACGGGCGGTGGCGCGGGATCTGGTTCGCCAGCCGCGGCGCCATAGGACACGACCCGGCCGCCTACCGCCAGTCCGCCAAGGACTGAGGCGAGGACGCTGCCGCCGACGGATTCGAGCACGACGTCGAATCCGGGCACCCCGGCAGCTTGCAGCGCTCTGGGAACGAAGCCCTCGCCCTGGGTCACCGGGACGTAGGCGGCCGCGAGCGTGGCGGCCGGGCCCGGAGAACGCACCCCGCCGATCACGCGGGCGGCACCCTGCCGGGCCAGCAACTGGCCGACCGCGGACCCGACACCGCCGCTGGCAGCTGTCACCAGCACCGCATCGTCGGGGGCGGCGTGCGAGACGTGCACGAGCCCGAAAGCGGTAGCCCAGGTGAGCGGGATGGTCGTCAAGGTGGCGAGGTCAAGGCCCGCGGGAACCGGCACGGTCAGACCCGCGCGGGCGACCGCGACCTCCGCCAGCCCGCTCCCGTCGACCGTGAACGCCACCACCCGGTCCCCGGCCGCGAAAGTGTCCACCCCCTCGCCCAGGACATCGATGGTGCCGCCGACCTCCATCCCCGGTACGAACGGCCACCCGGTGAAGTAGCCGGGCACGCCGCGCCGGGCCAGGACATCGACGAAGTTCAAGCCCGCGTACTGGACCCTGATGGTCACCTGGCCCGGCCCGGGGGCCGGCTCGTCTCGCTCGGCGAACCGGACAACTTCCGGACCGCCCGGCTCGACGATTTCCATTGCTCTCATGGCTTCTCCAATCTGATCACCACAGGGTGCGGATGCGCGGGCTGACGGCGATCTGGCTGACGGCGGTGCCGTGACAGCCGCGCTCAGCGAGCGGTCTGAGTGCAGCTTCGAGCACGGCATCGGCATGGCCGGAACGCCGACGCTGCCC
>Ga0207700_10001265_pt1 | contig 14406 bp, 12 predicted proteins | sample LARL82metaG_FD_184348 | JGI IMG/M metagenome (GOLD analysis project Ga0207700, IMG submission 184348) | Corn, switchgrass and miscanthus rhizosphere microbial communities from Kellogg Biological Station, Michigan, USA - LAR L8-2 metaG... | ecosystem: Host-associated > Plants > Roots >...
GGATGAGCCCGGCCACCATCCCGGTGGGCCACCACGAAGCACTGAGGGCGAGCGACACCGCGGTGCCCGGATCCGGGGCCGCGTTCACGGTCAAGCAGGAGTGCTCGGCCTACTACGGGCAGAAGAATGCGAGCACGCTGCCCGCGCCCTTTGGCAAGACGCTGTCCTGGGCACCGTGCGGGTACCTGCCCCAGCAGTTGCGCAGCGCCTACGGTGCGACCAGGTCCGGCCTCACCGGGCGGGGCGTGAGCGTGGCGATCCTCAGTGAGGACAACGACTCGACCGCGCTGTCCGACACCAACCACTGGGCCAGGGACCGGCACTTCCCGCCGTTCAAGCCGGGACAGTTCCTGGCCAACATCGCCCAGCACGCGTTCAACGGCGTCGGTGACATCGAGAGCGCCCTGGACGTCGAGTCGGTGCACGGCATGGCCCCGGCCGCCCGGGTCAACTACGTGGTCGGGAACGGCAGCATCACCGGGGACCGGTTGCTCGACGCGCTCGACACCGTGGTGACGTACCGGATCGCCACGGTCGTGTCCAGTTCCTGGTTCGAGGGCTACATGCCGGTGCCGAACAGCATGATCACCGCCTGGGAGGGCGTGCTGCAGCGGGCCACGGTCGAGGGCATCGGGGTCAACTTCGCCACCGGTGACTTCGGCGACGACACGCCGCTGCAGTACCCGGGCAGCGACCCGTGGATCACGCTGGTCGGCGGCACGAGCATCGCCGTCGGCAAGCATGGTAACGCCCTGTGGGAGGCCGGATGGGAGTCCGACCAGGCCAACCTCACCAAGAACGGCCAGTCCTGGCAGCCAGCGCCGCCGGGATTCTTCGCCGAGGGCAGCACCGGCGGCGTCTCCAAGACCTTCCCCGAGCCCTTCTACCAGCAGGGCGTCGTGTCCCACAACGTCCGCAACGGCACCCCGATGCGGGTCGTCCCCGACATCTCCGACCTCGGCGACTGGAACCTCGGTTACCAGATCGGCGTCTCGATCCCCATCGGCCATCACAAGATCAAGTACTTCAACCAGATGAACGGCGGCACCAGCCTGTCCTCGCCGATGTTCACCGGGTTCGAGGCCGACCTGATCCAGGGCCGCGGCGGCATCTCGCTCGGGTTCGCCAACCCGGCGCTGTACGACTACGCCAACACGCCCACCTACAACGACATCACCGGGAACCCGCAGGGGCAGGGCGTGACCGAGGCCACCGTGTTCGGCATCGGCTACCAGGAGCCGCCGCAGCTGTCGGTCATGGGCCAGTGCGGCGACACCCACCACCTGGCCTGCGGTGTGGGTTACGACACCGTGAGCGGGCTCGGCAGCCCCGGGCCGGCGTTCTTCAAGTCCTTTGGCTCCAAGCCGAAGTGACCCGGGCCTGGCGGCGACCCGGTCAGCCGCCGCCGGCCGATAGTCGCGGGGCCCGCAACCCGAAGGGGCTGCGGGCCCCGGTCGTCAGTCGTGGCGGCCGGTGATGGCCAGGCTCGCCCCGATCCCGATCATCACCAGGCCGCCGGTCCCGCCGACCAGTTCCAGCCGCCGCGGCGACCGCGCGAACCAGGCCCTGGCCGTCCCGGCGGCCAGCGCCCATGAGCTGTCACACAGCCCCGCGATGGCCACGAACGTCGCGCCGAGCAGCAGCATCTGCGCCGGGACATCGCCGGCCTGCCGGTCCACGAACTGCGGCAGCACGGCGGCGAAGAACACGATCGCCTTCGGGTTGCTCACCCCGACCGCGATCCCGTCGCGGAGAATCCGCGCGATGCTCCTCGGTTCCGCAGCTTGGTTGAGTGCGTTACGCAGTGACCTCCGGTGCCTGATCCCCTGGACGCCGAGGTAGACCAGGTAACCGGCACCGGCGAGCTTGATCACGGTGAACAGGGCCACCGAGCGCTCGACGACTGCCCCGATGCCAAAGGCCACGGCCATGACCTGCACGTACTCCCCGGCCACGCCGCCCATCGCGGTGCCCACCCCGGCGGCCCGGCCGAGCATCAGGGACCGGGTGACCACGAAGATCACGTTGGGCCCGGGGACGATGATCAAGGCGAGCGAGACGAGGGCGAAGGCCAGCAGGTGGCTGGTGGGCGGCATGCCGCAGCCTAACCACGGCATCCGCGCGCCGGGCAACGCAATAACGGCCGCCCACCGGCCACGGTCCGGGACGGTGCGGGCGCGCGCGATCCGCGTGACCGGCGCATGGCTAGATCTTGGGCGGTGATGTCGCTTAGGTTCGATTCATGTGACTACTGCGCCGGGCGGGAAGGAGATCAAGTTGCGGATCCATCCACGAACGTATGTTGCTGCTGCCTGCACGCTGGCGTTGGCTGCCGTTTTCGGCGCCGCGCCCAGCGCTTTCGCCGCGCCCGCCGCGGCCTCGTTAGGCCACCCGGGCCCCGGTTCGGCCACCGGGCCGGGCTGGGTCACCACCTGGGCCGCCAGCCCGCAGGCTCCCACCCCGCTGTTCCCGAACCCGGGGAACGCAGGATTCAGCAACCAGACCGTGCGCAACATCGTGTTCACCAGCGTGGCGGGCAACCAGATCCGGATCCGGCTGAGCAACGCGTTCGGCAAGCGCGCCGTGACCGTCGGCCGCGTCAGCGTCGGCATCCCGCTCACCGGGGCCCAGCTGGTGCCCGGCACCACGCATCCGGTGACCTTCGGCGGGCAGGCCTCGGTGACCATACCCCTTGGTGGTGAGGTCGTCAGCGACCCGGTGCCGCTGAAGGTGGCCCCGCTGGAGCAACTGGCCGTCAGCCTGTACCTGCCGGTGCCGACCAGCCGGGCCACCTATCACTTCACCGCCCAGCAGACCGGCTACATCGCCTCCGGCGACCAGGCCAGCGCCACGGCCGGAACCGCCTACACGACCACCGACACGTCCTGGTACTTCCTCGATGGGGTGCTGGCACACAACACCGCGGCGCCGGGCACGGTGGTGGCCTTCGGCGACTCGATCACCGACGGCTTCCAGTCGCAGACGGGCGCGAACGCCCGCTGGCCGAACTACCTGGCCCGGCGGCTGGACGCCGCCATGGGCGCGAGCGCCCCGGCGGTGGCGGACGAGGGGATCAGCGGGAACCGCGTCCTGCACAACTCGCCCTGCTTCGGTGTCAACGCCCTGGCCCGCTACCAGCGGGACGTGCTGTCCCAGCCGGGCGTGAAGGACGTCATCGTGCTGGAAGGAATCAACGACATCGGGTTCAGCGCGACGCCGAACACCGGCTGCTCCGTGCCGAACACCAATGTGACGGCGGCGCAGATCGAAGCCGGGTACCGGCAGATGATCAGCATGGCGCACACGGCCGGCCTGAAGATCTTCGGCGCCACGCTCACCCCGTTCAAGGGGGCCGGCTACTGGGCGCCGGCGGGCGAGGCCAAGCGGGAAGCGGTCAACAACTGGATCCGGACCAGCCACGCCTTCGACGGGGTGATCGACTTCGCCAAGGCCGTCCAGGACCGGTTCAACCCGCTGTATATCAACCCCGCTTACAACAGCGGCGACAACCTGCACCCGAACGACGCTGGCTATGAGGCCATGGCCAACGCCATCAACCTGGCGCTGCTAGGTAGCTGAGCAGCGCGGCGAGCGGCGTGCGCCACCCGGTGCCGGGTGGCGCACGCCGTGCGGGGAGGCCTGGCCCTAAGGTGACGCCATGGCCTCGAACCTGTCGTGCGCGATCGGCGTGCCCAACGTGGGCGCCTTCGGTGACCCCGCACTCCTGCTGGAGCTTGCCGTGGCGGCCGAGGAGCACGGCTGGGACGGGTTCTTCGTGTGGGACCACCTGCTCTACTGGGATCCGCAGTGGCCGGTCGCGGACCCGGTCGTGGTGATCGCTGCGGTCGCCGCGCGGACGGCCAGGGTCAGGCTTGGCATCCTGGTGAACGTCCTGGCCCGGCGCCGGGTTGGCAAGGTGGCGCGGGAGTCGGTGACGCTGGATGAGCTGTCGCAGGGGCGGCTCGTGTTCGGGGCCGGGCTTGGCTCGCGGGCCGAGGAGTTCACCGCGTTCGGTGAGCCCGGCGACGCGAAGCAGCGGGCTGCCCGGCTGGACGAGTCCCTGGAGTTGCTGGATGCCCTGTGGACCGGGGAGCCGGTCAGCTTCCGCGGCGAGCATCTCACCGCCACGGACGTGGCCATGCTGCCGCGTCCGGTGCAGCGGCCCCGGATCCCGGTCTGGTGCGGTGGGCGGTGGCCGAACAAGGCGCCGTTCCGCCGGGCGGCCCGATGGGACGGGGTCATGCCCACCCACGCCGACTACGGGCTCGGCCAGACCATGCCGCCGGACGACCTGCGCATGGTTATCGGGTACACACTGGAGCACCGCAGCTCCGGCGGGCCGTTCGACGTGGTGCTGGAGGGGCGTACCGACGGCGCCGCGCCCGATCGCGGCGGGCGGTACGTATCCGGCTACGCCGAGGCGGGGCTGACCTGGTGGATCGAGGCGCTCGGCTGGTGGCGTGGCACCCCGGAGGACGCCCTGGCCCGGGTCCGCCAGGGCCCACCGGTGCTGCCCGCGCCGTGACCGCCCGCGCCGGCCGGCGGCGGGCCGCCGGTGTCATGGGGCAGGTGCCGCCATGCCGTGCTGATAGGCGAACCGGACCGCCTGGGCGCGATCGCGGGCGCCGGTCTTGGCGAAGATCCGGTTGATGTGCGTCTTGACCGTGGCGTTGCTCAGGAACAAGCGCTGCGCGATCTCGGCGTTGCTCAGGCCCGAGGCGAGCAGCGTGAGCACCTCGGCCTCGCGGGAGGTGAGCCCCGCCGGCGGCGGCCCCGCACGGCGGGCCTGATCCGTGGCCGGCCCAGGATCTGGCCCAGGATCTGGCCCAGGAGCCGGGCCCGTGACCGTGGCCACGAGGCGGGCCTGAACGGCGGGGTCGAGATGGGTCTGGCCGGCGTGCACCGCGCGCACGGCGGCCTCGATCTGCTCGGCGCTGGCGTCCTTGGTGAGGTAGCCAAGCGCGCCCGCGCGGAGCGCGGCCAGGATCGCAGCCTCGTCCGCGTAGGTGGTCAGCACCAGCACCTGGCTGCCCGGCAGGCGCTGGCGCACCTGCGCCGTGGCGGTGGCGCCGTCAACGCCCGGCATCCGCAGGTCCATCAGGATCACGTCGGGACGGTGTTCCCCGGCGAGCCGCACCGCCTCGGCGCCGTCGCTGGCCAGGCCGACGATCTCGACATCGTCGATCAGCGATACCAGCATGCTCAGCCCGTCACGCACCACGCGCTGGTCGTCGGCGATCAGGACGCGGATCCGGCCCGGCGGGACGGTGGTCACCCGGGGACCTCCAGTTCCACGAGCCACCCGTCGGCGGTGGGCCCGGACCGCGCGCTGCCACCCGCCCTGGCCGCCCGCTCCCGCATCGCCGCGAGCCCGTGCCCGCCGCCGGCCTCGGCGAGCAGCGGGTTCCCGAGGGATGCCGCCCCAGGATCGCCGGACGCCCCAGGCACACCCCGGGTCCCCGGCGCCGGCGGGGTGTGGTCCTCGACCGCGAGGATCGTCCGGCCTGGTGCGTAGCGCACGGTCACGGCCACCGAGGTGCCCGGCGCGTAGCGGGTGATGTTGGTCAGGGCTTCCTGGGCGCCGCGGAACAGCGCGAGGCTCGCGTCGGCGGGCAGCGGCCGGGGGGCACCGTCGATACGGAGGGTCGCTTCCGCGCCGGTGTCCTTGCGGAAGTCTTCGACCAGGGCGCCCACCTGGTCCACCGTGGGCAGCCGGTCGCCCCGCAGCGCACCGACGGCCTGGCGTGCGTCGGCGAGCCCTTCCCTGGCCAGGTCCGCGGACCGCTGCAGCGCGGCGCGCAGCGCGTCGCTGGCCGCCTCGCGGTCGGCGAGCTTGCGGGCACCCTGAAGCTGGATCGCCAGGCCGGACAGGGCGTGCGCGAGCACGTCGTGGAGTTCACCGGCGATGCGGCTGCGCTCGGCGAGCGCCGCGGCGGCCGCCTCTGCCTCGCGGGCGTCCTGCAACTGGGCCATCAGCAGTTCGGTGCGGTCCTGGCTCTCCCGCCCGCGCCGGATGAACTGGCCGGTCACCGCGAGCAGCAGGCACAACAGCGTCGCGGCGAGGGCGGACTGCGCGGCGGGCTGCTCGGTCAGCGCGATCGTCACGGCGAGGGCGCCGGTTAGCAGCACGGTTGCCACGATCGCGGGCCGCAGCGGGAGCCGCACCGCCGCGATCCAGACGGCGACGCTCGCCGCGATCTCGGCGGGCCCGTGCGGCTGCAGCGCGGCCAGGGCGACCCCGCACCCGCCCATGAACCCGATCAGCAGAAACTGGTACGGGTAACCGTGCCGGGCCCAGGCGGCCGCTGCCGTCACGGCGACCGCTGCCGCGAACCCGGCCAGGGCGAGGCTCACCCCCAGCCGGGCGCCGGACACGCCCGGGGCGGGATGGCTGTTCAGGCTGGCCGTGACGACGATCGCGATCAGCGCCAAGCCCAGCGGCCGGAGCAGCTGGCGCTGGCGGTCCACCCGCTCGCGGGCGCGCGAGCGTGCCGCGCTCACCCGGGCCGACGCGGGCGGGTTCTCCGTGCCGTCCGGCGCAGGCGGCCCCGATGGCTGGCTGGCATGCATCAGGCCCGCCGCGGCCAGCCGTGCCCTCATGGACACAGTCTGGCGCGCGGCGGGCATGGATACCAGGTCAGGCACGGCAGTGGGGCCAGGCGCGGGGGGCTCAGGCACCGGCGCCGACCGGCGTGGCCGGGCGGGCCGGGGCAGCGGCGGCGGTCAGGCGGCGGCCGCGGACGTAGATCACGACCAGGCGGGTCAGCACATCGGCCAGCGCCATCATGATCAGCGCGGCGACCCAGGCGGCCTCGCCGGTGATCTGGTGCGCGATGCTGAACCGGGCGATCGCCGGGCCCGCGCCGTTGGTGGCGGCGATGGCGAAGGCCATCCTGGCGCCGACGGCGGTGATCCACAGGCTGGCGGCCAGCCACCCGGCGCGGCCCAGGGCGCGGCCGTCGGAGCCGCGGCGCAGCTTGGTGGTCAGCCCGGCCAGCGCGCCCATCGTCGCGCCGGCGGCGACGCAGGCCAGTTCCAGGACGATGTCGCTGCCCCCACCGGGCACCGAGTGCAGGAACAGCACGGCGGCGGCGCCGACCGCCAGCACTGGGACGGCGAGCGAGCGGAGGTCGAGCGGGTGCTCACGGATCTGGCGGATGACCATGAGCACGAGGACTGCGTTGATCACGTACATCGTGGTGTTATTCATGCCGTCAGCGTGCCTCGCGGCCGGGTGGCCGGGCGTCGGCCCACGGGTGGGAGTCCGGGTTGACAACCTGGTCAACCCACGGGTTGACCAGGGCGCCCGTTACCGGGTGGCCGGCGCGTGCGCGGCGGCCAACGGGGCCGGGTCCAGGCCGAACCAGGGCAGGCACGGCTCCAGCCCGGACACCCGCACCCGCAGTGGCCGGCGGGCCTGCCAGGTCGCGCGGTCGAGGAGCAGTCGCTGCGCGTTGATGGCCTGGCCACGGACGACGAAATGCTCGATGCCGTCATCGACGTAGCCGAGCTTGCGTGACACGCCGAGCGAGGCCGCGTTGTCGCTGTGCGCGGTGGACCGGGCGTACTCGGCGTGCAGGTCGTCGAACGCCAGCGACAGCACGGCCGCCCGCATCTCCGTGCCGATGCCGCGCCCCTGGTAACGGTGGCCGATCCAGGACCCGGTGTGCACCTCGCGCAGAATCGCGAAGTCGGCCGCCTTCAGTGCCTGGACGCCGACGATGTCGCCCTGGTGCACGACCGCGAAACTGAGTTCCCAGTTGTCCGGCTCCCAGGCGGCCCACTGCGACCAGAAGAAGCGCAGCGACCTGGCGGGCAGTTCGGCGGCGGCGACGTCGGTCCACGCGGCGCTGAACGGCTGGACCTGCGGGTCGTGCACGCCCGCCGCCGCGAGCGCGACGAGTTCGTCGAGGTCCTCCAGGCTGGGCCAGCGCAGTTCCAGCCGCGGCGTGCGCAGCCGCAGGCCCGCGAGCGGCCAGTGCGGCGATGTCATGAGATCGATTCTGGGCGGGTACCGCTGCCCCTGGCAAAGGGATAACCGTGCCCGGGCGAACTGCGCGGCTGCCCGGCCGCGGGCGCGGTCAGGCAGGGCAGTTCTCGTGCACCCAGGTCCCGCTGGCCTGCCGCCTTGCGTCCTGGTCGGCCGTGATCGGCTGGCCGCAGCGACCGCAGTCGCTGCCGGCGGCCCGTGTGGGTGTGCCGTTCAGCGCCCGGCCCCGGGCGGCCTCCCCCGGGTCGAGCCCCATGGGGCGGGAGTCGGTCACCGGGAAGCTCGCGCCCCCGGGGCAGAAATGGCTGAGGTGCGCCTCTCGCACCCGCTCGTCGATCTCCATGCGCACCCCCATCCAGTGTGCCATCCCCCGTGCGGCGCCCGGCCGGGTCCGGGCGCCGCACGGGGGACGTCATGCCGCGGCGGGCGCCACGTCCAGGCCCGCCGCGGCGCGGAAGGAGTCAAGCACCAGTTCCGCGGCCACCGGGTGGTCGCCGATCGGCGCGCTGACCCAGCGGCCCGCACCGCGCCGGAGCCGGTCGTGGAACTGGCCGGGCGCCAGCAGGTAGCTGGCCACCGCGACCGGCTGGCCGGTCAGGCTGGCCAGGAACGACACGGCCTCCTCGACCGTCGGGCGGGCGGCCGACGCGAACGCGGCAACCACCGGCGCGCGCCGGTGCGCCGCGAGCATTGCCGCCTGGCGCCTGATGTCCGCCAGCGCCCGCATGTCGCGCGACCCGGCGGCCGCGAGCACGACCGGGACCTGCCCCGGCGCCCCGGCCTCTGCCAGCCGGTCCGCCAGCGGGCGCACCAGCCGCGGACCGGGCCCGAGCGGAGCCGCCAGCCGCACCCCGGCGGCGCGTGCCGCTCCGGCAATGTCGGAGCTCAGGTGGTACCCGCTGGAAAGCAGCAGCGGCACCACGACCACCCCACCCGCGCCGGCTTGCGCCACCGCTTCGTGCAGGCCTTGCGCCAGTGACGGCGCCGCATTCTGAACGAAGGCCGTCCGTACCTGCGTCCCGGGCGCGAGCGTGGCCGCACGGCCGGTGAGGGCCAGGACGCAGTCCTGCGCGGCCGGATCCCGGCTGCCATGCGCGACAGCCAGCAACACCGGGCTCATGACGCACCCTGACCCGCGGGCACCACGCCGACGAACTTCAGCTGGAACGCCCGGGCGCAGGAGGCACACCGCCACGAGCCACCCTCGGGCCCATCCGGCCGCAGGTCGGTGTCCCCGCAGTACGGGCAGTAGAACGGCACCTGCCGCTCGCCGCCGCTCTCGCTCATTGCAGGAACCCCTCGTCGGCGCGCCGGGCCCAGGTGGAGAACTGCTCGCCCTCGGTGCGGTCGGCGAGGTAGTTGCGCAGCACCCGCTCCACGTAGCCGGGCAGCGCGTCGGCGGTCACCTTCAGGCCGCGCAGCTTCCGGCCGAACGCTGGGTCGGTGCCGAGCGATCCCCCCAGGTGCACCTGGAAGCCCTCGCCGCCGTCCACGATCGAGCCCTTGAGCCCGATGTCGGCGATCTGGAACCGGGCGCAGGAGTTGGGGCAGCCGTTGATGTTGATGCTGATCGGGGTGTCGAAGCCGGGCAGCCGCCGGTCCAGTTCGGCGTACAGGTCCATGGCGCGCTGCTTGGTCTCGACGATCGCCAGCTTGCAGAACTCGATGCCGGTGCAGGCCATCGTGCCGCGGCGGAACGCCGACGGGTTCACCTGCAGGTCGCGCCCGGCGAGTTCCTCGGTCAGGTCGGCGACCCGGTCGCCCGGCACGTCGAGGATCAGCAGCTTCTGCGTGGTGGTGGTGCGGATCGTGCCCGAGCCGTATGTCTCGGCCAGGTCGGCGACCTGCCAGAGCTGGGTGCCCGAGGTGCGGCCCACGTTCGGCGCCACGCCCAGGTAAAACAGCCCATCCCGCTGCCGGTGCACGCCGACGTGGTCCCGTGCGCCGGGTGGCGGGGCCGGTGGCTCGGGCCCGTCGGGCAGCGCCCCGCCGAGGTACTCCTTTTCCAGCACCTCGCGGAACCGCTCGGTGCCCCAGTCGGCGACCAGGAACTTCAGCCGCGCCCGGCTGCGCAGCCGCCGGTAGCCGTAGTCACGGAAAAGGCTGGTGACCCCGCTCCACACCTCGGGGACACGGTCCGGGGACACGAACACACCGAGGCGCTGGGCGAGCATCGGGTTGGTGGACAGGCCGCCGCCCACCCACAGGTCGAAGCCGGGGGTGCCGTCGGGGCCGGTGACGCCGACAAAGGAGATGTCGTTGATCTCGTGCGCGGTGCACTGGGCGGTACAGCCGCTGATCGCGGTCTTGTACTTGCGCGGCAGGTTGGTGAACTCGGGATTGCCCGCGGCCACCGCCTCGGTGGCGCGCAGCGCCGCGCTGGCGTCGATGATCTCGTCGGCGCAGATCCCGGCGACCGGGCAGCCCAGGATGTTGCGGGGCACGTCGCCGCAGGCCTGGAGGCTGGACAGGCCCACACCCTCAAGCCGGTCCCAGATTTCGGGCACGTCCTCGATCCGGATCCAGTGGAACTGGACGTTCTGCCGGTCGGTGATGTCGGCGAGGTCCCGCCCGTATTCCTTCGCGATGCCGGCCACGGTGCGCAACTGCTCAGCGGACAGCTGCCCGCCCGGGATGCGCACGCGCATCATGAAGAACGCGTCCTCGATCTCCGCGTCCTCGAGCGCGCCGGTCTTGCCGCCGCCGATTCCGGGGCGGCGCTGGGTGTACAGGCCCCACCAGCGGAACCTGCCACGCAGGTCGAGCGGGTCGATGGAGTCGAAGCCCTGGTGGGCGTAACGGCTGAGGATCCGCTGGCGGACGTTGAGCCCGTCGTCGTCTTTCTTGAATCGCTCGGCCGCGTTCAGCGGCTCAAGATGGCCGTGGGCCCATTGGCCCTGGCCACGGTGGGTCCGGGATGGCATGTGTCCTTTCCTTCTGCTGCGAGAGAGGCCGCGCACGTGAGCAGCACTCACGGCGCGAGCGGGAGCTGAGGTTCAGCAGCAGAAGGAACAGATGGCGCTGGAGACCCGGAGCAGGTCAACGTGACGACGGCACACCAGGGGGACCCAACTGGGTACGCCTGCGGGGCGGGTCACGGGTTCAGCCTCCTCGCCTGCCAGCCGGCCGAAGCCGCGATGACGAGCACGTCACGCCTCGTCCCTGCAAGTGTAACCGGCGCCATGACCGGGGCAAAGGTGATATTTCCGGCGCAAACCCCCTGCTCAGCGCCCGCCCCGAGTGCCGGCCGTCATGATCGTGGTCGATCACCGGGGTGTTAGGCCCTGCGATCGCCCATGATCATGATGCCGGGCTGGTTGCCTAGGGGTGCGGGTGGCAGGTAGAGAATGGGGGCAGCAGCGCAGAACGGAGAGGCAGCCATGGGACTCATGGACCGGATGAAGGAGCAGGCGGCGATGGCCGCCCAGCGGGCCACTCAGATGACCCAGGAGGCGGCCCAGCAGGGCAAGGCCAAGATGGACCAGGCCCAGGCGAAGCGCCGTGCGGACGCCATGTTCCGTGACCTCGGCGCAGCCGTCTACGCCGAGCGGACCGGCCGGGGCGGGACGGACACCGCCGACAAGATCGAGCGGCTGGTGAACGCACTGCAGCAGCAGGAGGCCGAGCAGGGACTCGGGGACACCAACGGTTCTGGCCCAGCCTGACCTGAACAAACGCAAAAGGGGGGATCGCCCGCCTCGCGGGCGATCCCCCCGTTGTCATGCCGGGACTGTGCCAGCCCGGGGGAGCGACCCCCGGGCGCTGGCTGGTTAGCCCACGCCGGTGCCGGTGATCGGCACGGTCAGCGAGTGCCGGCCGAAGCGGTCGGTCCAGGTGACCTTGTAGGTGCCGTGGTAGGCGCCTGCCGTGGTTGGGTGGAAGGTCACCGGCAGCACCAGGTCGTAGTCCTGGTTGACCGGCAGCCCTACGGCGGCCCGCAGCGGGGCGCCGAACGGCCCGCCCGGCACCCCGGTGCGCCCCATGAGGGACGGCTGGTTGCCGGCGTTGACGACCTTGATCATCCTCGTGGCGGTGTGGCCCACCGGCACGGACCCGAAGTTCACCACGCTGGGTGAGGCGGTGAACTTGGTGACCGGCGGCAGGCCGGTGCCGGTCAGACTCACCGTGGCGCTGGCCCCCTCGCTGGGGGTGATCGCAAACGAGCCGTTGGAGGTCACGGCGTGCTGTGGTGTGTAGACGACCTGCACCGGGATCGCCTCACCCGGCCTGATGACGGTGCCCACCTTGGGCAGGCCGATCGCCCGGTAGGTGCCGGTGGGCGGGGTGACCGACTTCACCCGCACCGGCTTGGTGCCGCCGTTGACGATATCGGTCAGCTGCGGGTCAGAGGTCCCGACCGGCACGTTGGTGATCAGCATGCCGTCTTGCTCGACGATGTTGAACGCTATGGCGGGGCTGGTCGCGAACAGCCCGGTCTGGGTCCCGTTACCGATCAGCGGGATGGAGACTCCGGCCGCCGAGCCGGCGCCGGGGGTGAACGTGACCACGCCCTCTGCACCGCCGATCGCCCCTGGCGCGAACTTCACCGCGGCGCGCAGCACGTCACCGTTGTGCAACGCGACCGGGAAGGCCACGCTGGCCGGCTTGCCGCCCGGGTGCGTCAGCGTCACCTTGCCGAGGGTGAACGGAACAGATGTCCCGCCAGCGCTCACGGTGGCCCCGGTCACGGTAACGGTCTTGGTCGCGGTGGCCGAGACGTGCTTGACGGCTGAGGAGCCGACGGTGGTGTCCTGGAACTGCGCGGATCCACTGCTCTTGAGCGCGGCGCCGCTGTTGATCCCGAACCCGTACACGTTGCCGTCCCTGGTGCCCACGTACACCATGCCGTTGTTCGTGGCGATCTGGCTGAACTTGGAACCCGTGCCGATCGGCGCGGCCCAGATCTCGCTCAGCTTGGTCCCGCCGCCCGAGCGCGGCACGCCAAGCAGTCCCCACGCACCGAGGAAGCCGCCGGACCCGGTGGCGTCGCCGTGGTGCTCCTCCCAGATGATCCCGGTGCTCGGGTCGGTGCCGTTCGACGTGATCGCCGGGGCGCCGGAGGTGTAGCCGAGGATGAACGTGCCGTTGTCCACGTCGGTCAGGGTCGGCTTGCCGCTGCTGGCGACCCCGACCTTGAACTCCCGCATGTAGTCGCTCCTGCCGACGAAGATCATGTAGTCGTGTGAGCCTGGCGCGTTGGTGGTGGTCAGCGTCGTGGTGTCGGCGAAGAACGCGGGATGGTTCCACTGCTTGGCGATGGGGCTGACCTCGGCGAGGGCGCCGCTGTCGGAGCTGCTACGGCCGCCCAGGTTGTCCCGGTTCAGCAGATAGATCGCCTGGCCCTTGCCCGCCTGCATCATGATGTCCGAGTAGGTGCTGGTGCCGAACGGGAGGCCGGTCGGGCCGCCTGCCCCGAAGTCGCTGTCGCTTTGGTCGAGGCTGGGCGCGTTGCTCGGGCTGAAGAAGTCCTGTGGCTTCAGCGACCCGTCCGATTGCGGCTGCAGCCGGATGACCGACTCGGCAAGCTGGCCCGGCGGATTGCTGCCAGAGCCCTTCGGCGGGGAGATGCCGTTGCCGGAGGTGACGAAGATCCGCCCGGCTCCGTCGGACATGATCCCGCCGCCGCTGTGCCAGATGCCGCCCTTCTCGTCGCTCACCCCGTTCTCGTCCGCCCAGAGGGTCGTGGCGTTCGTGGACAGGTTCACGCCGGCCACATATCCGGTGTAGGACCCGTGGTCACAGTGCGAGGCGAACCCTGCGTACACCCACCCGTTCATTAGCAGCAGCCCGGGCCGCTGGCCCTGCGGCAGGGCGCTGAACGCCAGGTGCGGGTCGTTGGTGGGGTGGCCAACGATGCGCTGCTTGAACGTGATCGCCCCGGTGCTGACGTTCAGCCCGAACAGGTGCCATTGCCAGCTGATCTCGTGGACGAGCCCCATCTCGTACACGGTGTTTGTCGAGGGGTCGTACACCCCGGTCGAGGTGACACCGATGTTGGGGGCGAGGTCGGAGCAGGACGTGATGTTGTAAGGCGTGCCCAGCGAGGTCTTCCACAGCACCGCGCCGGTCGTCGCGTTCAGCCCGTACACCCAGTCGTTCTCGGTGGCCACGACCAGGGTGTTGCCGACGACCAGTGGCTGCGCGTACACCTGGCCGCTGACCGCGGTCTTGAAGATCTGGCCGAACGACCCGTTCCGCAGCGCGGCCGGGGTCAGCGCCGGCTCGTTGGGGTCCCAGCCGTCGCGCAGGTCGTTCTGCGAGACCGTGACCTCGTCGTTGGACGGCCCGGACCCGGGCGCCACCGGTGCCGCGTGATGATGCCGGCCGGCGTGCGCGGCGGCCGCGCCGGCCGGTCCCGCCGCGGCCACGGCGGTGAGCCCGGCCGCCGCCACGGCCGTCACCGCAAGGACCGAGAA
>Ga0207700_10001266_pt1 | contig 14406 bp, 10 predicted proteins | sample LARL82metaG_FD_184348 | JGI IMG/M metagenome (GOLD analysis project Ga0207700, IMG submission 184348) | Corn, switchgrass and miscanthus rhizosphere microbial communities from Kellogg Biological Station, Michigan, USA - LAR L8-2 metaG... | ecosystem: Host-associated > Plants > Roots >...
ACACCGGGGTGAACTCACCCTGGTACCTGCTGTTCGCGGCGTTCTGGGCGCTAGTGTGGCGGCCGCGCTCACTGGCGGGCGCCGTGGTCGCGGCAGTGGTCTGCTTCGCGGCGGCGTCCTCGAACGCGCTGGCCGCCCTGTACCTGCCGCTCGTCGCGGCCCGGGTGATCGCGCTGCCGCGGGTTCGCGAGCAGGCTGCCGCCATCGGCCTGATAGCCGGCGGCGCCCTGCAGTTGCCCGCGGTCCTCACCCTATCCCGGCACACCCAGAGCACGAGCCTGGATCAGGCCCTGGCCTTCTACGGCCACCTGGTGATCCTGCCCGCTGTGGCCGGGCACCACCTGGGCGACCTGCTGTGGGCCCGGGTCGGGCTGACCGCCGCCACACTGATCGCGGCGGCTGTGGTGGCGACCGTGACGGTGTGGGCCTGCCTGCGGGCCGGTCCCAGGGCCCGGGTGTTCGTGCTGGCCGCGCTGTTGCTCGGGCTTATCCTCACCCTGGTCCCGGTCTTCGTGCACGGCAACGTGGCCAACATCGCGCTGTCGCGGACCGCCTTGTACGCACGCGGTTCCCGGTACGCCCAGGCCCCGATCATGCTCATCGATTCCGCGCTGATCGTGGCGGTGGACTCCTACCTGCGCCGCGGCGGCATTCGGTTCGAGCGCGTCGCCCACGCCACGGCCGCGGCGCTGCTGGTCGCCGTGCTCGCCATCTTGTGGGTGAACGATTTCCGGTACGCCAACACGCGCGCGACCTCGCCGTCCTGGTCTGCGACCGTGGCCCGGGTCGAGCGCAGCTGCCAGCAGGCTCCGCGGAGCCGCGTCTACGTGCTGAACGAAACCCTGCCCTGCGCACGGCTGGTCGGCGTGACCGGGCCCGGGCCGGCCAAGTTACCCACGGCGGATCGGAGATCCGGGCTGCCAGCGACATGGCGCTGAGTCCGCGGTAATCCGGCCGAACCGGGCAACGGACGAGTATCGTGCTACGAATGTCAATACCAGGCACTGGCATTGGCGGTGCCCATGTTTGTTGACCTGATCCGCGCCTTCTGTGCCGCGGTCGTCGCGGTACTACTGCCGGGGTATTTCTGGGTCGTATTCCTGCGGCCCACCCGCGGCCTGGCCGAGCGGCTCGCCTATTCCAGCGCGCTGTCCATGGCGACGGTGCCGTTGGTGGCGGTGCTGCTGGCGCGTATCACCCACTCCGGCATCTCGCTGTGGATTGCCATCGCGTCGGTGGTGATCGTTCTCGGCTCGGGGATCCTGGCTGTCGTCGTCAGGGGCGCAGCGGCCGGATCGGCCGAGGCGATCTTCCCGAAGCCGCAAGTCATCAGGGACACGCGGGCTCTCGCGCTGATTGCCGTGGCCTGCCTGGCCGCCCTCGTCTGGGGGGTGCGTGGTTCCACCCGCCCCGGCTGGCTGATACTGCCGATCCTCGCGTTGCTGGTTCTCGCCGCGGTCCTGGCCGCGACGACAGCCACCCCCGCCGCCACGCCGGCCCCGGCCACGGTGAACGCCGCTACGCCGGCGCCGACCGCCGCTCCGGCGACTCCGGCGGCTGCTACGGCGGCCCTGGCTGCCGGTATGCCGGCCCCGGCTTCAGCTAAGCCGACCCTGGCGGCCGCCGCGGCCGTCGGCCGCGGCCGGGACGCGCGGCTGCCACGCCTGCTGCACCCGGCAGTGCTGGGCATCGTGCTCGCGCTGACCGCGATCCGTGCTTATGCGCCGGTGATCCGGTTCTACTGGCCGTCGGTGCCGGGGCTCGACCATTTCTCCCACGCGGTGATGACCGAGCAGATGCTCGCCCACGGCTCGTACCCGACTTACCTGATCTACCCGCCGGGCTTCTCATCGCTCAGCGCGGTCATCTCCCGGCTGTCCGGCGTGGCCCCGCTGCCGCTGTTCGCCGTCCTCGCGCCGGCGCTGCTGCTGCTTACCGCCATGGCCGCGTACGCCCTGGCCACCAGGCTTTGGGGCCCCTGGTACGGGCTCGCGGCGGCCGCGTTGTCGGGCCTGGTGCTCACCGGCGCCTACGGTGGATTCGCCGACGGCCGGTACCCCGACCTGGTCAGCGCCTACTTCCTGATCCCCATGGGCATTGCCGCACTGCTCGGGCTCTACCAGTCGCCGGAGCTGCGCTCCGCCGCGCTGGCGGCCGTCCTCGGGGCATCCCCCGTTTTTTACCACTCCGTGGCCACCTTGTATGAGGCGGTCATCCTGGTCCTGGCCGCGGCGGTATCCCTGTCGTACCTGCTTTACCTGCGGCGCCGCGCGGACGCGCGGATGGTCCTGCTCGCGCTCGCGGCGACGCTGGTCCTGTCCACCTGCTACGCCTGGCTCACCTACGGTTTCGGCTGGCCGATCATCCGTCACGCCGCCTCGTCGGCCGCCGTGTCCATGGTGCTGGGCAGCCAGGCGGCCCCGTCCGCGGGGCACCTGCTTTCGGAACTGTCCCCGCCAATTGTGCTCCTCGGCGTGCTCGGCGCGGCCTTGCTCGCCACAAGCCTGCGGCGCGAGCACCGGCCGGCCCAGATCCTGGCCGGGGTGATGATCCTGCTGTGGTGCCTGGTGATGTACGTCGGCAGCCGGACGGCCGCGGACGGTTTCCCGCAGCGATTCGAGCGCGATCTGGGTGCGGCCCTCTCGGTCGTCGGCGGGCTCGGTCTGGGGGTGATTCTCAGCTCGGTGTGGCTGGCCTGGCAACGGGCCAAGCTCACCCCGGCCGCGACGGCCTCGCTGGCCGCCGGCGTCCTGATTATTCTGGCCGCCGGTGTACAGATCATCCGGGCCACGGGCGACGAGGCGCGCCCGGGGCCGCTGCTGAGCCCGCCCGTCGAAGCGGCCGGGGACTGGCTCGCCCTGCACAACTCGGGCGGGACGATCGTGTCCACGGTGCTGAACAAGGGGATCACCGAGCGCGCCACCCTGGCCATCGGGGGCTATCCCGGACTTATGTACTACGGCCGGCGAATGGGGTCCCGCGCGCGCTCGCTGCCCACTGCGGGCCGCAAGCCCCTGATCGAATCCGCGGAAGTTCTCGAGCATCCCGGCAGTTGCGCGGCGGCCGAGGTCATCGCGCGCGAAAACGTGCGGTATGTCGTGCTCTACCGGAAGGCCAGCCAGGAATTCGATCTCGAGGCCTTCCGCGCCAGCGGGCGCCGGTACCACGAGGTGTTCGAGAACCAGTCCGTGATCATCTATGCGGCAACCGCCGAGCCGTGCCCGGCCAGCGTAACCTCGGGGAGCACCTCCGGTTAACGCGGCAGGCGGGCCGCACCTAACCGGCAGGGTGGACCCGATGGTCCAGCACCGCGCGCAGGGCGGCCATGCCCCGCTCGGTATGCTGCCTGGCCGCGCGCCCGCTGATCCCCATTACCTCGCCGACGCGCGTCTCGGACAGACCTGCGTAGTAGCGCATGACCACCGCCTCGCGCTGCCGGGCGGGCAGCGCGTGCAGCGCCGAGATGACGACCGGCCTGCCCGGCGCGACTGGGGGCCGCAGCCCGGCTGGCCCTTCCGTCCCCGGCCCGGATGCCTTCGGTTCGGCCGCGGCACCGCGCCGGCCCGCCGAGCGGGAACGATGCAGCACGGACTGCCGCAAGTAGCACAGCGCCCCATCGCCGTCCCGTAGCCTCGGCCGCGAAGCGTACAGGGCGACGAACGAGTCCTGTACGATCTCCTCCCCGGTCACGGGGTCACCGACGAGCAGCGATGCGAGCCGCACCAGAGCTGCGTAGTGCTGGCCGTACAGGGCGGCGACGGTGCGGTCCGCGTCACGGTCGGCCCGCAGTCCCGGGACGCTGACGTGCCTTCCCCGTGGGCCCTCCAGGATCTCGCCCAGCCTCGGCGTGCGCCCGCCCAGCCAGCCGCCTGACCCGTGGGAATCGGCCGCGATATCGTACCCGGCGCTCGGCCGGGCCGCGTGCCGCCTGGCGACCTGCCGGTAGAACCGGTAGAACAGCACATCATGACGTGAATCGCCGGTATCGCCCCCGCCGGTCCTCATGACGATGCTCCCCCCTCCGCACCAGCCGGCCGCGTAGCCCGCCAGGGAGCAGTGTCACAGATCTAAGTCGCACATTTGTCGCAATTCTCACGCCCTGTCGCGACGACTGCGGCGGAACAGGCACCATGGAAACATCATGACCCTTATCGATCAGCTTCCCCCGGCGGCCGACCCCGACTCGGTCTTCGACGCCTTCGCCGACTGGGCCGAGCGGCGTGATCTCAGCCTGTACCCGCACCAGGAGGAGGCCCTGATCGAGATCGTCTCGGGGGCCAACGTGATCGTGAGCAGCCCGACTGGTTCAGGCAAGAGCCTGGTCGCCGCGGGCGCGCACTTCGCGGCGCTGGCGCAGGGCGTGCGCAGTTTCTACACCGCGCCGATCAAGGCACTGGTGTCGGAGAAGTTCTTCGCCTTGTGCGAGATGTTCGGGGCGGACAGCGTCGGCATGATGACCGGCGACGCCAGCGTCAACTCCACCGCGCCGATCATCTGCTGCACCGCGGAGATCCTGGCCAACATCGCGCTGCGTGAGGGGGAGCGGGCGGACGTGGGCCAGGTAGTGATGGATGAGTTCCACTTCTACGCCGACCCGCACCGCGGCTGGGCCTGGCAGGTACCGCTGATCGAGTTGCCGCAGGCTCAGTTCGTGCTGATGTCGGCCACACTCGGCGACGTCAGCCGCTTCGAGCGCGACCTGTCGCGGCGCACCGGCCGGCCGACCGCCGTGGTCCGGTCCGCGCAGCGGCCGGTGCCGCTGGTGTTCTCCTACGTCCTCACCCCCCTGCACGAGACCGTCCGCGAGCTCCTCGACACCAAGCAGGCGCCGGTGTACGTGGTGCACTTCACCAGGGCCGCCGCGGTGGAGCAGGCGCAGGCTCTGATGAGCGTCAACGTCTGCACCCGCGCGGAAAAGGACGCCATCGCCGAGATGATCGGTAAGTTCCGGTTCACTGCCGGCTTCGGCAAGACGCTGTCCCGGCTCGTCCGGCACGGCATCGGCGTCCACCACGCCGGGATGCTGCCCCGGTACCGCCGACTGGTGGAGACGCTGACCCAGGCTGGCCTGCTGAAGGTCATCTGCGGCACCGACACCCTCGGTGTCGGCATCAACGTGCCGATCCGCACCGTGCTGCTCACCGCGCTGTCCAAGTACGACGGGACCAGGATCCGCCTGCTGCAGGCGCGGGAGTTCCACCAGATTGCCGGGCGGGCGGGTCGGGCCGGCTTCGACACGGTTGGCTCGGTGGTGGTGCAGGCCCCCGAGCACGTCGTGGAGAACGAGCGGGCGCTGGCCAAGGCCGGGGACGATCCGAAGAAGCGCCGCAGGGTGGTGCGCAAGAAGCCGTCGGACGGCTTCGTTTCCTGGGGCCCGCCCACCTTCGACCGGCTGGTGGCCGCGGAGCCCGAGCCGCTGCAGTCCAGCTTCGCGGTCAGCCACTCCATGCTGCTGAACGTGATCGCCCGGCCAGGCGACGCGTTCGCCGCCATGCGCCACCTGCTGACCGACAACGACGAGGATCCGGCCGCGCAGCGACGCCACATCCGGCGAGCCTTCGCGATCTACCGGGCGCTGCTGGCCGGCGCCGTGGTGGAACGGCTGGACGAGCCCGACGAGCAGGGGCGCCGCTGGCGGCTGACCGTGGACCTGCAGGCCGACTTCGCGCTCAACCAGCCGTTGTCACCGTTCGCTCTGGCCGCGATCGAGCTGCTGGACCGGGACTCGCCCGGATACCCGCTGGACGTGCTGTCGGTCATCGAGGCCACCCTCGACAACCCGCGGGAGGTGCTGGGCGCGCAGCTGTTCAGGGCACGCGGTGAGGCGGTAGCGCAGATGAAGGCGGACGGCATCGAGTACGAGGAGCGGATGGAGCTGCTCGAGGAGGTCACCTACCCGATGCCCCTGGCCGACCTGCTCGAAGCCGCCTACGACATCTACCGGCGGGGTCATCCGTGGGTCGCCGACCATGAGCTCGCACCCAAGTCGGTGGCACGCGACATGTACGAGCGGGCGCTGAGCTTCACCGAGTACATCGGCTTCTACGGCCTGTCCCGCAGCGAGGGACTGGTGCTGCGATACCTGGCCGACACCTACAAGGCACTGCGGCAGACGGTCCCGGAAGAAGCCAGGACCGAGGAGCTGAGCGACCTGATCGAATGGCTGGGCGAGCTGGTCCGTCAGGTCGACTCCAGCCTGCTCGACGAGTGGGAGCGGCTGCGCCAAGGGGCCGACGAGGCAGCCGCCGTCCGGCCCGACGAGGAGCCGCCGCCGGTGACGGGTAACCCGCGGGCGTTCCGGGTGCTGGTGCGCAACGCGCTGTTCCGCCGGGTCGAGCTTGCGGCCCTGGGCCGTTACGACGAGCTGGGCGAACTGGATGCCGAGGCGGGCTGGGACGCCGCGGCCTGGACCGCCGCCCTCGAACCGTACTTCGCCGAGCACGACGAGATCGGCACCGGGGCAGATGCGCGAGGTCCCAGCCTGCTGATCATCGACGAGAACGGTGACCACGGGCGCGGGGCCCATTGGTCGGTGCGCCAGATCCTCGACGACCCGGCCGCAGACCACGACTGGGGCATCAGCGCTCGGGTCGACCTGGCGGCCTCGGATGCGGCCGGCGCGGCCGTGCTGCGCGTGACCGACGTCGGGCCGCTGTAGCCGGGACGCCGACGCCCCGGCCGGACCGCCGCGGGCCGGGCGGATCAGAACGGCCCGGTCAGCTCGCCGAGAGTGTTGGTGAGCCGGAGGTTCTCGGAGTAATCGACCGGGCAGGCGATCACCGACACGGTGTCGAGGGCCAGCGCCTCGTCGAGGATGGGCAGCAGGTCGCCGGCCGAGCTCACCCGGTAGCCGCGCGCACCGAAGCTTTCCGCGTAGGCCACGAAGTCCGGGTTGCCGAAACCGGTGGCCACGTCGTGGCCGAGCTCCAGGTCCATCTTCCACTTGATCAGACCGTAGGCGTCGTCCTGCCAGACCAGCACGACCAGCGGGATGCGCTCGCGCAAGGCGGTCTCGATCTCCTGGGAGTGCATAAGGAATGCTCCGTCGCCCACCGCGGCCAGCACCCGGCGGCCGGGTGCGGCCAGCTTGGCGCCTATGCCGCCGGGCAGGGCGAAGGCCATGGTGGATAGCCCGTTGGAGGTCAGGCAGGTATTGGGCTCGTAGGTCGGGTACAGCCGGGCCATCCACATCTTCACGGCCCCGGTGTCGGCCAGCACGATGTCGGAGCGGCCCAGCGCGGCCCGCGTATCGGACACCACCCGTGACGGCTTGGCCGGGAAGCTGTCATCGGCCGCGCCGCGGGCCAGCTCGTCGGCCAGCAGTGCGCGGATCTTCTCGCCGGTCTCCCCCGGCTCCCAGCGGCGGGTGGTGGCGGCCGCCAGCGCGTCCAGCGTCCGGCTGATGTCGGCCTGCACGCCGACCTCGACGTCGTAGCTGGCATCGACCTCGGCCGGGAACCGGCTCAAGTGCAGGATCTGCTTGTCCCCGCCGGGGTTGATCCGCGCCGGGTCGAACTCCTGCAGCTCGTACCCGACGCTGATGATGACGTCAGCTTCGTCGAAGCCGAAGTTGACGTAGTCATGCCGCATGAACCCCACCGCCCCGAGGGCGTTCGGGTGGTCGTCCGGGAACACGCCCTTGCCGTGAAAGGTGGTGGCCACGCGCAAGCCCAGCCCCTCGGAGAACCGCAGCAGGGCGCCCGCCGCGCCGGCCCGGGCGGCCCCGTGTCCGGCCAGCACGATCGGCGCCCGCGCCCGGTTGAGCACCGCCGCGGCCCGCTCGAGCTGCGAGCGCGACGGCTCGTCCGGGCGCGGCACGTTCACGCTGAGCGGGGCCAGTCTGTCCGGGGCGGGCATGGCCTCGATATCTTCCGGCACCGCGAGGTACGTCGCACCGGGCCTTTCGGTCTGGGCCAGCTTGAACGCCTTGCGGACCATCTCCGGCACCGCATCCGGGGTGAGGATCAGATCCGCCCACTTGGTCACGGGGGAGAACATCGACACCAGGTCGACACTCTGGTGCGACTCCTTGTAGATCCGGTTAAGACCGACCTGCGCGGACAGCGCCACCACCGGCGAACTGTTCGTAGTCGCGTCGGCCACGCCGAGGAGCAGGTTGATGGCGCCCGGGCCCAGCGTGGCCGAGCAGACCCCGGCGCGCCCGGTCAGGCGCCCGTAGATCTCGGCCATGAACGACGCGGCCTGCTCATGCCGTACCAGCACGTACCGGATCGGCGAGCGGGCCAGCGCGTCGGTGAGGCGGATATTTTCCTCGCCCGGCAGGCCGAACACGACGCTGACGCCCTCACGCTCCAGGCAGCGCACCAGCAACTCAGCAGCACCAGGCTGTTCGGCCACCACCGGAGCCTATCGGGACCCTCCTTGACAACCCGGCAGCCGGGAGCGGGGCAATGCCGACCGGACCTGGTCGGCTACAGCCTCTAAGGCTGCTTAGGCGGGCGGCCGCCGCGTAGACACGGGCAGATACGGCATCCGTCCGATGCGGTGGCCGGCGCCTTACCGCGAGTATCGAGAGTGCGGATCGAAGTCACGGCCGCGTTGCAGGCCAGGAGGACAGAGTCGTGAGCAACATCGCATATGCGGGCCACGGAGTAGGGATCGAGGACGACGTCGTCCGGCTCCGGCGGCACAAGCACGAATTCGACATCGACACCGCCCGTCGGCCCGACCCGCGGCCGTTGCGGATCTTTCATCCGTTCAGCGCCGTGTCGGCGGTCATCGCCAGCTGGCGGTGACCACGCGATTGCCTGCCGTGACCGCCATCACGGCCGCCCGGCTCAACTGACCGAGACCAACCGATAGAAGCGAAGAAAACCGATGCTAGATACCGGGTTCCCGAGGGCAGACGTCGAGAACGACTTCCTGCGGGCCAGGCAGCGCCAGGTCCTGGCGGCGCTGGGCCGCCGGCTGCGCGGCGGGCGCGGTGACAGCGGCCGTATCGTGCCGCTCGACGACGTCGTCTGCCCGCTCGGCTGGCGCGGCGAGCGGCGGCTGGGGCTGCAGACGATACCGGTGGACACGATCATCGGCACGGTCGACTCGCGGCGCGACTTCGACCGCCGGTTCCGGCCCACGTCCGGTCGGGCGCGGTACCGGTGGGAACGGCTGGCGCTGGCCCAGCGGCGCGGCGAGCCGATTCCGCCGATCGAGGTCTACCGGGTCGGCGACCAGCATTTCGTGAGCGACGGCCATCACCGGGTGTCGATCGCCGCCGCCACCGGCCAGCGGGAGATCGACGCCTACGTGACCGAGGTGCTCACCACCGTGCCGCCCGGACCCGGACCACGCAGGTAGCCGCCCTGCCGCCGCCTCACGCGGGCCGGACAAACCAGGGGTTGTCGGGGGCGAGCAGGTACCGGTCGGCGAGGTGGTTGAGCACCCGCCGGGCCTGCCGGAACCGGTCGGCCACGTCGCCGACCACCCGGACCCGCGCAGTGCTGACCGGGGCCAGGTCCCGGGCCGCCCGGTACCAGCGGGTGCCCAGGTACTCCCACAACTCGATGCCTGGCGGGCCGGCCAGGCGGTCCTGCTCGGCGGCGGGCAGGCCGGCCGCACGCAGCAGCCGGGCCGCGCCAACCGGGCCGAGGGCGCGGGCGGTCGCGTAGCCCGGGAACACCCCGGTCAGAAACAGTGTCACGTCGCCGAGCCTGCGGTATATGCCCGGCCGCTCGGCGTCCGGGACCGCGTCCAGCAACCCGGCCAGCCGGACTGGGTCGAGTTCGCTGAAGCGGCGCGTCCGCGTCCGGCCGTCGACCGCGACCCGGTACCGGCCGCTGGCCACCCGGGTGAACGAGGCCAGCAGCTCGGCCAGGAACAGCCGCCGGGCCGGGGCACCGAGGAATTCCCGCAGCGCAGGCGCGTCGAACAGCGGCACCTGCTGGCGCGGCCCGGTGCGCTCTGGCACATGGTCCACCGAGGCCAGCTCGGCGGCGCCCCGCTGCACCAGCACCGCGAACACCAGGAAGGGAGAGGCCGGAACCGCCCATCGGCGGTCGGCCTGCGCCGGGCCGAGCACCGCGCGGAACAGGCCGGGATGTTCCAGCAGCCGCAGCAGCGCCGCCGGGTCGGCGCGCAGCGACGAGGCATCTGCCGTACCGAAGCCGCCGCTGGCCCCGCCGCTGCCCGCGGCCGGGCCGGCGACCGAGGCCAGCAGCGCCAGGTCGGCGTCGCTGAGTTGGCTGGCATACTCGCTGCCGACCAGCGCATCATTCATCCTTCAACGTTAATCCGTCAGCGGCCCGGGGGCACGGGCCTGGATCCGTCAGCGGCCCGGGAGCGTGAGCCTGCCGATGCCGTCAGGCCGCTGGCGGCATGGGCCTGCCGATGCCGTCAGGCCGCTGGCCGTCCCGGCCGGGCAGGTCCGCAGCCGCCGGCCGGTCCCGGTACGCCAGGACCGGCCGCCGGCTGATCCACGATCCCGTAGCCGCCGTTGCGCAGGACGGCGCCGAAATGGACGACGTACCACCGGCCGCGCCAGGAGATCAGCGACGCGATGCCGATCGAGCGAAGCCGCCCGTGCTTGCGATACAGCAGCCGCGCGCCGCCGACGTGCCAGTAGCCCACCGAGTTGTAGCACGCGCCGGGACCGATCCAGGCGGCCTGGGCCGAGGGCACGATCACCCGGACCAGGCTGGCGTCGCGGCCCACCAGGCGATGGGCCGCTCCGACGTCGAGCCGGAAGTCCGCCCACAGCCGGGTATGCCAGTCGGCGGCCGGGTTGGAGATGGCTTTGACCTGCTGATAGGCCGACAGCGGGAAGAACGCCTGGAGGGCGAGCCGGGCGCGGCCGGTCACCACCGCGGCCCACAGATCCGTCATCTGGGAGCGGAAGACGCGCGCGTGCGCGCTCGGGAACGTCCTGGTCTGGTGCAGGTTGGCGGGCGGCAGCGGGACCGCGATCACTCTCGGCGAGGCGTCGCCCGTGGGCGTGGGGCCGGGGGTGGCCGACGCGGACGGGCCGCGAGTTCCGGGCCCGCCAGGCGTGCTCGTGCTCGCGGGCGGCCGGGCGCCCGCGCTCGCCGCGGCGTGCCCGCTGGCCGCGTCCGCACACCCGGCCGTGAGCACGGTCACGGCGGCCATCACGGTCGCGGCGAGCGCTGGCGCCCGGCCGACCGCGCGCCCGGCGGCGCGCCGTCCGGGGCCCGCAGGCTGCTCATGGCCAGTCGGCACCCGCAACCGCATGGTGCTCAGCGTAGGGCGTGGCCGCGGGAATGGTGCGCTGATCAGTCCCAGGGCCGGGTGCTGTGCGCCGGCAGCGGCCGCAGCGTCGGCCAGCGGGCCCGCAGGGATGCGGCGAGGGCCGCGCTGACCTGACCGAGCGCGTGCAGCCGGTCGTGGCCGCGAGTCAGGCCGGCCACCACGCCGAGCCGGTGCTGGAGGCGTTCCCTGGCGGTGATGTAGCCCCACGCGAAGTCCTCGGCGGGCACTCGCGCCAGGTGGTCGGCGGACTGGCGGTGCGCACGCTCGACCAGCGCGTCGCCGCGGACCAGCCAGCCGGCGCAGGCGTCCGCGAGGTCGCCGGGGACGTCCGTGCCGGTCAGGTTCCGCCAGGTGGCCCGGTAAGTGCGCTCGGCCTCCTCCAGCGGCGGGCCGGCCACCGACAGGGCGCACCAGCAGGTCGGGAAGCCGATGCGGAAGTAGGCGAGCTCGACCAGTCCGTTACCCAGCGACGCCTGCTCGAAGTCGACGAAGCGGACACCCGCGGCGGTGCGCAGGTCGTTGCCGGGGCACGGGTCCCCGTGCAGCAGCGCGTGGTAGGGGGCGGGGTCGAGACGGCCGATCAGGCCGGCCAGTTCGGCCGGCAGCCCGGGCGGGACGGCAACGTCGAGCGCCCGGGCGAAGGCAAGGAACGACTCGGCGTCGGCGGCCGTAGGCCCGGACCAGGCGGGCAGCGCACCGGCGTCGGCCGGGCCGGTGAGCGCGTGCAGCCGGGCCAGGGCCACGGCGAATTCCGGCATCCAGTCCCCGGCCGGCCCGGTCCGGTTCAGGTATTCCAGCACCATCACGCGCGATCCCGGGTCGGCCGCCAGCAGCGCGGGGGCGACGGCCGGGCGGGTGGCCCGCGCGGCGAGCCGGAGCGCGGCGACCTCTCGCGCGTAACGCGCGTCCCCGTCGGCCCCGGTCCCGCCCTCGTCGGCGATCTGCTTGACGATGACCTGGCGACCATCGCGCAGCCCGACCCGCCAGACTAGCGACCGCGGGCTGCTGCCCAGCCGCGTGGCCTCCACCGGGACGCCCAGTGCGGCGGCCAGCTCACCGCGCAGCGGCACCCGGGACGGCATGCTGCGCAGCGTAGAGCCTGGCCGCGGTCCGACCCGGCTGCGTGCGCCCCCGCGGCGCCCGTAGAGCAGGATGGGCGCCATGGCCGAGGACCCGATCACGCCCGAGGAATTCTTCCGCGCCGACATCAGGGTCGGCGTGATCGTGCGCGCCGAGGACTTCCCGCAGGCCCGCAACCCCGCCTACAAGCTGTGGATCGACTTCGGCGAGCTCGGCACGCGCACGTCCAGCGCCCAGCTCACCGCCTTCTACCAGGCCGAGGGCCTCGCCGGCAGGCTCGTGCTCGCCGTGGTCAACTTTCCCCCCCGGCGCATCGCCGGGTTCTCCTCGCAGGTCCTGGTGCTCGGCGTCCCGGTCGGCACCGCGCGGCAGGTGGCCCTGGTCCAGCCGGACCGGCAGGTGCCGCCCGGCACCCGCGTCTGCTGACCCGCGCCCGCCGGCGACACGCGCAGACGGCAGCCTGATTGCCCACGCCTGGCGGCCGTCGTATCGTGTCCGCGTCCAGGCCGGGATCCAGGGGTGAGACTCATGGCCGATGTCGCTCATGTCGTGGTGCTGATGCTCGAGAACCGGTCGTTTGATCATCTGCTCGGCTACGTGCAGCACCCCGATCCGGGGGCTTTCGACGGCCTCCTCGGCGCGGGCCCGTTCACCAACCCGGGCTGGGCGGGCGGCACCGTGGCCGCATCGCCGACCGCGAAGCAGGTCCTGCCGGCCGGCCCGGATCACTCGCACGACGCGGTGATGCAGCAGCTGGCGCTGGCCGCCGGGAAGCCCGCGAACCAGGGCTTCGTGCGCAGCTACGAACGCAAGTGCCGGGGCCTGGACCCGGTCAGGTTCGGCGGGCTGCTGGCACCGGCGGTGAACTGGCTGCACGACTTGTCGTCCGGCAGTCACGCCGTGACCGGGCGCGGCCCGCTGGCGATGGCCTGCCAGCCGCCCGAGCACGTGCCGGTGCTGGCCCGGCTGGCCTGCGAGTTCGCGGTTTGTACACGCTGGTTCTCTGCGGTGCCGGGCGAGACGTGGCCGAACCGGAACTTCGCCCACGCCGCTACCTCGGACGGGGACACCGATAATGAGACCCGCCCCTACACCAACCCGACGATCTTCGAACTGCTCGAGGAGCACGGCGCGGACTGGCGGATCTACTTCGACGACACCCCTCAGGTATGGGCGTTCCCTGCGCTGTGGGACACACCCGAGCGGCACGCCAAGTGGTTTCCGGTGGACCGGTTCACCGAGCACGCCGCCCGCGGCGACCTGCCCGCCTACACGTTCATCGAGCCCAACCACCGTCCGCCGCTGCACACGCTCGACCACGACCCGGTGATCGGCACCCCGGACCTGAGCAACAACCAGCATCCGGAGAACAACCTGGTCAGCAACGCCGCCTACGACTCGTTCGTGCTGGACGGCTCGTCCGACTTCACCCGGGCCGAGCAGCTGGTAGCGGCCATCTACGAGGCGCTGCGGGCCAACCGGGAACTATTCGACCAGACCCTGCTGCTGGTGACCTACGACGAGCACGGCGGGCTGTATGACCACGTCCCGCCGCCGACCGGCGTGCCCGGCCCGGGCGGCCGGTCCAGTGGGGCGGGAATCGTCCAGCGCGCGCTGCTGTACCGCAAGGCCGGCAGGTTCGACTTCACCATGCTCGGCCCTCGGGTGCCCGCGATCGTCATCTCGCCCCGGGTTCCCGCGGGCACCATCGACGCGCAGCCCCGCGACCATGCCAGCATCCCGGCCACGCTGCGGTCCCTCTTCGCTCCCGGCGCGCAGCCGCTGACCGCACGAGACCGATGGTCCCCGCCGTTCCACCACCTGCTCACGCTGCCCGAGCCCCGCACCGACCTGCCCGATCTGTCCGGGCACGCCACCCGCATCGTGGCCGCCGTCAGCGCTCCGCCCGCGGGCGCGGGCGCTACCGCGGCCGCCGCGGCTGAGGCCGCGCCCGCGACCGGGATCACGCCTGTCCCTCCCGCCGAGCCGCCCAGCGTGCCCGCCTACTACCAGCCGTTCATGGCCCTCGCCGATCAGGTCCAGCGGCATCTGGTGGCCGTGGGCGAGCCAGAAGCCATCGCCGCACCGCCGGCCGGCCCCCCCATC
>Ga0207700_10001267_pt1 | contig 14403 bp, 10 predicted proteins | sample LARL82metaG_FD_184348 | JGI IMG/M metagenome (GOLD analysis project Ga0207700, IMG submission 184348) | Corn, switchgrass and miscanthus rhizosphere microbial communities from Kellogg Biological Station, Michigan, USA - LAR L8-2 metaG... | ecosystem: Host-associated > Plants > Roots >...
GCTGTCGAGAAAGTATTCAAATTCTTCAACCGAGTCGCCTTCGCGGTTGTAGTAGATAACATAGCCTTCGTCCGCGTTTTCGCACTTCTTGTGCTTAATGATCAGGTAGGGGCCGGTGAGCGATTCAATGGTTGCGGGTTGATTCCAGCCATCGCCATGGCGACGCTTCATGACGAGATCCGGATAGTAGAACGTGCAGTCTCGATTGAGCTCACCACTATCCCGAAGCCGCGCCATGTCGTTCGCGACTGTATAAAGTCGCTGGATGTCCTGCGGACCAAGAAAATGAAGGAGCGAACCTCGCGCTACGGGGAGGTTGTGTACATTCATCTTTAGTAGCGCTTCTTGAAATGACGATGCGTAACCTTGATCATGGTTGTGCACGAACAGAAGTCCGCGAACCTCATGCTTCTCATCGGGATCAGTTAAGTAGCGTTCGCGCCATGTGTCTGACGATTGTGCGCACTCCAGCGTCATTGCCAGCGACACAAAGGCTTTGCGCAAAGACATATTTGTTATTGAATTTTTTGCATAACTCTTCAGATCAGTATGCAGATATATCTGCTTACCGAGATAGGGGTCTTCATAAAAGAAGACGGCATCGGCTGGGTGCTGGGTTTTAGGCCTTTTGCTTTTTCCCGATCCACAATGCCCCTTGTCGTGGCAAGGAAAATTCTGATCACGCGGCGGACGTAGACTCCACCCAAAATTGCGAAAAATATCCTTAGAGATCGCCGACGCAATCTCCGCAATGTTTGCTGTTTCGCCCCCCACTCCCTACTCCTGGCTGGTCCATGCCTTCGCAAATTAGCACAGAGGCTTTGGGCTAACGAGTACTTCCATCAAAGACCATATCCGACAAGGACTTTTGATGGCTTACTATACTCGGAAATCCCTGCGGACCATCGCGAATGGTCGGTACTCAATTTCGTTACGTATCAAGTGCGGCCTTCTTGGAAGTGTGCGCGTTAACAGGGCAGCCCCCCCCCCTACGGTTCGCAGCTTGCCAGTCGACAGCCCCACTATCGTCGAGCCTGCAAAGGCTGCTATTGAGTAGACGCGGGCATTAGAGACGGATCAGGATACAGACTTGGTCATGCGTTCTCAGCTGCCGCTATCGTTGATTTGCGTTGAGCGTTCAGGCGCTTAATGGCTTGCGCCAAAAGTCGAGTGCCGCCCCTTTTCCCCAATTCATGTCGAGGAAGCCAGTGCCCAAGATTGACTAGGACCTTCTGGTTCCTAGCTTGGGAGGCAATTTCTTCAAAACCTCGCTTGCTCGCGTGCTGGCGTTGATATCCGAAGTCGTTGAGGAATGCTTGAAGCAACAGATGCAGGGCCACCAACCTGTCCCAGCGAAGGCGTAACTCCTCGGGTGTAAGCCCGTCTAGGAACCGTAGGACCGGCAACAACTCCGGGTTGACGTAGGGTCCCACTAAGAAGCCATCAAATGTCAGCTGCCCTTCGCTGGGGTTGCAGAGCTCACAGTAGCGCCGGAACTCGTCGGCAAAAAAGTGATCACCTTGGATCGAGTGGTTGTACGGCAATCCTTCGAACAAAGCCGTGTCTGTCATGACCCAGTGGAAGGCCTCAATGTAATTGAGGAAAAGGTAGTCCTTCGGGCTCGCTATGCGCCCATCCAGAAGGATGGCCTCCTTTTCGGTGCTTCGCACCAGGGAAAAAAAATGCATTAGACGATAGGCGGTGCTCCTAAAGTAGTAGCCGTTGCCTTCGTCCTCACGCGTTGCCATCCAGCCGTGTGCGCTATTCGTGTAGAGATTCCACATGCGATAGCCCAGCGTATTCGCTGCGGCGATGAGCCGTCCGTAGTGTCGGCCAATGACCTCGTGCTGTTTTTTGCGCTGTTCGTAACGATAGGTGATCGCGGCAGTATCACGTGTCTCCCAGCTCTTTGCTGCCCAGGTGACGAGCGCAGATATCAGAAGCGACACAATGGCCGTCGGCAGGATGTCTGTCTTGGCCGTTTCCAGCCAGGTTACTAGTGCTGACATCGCGTCCCCCTCAATTCCAAGCTTATGTAAGCGCCTTTATGCGGGCGACGAGCTTTAGCTGCGCGCCCCTTGTGCGAGAGCATAGTTGCCCAGCTTACTTGGAGGGCGCTTTTCTATTGACGGGGCACCAAGGATGATCCGCAGCCGGTGGGGCGAAAGACTTCATCTGGTGGCGCGAGACTCGATTCATGGTTGCCGACCATAGAAAGTTTTCGGGCGCCAGCCAGCGTTACCTCCAGCACCCGCTCTTGGCCGGCAGCAGTTCAGGCGCCACAGGCCACCACTGTGGTGCTAGTGCCCCGAAACTGAGCCACCTAAAACACCGTAGAAATAGTTCGCCAGCCGCGAGACCGTACTCCGCCCATTCTCGACCTCAAGATATCCGATACGGACGTCGCAGAAGGCGCGAGGGTCAGTACGGAGTGCATCCATGTGAGCATGAATGAGCTCCCGTCCCCGGTAGGGTCGAACGCCTCCTAGGTAGCAACACGACCAGAATGAGGCGGTGAGGCAAAGAAACAGATCATCGACGCACGCCTCGAGTTGCGGATACTTCGTAAGAACATTTGCAAAGATTGCGAACGCGCTCGACGTAAGAACCGCATGGTGTTGATCGTTACAAACTAAGTACGCAATTTTAGCCAACGCCAGCAATGCGACGAACGCATCCAGGGTGCCAAGCGCTCGCAGTGAGGCGATGTCGCCATCGTGCAGATCGATCCTCGCGAACTCGCCATGTGCGTCGGGCATCGTCATGACGAATAGAATCTGGCGAACCTCTAGACCCAGGTGCACGAATATATCGTGCAGTTGTTGCGTGGTCAGTTCGGAAGGCTCCCTGAGCAAGTCCCAAAGAGGCAGATCACGCCAGTAGCGCAAATTCGCGTTGCCGTCGGAACACCGCAAAGCCCGCGCGATGGAGTCGTCGGATGGCACCTTACCGCTGCGCCATTGCCGGCATATGCCTGTTCGAAGGGCCGGCACTTCTTTGCTGGACGCTACGCGTTCGGGATAGAGCAAGCTTTCCAGCCGGTTGGTGGAGCGTGTTTCCATCACGAGCGCAAGCTCAGTGAAACACGCAGAACCCCGGCATCGTTTGATTCGACGGCGGTGTTCGGCACGCTCGGCAGACGACATGAGATCGACTGTGGCCATCGCTGCAGGATAGATCCAGCACGTCGCCATGAGTACCACTTTGGCGTATACCAGAACGAATTGCGGTGGCCAAATCCGAGGGCTAGGCTCCAAGCGTGACTAGCAGTGACCGGACCGGATATGACGGCACAGAGCGCGGAGGTCAGCACATATCAATCTCGCAGCGCCGAAGCGCTGGAGGCTTCGCTGACGCGCACACTCGGTGCGCTGGTAGGGGGTGCTTCGCTCACGCGTGCTCTCGGGTATCCCACGCAGGCGGCCTTTCGCAAGGCCTTAGCCCGCAACCGGGTTCCTATACGCGTCTTTAGTATCGAGGGCAGGCGTGGGCGCTTCGCTTTGGTCCGCGATCTGGCCGCCTGGCTATATGCGCAGGAAGCTCAAGCCACCAATAATCCTATCCCCTCCGTCGCTAGCAGCTACGCAGGAGGTGTTCGATGAGCTGATCGCTACAACCGGAAGTTCCTCGGGCGTAAAACGAAAGAGGCCCAAGATCGCCAAATCTTGGGCCCTTAGACTTCGGTAGCTCAGGCCTCTATAGCCTACCTCCAGTCTCTCGCCAGATTCCTGGCGTGTCAAGCCCGCTCGTCGCTGCCATTAGTCGCAGCTCGTCGGCGCGCCCTCCTTATCCCCACTAGCGACACCGCCTGCGGGCGGCTGTGTGCGAGGAGCCACGCCATGAGTGCGACAGAACTGATGCTGCGCAAAGAAGAAGTTGAGGTTGTTGAATCGCAGGCCGCAAGGCTCGAAGCCCTGCAAGAGCATATCAATCACCTGGATCTTACCGACGAAGGGAAGGTCTATGTGATGTCGGTAGCCTCCTCGCCACCCAGTCGTCTTGTGGGGACACATCGGGATCGCAATCTGTTGTGCGACGTGCCCGTTCCCCACCTAGGGGTCGTGCTGCAGGCCGAGTCCGCGTCGGGTGAATATTTCTTCCTCTTGGAAATGTCACGTCGGCGCGACGTGGTGGCGATCTTCGATCAACCCCAAGCCGTACCCCTTATCATCACGACCAAATCTGGCGTGAAAACGCCGATCACCTACACCCCCGATTTCCTGATCGTCTTTCACGATCGAGTGGAGATCTACGAGGTCAGAAAGGATAGCAAGCTCGAAACGGACTGCCGGCAGCGAACGCAGGATTGGGTGATGCGCGATGGAAAATTTCACTATCTAAGAGCGGAGGAATATCTCAGCAAACTAGGCATCCAGCACCTCACCGTGGCGAACAGCGATATATCGGCGGTTCGAGCAGACAACTTGCGACTACTGGTGTCGGTGAGGCAAGTCGAGGACACACCTCGCCTTCGCGCCCTTCGCGCACGAGCTTTTGCGATCGTGCAAGACATAGACGTCATACAAATTGGCGAGGTCCTTGAACGACTTCGCACCGAAGATGCTACGGCCTTGTTCCAACTTATCGATCAAAACGTCTTACATATTGATCTGGACCATTGCCTGTTGTCGTCGCCTCATCGGGTTTGGGTATCCGCGGATTCGACGTTACCCGGGCTCGTGAGCGAGACGAGCTTCCGGTTCGACCAAGCGCTTCGCGAGCGCAACGTGGTATCGACGTCCGAGGTCGCGGACCCGCGCTATCTTGGTGAGCTCGCGATCCGATACGCATTATGCGACCTCTCTGGAGACCTGGATGCGAACCCACGGGGAAAGAAATCTGCAAGGTCGAAGCGGCGATACCGCCAAGCACTTCGAGAGGCCCATGGCGATCCGCGGGCACTTATTCCTCGATGGCATCTTTGCGGCAACCGGACGGAACGGTTTGCACCCGTGCACAGAGACATTCTCCTCGGAGTCATCAAAGAAACGAAAGGTGACCCCAATTCAGCAACTCCGGCAAATGGCTATCACGCGTACATATCTGAGCTCAAGGCTGGCCAGAGTACGTCTGGCACCAAGCCGCTGTCGGAGCGCACGTTTTACCGTTACTACAATACTTTTGCGAACCTTGCGAACCTCAACCTTCAGCGTGGTGGCCGCCGCGCGAGCAACGCGGCGGCCGACCCGATCGATCCGTCCAAACGAGCACTCATCGCCACCCGCGCCTTCTCGATCGCACATATTGATCACTACAACGTAGATATGGCCCTGATTGTCGGCACCCTGCGGGGCCAGCCGGTGACAGAGCGCCCTTGGCTGACCGCTTTGGTGGATGCCTATAGCGGGGAAGTCCTGGGTTTGTGGTTATCTTTTCGCGAACCCTGTCGTCAGTCATGTGCCATGGCCATAAGAGACTGCGTCCGGCGCCAAGGGCGGCTCCCGGAAATCATCGTGGTCGACGGAGGCTCCGAATTTCGGAGCGTTCATTTCACCACGATGCTCGCCACACTCGGCGTCACACGCGTCGACCGCCCGCCGGAGGATCCACGTTTCGGAAAGGAAGTCGAGCGGCTATTTGGGTCCTTCAAAGAACACTTCTTTCGAGGCCTCCCCGGCTTCATTCCGGGAATCGCAAACGCTCGTAAAACCTCGGGCTCGCACAGTGCATCCAAACGGGCACGTTGGACGTTCCACGACCTCATTGATGCACTGGAGAAGTACGCGTTCAATGGATACAACCATGAGCCAAAGCCAAATGGCATGGATTCCCGGCTCGCGCTGAGGGCGCAGTCGGACGAAACATTTCCCTTCTCCGGACTCCCCGTTATTTTCGGTACGCCGTTTCTCATTCAAACCGCCGTGGAAGCACCTCAGGGGGTCTATCACTTGGCCAGGGGGCACGGTGTACGTGTCTACGGGATCTGGTACAGCAGCCGCGGCATTTTGGACTACATGGGGCCGAAGAAGGATGTGCGAATTCGGATCGAACCTTTTGACAAGTCGATCGTCTATGTGTGCCTCGAAAATCAGTGGCACGTGTGTCGTAGCTCAGACGCCATAGCCTGCGGTGCCCTTCCCGAATCGCAAGTCATCGCAGACACCGTACGCCACCAGCAGCTTCGAGGTCTTGCTGCACAGATGGCCCTGGAATCGGAGCACGCCTCCTATGAACAAAAGAAACTGTCGCTACCGCCAGTAGTCATGGAAACGGAAAAGAGGAAGCCATTGGTCCGGACGAACGCGCCGAAGCATCAGGACACCAAGCAATCGCCGAAACGCCAAGTGCCGAAGATGGAGGACATCGCCGACCTGGTCATGGAGGAGGTCGCATGAAACCCATGCTCTTTGCCGCGCAACTCAAGCATCGTAACTTTATTCAAACACGGGATACGTTCACGAACCTTGTGAGTAATTCCCCGGGAAACAAGATCATCGCACTCGTCGGTCCAACACAGATCGGAAAATCGACAATTTTTGAGCACGTGGTGGAGGCCCTTGGCAAGGTGCTCCACACGGACAACCCAGCGATCATGCCCTTTATATCGCTTACGATCGCAGCCAGTCAGGACGGACGAATCTCACCAAAGCATCTTTCGATAAAGTTGCTTAAGGCGCTTCGGCATCCCATGTACATGCACATAGGAGCGTTCGATGAGCAGCAACACTACAGACCTTCTCGAGGTAGAGACGAAGGGTCAATGCGCGACGCCACAGAGGTGGCGATGGAGGCGCGATCGACCATGTACTCCGTACTCGACGAAGCCCACCACCTTACGCACACAAAAGATCGAGAGGTTCGCAGCAACGTCCTCCAATCAATCAAATGCCTGATGGCTATAAATCGAACGCTAGCGCTCGTTGGCGGATACGAATTAGCGTATCGAGGTCTCTTTGACTCCGCTCACTTTGTTGGGCGCGTGATCTGCGTGGAATTCGCACCTTACGCGGACTGCGAAGGCGATATAGGAGAGTGGAATAGTATTCTCAAGTTTTTTAGCGAACGCATTCCTCTATCACCTAAAAATTTACTGATTGCTGAGTCAATCATTCTTCTCAATGTGAGCAACGGTTCATTCGGTCTGCTGGAAAAGATTTTATGGACAGCGCACATCTTAAGCTGCGGCAAGTCCATTACTCGTGAATCGCTACGTGCCGCCTATCCCACAAAGGCCGAGCATGACGTGATTCGACGAGACATCGTTGCTGGGCAAAAGGCGATTTCCAAAATTAATGCCGCCGCGTTTGGGAATTCTATTCCAATAGACAGTCCCGTGCCGAAGAGGAACGTCAAAAGACCCTTCCAGAGAAACCCAAACCGCATCATCAATGATCCGCCGGTGGTCGCTGATGAGTAACTACTTCTCGTTAAAGCCCATGGGCGAAGGCACGGACGAAATCGAGAACTTTCACTCGTACTTCTATCGCTTCGCAAAGCTGCACTCCACCACGATGATCCCGATGGCACGCCATCTCGCCGATTGGTGGGAGAGTTCGTTCCATGAATCCGTGAACCTGAAGGACGTCTATCTCTACAAGGCCAACCGTCTTCCATTGTGCGGGTACAACGATGCCGTCGTGAACTACGTCAAAGTGGTCTCCACTGCGGCGCACCAGCCCAATCTTCATCGGACAACGATCCTAGCGATCCGTGCGGCTGCCGATACCGTTTCCCATGGCGCGTTGAGGCGCGGTCGCGCCTGGTGTCCCGCCTGTATGTACTGGAGCGAAAAGGAAGGCTCGACGTACTACGACCGCCTATTGTGGACGCTTGCGGCGATGAAGCGGTGTCCGGTTCATCGCATTGCCCTGGTTTCCCATTGTCCGTCCTGCGGTGTACAGCAACTTTGCTATCACTCCCTTGCGGGCATGACTCATTGTGCGAAATGCCTAGCCTCCCTGGTGCAGCAGCCCGCTACATGGATCCAGTCGCCGCACCCGGGGTTTGGTGAGAGTGACTGTGTCGCTCTCATCTCAGCAATTGCCGACGGAACATTGACGACATCCGTCCCAAGGGCGTTCATGATCTTTTGCGAAGAGCTCCGGTCGCTCGCCGAGCCATTTCTAAAAGGCCGCCACAATCCTCTATTGAGGGTGGGTCCTAGATCGTGGCGCATGACTCAGATCAATCCCATGCTGGGGACCATGCTGAAGCGATGCCATCTCAGTGGGGTCAATCTGGTTGATGTGCTGACTGATCCGCGAGGGGCTGCTCATGTGGCTGGCCAACTCGCGTACAACGGCTTCAACCTTCCTGCCACGCTCAAACCACGACGCTTGCCAGAAGTCGCCAAAAAGGTGCATGCGCATCTTGTACGAGCGATTGCCCGACCGGAGGGAACGCCTTTTGTTTCGTTTTCTTTGCTAGCGGAGTCGCTCGGTGTCTCCAAGGGATTCATCCGGTATCGAGAGCCTGTATTGAGCCAGGCATATATCGCACGTGCTAAGGCGTGGATCGCCGATCATCGGAAGCAGACGAAGCGTTTAGCCAAAGCACTCCTTGTAGCAGGATCGATGCATGCGTACTTGGCCGGTCAAATAAGGAGCCAAGATGATCTCGTTGACCATTTGTGTGCAGAAACAGGGGTGCGAAAGCACGTGGCAAGGCTTTTGGTACTTCAGGCACTCGGCAGGCATGCGAAGTTAAAGCGGCTAGCGGCTAGTTCGGAACTCAGCCTCAACGAAAGAGCCGTGCTGTGGAAAGGTAAGCGCGCGGGCTACATGTGACGCCTCTCGAAGCTTCAGTGCTGGACGTGCGGCGTAACAAGCTAGGCCGGGACAGCTACAGAGTTGGTTACAGTGAAAAGTAAAGCGAGGTCGCTATGAACACACCCGAATCAGATGAAGTGTTAATCCCCGACGAACCGCGCGGATCGTCGCCCGGTCGTACGCTTCGTCGCGTCTATGCCGCCTTGCGTGGTGAATTCGACGCAGATCAACTGGAGCCGGATGAGGCACGCATTTTTTCGGATCTCTGGGGACTTTACATGGCCGGTCCAAACCCGGAGCGCGACGCTTTTGTAGCCAAGATGTACGCCGAAGGCGGTTATGTCGGAGAGGATGATCAAGGACGACTTGTCCGCACGCTCCCTGGGGGCGGCGTGGAAATCGTCGAGGATTCAACTAACGCCTGACCGATAGAAGACGTCAAGCCGCAAGAGGGTTTGACGTCGGTGCAAGAGCGAGGAATAACAGTTATCGGAGGATCAGGCTGAGATGATATGGAACGTCTACTTTCGGCCAGAAACGGCCGGTCGACGTTGGAGTTAAGCCACGCACGGCTTTTCGCGCGGAAATCTATGGCGGAGAAGTTAGGCATCTAACGCGGCCATGACCACTCGATTTCAAGTTTTCGTTATTCCCAGTGGTTTCCGAAGATGGATTTCTTGAGTTTTGCAGGCCCTAAATCTTTCCTGCAGACGCGGCACCATTTCGTAGTCAATGTGATAACTCCAGGGACTCCTGTTTGTCCAAACTGGGTGAACTCATGCTTGCATTGCGCGCGTGCCGCATCCCTTCCGAGTGCGTATTCATTTTTTTCGTATTCGTGCCGAGCCTCTTTCAGCTTGGTTGCCTTTCTATTCGAGCGAATGATGGAAATGACAACTACCAACGCGATAAAGCCGAAGACATACCACATGAGATATCTCCCTAAATTGTTTGGGTTAAGCAGCGACGTAGTCGCCCGCCTTGAACGAGTAAAAAGAAAATTACTCCCCTTGTCGACTCCGCGACCGGCAGCAGTGGGTCGAACTCTACCTTTCGTAGCTTGCTCGGTCGTCATAGGGACCGCAAGGGAAGCCATCGGCCAGAAACAGCCCGTTGCACACATGGCTCAAACGATCGGCGTACGATGCCAGTCGGGGTCGCCGATTTTGCGTGCGTCGAGGGGAAGACTGGTATCCGTTTCAAGCCCGGACATGTGCGACCGGCTTCGCTAAGGCTTGGCCCATATTTCTTTATCACCGACTTGGAGATCGACATGTCCGTTCAAGCAGCGCGTGACAGTGAAAGCAACAGCTCCCAAGTTCTGCCGGGAGAAATGGTCATCGACTTCTTCAACGCCGATCTGGTGGCTGGCAATACCGCCGCGGGAACTTGGCTAAGTGCCGATGTCAATGGAGACGGATTTGCGGAGCTTGTCCAGGCCAGTCCCAGCGACTCGCTGACGCTTACGGTATTGGGTCAGCCGAGCCCGCCAAACCCCTCCTCGCGAGTGGTGAATCTCACGCCCGATCCGTCCACTGATCAAGGGGCGGGATTTGCTGCGTGGCTCGTGGGAGATGTCGTGGGCAACAATAGCGACCAAGTTATCCAAATATGGCCGCACGGATCCAGTAGTCCACTGGGGATCAATGTTTTCAGCTGGTCCAAGGCCGAGAGCAAGATGACGACGCTCTCATCGCAATCCAATTTCAACCAAGATCAGGGGGGATCGTGGTTTATCGGAGACGTCAACGGCGATGGTCATGACGAACTCGTGCAAATTTTCAATAACGGAAATCTTGCTAGCAATACCTACGGGTGGAACGCAGATCTAGAACCGCAACCGGGGCTCGTCAACCTGGCGCCACAATCGAATTTGGGTCAGGGTTTTTACAACCCGCAAGTTGTCTTGCTTGGCGATATCAACGGTGACGGAACCGCGGAACTTGTGCAGCTATGGAACAACGGCCAAAGCGTTAAAGTGGCAGTGTATGGGTGGAAGGCGAAGCCGACTGGATTTGCCATGCTCGGGCCGGCGACTCCGTTGTTGAACCAACAGTTTTACAACAATGGAAATTGGCTCATTGGAGATATCAACCACGACGGCCGCGATGAAATCGTGGAGGCATATAGCGACGATGGCTACGTCAAGTTTGTAGTCTATGGCTTGGTAGACGGCGCATTGGTCGCTCTTTCCGACAAGGCACCCAATGCGAAGCAGGGCTTTCCCACGGGTGGCGCACCATGGCTATTGGGTGATTTGAAGGGCGACGGACACCTTGTTGTAATACAGCCTTTTGAAAGCGGCAGTCAGCTCGCTTTCAACGTGTATAAATGGGACGAAAGTGACCTTGAGATGAAGGTTATCTGCAGCGGTCCAATCGGCACCATAACGGGTCTTTGGCGCGGTACCACCATGGCCGTGGGCAACGTCTTGATAGCGAATAAGGATGAGGTCTGGCAGCCGTGGGCCGCGGATGAGGGGCTCGGCTTGACCTCCTACGCCTATTCCCAGATAGGGGAAGAACCATAAGCAAGCGCGTCGACACCACGACCTGACTTGTGAATCCCGATCCGGATCGAAAGTTCTACTGCGTGCTTGAACCGACCGTCTGTGACCGGGTCGCCGGCACACTGATCGGCTGTGAATCCAGCGGCCGCAACCGGCCAGAAGCGGACGATTAACGCCTAAGTCAAGCCGCACTTTAGCCACGTCGCTCAAGTCCGATTGTGGAAGGATGGGTAGAGTCCCGTCATTCCTGTTAACTTTTAGGGACTGATGTTTTAGCAAGGTGGAGTCGAAATGGGTTTGAGGTTTTCTCAAGATGGGCCCGAATTTCCGAGCAAGCTCGTAGAAGCGCTGCAACAAGGAAAAGTTGTTTTTTTGTGCGGTGCAGGTGTGAGTGCACCTCAACTGCCCGGGTTTGGGAAGCTCGTAGAAGATGTATATAAACGAATAGGTATAAAGAAAACCGCGGCCGAAGTATCGGCAATAAAGTTGGGCCGTTTCGAAGAAGCTCTCGGAGCCTTGTCCCGGCGTTTGGTGGATCCCAAGCGTGTGGAAGACATTGTTTCCCAGCTCCTTAGCATCCAAGATCCTAGTCTTTCGAACCATAAGGTGCTGTTGCGACTGTCGCGCGGTCTTGATAATCGCCTTGCCCTGGTTACGACAAATTTTGACGCACTTTTTGAGCGAGCTTTGGACGAAATGTATGGGGCAGGAAATGGTCGTCAAGAAAGTTTGGCGGGTCAGGCCTTGCCGGCGCCAGGTGCGGAAGATTTTCGGGGCGTCATCCATCTCCATGGACGAATAGCAGACGAGGCGACCCGCACTGAAGCCACGCCACTGGTACTAAGAAGCTCAGATTACGGCGACGCTTACATGCGCTCCGGATGGGCGGCACGTTTCTTATTCGATCTCGTAAGATGCAGGACCCTTGTCCTGATTGGCTATGGCGCAGGCGATGCACCCGTCCGATATTTTCTAAACGTACTCGAGGCAGATCGAGCACGTTTTAATGATCTGCAGAGCGTTTACGCATTCGATGCGGTGGAGAAAAATTTGGCGCAGGCTGATGCTCGATGGGATGCCGTCGCAGTCATGCCGCTACCTTATCGCCTGGGGCCAAAGGACGCATCAAACCGACACGAGTCCTTGTGGCGCGATCTCAACCATTTCGCCGACATTATCGAGCGGCCGAAGGTAAAGCGTCGTGCCCGTGCAGAGGCCATCTTTTCTGAACCATATGAGGCAACTATTCGTACAGTGTCTGATGAAGTCCTGTGGCTTCTGCAAGGTAAGCGTGACTTGTGGGATATCGTTATTGCCAAAGTCGCTGATCCACGATGGTTTGAGCATTTCACGAAACATGCCCTCTGGGAAAACTCTGATGCATGTTGGGTGGTGGCAACTTGGTGCAGGCGGGATTGGAGCGACATAACCAGGCTCGAAGTGGCAATTTACTGGCATGGACAACTAGGGCTCGCCTTCTGCGAGGCGCTTGACCTTAAGCTAACCGATTCATCAGCTATTGCTTATCCGTATGCGCTCGCTTGGCGATTTCTCAGGCGCTGTTCGCAGCGCCCTCCATCCGACGACATCGAAACATATCGCGTAAGTCAACGGCTACGACGCACAGATCGCGTGGATGGGGATTTAAGTGATGCTGTGGCGTTACTTACGCCGCACGCTAGCTTTCGATCGATTTACCGAGTCGAAACTGGCCAAGATGAAACGCCACGCAACCCGACGCGCCTCGCGGACATTGTCCGTGTAGACCTTAACCTAGCGGATAAGGGCGGCCTACCAGACCTAACAAACGCTATTCGAGAGATAGCTCCCACGCATGCAGGCCGGCTCGCGGAGATCGCCTCGGAAGCATTGCGCAAAACTATCGCCATTGCATGCGAAGCGGAGTTGATCGTTCCTGGCTGGGACAGCGTTAGCACGTACGTGCCGAGTGTGGAAGCGCATGCGCAGAATAATTACCACGACGGCGCGGTCTTTCTCGTGGTGCTCCTTACAGACCTCCTGGCGATCGTTGCTGATTCAGACCATTCTCGCGGGAGAGCGTTGGCAGAAGCGTGGCGAGAGATTCCAAGTCTGATTGGGGCTAGGATGTGGCTCCACGCTTTGCGACGACCCGATCTGTATTCGTGCGATGAGGTTGCATCCGCGATTCTGTCTCTTTCAAAAGAAGCATTTTGGTCGATTCGGCGCGAGCTGATTCTTGCAATGGAAGAGCGCCTTTTCGGCGCAAACTCCGCGTTGATTGCTCAGATCTATCAGCGAATTTTGGATGAGTCCCAAACGTTGTATGCGGACTTAGAAAACGCAGCGTCGGGCCAAACCGATTGGCGACCCCAGGCACGCTGCCATGTTACTTGGCTTCGGCTTACAGCCCTGCGGCGCGCTGGAGTATTGCCAGATGGTGGGGAGCATCAGCTGAAAGCTATCGCAGTCCAATATCCGTACATCGATGGCGACTATTCAGAATCGGACCTCTTTAGTTCATACATGACTGGCGTGAGCTCCGTAAGAGGTGATCCCAGTCCCCTGATGGGTGCCGCACCGGACGAACGACTGGAAATAGCGCACAGCCTTTCCGCAGCGTGGGACCCGAATACGCAAAGGAACTGGAGCGCCTATTGTTCGGCTGACCCCGTTGGGGCGTTAGAGGCACTCAAACGAGGAGGCTTTGGCGAAGCAGACGTACCACTGTGGAATGATCTTTTGAACATCATTGCATTCGCGCCACAAACCCCCGACGGTTCGATGACACAGGAGCATTTGCCTCACGAAATCTTTGCGCTACTAGAATCTGCCGAGGATCAGTTCATCGGAAAAATTCTTCGGCCGCTGACCGACCTTTTAGGTGTAACGAAGACGGTGGAGCCTCGGGTTCGCGATGAATGGTGGGATCGTTTGTGGGCAGCTAGCGAAGCGAGTGACGAACCGATCGAATTGCGGGAAGGCGAGCGCTTTCATCACCTGCTGATTAACAGAACACCGGGAAGGCTTGCGGAACAACTTCTATCGACGATTGATGTCCGCAAGAAGGCAAGCGCTAAAGTTAGCTCTGGTGACAAACTGCGACTGAGCAGAATTTTCGACTCACCGACCACCGCCGGCTGGTTAGCACGAGGAGCGTGTGCGCACGATGCCGGGTTTGTATTGCAGATTGATCGACGTTCAACG
>Ga0207700_10001274_pt1 | contig 14377 bp, 11 predicted proteins | sample LARL82metaG_FD_184348 | JGI IMG/M metagenome (GOLD analysis project Ga0207700, IMG submission 184348) | Corn, switchgrass and miscanthus rhizosphere microbial communities from Kellogg Biological Station, Michigan, USA - LAR L8-2 metaG... | ecosystem: Host-associated > Plants > Roots >...
CCCCTGTGGTTGTCCGACCGTTTCCTGGTTTGCCGCACCTAGAACGCCCGAGTTCACCTTCTCGTCCGGTGAACTGATCGTCGTGTGCCTGACGCCATCTGAGTCCACGGTCACTCCCTGAGACGGAGGGATATCGTTTTCAGGCTCAGTCCCAAAGGTGACGGTGTGAAGCACTGGCGTGGAGAGGTTGATCCATTCGACCGTGTCTCCGACATGGATGACCATCGTGGTGCCAAGGAAGCGCATCACTGCAGTGGTCTGAGAGCCGCCTCCGTTGGCCAGGATCGCGGAGACACCGGCCGTTACAGTATGCGCGGAGGTTTGCTCGCCCCCATCATTTCTGCGGCCCTGAAGGCCATAGCCATCAAGAAGCAACTTGCGTTCTTGAAGATATGCCTGGCGATCGTAGAAATCCTGATCATACGGAAGAGTCTCCGACAATTGGAGAACGTGAATCGCGCCGGTCATTCTGGTGTGCACCAGGCACACGAGCTTGAAGTTGTTGGCGGTGGGAAAATTGACAGTAAAGGTTTGCCCACTTGTGGAAGCGTCGGAGGTCACGCACGTAGAGTTGTCGACGCTGGATCCGTCGGGCGTTGTGCCTGGGCATCCGACAAATACCTTGCCATTGATACCAACAACGGAAAATGCGGCTGGCCGTGTCTGCCCGGACTTTAAGAACGATACGGTATGGACCTCATCAGTTAGAAAGTTGAATTGAATGCTGTCGCCTGCGTGGATCCAAAATTCGTTCGGCAAAAACGCCAGAACCTGGATCCCCTGGTCCGCAGTCTGAGCCCCAACCGAAGCCTTCCACTCTGTGGCAGAAGCCGTTCCGGTGGCGGCGCCCGCCAAAAGGGCCGCGACTGCAAACGAGGCAGCGCGTTTCAATATCTTCTTATGCAGTGCTTGCATCGTCATCCTTCCGTAAGTGCAGATTCTGAGTCAGATTGGCAGTGACTGCCGCGGAGAGTCAATCCAAAGGCGATGCCTTTTGTGTTCCCTTGGTATTCCCGCCTAAGCCCAGTGAAACCAATGCTTTATCGAGAGTTCTGAAAAGCGATGTATACTCGATCTACCAGGAGCGAGTATGTCCGGGAATGGCCGCCCGATCAGCTTTGGTCTATTCGAAGTGGATCAACACGCGGGCGAACTGCGCAAGCAGGGTCTGAGGATCAAACTTCGGGACCAGCCTTTCCAAATCCTCCTGCTCCTGCTGGCACGCCCAGGCGAAGTAGTATCTCGCGAGGAACTCCAAAAAAAGCTCTGGCCGGCCGACACGTTTGTGGATTTTGATCGGGGTCTGAATAAAGCAGTTAATCACCTCCGGGATGCCTTGGGTGACTCGGCGGAAAGCCCGCGCTTTATCGAAACATTACCGAAGCGCGGCTATCGGTTCATCGCGCCAGTCGACGCCGGCCACCCCAACGGCCACGCACTCGCCGAACGGCTGGAGCCTTGGGGGCAGGCAGCGGGCGCGAACTCGGAAAGCCAGGTCGTAAAGCGGAAGCTCTCGGCTGGGCTCCCGTGGATGATCGCAGGTCTTGCGTCGGTAGTTGCGGCAATCTCGGGAGCGCTGCTATGGCGCGCCACACGGCCGGTGGATCGGCCCATGATCCGCTTCAGCATTGACCTGGGACCCGAAGCAATCCGCGGACGGGCAGAAACCGGTGAATTCTATAATCCGGTAATTTCCCCTGACGGAACGCGTGTTGTCTTCCCCGCGAAGGTGGCTGACGGCAGTGAGCAATTAGCAACGCGCCGCCTTGACCAGTCGACAATCGCGATACTCGTGGGTACGGAAGGAGCGGTCGATCCCTTCTTTTCTCCGGATGGCCAGTGGATCGGATTCTTTGCCGGCAAGAAATTGAAGAAGATTCCCCTACAGGGCGGCGCGGTCGTTTCGTTGTGCGATGCCGCCGGCCTGGAGCTGGGCGCCTCCTGGGGGGAGGACGGCGCGATCATCGCCAATCTGGATGGCTACCATCTGTTTCGCGTGCCTGCAGCCGGAGGTGAACCGCAGCTGATCGGCAAGCCGGAGCAGCACGGCGAGCGCGGCTGGCGTTGGCCGCAGGTTCTGCCCGGCGGTGAAAACGTTTTGTTCACCGGCGTCGTCGCAAATTCCGGCGCCGCTTTGGACAGCGCCAACATCGAAGTGCTCTCCCTCAAGTCGGGACGGGTCAAGGTGGTTCGGCGCGGCGGTTTCTTGGGGCGTTACCTGCCTAGCGGCCACCTCATCTATATCCGTCAGGAAACACTCTACGGCGTGCCGTTCGACCTCGGACGTCTGGAGACACACGGCGCGCCGGCGGCCTTGGTTGAAGATATCGACCGGACCGGCAGGCCCTCGTTTTCACGGACTGGGACTCTGTTGTACGCGAGCGCGACGGCGGGAGTCGCCCCGCTTGCCTGGCTGGATAGGGCCGGAAAGTCACAGCAGGTTGTAAGCCCCTTCATCAACATATCGCGGCAGCCGGAGTCTCCTCGCCTCTCGCCAGACGGCAACCGCCTGGCGCTCTCGGTCGCCGGAGACCTCTTCGTTCACGACCTCCAGCGCCATACGGCAACCCGGCTGACCTTCGATGCCGCCCTGAACCAGCAGCCTGTCTGGACGCCGGACGGCCAGCAAATTGTTTACGGCTCGCATGTTCCTGCGAGCGACGGCGAATTCGGCATCTGGTGGATCCGCGCCGATGGTTCCAGCCCGCCTCAGAAGTTGTTCGGCGAGAGAGCTCCTCTTCACGTGTTTTCCATTTCCCCGGATGGACGCAACCTAGCGTTTGTTCGGACTGGCCAGGATAGTGGCTTTGAGATTTGGACCCTCCCGCTCGATCGAAACGATCCGGAGCATCCCAAATCGGGGAAGCCCGAGCCATTTGCGCGCGAATCCCTCAGCCAGATAGACCCCGCTTTTTCACCCGATGGCCGTTGGATCGCATATGTATATACGAACGGCGCAGGACAGGGAGGCCAAGTTATTGTGCGCGCCTTTCCCTCCGAGCCTTCGGCGGGTCGCTGGCCGGTATCGGAGTCCGAAAGTGGGGCACATTTCCCCGTCTGGTCGCGCAACAACAGGGAGCTGTTCTATTTGAATTTCGACAATCGCATCATGGTCGTCCGCTACACCGCCAATCACCACTCGTTCGTTTCGGAGAAACCCCGGCAGTGGTCGCCGGCTCCGCTCTTCCGGCCGGGTAACAACGCCCTTTGGAATCTCGACATAGCACCGGACGGGCGGCGCTTTGTGGTGCTCGCTCCGCCTGAATCCAGGAGCGCTGAGCCGGCTACGGTTCACGCATCCATCCTGCTCAACTTTTTCGACGAACTTCGGCGCCGCCTGCCGTCAATCTGATCCCATTCTCCTGATGCGCCAGTTTCCGACTGAGATGTGGGCGGTACGGAGAGAGAGATTTCCGCCCCGCGCGCTCGATCTTCATAATTAGCCGGATGGTAGAAATGCCAAGAGGTCACGCAGTTCGAAGAGAGAAGTTTTGACAGCGGCACATCTTTGGGCAACGCGATGCGGGCACACTCTTCAGCTGTGCGCGCAACCAACAATGAGGTGTCTACTACTTTTTCGTAGTAGGTATCAAAATCTTTTTATTCCATGCGTACTTCTTGGCCACGCCCCAGTGTCCACTGATGCGGTTCAGTGCTAGAGAGAACGCTCCGGATCTCTTTTTCGATTGCTAAAGTTGAGATCACAATTCACTATCCTCATTGAACCGAAGCGGCTGCCGCTGTCAACGAGTCAATCTCTACATTCATATTACTGAGTGTCGCAGAGGTTAATGTTCTTGCGGAATGACGAGGAAGCCACGCCGGCAGCGTTGAGTAGGGCACCCCAAACTTGAAAAGCACGATTTGCCATCGCCCTTCCAGTTAGGATTTTGCCCCAGAGTCAACCTCGTTCCACCCGCATAAGGGCGGGGATCCCTTCATGGAGGGGCTAGCGTCATTATCCTGTTTCTCCCGCTCCTGCCGATCTTCGGCCAATGGGCGTCGTGTGTCGCTATTGATTATCCGATTTGCCGAACTACCTTATTCAAGCTGCCGCGCGGTGCGGTATCTTAAACTCATGCGGCCCATCCGATTTGGCTTGTTCATACTGGTTGCCACCCTGTGTCTTAGCCAGGTAGTCTCCGATCCCTGGCCCGAGGCTAGCCTAATGGAGCCTGCGGCGTTCGCGAAGGAGCTTCAGTCCGGCGAGTCTCCCACGATTCTGTGCGTCGCTTTTCCGCAGCTTTACAATGAGAAGCACATCGTACACGCCGTCTTTGCGGGCCCTGGCTCAAAACCGGAGGGCCTGGAGGCGTTGAAAAAAGCGGCCGAGCCATTGGCGCGCGACGCCGACCTGGTGATTTATTGCGGCTGCTGTCCCCTGGCCACGAAGTGCCCCAACATCCGGCCAGCGTATCGCACATTGAAGGAGATGGGCTTCACGCACATTCGCGTGCTAAACCTCCCGACCAACATGCAGACCGACTGGATCAGCAAGGATTACCCGACGGAAGCGGGCAGCGCCGCAGCGTCATCGAAGTAGCCGTCATCTAAAGCGTCCTCGCCGGCTCCGTTCCTTGCGCAGGTCTTCCTTCAACTGTTTGACCTGGATGTCCAGACGATCGCGCTCCCGGCGCAACTGGTCGATTTCGGAGGTGGAAGCCGGGGCCGGCGTGGGATTCGGAGGCGCGGGCGACGGGCCAGGATCCAGGAAGTGCGCGAACTCTTGCATGGCCGTCGAACCCGCCGGGTAAACCGTCATTCGTAACTCCAGATCGCCGCCACGGCGCAGGTAAGACATCTTACCGGAGCGCAGCTCTTCATCGGCCAGGGAGTAGCGCTTTGTCTCGCCGCCGTCCCTGATATCGATGACGCCGATGTGAGCGTTCCGGATGGGTGCAGCGTTCTGGTCCCATTCGATCCGGACGCTTTCGCCCGCGTCATAAACGTGCAAGGAAAACGGCTGGTTCTGGGGCGCGAGATATCTTTCTTTGAACAAGAGGCCGGCGACGATCAACCCCAGGATCACCGGCAGCATCCACAGCCAGCCTCGAGGAGTACGGGGGCGCTCGAGTGTCCGGAAGAGTGGCGGGTCCGCATGGGCTGACCGGCCTTCGACGGCTGTGGTCATTGGTAGGGCGAGCGGCGCCTCTATGTTTCGCCGTGAACTCACCGGCTCCGGCGTGACGGGGGGAGGCAGATCAAGGGGCCGAGCGGCGCGACGCAGCGGCTTCACGTCGAATTCCTGGTAGCTCGAGTCGGATTTCAACGCGCCATCGACCTCGCGGACAAAAAATCCGGCGCGGGCAGGACCGGCTTGAGTGGGGTGTAGAACCAGAGTCACTTGCCAGGGCTGCGGGAAAAATGCATTAAAGACTTCAAGGTCGGACGGCGAGAGGAGAACATCGCTGCGAGTATGCGAGAGAAACCATCCCACTGGCTTCAAGCCCTGCAGATCGGAGTCGGCTTCGGCGGTATCGAGCAGGCGGGTCAGAGCGGCCCGGTCGCGCTCGGAAAGTTGCAGCGTGGGTCCTAAGGCGTATTCGCAGGCGATGGGGCGCCAGGTCAGGATGCGAATGCCGGCTTCGCGCTCGACACCGAACAGAACGCCGGCGATTTCGAGACCACCGCGGGCCAGCTTCTGCAAGCCATCGGCTGCGGCCGCGCGGATTTCGTCCATCACCTCCAGCGGGTATTCGATTGCGACCGGGACTGGCGGCGCGCTCCACGACCCGAAGATGAACTCAGCGGTTTGTTCCGTCACTGGTGCGAGAAAAAACGGCCGGTGGTCCGGTCACTTTCACTGAAGTTGCCGTGGTGTCGTCGGAATCGGGTTGGTCCACCGCTTCATGCAAGTGGTAATAGAAGGTGATGGCTCCCATAACGATCGCGAGGGCGATCACTGCGCTCAACCAGCGCGCGCTGCGGGAGTTCCACGGTCTGGGCTCTTCCACCAGACCAGCGGTGAAGCGAATAAAGCACCAGGCCATCCCCAGTCCGCATGCAAGTTTGGTGTACCAGGGCATCAGATCCAGGTGTCCCTGACCGCCGATCTCACTCCACAGCGTGAAGACAGTTAACATCGCGATCAGAAACTCAAAGCAGTACGCCAGGCGGAGCCAGGAAGGACCGGGCACGGGGGCGATGGTCGGCGAAGGAGTAGTCTCAAGAGCCGTGCTGGGTGCAGCCTGTGGCAGCGCTACCTCGGGCTTCGGTACTTCGAGTTCTTCATTCACCACCATAACTCAACGTATCATGTTCTTTTGCGGAAATTAAAGCATGGATAAGATAACCCTAAAACAGACAGATTTGAACGTTTCCCGTATTTGCTTCGGGGCCATGACGTTGGGCGGCCAGACCGATGAGGCATCTGCCACGCGGATGATCGATGTTTGCAAGGAAGCGGGCATCAATTTTCTAGACACCGCGAACGTGTACAACAAAGGCGCCTCGGAAGAGATGCTGGGGCGGGTGCTGGGAAATCGCCGCCGCGACTTCATCCTAGCCAGCAAGGTTCGGAACAAGATGGGCGATGCGCCGGACCAAGCGGGGCTGTCAAGGGCGGCCATCCTCGTCGCCATCGACGATAGCTTGCGCCGTCTCCGGACAGACTATCTGGACCTTTACTACCTGCACCTGCCCGACTACAGCGTGCCCATCGAGGAGTCGCTAGACGCGATGAACGAGGTGGTGAAGCAGGGCAAAGTCCGGTATCTGGCCAGCTCCAATTACAGCGCCTGGCAGATGACGGAGATGTTCGGGATCGCGCAACGCAAGGGTTACCAGGCACCCTGGGTCGCGCAACCGATGTACAACCTGATCGCTCGGGGCATCGAGCAGGAGTATCTGCCGATGTGCAAGCACTTCGAGGTATCGAATATCGTCTACAATCCTCTGGCCGGCGGGCTGCTCACGGGCAAACACAAACGCGAAGCGCCGATTCCCGGCACGCGGTTCGACAAAAACAAGATGTATCTGGATCGCTACTGGCATCCGGCGGATTTCGACGCGGTGGATAAATTGAACCAGGTGGCGCAGCAGGCGGGGCGCTCATTGGTGAGCCTGTCGCTCAATTGGCTGTACCATCACACCGCCACCGACTGCATCATTCTGGGGGCGTCGCGCGTGGAGCACCTGGAGCAGAACCTGGCCACGCTGCGCGATGGTCCGCTCAGCGCGGAAACCGTGCAAGCTTGTGACCAGGTATGGGCCGAGTTGCGCGGTCCGACGCCGAAATACAATCGCTGACTGTATAATCGCTGCTATGTCCGAGGATCACAGCGGAGTGCCGCTGCCCTGGCCGGAATTCCTCCGGCAGGCCAAGTTGCCCGAGGAGCGGGTTCCCGCGACAGAATCGATACGGAATGCCTCGGTCGGCTGGCAGATGATCGAAGACTACCGGCCGTTGGCGGAGAGTCTGGAATGGCAGCTCGCTTCTTTGCACTGGATGCAGGAAGGAGTGCTGCCTTTCGCCCAGAGCGGCGTGCCATACCTGGTAAATAATGACGGCCTGCTGTCGGCGAACTCGGCCGCGTTGCTGTTCGCGAACTGTGTGGAAACGGCGCCGCGCGCGGGCCGGATCGTCGTACTGGAGCTCGGGGCCGGAACCGGTTTGTTCGCCCGATATTTTCTGGACGAGTTTCGGCACCTTTGCGAGCGGGACTCACGGGATTATTACCAGCGGCTTTCCTATTATGTGACAGATCGCTCGCCGCGAACGGTGAGCCAGTGGGAGGAACGAGGGATTTTCGCGGAACACGCAGGCCACGCGATTGCGCGAGTGTGCGACGCCTGCCATGTGCCGGAAATAGTCACGGAGCCCATTCAGGCCGTGTTCTGCAACTACCTCCTCGATAGTTTGCCAGCCGCTAAAGTGCGCAGGACGGAGCAGGGTTGGGAACAGATGGCAATTCGCACCTGGATCGTGAACGATTCCAGTCTGCTGCGCAATTACACCGCGCTCACGTTCGACCAGATTCGGGAACGGGCTGCCGCGGCCGATCCAGAGGCAAGAAACGAATTGCTGCCGCTACTGCCACTGCTCGAATTGGAAGCGGATTTCAAGCCAGTCGGCCAGCCCGGTCTGCCCGGTTTGAATGAATTGAAATGCGAATGTGGTGGCGCTGGCTTCGTTTACAACTATGGCGCGATTGAGTGCCTGGAAGCCCTGCTCGGCTCGATAGCTCCCACTGGTTTTGTGTTGGTGAATGATTACTCTCCTGCAAATGACGAGGGTAATGCCCAGGCGTTAGCGTCGCAGCGATTTGGTCCGACGACGGCCGTGGGGTTGAATTTTCCGCTGATTGAAGATCATTTCCTGCGGTGCAGCGCGACAGTGCTGAAACCGGATGGAGATGATGTGAGCAGGATCCATGCCCGCCTTCTGCTGCGCGGCGACGCTCCTGATACGCGGCGTACCTTCGAGGAACGATTTGCCGCGCGAACACGTGAACATGTTCAGGCCCCTTTTGAGCAAGCGCGCCAGGAAGCTGCCGCCGGCCGTTGGCGCGAGGCGCTGGCGAGTTATCGAACCGCGATCGACCAGAATCCGCGTGACTGGCAGCTTATCGGCGAGGCGGCTGAGTTCGTCGCAACGCAATTGAAGGACTTCGCCACTGGACTGGAGTTGGCGCGAGAGGCCCTGGCGCTCAATCCCTGGTACAGCCCGTGGCTGTGGAACGTGCTGGGCGAATGTCTGGCTTCGCTCCAGCATCCCGCCGAAGCCCATGAATGCTATTTGCAGGCACATCGGATTCACCCCAACGATGCACAGACCAATCTCAAGCTGGCGCAGTCCTGGTTGGGTTTGGGCGATCCGCAGCGCAGCCTGGAGGCGGTGGCGCGCGGGTTAGCGAGCGATACCAATGCTATGTTCCGGCACGCGCTGCTCGATCAACAGCAGGAAGCCATCGCAGCGCTGACTAAACGCTGGCACGCGGAGCGCGAGACGGCAGCCCGCAGGCAGGCGTAGAATTAGGGACTACGCAAACTTCGGATGTGAGGAGGAGATATGGCGTTTGAAAAATTGATGTACCGGCTGGCAGGCGGAACGATCACCGGCAACCTGGGCGGAAAGCTCATCCACTTCGCGGCGCGACCCGGGCGCGCGGGCGGGCAGCCGCCACCGGGCAACTACGACATTCATCCGCCGGTGAACGATCCGATTTACGGGATGGTTGCGGTCATGACACCTGCTGGCGCGACACCGGGTCTATCGGCCGCATCGCTTAATTACGGAAAAGTCGCAGGAGCGCTGTCGCAAAAATGGGGGGCTCCAGCCAATAAAGTCGTTGGAGCGGTATCCGAGAAGTACGGCGCGCCCTCAGGGAAACTTGGGTTTGCGGCATTCGAGAAGTGGGCTCCGTCCGACAAAGCCGTTGCGCCGGGCTGGAACACTGTCAAGTCAGGGACGCCAGCCGGGGGGCAGGTATTCGTGCTGGCCAACCGGCCGATTATGGGCCAGAACAGTCTAGTGATCACCCTTGGTTTCGCCGATCTCATGGACGCTCTAGGCGCGGCCGGCGGAGCTTCTGTCCAGGTGTCTTAAGAATAGCGGCCCGCGCCAGAAGATCCTGGTAGTCGCCGGTAGATCGCAGGTAGTCGAGCAGGCAAGCTTCCAGCCCGCTGGGCGCGGTAGTTTGGGCACTGTTGGCGAGCACCTGAAATTCCAGAATGCGTTCCAGACGTTCGGGGCTGCAATGATTCCTTTCGAGCCAAGCTGACACAGCAGCGGCATCTGAGAGGTCGTGGATGCGGCAGAACTCAGCGGATCCATCCAACAACTCGGAGGCATTGACGGTCCGCCCCTCGCGCCGTGCGAAATCGGCCGCCAACCACCAACCCAGCGCTGCCGCCGAGGCGCGCGCCATTTCCGCCGGATCGCGGCGCAGCTCTTGAAGGACGATCGCATCCGCGGCGCCATCGGGATCGAGAGGAACCTCGTTTGAGCGGCGCTTGAGCATGTCCCAAAAGTCTGATTCCTCGAGTGTCCACGAGACACTCTTCGGCTTCGGATTGGTATGCAGGAAATCGCGCATTGCGCGGAGCATGAGCAATGCGTCTTCGCGCTTCTGATTCACGGCGCCTGCCGGAAGCCATTTCCGGAAGTCATCGAGTTGGTTTAGCGGCACAAGTCGTTCAGCCGCTACTTCCAGAATGCGAGCGTACGATCGTTCCGGGTAGAACAATTTCTTCGCAATTTGGAGCAGCAGGTCGACTACTTCCGCATCCAGGATTCGCTCGACCCGAGCACGCAGCAGCGTGGAGCGGATGTTTACCATCGCATCCGAGCCGGCGCGGTAGCTATCTTCGCCGGAGCCATGCGCCACTGCCACTTCGTCATCGTCTTCGAGCACGCCGTCCCGGTAGGCTTCGAAGATCGCTCCTACGCCGGTCATGCCAAAGGGCGAAAGTTCAGCGGCGCGCAGCGCACCCATGCTGGCGCTGCCGAAGACGTAGATCCCCTGGCTCATCGCCCAGAGAATCTCCTTGTGCCATACCGACGGCACGCGCTCGAAGTAACCATCGATGATTCCGATAGCGGATGGCCACTTCAGCGCTGCGCGATACACATCTCCGTGCGCCACGGGCGGCAGACAAACTGCATCCAGCACGTCCGAGACATCGCACGGCGAGAGCGTCGGGCCTACGAATATGATCGATTTCATGCGGCCTACCTACTTCATCTCGTGTCTCATGCCCGGAATGACGACACGCACCACCGGCAGGCCAAACTCGGGCCGGGTGAGATCCAACACGACCACCCGATCGAAGCCGGCCTCCTGAATGCGGCGGAGCTCCCAATTCACGTCCGCCTCGAAAGAATCCGACTCGAAGGAAGGGACGTCGGCGAATGATCGGAACCCGGGCAGGGAAGTGTGGGTCCGGAAATGCTGCAGATTGGCCGGATCACGGTAGCGAACATAGTCGCTACGCGGCATGTCATCGCGCGCGCCCGAAATCATGGTTAGGCGGCTCTGAGCGGCTTCCGTCATCGCGCGTAAAAGGGCAATGTGGCGAACCGGGTGGCAACCTGCGCCCTCGGCCGGGTACAACCGTCGAAGAGGGTCCTCGCTGCGCTCGGCGATGGTGCAGTGGAAAGCGGCCAAGCCGGTGTCGTTGGTGATATCCCAGATCGCCACGCAGATGCCCGCGCGGTCGTAGAGGCTGAGCAATTCGCTGCAATCCTGGTGGTCAATCGTGTCGAGCCGGATGCGGCGGTCTTCACGCTCCGGTTCGGTGAGGTTGGACCAGCGCCAGTGCGCATCGCGCTCCACTACTTCGCAGATGCCATGGCTGGCAGCCTCCAGCAGATGGTTGCCCGAAGCCAGCCCGTTGGTGGTGGCCACGAAACTCGTCAGGTCGAAGGTGTGGCTGCTGCAGTAGGCAGTGTGGACCAACTGATAAGGTAGCCAGACTCTATCGCCTTGCAACCAGTCGTCGCCTTCGATCCACAGGATCGGAAGTTCCGGATGGAAGCGGCTCCCGGGCGCGCGGGCCAGCTGTTCGACATCCACCACGGAGTGGCCGGCCCGCATTTCCTGATAGCTCGCAAACTTCAGCGGCAGCAGGATGCGCTCGGCGTGATAAGCCTCGATCGATTCCATCACTGCCGAAGCTTTTGCGGCGTCGAGGTCCAGGCCCTTGCCTTGCGCCACGGCGAGGGATCGCGAGTTCGGACGGCACGCCATCACCACCGGGATACCGATGGTGTCGAGACCGGTCACGTTGGCAAGGCGCGTAATGCCCATCTGCGCGAGGAACGGCTGAACGCGCGCCAGCGTTTCGCGCGGTGAGATGAGACGGTGCGTGCCACTGGTGTGGCCTTTTGCGGCTTGCGCGGGGCTGGAGCGTGCAGGTGTCAAACTACACCAGTTTAGACGAAGAGGCGCTTGAATGAAGGCATTTTCATCTGTAATTAAGAGGGGCTTCACGCAGGAATGCAATAGTTGATCTGTGGCGAATCCACTTCGCCGCGGAAAATAAGGAGACTCAACTATGAAGAAGCTATTGTTCGCGGCGTTGCTGACGGCAGCCCTGACGTTCGCGCAAGCCACCGGCGGGAGCACGGACAGCAAGACCGGAAAACATGGAAAAGTGACGAAGACCAAGAAGGGCTCCAAGAGCAAGAAGAGCAGCGGCGGGACGACGACACAACCGCCGAAGTAAAGTTCGTCACATGAGGCCTGGGACCAGGCAAGCGGCCTGGGCCCTCGTGTTAGACTAGCGCAGTGTCGGAATCCCGCTGGCACGCAGTTAGCTTGCCGGTCACTATTTTTCTCAGCGCCTTCCTCCTGTTCCAGGTGCAGCCCATGATGGGCCGTTATGTCCTGCCGTGGTTCGGCGGCGGGCCTGCGGTCTGGACCAATTGCCTGTTGTTCTTCCAAGTGCTGCTGTTGGCCGGATACGCTTACGCGCACTGGCTCGGAACACAGCGGAGTGCCAGGCTGCAAGGCTCGTGGCACATGGCGCTGCTGGCGGCGTCGCTGCTATTTCTGCCCATCGCTCCGCGCGTCGATTTGTGGAAGCCAACGTCGAGCGCCGATCCGTCCGGGCGAATTCTGCTGCTGCTGATCGCGACTATTGGCGGACCGTACTTTCTGCTCGCTGCGACAGGTCCGTTGCTGCAGCGCTGGTTTCACATGGGCGACCCGTTGCGATCGCCCTGGCGGCTGTACGCATTGTCGAACCTGGGCTCGTTTGCTGCGCTACTGAGTTATCCGTTCGCGGTGGAGCCATTCGTGCGGTTGCACACACAGGTTTGGCTCTGGTCGACATTCTATGCGCTCTTCGCCGTGCTGTGCGGATGGACGGCGTGGCAGATCCGGGCGGTGAAGCCGGAACCAGGGCCGGCTGATGCTGAATCCGGCGTGCGCCCGAGGCCGTGGACCATCGTCTTCTGGCTGGCGCTTTCGATGTGCGGCTCCGCCCTATTGCTGGCCACCACCAATCAGATTTCGCAGGATATTGCCGTGAATCCGTTCCTGTGGGTGGCAGCGCTCTCCATCTACCTGCTCACCTTCATGCTGGTGTTCCAAAGCGAGCGATTTTATCGGCGAACGTTATTCGCGGCCGCGGCTGGCGTCTTAGCGCCAGTCGGTTGCATTGTGCCTAGCGCAGCAGGTGGCCTGTCGATCGCAGCGCAACTCGCCATATACCTGACGGCGCTCTTTGTCACCTGCATGGTGTGCCACGGAGAGCTCGCGCGCTCGCGGCCATCTCCGCGATATCTCACCGGCTTTTATCTCACCATCGCCGCGGGTGGTGCGCTGGGCGGCGTCTTCGTAGCGCTTATCGCTCCGCGCGTGTTTACCGAGTTCAGTGAATATCCGGTTGGCTTGGCCAGCGCCTGCCTGCTCGGATTCATCGGCTGGCTTCGAAGCGGCGCGCTGGCGCTATGGACACGCAGCAATTTCGCGGTGCGCCTTCCGCTCATGGCCCTGCTGCTGGGAGGAGTCACGTCCATCATGGCGGGAGTTGCGATGAGTAAACTGCCGTCAGTCGCGAGTGCGCGCAATTTCTACGGCATCTTGCGCGTTAGTGACCAAACCGACCGCAATGGTCCGCTGCGCGAGTTGAGGCACGGGACCATCCGGCACGGATTTCAATATCTGAACGGCCCGCAACATTCCTGGCCGACCACTTACTATGGGCCGCACAGCGGCGTTGCCACAGTGCTGACCGCGTTCGATCGGCAGAATCGAAACATCGCAATCATCGGACTGGGCGCGGGAACCATGGCGGCCTGGGGCCATTTGGGCGATACTTTCCGATTCTATGAAATCAATCCGGACGTGGAAACCATGGCACGCACGTGGTTCACATTTTTGAAAGACTCGGGAGCGCGGACAGAAGTCGTGCTCGGGGACGCGCGTGTGTCGCTGGAACGCGAGCTGGCGAAGGGGCATTCGAACGACTTCGATCTCATCGCCGTCGATGCATTTTCGAGCGATGCGATTCCTCTGCATTTGCTCACCACCGAATGCGGCGACGTTTACCGCCAGAGACTCAAACCCGGAGGGCTGCTGCTGCTTCACATTTCGAATCGCGCGCTGAACCTGGAACCGGTGACGCGCGGCTTGGCAAAGCATCTTGGCTGGCAAACGATTCTGCTCGTCTCTGGCGATGATCACGACACCGGCGAGAGCAGCTCGACCTGGGTGCTGATTACGGGCAACGACCAGTTTCTGGAGCGCAGCGGGCTCGGTCATGGCAATTCGCCATGGACCACTCGGGCGCCCATCACCTGGACCGACGATTTCGCCAGCCTCTGGCACGTGCTCAAATTCTAGTGGGTAGCGGATGGCCCGTACGTCGGACCATGCACCGTGCGATGCGACACATACTGCCACTGGCCATTGCGCCGCGCATAGACCCG
>Ga0207700_10001278_pt1 | contig 14345 bp, 20 predicted proteins | sample LARL82metaG_FD_184348 | JGI IMG/M metagenome (GOLD analysis project Ga0207700, IMG submission 184348) | Corn, switchgrass and miscanthus rhizosphere microbial communities from Kellogg Biological Station, Michigan, USA - LAR L8-2 metaG... | ecosystem: Host-associated > Plants > Roots >...
TTTTTCATGGCAGTGCAAATAGGCACAAAGACCCCAAATCTCAAGGTATCAGAATGGGTTCAGGGGCTACCAACTAATATCGACAAGGAAAAGGACAACGTTGTCCTAATCGAAGTATTTCAGGTCAACTGTCCTGGCTGTTTCCTGTATGGCATTCCACAGGCAATTGACATTTACCAAAAATATAGAAAAGAGGGTGTCACGGTTTTGGGAATTGCAACAGCGTTTGAAGATTTTGATAAAAATAACGTTGAAAATCTCAAGTTGCTACTTACAGAAGGCAAGGTAGTAGGTGAGACACTAAAGGCACTTGGTCAATACGGACAGCTTGTAGACGGTTCCAAACTTCCATACAAGATTCCATTTCCAGTTGCAATGGACTTTCTCAAAAAAGAAGATGGTCCAATAAGCCAGGCTAGAATTGATGAAATCATTCAAGCCAACGTTCCAGGGTATGAATCATACAGTGCAGATCAGAAACTGGAAATAATTGAACGAGTCAAGCAGTATCTAAAGAGCAAGGAATATTCTGCCCAGACATTTGACGAGTTTGCACTGCGCGGTACACCATCGACTATACTAATTGACAAAAAGGGAGTGCTCAGAGATGTTGCATTTGGTACAAACGACTTTCTCGAAGAGAACATCAAAAAATTATTGAGTGAATGATCTAGTGGAACAATTGTTCTTGCATGTACACATCATTTGAGCAAACAACGCTTGACAAAATTGTAACACTGTTAAAATCTCACCAGTCAGAATTTTTGTCAGGAGAAAAACTATCCAAGTCACTTGCACTGAGCAGAGCTGCAGTCTGGAAAAATATCAAAAAATTAAAGTCACTAGGATACAAGATAGAGTCAAGACCCAAGTCGGGATACCGATTACGTCAAGGAACGGACCTTTTGGTTCCATGGGAGGTATCAGACGGACTGCAGACAGACATCATTGGAAGAAAAATATATTATTTTGAGAAAATTGACTCGACTCAGAACTTTGCACTGGAACTTTCTCAAAAACCACATGAGAATGGCTCTCTAGTTATTGCAGACAGACAGACTCAAGGGAGAGGTAGGCTAAATCGCAAGTGGATTTCCCCAAAGGGAGGAATATGGATGTCCATACTTTTGAAGCCAAACTTTGAGCCATCATATACATCGCTATTTCCAATGGTAACATCTCTTGCTTTGGCAGTATCAATTGAAAAGACGTTAAAGATAAAGACGGAACTAAAGTGGCCAAACGATGTAACCATCAAGGGAAACAAAGTAGCTGGTATCCTAATTGATGCATCAGTTGAATCAAACAAGATAGACTATCTCATAATAGGAATCGGAATTAATTTTAAGATAAATCCAGGTACGATATCAAAATCAATCAAGCAGAAAAAATATGGCATTACAACACTGATACCTAAAGGCCAAGATGTCAGACCTGTGGAACTGGTGCAACAATTCTTGCTTGAACTAGAAAAAACATACAACAACATCTTGGCAGGCAACGTTGGAACGATAAGAAAAGAGTGGATGAAAAGATCATCTACAATTGGAAAAAATGTAACGATAACCACAACCACTGGAACCTTAAAGGGCAAAGTGACTGGAATAGACAAGACAGGTGCATTGGTACTATCAAGGAATGGTAACGTCCAGCATGTTTTGGCTGGAGATATGACATACAACTAGTAAAAATTTTACTTGTGAGATATTAGAATAAGACTTGTACCTACCAGAATTCCTGCCATAATTTCCATCCAGTGTGGAAAAAGCAACCGGATCATGGTTTCGCCTGCCCCTTGTTTCATACTAGACGACTTTGGGTTCAGTATAATAGCGTTTTATCAGCTCTAGTCATTAAAATTCAGCTGGTTTTGTGATTTTCCAGAAAAGATTCAGATCTAGATCTGGTATCCATACCCCATCATGCGCGAATTTTTAATAATTATAAAATCCTAATGATACAATGAAGATTTGTTGGGAGAACACTGACAGTTTTGATGAATCTGAAATTGTAATTGTTGGAATTCCGGATGAATCAAAATCTCATGCACTTCGCAAGGGAACATCAGATGCGCCCCATAGGATAAGGGAGATATCTACAGTCAGGGACACGTACAAACGCGGAGACGAGATATCCCTCGGATTACCATCAGGCGGAATTTCAAAAAGAGTCTACGATTATGGAAACATTGAGCGCAGCCAGATTGAAGGCACCATAGGAAAGATAGTTTCTGATTCCAAAATTCCAATATCAATTGGAGGAGACCATTCCATAACAACTGAAATAATAAAAGCGGTTGCAAAAAAACATGGACCAATATCTCTAGTATACTTTGACGCACATCCAGATTTTGTCAGTTCCATTCACGGATATTATGGGTCTGTATTTTATGATGTGCTACCATACATTGACACAAAGTCTAGCATCCAGATAGGAATCAGAACACCTGAGAAAGAAGAGATTGACAACATCAAAAAGTATGATATCAAGGTGATTACTCCTTTTGATATAATCCAAGACGGAATCCAGAAAACATTGGATACAATATTGAAAAAAATAGGCAAGAACATCTACGTCTCACTTGACATGGATGCAATCGATCCTGCATTTGCCCCAGGAGTTTCTGTTCCTGTGCCATTGGGCCTAAGAAATACCGAGGTTGCCTTGATTTTAAAATCAATTGTAAAAAAAGGCATTGTAGGGTTTGACATGATGGAGGTCTGTCCAAACTATGACGTAAAAGACAGGACATCTCACCTTGCGTCAAGAATTATTGCAGAGACAATATCATCCATGCCGTGATTGCCGCTAATACTTTTAACTGGCATCAATTGGTAAAAAAATAATGTTTTCCCATTTTACACTAGAGCAGGCAAACAAGATGCTGCCATCAGTCATAGAAAAATTCAACACAGTACTAGATGCAAAAGAACAAGTTGTCAGAATACAAACAGACTTTGAGACTAATCCAAAATACATGGCAAGCTTCAAGGATTATATCATAAAAAAGCAAGAGCTCAACTCTGCAATAACCAAATTCTACAAATCAATTGAAGACCTAGAGGCAACAGGCGTCTCAGTCAAGAGCATTGATCAAGGACTGCTTGACTTTCCATCGTTAATGTTCAACGAAGAGATATGGCTGTGCTGGAAACAGGGAGAGACTGAGATTAAGTTCTGGCACGGAAAAGATGAAGGATTCAACGGCAGAAAGCCAATAGAAAGCGTAGACTTGGAAAAACTACGGTAATCCAGACATATATCAAAATAATCCCCCTCTGATGATCCATCATGATGATAAGAGTATGGCTTCGTGCAGTAAGGATACGATTTTTGCTTGCATCAATAATTTCAGTCGCCCTTGGACTTGCAATAAACAGCTGGCAGAACAATACATTTGATATCGGATTTGCAGCTCTCACGTTTGTAGGAGTAGCTGCATTACATGCAAGTGTGGACCTGCTCAATGATTACTGGGATTACAAGAGACAGATAGACACTGACACCCAGAGGACAAAGTTTAGCGGTGGCACTGGAGTGTTGCCAGAAGGACTACTAAAACCACAACAGGTGTACCGTGCAGGAATGTTGATGTTAATAATTGGCTCTGCAGTTGGAGCATTTTTCATATTTGAGCGAGGCATAACCATTGCAGTAATTCTAGGGTTTGCAATTGTTTCCATTTATTTTTACTCCACAAGAATAGTGGATTCTGGTCTTGGCGAAGTCTTTGTTGCAATAAAAGGAGCAATGATAGTACTTGGGACATATTTTGTCCAGAGCTCGCATATTACATCAGAGCCAGTCATTTCAGGAATTGTATCAGGAGTGTTATCATCAACTGTATTATTTGTAAATTCATTTCCAGATTATGATGCGGATAAAAAACACGGCAGAAAGACACTTGTCATAGTTCTTGGAAAAGACAAGGCGTCATCTGCAATCTGGGCGTTTCCTGGAATCATATACGGAATAATTGTGGCAGGCGTGGTATCAGGAATATTTCCAGTGATATCCTTGATTACGTTAGCTACAATACCAATGGCAGTGCAAGCAGCAATTGCACTCAAGAAAAACTATGAAGATACAAACAGGCTTGTTCCAGTAATGGAAAGATTTGTGACATTTGGTAGAATAACAGGCGCGCTGTTTGTTGTTTCATTTCTTGTTGACATGTTGCTGAAAACTCCACAGTAGGATTAAATCGCAGGTACCAAATCAAGAGCACATGGTCTCAGGCTTTGCAACACCGGATGGCACTTCAAATTTTGCAAAAAGACAGTCAAAGGTTGCAAAGAATCATTTCAAGAACTTTTCAGGTCTATCTCTCTCATCTGTTGGAATCGGGACATATCTTGGCAACCCGGACGATACAACAGATACCATGGTAAAAGAGGCAGTCAAGGCATCTGTGGCATCAGGCATAAACGTGATTGATACTGCAATCAATTACAGAGCACAAAAGGCAGAAAGATCTGTTGGAAAGGCAATCGCAGAGATGGTCGAGTCAGGGGACACAAAAAGAGACGAGATCTTTGTCAGTACAAAAAATGGCTATGTCACAAATGACGGAGATGTCAACGAAGAGTTTTGGGTAAACATACAGAATACACTTGTCAAGCCGGGTGTGATAAAATCAGGAGACATTTCATCAGGGTACCACTGTATGACGATACCATACCTGCAGGACCAACTTGCACGCAGCATGAAAAATCTGGGGCTTGACTGCATAGACTTGATGTACTTGCACAATGCTGCAGAGGGACAACTGCAAGATATGTCAAAAGAAGAATTTACAAAAAAACTAAAAGATGTTTTTGAGTTTTATGAAAGCCAAAGAAAGAATGGTACCATCAAATATTACGGAATGGCGACATGGGATTGTTTCAGGGTTCCAGGGAACCATCCACAATATCTCTCAATCTTTGAGATTGCAAAAATAGCAAAAGAGGTTGGAGGACAAGACAATGGATTCAAGTTTATCCAGTTGCCATACAACATGTATCTTGATCAGGCCCTGACTCTGAAAAATCAAGGAGATACAAACCAGTATACCATACTGGAAGCATGCATCAACCTAGGTATCGGAGTCTTTGCAAGCGTGCCACTAATGCAGGCAAAACTTTTAGCACCAAATGTTTTGCCAGAGTTTGGAAATTTATCCAAGCCGTCTCATAGAGCAATGCAGTTTGTAAGGTCAACACCTGGAATCATTTCACCACTTGTTGGACAAAAGACACAAGCACATGTGCAAGAGAATTTGGATCTTTTGAGCACACCAGTCCTGAGCCAGACAGAGTTTTCAGAACTTGTAAACAAGTTGTCGTCATAGATGAGTTTAGATGTCATGATAGCATTAGGATATCATGAACACACTAGAACTGACTACATTACTGCATGAATTGATTTCAGAGCAAAACAAATGCGATAGTCAACTATACTTTGAAAAAAATACAAACTTTGACAAGCGAGATGGTATCATCAAAAAGATACTAGATTTGAACAATACAGACCAAGAGAAAAAGTAACACTTGGATTCATTTGAAAAATTGTCAGGCAGAGTTTTTACAGCTTGACGCCTTTTGATAGGTCATCTTTCTTTTCTGTAACATTACCAGATAATACATTTCTTGACACATCAGATATTTTTCTAGAATCTTCTCCTGTCATGTCAAAAACAATTCTAAGCTCCACTATTTTCTTTGCAATGGTACCAAAATCCGCAAACTTGGCAAATACGTGATAGATGCCGTCAGCAAAGCCTGTCTTGGATACTATACCATGTTTGAAGTCAATATGAAGAGGCAGTTTTGCATCATTTTCTTTTTTGTGAAGTTCCTCATATTCTCTTGATGATAGTACATTTGCAGGATCAGCTATGATTATCTCTCCAGTGTCTACACCAACGGTACCAATATCTTTCCATTCGTATGCAGGCTCGCTTCTAGTTTCTATCATTTTATCATGATTCCTTTGAATTGTACTACACTCTCATCGCTATTAAACCGGCACAGGGATACATTACGAGGCTTTTAATCTCAGAGAGTGCTATTGATACAGTAGAGTGGTGTGAGTTTGCACATCCCTGATGTAATATCGGAGAAGGACTGGAGTAACTAACCAGCTCACAATGGTTTGTGTGGTATGATCAAATTTTTTCGTGACGATATCTGTTTTTGATGTATCTTGTGTGATACTGTCCATGCGATATTACTGATTTTATCAAACCGTCATAGATCTTTTTTGGCACACCAAAATATTGGTACGTTCCACCATGATGAAATTGTATTTCCAAGATTTGTAATGATTCATCATATCCAACTGTTTGCAGATCATTTGACTTGAGTCGTATTCTATCCATGGCATAGTAATACGTCATCGAATCATCTAAACTGTTGGTTTGAGATCATACTAGAATATAGTGAAACAGTCATGGTCTAGGATTTGAAGAGTTCATCTTTTCCATTAATTGTAAGTTTTAAATACGAATATCAGACGAGTCTTGAATATGCCAGTTGATCCAGTCTGTGGAATCGAACTAGATGAGAGTCTTGCCCTAGTTCACGAGTATGAAGGCAAAAAGTATTATTTTTGCTGTCATGGCTGTAAGAGAATTTTTGCAAAAAAACCAAACAAGTGGAAGAAATCTAAATAGGATAACTTCCGCACATGCGACAAAAGTGTGCCCCTTGGTGTAATGCATAGTTGCAATTTGGGCATCTGGTATCAGATTTTCCAAGAGTGTTTGGGATGTCATAATACTTGCGATATATCTCGTAATAGTATAGTGATTCCTTTGATAACAACTTGACTTGCTCTTTTTCTTCATAATGTTTGGATTTTGTATAGAACATACCATCAGGTGTCATACCATCAAGAAAAGATGTCAATCCTGCAGTGCCAGAACCGTCCTGCATTGCCTCTTTTTCCCTCCAGGTTATGGAATCAGGTAATGTATCTTCAAAGGCCTTGCGCAGTATCCACTTGCCATATTTTTTTCCTTTTTCTTCGTGTACCTTCAGTTCAGGTGCTAGATTTTTTGCATATGAAGATACGGTATCATCCAAAAATGGCGTGTTCAGTTGTATACCAAGCGATCTTGATATTTCTCGTGATGGAAAGTGCATGATATCCCATATCCTTTCCAGATCTTTTTGAAGCTCTTTTGGATTCATTCTCTTGAAAAAGTTGTATCCTGCAAAGAGCTCATCAGCGCCATCTCCTGTCATGATGGAGTTGCATCCTGATTTTTTTGCAAATTTCATGGTAAGATATACCACAACATTGTTTCTGATCTCTATTGGATTGAATACTTTTAGTATCTTGATCGTATCCTCTGTTGCAGAGAGCAGATCTTGAATATCAACTGCAATGACGTCAAGTGGTAGACCAAATTTCTTTGCCACAAGCTGGGCGTGCACAAGATCTGGTGAGACAAAATCTTTTGCAACCATGGCAAATGCTCTAGTCTTTTTGTCTTGAATACATGAAGCAAGGATGGAACTGTCCAGTCCACCAGAGAGTGCTATACCATCAGATTTGAGAGCATGTACTGAATTTGATACTATAGTCTTTATCTGCAACAAAATTTCTTGCAATCAATGAGATCTTGTTGCACCCTCTAAAAAGTCATCATGAAAAATATGACTAGGTTTAAATATTTTACAACAACAATTTTGCATATGCTTCTCCCGTCAGAGATAGAGACCAAGACACTCATACCTGCGTTGAGAGCAATTCTTGCAAAAAAACTCATAGAAGAACACAAGATAAGAGAAGAAGAAGTTTCAAAGTTGCTTGGTGTAACCCAGGCAGCAATTAGCAATTACGTGAGAGGTACGAGGGGCGATCCGGTCTTGATTAACAAGTTATTGTCTGTAAAAGAGGTCTCTGATATGATAAATGACATTTCAAGCAATCTGGCATCAAAGATGGCATATACTCCAGCAAGCCTCTCAAAATTCATAGGACTATGCAACTACATCAAGTCAAGCCTATTGATATGCGATATTCACCACAAACTTGAATCAAACATAGATGAAGCAGTCTGTAAGGAATGTGAAAATATGCTGCTAAAAGGTCCTGGAAGTTCTTTCTAGTTAGTTTTTGCTACAATAATTTTAATTATTGAAACAAGTGGTCTATCAGCTTCTTCTTCGCTGTCCACTATGATGTCAACGATTTTAGAATTTCCCTTCATCATGTTTTCAGTTACAATATTTGCAACTGCAACTGCGGTAGGTATTGCTTGGCCCTTTGCCACAAGTGTTACTGTCTTGTACTTTACAAGTTCAGTCAAGAGATCTAGTGCACATGGTACGATATCCTGTTGGTAAATTACAATTATCCTTTCGTCTTGATGTGAATCATTCAACTGGACTTTTTCTATACCGCTCAACAAAACACTACCACCACCATTTCTGCATTCTATTAAAGTATTGTCGACCAATCATCCATCAATCGAAGAGATCTATCGGAATATTCTGAAAGTCACCGTTTGGTAAAACTCGTCTAATAGTAATTGGAATTACACGTTTTTCAAGCTCTGCATAGGCCAAGTCAAGTGATGTTGCAACGTCTTTTGGTACTGGTATGAAAGGTGGTGCACCAAGTGACAACTGTAATGCCCTTGCACCAAGAATTCTTGCCTTTTCAAATCTTGTCAGTGTTGGAGGACCTATCATTATCTTGCCTTTTCCAGTCATTTCGTATTCTATGATTTCATGTATTGGATCAATGTCAATAATTTCACGAGCATCAATTATCTTTCGTAGTCTTTCCTGTTCTGCAATCTCTTCTGCACTAAGCTCCTTTTTGCCCTTCTTTCCGGGTTTTACCTCTTCTTCTTCCTCAACTGGAGCTTCAGGAGCCTCGACTACAACAGGACCTAGATTTGGTTCTTCTTCCTCAACTGGCTGAACCTCTTCGGTATCTACACTTACTTCCTCAGGTTCATCCGACATTGAGATGTTGGATAAAGAAACGTTATATATTCATAATCCTTGTCCACAAAAATGAGTGCAGGCTCTGTTTCAAAGCTTGATTATGTTCTGTCATTGAAAGGCAAGGCAGATCTCACACTGGAATTAAAGCGCCACTTGGCACCAAAGACAGTCGGAGGCATTGCAAGATCCATTCCAATAGAAGGCAATGCTCACATGATGGGTGCCAGCATAGCATATGTTGATACAAACATCAAGACAGGCGGAGAAAAACTCAGGACCCAGTTCAAAAAAGGTGATGCTGCATTTTTAGCTGCAAACGGCTCGATCTGTTTTATCATCGATGATGTATCCGGCACTAAACCAATGACACTTGTTGGAAAGATTACAAGTAATCTGGAATCTTTGAAGAATGTAAAACCTGGAGATATATTTTCAATAACTCAAGCTGGAACGTAAATGTGGTGTCCACTGTATCCGCCGACTCGTTTCACTGTTCCCTTTTGAAGTAATTTTTGGAGCAGTGCGTTTGCTGCAGATATCTTGACGTTTGTCTGTCTTGACAATTCCTGAACGGTAAAGACCTTTGCACCCTTGATGAAGTTCATTGCTTGGTTTTCATCAATGATAACAGAGATGTTTGTCTTGGCCTTTTGATCTTTTCGCTCTCCCTTCTTTTGGCCTTCCTTCTTTCCAGCCTCTGCTGTTTGAGACTTTTCTGCCTGTGCTGGTGATTGTTTCTTTCCGCCGCCCATGTGTGATTCTTTTTTACTCCTATTTATAAACGAACAAAAGTTTCAGAAATACTAAATACTAGAAAAAGTTGCCTTGTACCATGGGCCTTGACGTCATAGAAGAAAAGAACCTAAACGATGTGATAACATATGCACTTGAATATCCAAAGATGGTTCTCTCAGAAGCAACATCTTGGCCAATCACAAACTTGGTAGACTTTGCAACTGGACTATACATTGGATACATGGGTGGAGTCTTTTTTGACGGATTCTTGAAGAGAAACAAGAGATTCTTGGATTCTGAAGAATACTCGGATTTTCATTCAATAATTTCAAAGAGAGAGACAGAAATCAAATTAAAGATCCAAGCACACCTGCACAAGAAATAACTTCAGACTTTTATCATACATACATCAAGAACCTTTCAGATGAAATTTTCTCTTGTTGCTGACACGTTGAGTTACATGGAGAATACCACAAAGAGACTTGAACTAACACAACACCTGGTAGACTTGTTCAAGATTACACCTGCAGATATCATACCAAAGGTTGTCTATTTGTTACAAGGAAAGCTAAGACCAGACCATGAAGGTGTTGAGATTGGCATCGCAGAGAAGATTGCAATCAAGGCATTATCAAAATCATCTGGGATTTCAATTAAAAAAATAGAGGACGAGTATAATGACGCGGGAGACTTTGGGCAGGTTGCATCAAAGATACTAGAGCAAAAAACCCAGACAACTTTTCTTAGCCAAAACATAACAGTCGAACGAGTCTATGATACCCTATACAAGATTGCAGAACTAAAGGGTGCAAGGTCACAAGACATGAAGATGAAATACATTTCTAGTCTACTAAATGATGCAACTCCAACAGAGGGCGGATTTATTGCAAAGATAATAACATCAAATCTTCGCTTGGGTATTGCAGATTATACGATACTTGATGCGTTATCTGTTGCATATACGGGTTCCAAAGAAAACAGACCTGCATTAGAGCATGCATACAATGTATGCAGTGACTTGGGCAAAGTTTCCCAATCAGTTGCAGAAAAGGGACTAGAATCTCTCAAAGATTTTCAAGTTACAATATTTAGTCCGATTCGACCAATGCTTGCTGAGAGAGTAAAGAGTCCGCAAGAGGCGCACGAAAAGATGGGTTCTGAATTTGCATCAGAGTACAAGCTTGATGGAGAACGTGTCCAGGTCCACAGACAAGAAGAAAAAATTGTCTTGTATTCTCGTTCACTTGAAAATATCACAAGTTACTATCCTGATATCGTGGAAAACATTGGCAAGGCATTAAAGTCAGACGAGATAATACTAGAGGCCGAAGTTGTTGCAATAAATGACGACACTGGAGAATTTTTGCCGTTTCAGGAATTGATGCACAGACGTCGCAAGTACAAGATTGCCCAAGTAGTTCAAGAATATCCAATCACTGTAAACTTTTTTGATATCTTGCTTGTTGACAAGAAAAGTTGTCTTGAAGTTCCATATTCGGAAAGAAGAAAGTTACTAGAAAAAAATGTGACAGAAGATGCATTTGCAAAGATAATGCCGATGGTCCTAGTCAAGACAGACAGTGAAGTTGAAGACAGTCTTGAAAATGCAATCAACTCTGGATGCGAAGGTATCATGCTAAAACAACTTGACTCACCATACCGTGCAGGTGCAAGGGCAAACAACTGGCTCAAGCTCAAACGAGAATACAGAAATGAGCTAGGCGACAGCTTGGACTTGGTAGTAGTTGGTGCATTCTATGGAAGAGGAAGAAGAACTGGAAGATATGGCGCTTTGCTCTTGTCTGCATATGACGACAAGACAGACGAGTTTCCAAGTATCTGTAAAGTTGGCACTGGTTTTACAGATGAGTCACTTGACCAGTTTTACCAGATCCTGTCAGATAAGATAACTGTAAAAAAAGACCCGAGGATTCAGAGCGGCCTTGAGGCAGATGTCTGGTTTGAGCCTGAGATAGTAATAGAGATTGTAGCATCCGAGATAACCCTCAGCCCAATTCACAAAGTTGCCATGGATAAAATCAGAAAAGGCAGCGGACTTGCCCTTCGTTTTCCCAAGTTTACAGGAAAGATAAGATTTGAGAAAACATCAGAGAATGCAACTAACATTGATGAGATAGTAACGTTGTACAACAGCCAAAAACGTGTTGTGCAAGACGAAAAAATAAACTAGAGAAAATTTTTCCAATTTACGCAAGGATTATTAGCCGTAGACCTAGTCTAAAATATCTAGATGTATAGCGGAGAACTTGAAGTTCAGGCAAAGAGAAAGGCCTTGGCCGTTTTACAAGACGAGATAAACAGAATTCTCAACGCAGTCAGAGATCTATCAATTCTGCCAGGTTTGATAATCAAGGCAGACAAGGCTGAAATCAAACAACTATTGGAGAGAATAAAAAATACAGAAGACGAAGTAGAAGCTCTCCGTAGAAAAATAACAAGAGAGATTTCAGACGTTGGTGGTCTGATGATGAACAGGGAAAATCTTTTGAACTCGGCATATACAATGGATGAAATTGCAGGATACATCACAGGTATTGCCTTCAAACTCTCAAACATCAAGTCCGCCACACTAAAGAAGGAAAAACTTGACAAGGATCTCACAGAACTAGTTGAATTGGCAGTAGACCAGATTCACAAGATAAATGAGATAATTCGAGCCCTTGCAAGCAACAACAGCACAGTGGCAATAGACTTGGCTCACGAAGCACAGAAAATAGAAAGACAAGTGGACGACAAGTACAGAGCACTAAGCATAAGAGTTCTTGACGAAACTGCTTCAACAAAGGAGTTGCTTTTACTCAAAGATGTCGTAGAGGGAATTGAAGAAATGTCAGACAAGGTACTGCAGGTATCAGATTCATTCATTTTGCTTGCTCTCAGCCTATAAAATTTTGTAAGATACTCTTTTTTCCTTTTTTTAAAACATTTGTAAACACTAAAATCAATTGTCATTACAAAACATTTCATGAAAGGCGACCTGCTTGAGAACAGGATAATAATTTGGAATATTGCAGACTCGAAGGCACTTTTTGTTGAAGGATATTACGGCAAGCCAATTGGTATGACAAAACCCAAGCCTGACGAGATAAACGTTCCATTGATTTTAGATTTAATCGAGGGATATTACCTGCAGGAAAAATCAAGGATCAAAGTATACCAGTCAAAAAAACCCGTAACACAAAAAGAACTTCTCGAGATTTGCAGAAAAGAATACTATAACTTTGACAAAAAATATTTTGTCTACAAGGATTTTCGTGACAAGGGGTATATCGTAAATCCCGGCATCAAGTTTGGATGTGATTTTGCAGTATACCAAAAGGGGCCAGGAATTGATCACGCGCCATACTTGCTTCAGGTGTACAATACCACTGATACAATGTCGGCAACAAGTGTTGTACTAGCTGGAAGGCTTGCAACTACGGTAAGAAAGCAGTTCATCTGGGCAATCCCAAAAGGGGATAAGGTTGATTGTCTAGCTCTTGATTGGTGGAGGGCATGACATGGTTTTGATAACAAGTGCAATCCTGTCATAGACTGCAAACAATTCTTTTGTCATGGTAAAATTGTAACTATCTTTCCACCTACCAAAGATTCGGACTCCACCTTTTGTTGGTTCTACAAAAATATGAGCATCTTCGTATGACAATCTTGTAATCATGGTTTTGAGTGTGTCATCTTTGTTTAGTACATCGGCAAGGTTTCCTCCAACCCACTGTACTCCTGTTACTTTCTTTGATGCAAAGTGTCCCTTGGTTTGTAGCGTTGGTCTTGCAAGATAGTCTTCGCTATCACAGCCTGTCAAAATTTTTACTATGAAATGAGCTTGGTATCTGTCTTGAGCGCCCCATGATACAGGATTAAGATCTTGTGCCATGCTCAACCCTTTTGGATAATTTGGACCACGTCGATGTTGGTTCCCTTGAGGGTTATGGTACCATGATTTGTTACCATGGAAGGAGTGTGGCTATAATATTTTGAATAATAGTTTTCTTTTTCTGCATCATCAGAATCAATTTGATTTGCTTTGGCATCAAGGCCAATTTTTTTTAAAGACTCGCAAAATTCTTCGTTTTTATTTACTGGATGAAAAGTCTCAGACTCGGAATCGTGCATGTTTTGGAGTTTTACCAACCCACAAATAAATATGTCTGTAGAAACCATGGTACAATGTTCTTGCCCAGATCTAATGGTTCCAACCAAAGAACAAGCATAATCGAATAAATAGTCCAGAACTGTCAAATCACTATCAATGCTCAAATTTCAAAATAAAATTGTGGTAATCACCGGAAGCGGAACTGGAATAGGAAAGGCAATCGCCATGAAATTTGCCGAAAACGGGGCAAACATTGTCATTTTAGGAAGAAGAAAAGAGCCACTTGAAGAGGCAGCAAAAGAACTAGAGCAGGTAATTTCCAAAGTAAAAAGTAATTCATTTGTAAAAATTTTCCCAGGTGTTGATGTAAGTGACGAAGAGGGAGTCTCAAAGATGTTCGAGGATCTCAAAAAAGCACACGGTGCAGTAGATATTGTAGTAAACAATGCAGGAGTATCAGGACCAGTTACTTGTTTTGCAAACGCTTCAATTTCTGAATTCAAGAGCACCGTAGGGATTCATCTCACTGGAACATTTTGGACATCATCTCA
>Ga0207700_10001280_pt1 | contig 14335 bp, 10 predicted proteins | sample LARL82metaG_FD_184348 | JGI IMG/M metagenome (GOLD analysis project Ga0207700, IMG submission 184348) | Corn, switchgrass and miscanthus rhizosphere microbial communities from Kellogg Biological Station, Michigan, USA - LAR L8-2 metaG... | ecosystem: Host-associated > Plants > Roots >...
CAACGGCAAGGTGTTCACGGCGCGGTCCGGCCTGGGCCCCGGCCCGGTGATGTTCGACCGGATCTGCGCGGATAACGGCATCCGGCACCTGCTCACCGCCCCGTATTCGCCGGCTGCAACCGGGAAGATCGAGCGGCTGCACAAGACAATGCGGCTCGAGTTCTTCACGCCGAAGGACCGCATGTTCGCCACCATCGGCGAGTTGCAGGCGGCCCTGGATGGGCGGGTGACCGAGTACAACACCGCCCGGCCGCACCAATCCTGCGGCCGCCGCCCGCCGATCGAGCGGTTCCGGCTCGCCAGCAGGTCCATCACCGCCGATGACTCCGCCGTCGCCGAGCCGCTCCCGGACCGGCCGGCTGCCCCGGCGGCTAAGCGGCCAGCCGGGGTATCGCGGCGGGTGAACGCGGCCGGGAAGATCTCCCTGGCCGGGTTCACCTACTCCGCCGGCGCGACCTACGCCGGTGAGCCGGTCGAGGTGGCGGCGGCCGGCGGGCTGGCGGACATCCCGCACGCCGGGGTGGTGGTCGCCACACACGCCCGGCGGCTGCGGCAAGACCAGGCCGACCGGGCCCCGCGGGCCCGGGTGTCCCGCCGGGCGCGGGACGCCACCACCGGGCTGACCGTCACCCGGCTGGCCAACAACACCGGCGTGATCACCTTCGCCGGCCAGACCTACCCCGCCGGGCGGCGCCGGGCCCGCACCTCCATCGACGTGACCATCGTTGCCGGGTCAGTCCAGCTGTCCGAAGACGGCAAGGTCATCCGAGTCCACCCCATCCGCCACGACCGCTCCAAGGAACTCGGCGCCTTCGCCAACCCCCAAGGCCGCCCCCGCCGCAAGAACTCCGCCGCCGGCAACGTCGCCTAACGATCATGTCGCCCAGGTACCGGAACTATTTTGTCGCCCAGGTACCGGCACTTGACACGCCTCGACCACGACTCCATGATCTTGTTGTGCGCGTCGGGCGCAAGGTGCGCGTACCGCTGCGTGGTCGAATAATCCTCATGCCCCAGCAGAGCCTGGACATCATAGAGCGGCACCCCGTCCTGCACACCGCGCAACACGCCAGTCAATGCTGAGGCTTCCGATCACTCTCCTGGCGAGACTCCCCGGCGGGGCCGGGGAGTGACGTTCGGCTTGATCCACCAGCGGGCGGAGCGCCGTGGAAGCTGACCTCCATGACGAACTCGGCGCGCTCGGCGGGACGGCCGGGCAGCGGCCCGGACACTTTCAGCAGCCAGCATTTGATCAGGTCCGGCTTCCCGATCATGTCCTCCGGACGCCCGGGGTGCTCCCAACGGTCGAGGATCTCGGTCACGCGCCAGCTGAGGCCCAGCTGCAGATGCTCGACCTGCCTGGGTTCCAGGCCCCGGCCGGATGGCGGATGGTTGAAGGTGACCCGGGCGATGACACCGCGACTAGGTTCGCTCACCTGTTGCGCGCATACCGGTCCGCTCTAGTTTCCGATTTTGGGCGTGCCGCGGGTGCGACCGTGACAGGTTAGGGCCGCCTGGCCCCAACGTGCAGGAGCGGGACCTGCGGCTGGACGGCTCCCACAGGAGGCTGATCATCGCAGGGCGGGCGCGTGCACCGCGTGCGCTGACAAGGACACACGGCGCGCTGGCCACGTTGTGACCGGTGGACCTGCTGCTGCTCGCCCGCTCCGGAGGTACGCGATGCGACCAATCCGCTGGCTTTCTGCCCTTGTCCTCGCCATTGCCGTGGCCTGTGCCCCGGCCGCCACGGCACTGGCCGCCCCGGCCTCGCTGTCTGGCACCGCCGCAGGGTGTACGACCTCCGCCCCGCAGGGCAGCTGCGGCCCCTACTCCTACCGGCCGATCAGCAACAGCAACGGGTACAACAGCTACGTCGGGCAGAACTGCTGGGCCGACCCGTCCTGCCGCCAGACGCTGACCGTCACAGACCCCGGCACCTGGTCGGTGACCAGCACCGAACCAGCCAGGAACACCGGGGTCCGCACCTACCCTGATGTGCAACAACTGTTCAGCGACTGGTGCGGCCGCGGCTGGAACGACTGCTCGTCCATGACCGACACGCCCATTTCCGCGCTGTGGCTACTGAGAAGCACGTTCGCTGAGAACATGCACGCCACCAGCGGCACCATCGCCGAAGCCGGTTACGACATCTGGCTGACCGGCACGTCCGGTTCCCAGGAGATCATGGTCTGGGTGGACAATGCTCGCCGCGGCACCGGCGGCGCCGCGGTGATCGGCCACGCGACGATCTTCGGGCAGCGGTTCACCGTCCTGCGATACGGCGGCCAAGGCGGCGAGATCATCTTCTCACTGGACCACAACGAGCACACCGGCACCGTCCACATCCTCGCCAGCTTGCGCTGGCTCCAGGGCCACGGGTACGTGCCCGCGCGCGCAAGAGTCGGGCAGGTGGACTTCGGATGGGAGATCTGCTCCACCGGGGGGCAGCCGGAGAGGTTCACCGTCAGCGCGTACACGCTGCGGTCAGGGTGCAGGACCCAGGTCTGCGGATGAGCCGTGGGCCGGCCGCCGCCAGCGGCCGTCGCGTAGATCACGCCCGGCCTCCCGGTGTACGGAAAGACTTCCGTACACCGGCCGGGGCGGCTCGATCGCCTCGGCGCGCTTGGCCGGGAGCACGCGCACAGCCGGGGCAATCCGGCGGGTGCCATCTCGCCGGGCCAGGGCCTCGCGGCGGGTCAGCACTATGAGTACGGTGACGCCCGCGACGACCGCGGCGGCGAGCACGCCGCCGATGGTGATGAGCGCTATCTCCAGCCCGGTCAGCGCAGCGGGTACGACGGCCCGGCCCGCTCCGGCGAGGACGATTACGGCCAGAACGATGACAACGGCCTTGCCGGGGCCGCCGCCGCCGCGGCCAGGGTGGCGGAGACCACCGCAACGTCCGCTCATAGTGAGCACCTCCTGCTACTTACATACTTACACTGCTCATGACTGCTGCTCCGTCCTGGTAGCTGTACGCTGATGGTCGCTGGCCGGGGCGGGCGCGCCCGGAATGCTGCCAGCCGTCGATGACCTCCTGCACGCGTCAGGTGACGGGCAAGGTGGCGTGCTCGACCAACTCGGGTTCGAGCCCGCAGCCCAGGGCGAGCGGCTTGCGGCCGAACGTGACTCAGGCCGGGAGGCCGGGGTCAAGATCGCTCACCTGTTCGATCGTCTCACCGGGCCCGTGACGTTCGCACGGCAGGTCATCGCGCAAAATCCCGGCCAATCCCGAATGAACCGGCTCATAGCCGGTAGTTCCAGGGGCCGGGAGCCTGGGACCGAGCGGTCTCAAAGCCTGTAGGGCCCTTGCCGCAAGCATCAACCACGGATGCGCGCAGCAGGTTTACAGGGGGGCGTGGCCGCCTGGCGCCAGGCTCCCCCCGGACTTTCCGGCCGGCTTCGCTCTCCACGCGTCTGATCTGGTCCCGCAGGTCCCGCGGATCCTCGTCGTGCGCCACCACGGGGCGCGAGGACTTCGGCAGCCGGGCATACGCCAGCCTGGAGACACCCGCCAGTAGTGCCAGTGCGGGGAACTCGCGCGACGGCGCGGGTGAACTAACGGTCAAGCTCAGGCAAAGCCCCGTATGGACCGCGGATCGCGGGTAGTAGGACCGGGCAGGAGGCCCGGCGCCGCCTGGCGCCGGTCTGCAGACACCAAGCCGCGCGCATTCCGCCCCCGTAGTGCGCGCAGGCGGGCACTGGCGAGACCGTAGCCGGGCGCCGGGCTTCTCATCAGAGTGATCTTCCTTCTGCCGGTGCTTCATCACGCTCGCCGTGCCGGGCTTGATTAAGTGCTACGAGGCATCCGCGAAAACCGGCTGGCCGCGCCGTCCGGTCCTGTTACCTGGTGCGGCGGCATCCCGCGCCCTCGACGCCCAACAGGGCCCGGCGGCACGAGCCGCGAAACCCGGCAAAGATCAGCGTGAGCGGCCGTGCCTTTTCATTGGCCATAATGAAAGACCCCCGGGCCCGGATACCCCCCATCCGGCCCGGGGGCCTTGGTTTGCCGACGTGAACTGTAAGTGAACGCCGGAGGCAGCAGGCTAGCCCCATCGCCCGGTGGCTGGCAAGAGACACAGTCGCCCTGCTAGAGCCGACAGGCGAACAGACTGCCAGACGGACAGAACTGTCGGGTTTACCCCCTGCCAAGCAGGGTGCTGTCAGTCGCCCGGCGAGGTTCCCCGGCGTGGGTGGGCGGTGTTCGGCGTGATCCACCACCGGCCGCCGCGGCGGGTCACGGTGACGTACTGCTCGCCGTCGCCGCCTTTCAGGTAGGCGAACGGGCCATCCACGAGCAGGATGAACCTGTCGGTGCCGGCCGGGGTCGCTGCCGGGGTGTCGGGCTCGATGATCTCGAGGACAAGCCAGTGCTGCTCGCGGTGGGCGTGGTGCACCCACACTGGCCACCCGGATATGCCATAGCTCAGCACCGCCTCGGCTTCGTCCATCAGCCTATTATCGAACGCCCGTTCGTCTTGGCGGCAGCCGGTCCCAACGGGCCGCAGGGCGGTGAACGCCGCTATCTGATCGGCTGCTCGTTTCGGGCGGGCTCGGCGCCCCTGCTTGGCGGGCTGATCGGAGCCATCGGCCCGATCGTACTCGGCCGGGTGACAGCTGGTCCCAACGGGCGGCGCGGGTGAGACCGACGGTCAAGCTCGGGCAAAATCCTGGATAGGCATCAGATGGCGCGGTAAGGCAGTAGTAGGCCCGGCGCCGTGTGGCCGGTCTCGTCTGTAGCTGCCTGCGCGTATGGGGGGTTGCGTGCGCTGAGGCCCTACAGACCGGCCGCCAGGCGGTGCCGGGCTTCTCGCGCCAGGGTTTCCGAGGTCAGGAAGCGGCTTCTTCCTTCCCAGCTGACTAACTCCTTCGCCCGACACCCGGAAGGACGCGGTGGCATGTCCAGCCCACTGCCGACGTCTGCCACCCGTTTCCTGCTATGCCGCCGGGGGAATCAGGCCGGTCATCCCGTGACCGGCAGTCTCATCCCGTGACCGGCAGTCGTGATCTCGCGGCACGTGTGAGGTCGGCGAGTTCGCGGTCGAAACGATCGGATGCCTCCCAGAACGGCATGTGACCGACACGGTCGTACCACGACGCGGTCGCGGCCGGGCAGACGTTGAGCGCATGTTCGGCCATCGACGGGAGGATGATCGCGTCGTCGCGTCCGTGTGTTATGAGCACGGGAACCGAGATACTGGCGAGCACGTCGCCGCCCTCGCGTTCGCGGGAGAGCAGCGCACCGCGGACGGCGGGCGGCACGGCCATATTCCACCCAAGGGCGGCGGCCATCTCGTCGTCGCCGAGCGGCCCGGAGGTGCACGCGCGCAGGAATCGCCGGGTCGCAGCGATGTTCGTGGACAGGTCGGGCACGCACATGTCCGGTGCGTTCTGGAGGAATCCTGGACCGATATGGTCGAACGTCGGCCTGCGGGTCACTGCCGCGCCTACCAGATTGATGGCGCTGATACGAGTGTCTCCGTAGGTTCGCAGGTAGTCCGCGGTGATGTAGCCGCCGTAGGACCAGGCGACGAGGGTGGGCTGCTCGAGGCCTGTCTGGTTGATTACCGCGGCGACGTCGTCGGCCCACAGTTGCCCGCCGGCATAGTATTCAGGCCCGGCGGGCTTTTCCGATAGGCCGTGCCCGCGAAGGTCGAAGGTGACGATGCGGAAGACGCCGGCGAGATCGCCGCGTACCTGGTTCAGCCAGCACAGGTCACTTTGCGACCAGCCGTGAATGAACAACAGGGCAGGTCCCTCGGGGTTGCCCCACTCTCGCGCGTGGAGCTTGAGCCCGCCGCCGCCGAGGATCTCGTGCGTTGCAATCGGGACCGGGGGGGACACCCACTCGGGTATCGAATCGCGTTCCATCTCCTGCCTCCCTGCATCGATGTACCGGATGACAGGGACACTAGGACCGTGCGACCGCGACGGCATCCGCGCGTGCACGCAACTTCCGCGCCGCGGGTGGCGGTCTACACGCAGCTCGAGCGGGCTAGCCGGAGAACCGCGACGGTTGGTGCTGCTGGACGAACAAAGCCGCTGCCGCGGCACGACCGACTTTCCCGGAGACGCGCAGCTTCGCATAGATATTCGTCAGGTGCCGCTCGATGGTCCGAGGGCTAAGCGACAAGCGGCCGGCGATTGCCTCGTTCGTCAGACCCGCCGAGACGAGCTCGAGCACCTCGAGCTCGCGCGCGCTGAGGTCGGCAACCGCGATCGGAGGACCAGGCTTCGAGTCCGTGCCAAGGAAGGCCGCGATCTCTGACAGGAACACATCCCAGGCCGGCTCGTGCTCGAGCAGGATATGGTTGGCCGACTCAAGCAGGACGAGGCGCGCGTCAGGGATCAGTGCGGCGAGCAGCCGACCTTCTTCGACCGGTACCACTCGATCGTCTCGCGCGTGCATGACGAGCGTGCGCGCACATACCTGTGGTGCCAGGTCACAGACGTTCAGGCCGCCACGCGCGCGGAACAGGCTGATCGCGGTCTCGGCAGTGGTGGAGTGCCGCAGCAGATCCTCATACCAGGCCATTTGCTCAGGTGTGCCGTTCGGGACGAATAGCATGCTGAATACCCTGCGAAACGCCGGATTCGGCGTCGTCCAGCCCGCGCGGATCGCGGCGACGATGGCGTCTTCCTCCTCGTCCTGGCTGCGGAATCGTCGTCCGCGCGCATACCCGCCATAGAGAACGAGGTCCGAGACGCGGTCCGGGTGGCGTGCCGCGTACGCGACCGCGATCGCAGCTGCCTGCGAGACGCCGAGCAGCGCGAATCGCTCCAGGCCCACCGCGTCGATGACCGTCTCGAGATCGCCGACCCACACGTCGACCGACGGATCGCCGATATCCGCGTCCGACAGCCCGCAACCTCGCTCGTCATATCGAATAACCGTGTGCCGCTCGCCGAGCCGCTTCAGCCAGTGGCGCCACACCGGGCTCTCCCACTCGAGCTCCAGATGACTGAGCCAGGTCCCGACCCGGACAAGCGGAAAACCGTTCCCGTGCACGGCATAGGCCAGCCGCACGCCGCCTGCGGCCGTGCAGAAGCGCACGTGCTGCTTCACACGCTGACCGTACTGCCCACGTCTGCCGCCCTCGCCGACCGCACCGCGATGTTGGCCATAGCCCAAAATGCTAGGGGAGCGGGCAAACCGGTCCAGGAAGTCCTCATGGGTGCCGTGATGGTGTCAGCCGCGGCGGGCTGTAGGCGACGTCGAAGCAGCCGGGGAGAGGAAGTCCTCGGTGCCGTCCGGATTCCTGCCGGTCATCGCCTGTCCTCAGCGCGGCGGGCCGGGGGGACGGCCGCCGGGTACTGGGTCCCGCCGGGCGGCTGCTGCCTGTTCTTCCGCCGCTGAAACTGGTCAGCTATCAGGGCGGTCAGCAGGGCGCAGGAGGTGCCGAGCAGGATCCCGGCGGCGGCGTCGGACAGCCAGTGGGCAGCGAGATAGGCGCGGGAGAGCCCCATCAGTATGGAGAACGCCACCGCGGCCGCGCCCCACAGGGCGCGGCGCCGCCCCGCGGGCACCAGGGCGATGACGGCCGCGAGGACGGTGACCGAGGCGGCGATGGCATGTCCCGACGGGAACGACGCGCCGCTCGTGGCGACCAGCGACCCGGGCGGCCTGGCCCGGTCGTAGATCCCTTTCAGCGAGCCGATCAGCACCTCCGACAGCACTATGGCTGCGGCGAAAGCGGCCAGGTGCCACCACCGGCGGCGCAGGGCCAGGTACCCGGCCAGTGCGATCCGCACCGGTAGCGTGACGTACACCAGCCCGAGGACGTTGAAGACCTTGGCGGTGGCGGTCAGCGGGGGCGTCCGTCCGGAGATCATCAGCCGCAGCCACGCGTCGTCCAGCCGCTGGATGCGGGCCAGCGTGCCGTGGTCGGCGGCCAGGGCGAACACCACGGCGGTGAGCGCCACCACCCCGGCGGTCAGGAGAGCGGCCTGCCGCGGATGGCCAAGAAGCGGGTCCTCCGCCGACCGGGCCGTGGCCGGCCGGGTCATCCCGGGCATGCGGCACCTCGCCCGCACAGGGCCAGGTCCTCGGTGCGCTGGACGTAGCTGACCAGCGCCGACCGGGGCATGAACGCCACCACCGCGTCGACGGTGGTGGCCAGGACCGGGGACGCACCGGGGACGAAGACGAACTGGTAGGTCGCGCAGCCGCCGGGGAAGGTGTAATAGCGGATGTCGGAGTACTTCGGGACTAGGCTCAGCGGGCGTTCGAACCGACGCAAGCCGGTCTGGTCGGAGGGGATCTGCTGGGCGCCCGAGGTATTGCAGGTCGCGGTCAGGGTGATCGTCACCGCCTGCAGCCCGGCCTGGCCGGAGTTCAGCACGAAGCTGGCCCGCCCGCTGGCGATCTCGGGGTCGGCCGTGGTCCAGCCCGACGGGAGCGCGGCAATGCAGGGTAGGAAGGCCGCGGAGGGAACCGCCTGGGCCGTCAGGATCATCGCATGGCCCGGGGGGCCGCAATCGGGTGCGCGGGTGGCCGCGCCCAGCGTGACGTGCAGCCCTGTGGTCGCGGTGTTCGGCAGCAACAAGCCGACGCCGAAAAAGGTGGTCACGGCGAAGATGGCGAGCATCGCCGCGGCCAGGCCGACCCGCCGGACGCTCCAGCGCTGCAGGACGATCGGGCGCCGCTTCGGGGCGAGCTTGCGGAACTCGGCCAGCAGGTCCCGGGGATCGCGTTTCATGAAGGCGCGCAGCTGTGTCGGGCTGGCCACCCCGCGGGTGGCGGCGAAGGCCTCGGCCAGCTCGGCCTCGGTGAAATAAGTCAGCGCCCGCCGGTAGACCCGCGCGGGGTCGGCGCGGACCGCGAGGACCAGCATCATGTTGCCGAGGTCGACGGCCTGCCGCCATGGCGACGGGCGTACCTGGGCGAAGGCCACGTCGATCAATAGCAGCTGCCCGCCGCGGACCATCAGGTTGCCCGGCTTGATGTCGCGGTGGGCGATCCCCGCGTCCCACAGCGTGCGGATCAGCTGCAGTCCCTGGTCGATCACAGCGTCGTCGACGTCGGCGTCGCCGATTTCTACCGCGCCGTCGAAGTACTCGGTGACCAGCAGGTACTCCCGCTCGGGGGTAATCTCCACGATGCCATACGGCCTGGCCACGGCGATCCCGGCGTCATGCAGCAGGCGCAGGGCATAGTCCTCGTACTCGGCCAGGCGCCGTACGGTCTGGAAGGGGTGCTCGTCCTCCAGGGAGCCGTAAAGGATGGTCCGCCACAGCTTGTACCATCGGTCGGCGCGGACGTGGCCCTTGGTGTAAAGCTTGGCGAACAGGTACTCCTGCGGGCCGCCTTCCACCCGCAGCCGTAGTGGGGTGGACCCCGCTGAGGACTCCAGCCCGACCGGCGTGATGCCGGTGACGGTGACACCGAGCTGGTCGCGCGTACCCTGGCGGATCGCCTCGCCCCTCCGGCCAGTCACGTCCACATGGGCGCTGTTGCCGCGACGGTAGGCGACCGGGAAGACCTCGTTCGGGGTGAAGAAACGGAACGCGCTGACCGGGATCGCGACACCGAGCGCCACGCCCAGGAGCAGGTCATCCACGTGATCGACGGCCAGGTACAGGCAGGCCAGGCAGAACACGGTCACGATGACGGCTATGGCCGCCTTGGCATACGAGCGGGGCCGCCCCGGCACGACCAGGCAGTAGGCGATGCCCATCAGCAGGAACGTGAGGATCGCCACCGAGAGCGCCGGCGCGGAATACCCCGCCCAGCCAGCGATGATCGATACGTCGTACGGCCGCGGCCGGGTCATCCCCTCGGTGATCAGCTGCAGGGCAATCTCGAGGAGGGTCAGGCTGCACAGGAACACCAGCAGGTGCCGCCAGCGCCGGAACGCCATCGTCAGCACGACCGCCGACAGCCCGACCACTGTCGCCCCCCAGCCGGAGCCGGCCGCGGAGATCCCGTTGGCGACGTCGGTCAGCCACGGCGTCCTGGCCCGCGCGAAAAGCCGGAGTACCGCCGCGTTGACCTGATCATCGAGCCGGAGCGCCGGGGCCCGCACCGAGACCGCGATCACGCCGGCCAGGACGACAACCGCCAGGACCAGCCAGGCCTTGGTGGTGGCCGAGACCGGATGTGGCAGCGGCGGGGGCGCACCCGTCGGCCGGCGCCGGCGTAGCGTCCGCCGCACGGCGGGACCCGCCGGGAGGCTCGCCGTGCCGGCCCGTGTGGTTACCGTCTCCTCCGTCTCGCTCAATGCAACGCACCTCCCATCGAGGCCAGCCCCTGCGTCCGCAGCCAGCTCCCGGCCACCAGGCGCGGATCCTTCCCGGGCAGCTCCATCCGCGCGTCCAGGGTGCGTAGCGAGCCGGTAGTCAGCCGCGCCGACACCGTGTTGAGCACCGCGAGCAGCCGCGGGCCGTAGCGGGCGACGACATCCCGGCGCACCAGCGGGACGACGTTCTCAGCCGGCTGCAGGCCTCGGTCGTCGGCCAGCACCACCAGATGGTGCGCGGTGATGGCCGGATCGGTGCTGAACAGCAGCGCGACGCCGATGTCCCCAGCTTCCAGGGCCTGTAGCGTCAGCGGGCCCCCGGCGTCCAGCGGGACGAACGCCCGGAACCGGAGCCCGTAGACCTGCCTTAGCCCCCGCAAGCAGTAGGCACGCTCGGGGCATTCGGGCGGCCCGCCGAACGCCAGCCGGGGCGCCACCTTGGCCAGGTTCTCGATTGATCGCAGGCGGTAGCGGGCCGCGGTCGCGGCGGTGACCACGATGACGTTGCCGTCCTGGGCGGCAGACGGCCGGCCCGCCACCAGCCCCCGGCCAGCGGCCTGCTCGGCCAGGGCCGTGCTGGTCGCCGCGGCATCGGACGTCGCGGACAGCCGTGCCACGCTGATGAACTCGAGGGCTGATCCTGAGTACTCCGGCACGACCTGGACAAGGCCGCTCATCAGCGCCGGGTCGACCAGCTCGCGAGGGCCCAGATCCGGCAGGACGCGCGCGGGGAAGCCCTTCGCCGCGAGCGCGCCCGCATACAGGTCGGCGAGCAGTATGCTCTCCGGGAAATCGAATGACCCGACCGTGATCACGGCGCCGTGCCGGCCGGCCTCGCCTGCCCGGCCAGCCGGCCCGCTGCCGCTGGCGGACGTGCAGGCGCAGCACGCGGCGGCCAACGCCAGACAGGCCGCGGGCACCATGTTCCGTCGTTCCAGCACAGCTCTCATCACGTTCCGTGCGGGTCGGGAAAAACGGTTGCTCCGCACCTGCCCGGAGCCTGGGACCCCGCTTCTCCGGACAGGGCACCCCCTGGGTGCCGGCGGCAGGCCGGGCGGCACGACCGGCACCCGCGCTCGCGGGCCCCGGGCCGGCCGCGGCGGGCCGGCGCTCACACATACCCCCGGTGCTGCAGGGATCGCCAGCACAGCCAGCCCGGCAGCACCGGCAGCCAGTAGGTCGCCAGCCGGTACAGCAGCACCGCCGAGACCGCGGGCCCGGGCGGCATGCCGACGCCGGTCAGCCCGGCGACCAGCGCCGCCTCGATCGCGCCGAGGCCGCCGGGGGTGGGGGCTGCTGCTGCCAGCGCCGCGGCAGCCAGGTACACCGCGCCGATCACGACCAGGCCAGGGCCCCCGCCGAACGCCTGGACCGAGGCGGCCAGCCCGGCGATATAGGCCAGGGTGATCAGGGCCGAGCCGCCGAGCAGCAGGCCCAGCTTGACCGGGCTGGCGGCGGCCTGCCGCAGGCTGCCGGCCGCGGAACGGGCGCCGGGGATCAGCTTCTTCCTGGTCCAGCGGCGCCCCGGCCGTGTCGCCAGGACCACGCCGACGACCGCGAGGATGACCGCCAGGGCGAGCAGGATCTTGCTCCCGGATGGCAGCTTGAACGCCTTGGTGAGGTCGTGGCCGGCCAGCGCGAAGAACACCACGATCAGCACGACGTGCATGACGGCGCCCGCGAGGGCGTTCACCCCGACCGCGGCGACGCTGGCCGGGGTGCTGGTTCCGCTCTTCGTCAGGAACCGGGCGTTCAGCGCCATCCCGCCGACGTTGGCCGGCGACACCCGGTTGATGAACGACGACGCGCCCTGCGCCAGCACGGCCGGGCCGAACGGGACCGGGCCGGGCACCGAGCCGATCAGCGCCATCGCGCTGGCCACGTAGGTCAGCGCGGACAGCGCGATGATCACCGGCAGCCAGGCCCAGTTGGCGTGCAGCAGGGCGTGCCAGCTGCTGCTCACCTGGGCGATCTGGGGGAGCAGGAAGTAGAAGGCGCCGGCCAGCGCGGCGATCGCCAGCAGGGTGCGCGGCCGCACCCGCTGCAGCCGGGCCAGATCCTGGTCGGCACCGTCGCCGCTGGCCGCGATCGCGGCCGCGCGGGTGTTCTTCAGTAGCCCGTCCTGGCCCTTGATCTCGCGCCGGGTGCCGGCCGACAAGGCCAGCGGCTGCAGCAGCGGCACCGCGGCAGCCACGCCCTCGGCGCCGATCGCGGCCGCTGCGGTGGCGACGGCACGGTCCGGGCCGATCCGGCCGGCCAGCGAGGTGAGCAGCTCGGCCACGTCGATGGCCCGCTGACGGCTGCTCGCGGCGAGTTCGGCGAAACTGAAGTCGACCAGCAGAGCAGCCCCGTTCTGGCCGATCATGACGTTGCTGCCGTGCAGGGACCGGTGCGCGATCCTGGCCTGGTGCAGCCGGCCGACCTCGCACCACAGGCTGCCGGCCAGCTGATCGGTGATCCGATCGGCCGGGACCTCGTCCAGGGACTGGCCCGCTACCAGTTCCATGGTCAGCAGCACCGACCCGTCGCCGGCCTTGACGACCTGGCCGACGTGAGGCACCGCGACGCCGGCCCGCTCGGCCATCACGGCCAGCAGCGCCTCATGCTCGACGGCCTTCAGTAGCGAGGCCGCGGGCCTGGTGTCGCCAACGCCGCGCAGCCGGATGCCACGCCAGGCCCGGTACAGCAGGTCGGCGTCCCGCTGATCCGAACCGAAGACCTTCACGAACAGGGCACGGCCGTCGCCGGTCACCGCCTCGAACGGCCGCGATCCCTTCGCGTGGCGCACCGGGCCGGTCACCTGGCTGACAGGCACCCCGCCCGCGCGCAGCGTCGCCGCCACCCCGGGCGGCCCCATCCGCCGGTCCGGCACCCCGAACACCACCAGCAGGCCCGCCCCCACGGTCACCCCGGCGGCCAGCGCCAGCACTAGCTGCATCGGCAGCAGCCCACCGGTGATCAGCCGGGCCACGGCGATCAGCAGCAGCATCACCCACGCCGCCCGGCGCCACGGCCGGCTCAGCCACGGCGCCGCGGCCACCGCGACAGCCGCCAGTCCGGCCAGGACGGCCGGATCGGGGAACCCGGCGCCGGTCAGCCAGGAACCCTGGCGCAGCCCCGCGGGCAGCGCGGCGGAGCCGCCCGGCCCGGCCAGGAAAGTGATTCCGGCCGTCAGCGCCGCCGCCGCCGCGAATCCGCCGGCCACCGTGGCCAGTACCCGGAACCGGCGGTACCGCAAAGCGGTGATCAGCAGCACCAGCGCCGCCGCCGCGATCGTCACCTGAACCAGGCCGGTCAGCACCCGCCCGGCCGGGGTCGCGGGCCCGACCCCGGTAATCGCGGCCGCAGCCGGCCGCAGCAGGGCAGGCAGCAGAGCAGCGATCACCGCCGCGACGGCCAGCACGCAGGCTGCGGCGACCAGGCGGATCACATCACCCGGATGCCGGTACCGCGCCGGCGCCAGGACACGACCCCGCGGCCACGTCCTCGGCCCGCCGGCGGCCAGCCGCAGCCCAGGCGAAACCGTCACGGGCGGCTCTGCGGCGACTGTGCCGCTAGTACGGGAAGCGGCGGGAGTGGTGCGCCGGGTCACGGTCACTTCCGGCTCTGCGGGACGGCTACCTAGCCGACGATCCATCGCGCCTCCTCCTCACCCGCTGGCCTGGATGTGCCCTGCCTAGCCGCGGCCCTTGACCGTTTCCGGGAAGCGCGGGACCGCGGCGGCGGTGAGGCCGGGCCGATGCGACTGCGGGTAGTGCCCAGCCACGGACACCATCACGACCCGTCCGCTCCGGGCGGGTCGCCTCGGGGCTGCCCAGAGGGATTCGTTGGGAACGACCCCGGCCGTCATGGAGCATCGGGCCAGGCCTGGTGTGTGAGTGCCTGCCGCAGGGTGGTGTTCGTTACGGCCACGGGGCCCTTCAGCTGATCGGGGCGGCCGGAGCCGGGGCCCGGGCGGCCGGCGCTGGCGTGAGGTCATCGGGTGCGGGAGCGGGCACGCCCGCCCCGCCCTGGTCGAGCCGGAACGGCGGGTAGGCGTCGGTCATCAAGGCGGCGTACGCGATGACCCGCAGCACCCAGCGGTTCATGCCCACGAT
>Ga0207700_10001282_pt1 | contig 14331 bp, 12 predicted proteins | sample LARL82metaG_FD_184348 | JGI IMG/M metagenome (GOLD analysis project Ga0207700, IMG submission 184348) | Corn, switchgrass and miscanthus rhizosphere microbial communities from Kellogg Biological Station, Michigan, USA - LAR L8-2 metaG... | ecosystem: Host-associated > Plants > Roots >...
GCTCGACTTGGCCGGTGAGATCGCCGAGATCGGGGCGAACGTGACCGGCTGGACCGCCGGCCAGCGCGTCCTTGTCAATCCGCTCAACAAGGCGAAAGGCCTGATGGGCGAAATGCTCGACGGCGGGATGGCGGAGTATTGCCTCGTCGCCGCCGATCAGCTCATCGCCATGCCGGCGGGCGTGAGCTTCGAGGATGCGGCGGCCCTCCCGGTCGCCTATGGCACGGCACACCGCATGCTGATCACCCACGACACTGTCAAGGCGGGCGATCGCGTACTCGTTCTCGGCGCCAGCGGCGGCGTCGGCACCGGCTGCATCATTCTCGCCAAGCACCTCGGCGCGCATGTAATCGCGTGCACCTCGAGCTCGGACAAGATGCGCAAGCTCAAGGAGCTCGGCGCCGACGAAGTAATCAACGTGAAGGAAGTCGATTTCTCGAAATGGGTGATCGAGACCTACGGCAAACCGCAGCGGCGCAGCTACGACGGCGGGGTCGACGTGGTGATCAACTTCACCGGCGGCGATACCTGGCAGCCTTCGCTGCGCTCTCTCAAGCGCGGCGGCAAGCTGCTGGTCTGCGGCGCCACCGCCGGCTACGATCCGAAAGAGGATTTGCGATACGTGTGGAGCTTCGAGCTCAAGATCATCGGCTCGAACAGTTTCTACGACGACGATCTGCGCGCGCTGATGCGGCTCATTGCCGACGGAAAGATGCGGCCGGTGATCGACAAGGTGCTGCCGCTGGATCAAGCCAGCGAGGGACTGCGGCTCATTGCGGACCGCGAGGTGATCGGCAAGGTCGTGGTTACGCCATGAGCGACGAGATCACGCTGGAACGGGTGCAGGCGCTGGTCACCCGCGGTCCTTATCATCAATGGCTCGACCTCAAAGTCATTGCGCTCCATGAGGACGGCATCGAATTGAAAGCCACATGGCGGGAGGAATGGGTGGTCAATCCGGATCGCCGCTATACCCACGGCGGCATTCTCGCCACGCTGGTCGACCTCGGCGCCGACTGGGCCATGGTCAGGAAAAACGGCCGCGGCGTGCCCACCATCAGCCTGCATGTCGATTATCATGCCGTGGCCATGCCGGGGGACTTGACCATCCGCGGGAAAGTGGTGCGCATGGGCGCCCAGTTCTCAACCGCGGAGGCGCACGTGTTCGATGCGCAGGGCAAGCTTATCGCCAGCGGCCGCGGCACCTATCTCACCGCCCCGCCAAAAACATGAAACTCCGCTCGAGCGATCGGCGCTGCCCCGCCCTTGGATAAGCACCCGTTTCGCGCAAGCGGCGAGAGGCGTCCCCTCGCCCGCGCCATCGGCAATTGGCGCGCCGTGCTTCACGGCGACATGATGCAGTACTAAGTGTGTCCGTATGACCTCGTTCACCAACCTTGGCGATCTCATTCCGCGCGATCGCCATTTGGGCAAGGTTGCGATCGTCGATCTCGCCGGCGGGGTCACGCGCGAGATCGGCTACGGCCAGCTCGATGCCATGGCGAACGGCGTTGCCCGCGCGCTTTGCGCGCGCGGGCTCGGGCGCGGAGATCGCGTTGCCATTCTCTCCGCCAATTGCGCCGAATTTCTTGGAGCTTATTACGGCATCATGCGGGCGGGCCTCGTCGCCGTGCCGGTGAGCTTCAAGTTTCCGCGCGCGACCATTCATTTCATCCTGCGCGACGCCGCGGCAAAGCTCGTCTTCTGCGATAGCTCGCGCGCGCAAGATTGCCCGCCGGATATTCCCTCGGTGCGTTTTGGCGATGAAGGCGTAAACGGTTTCGATCGGTTCCTCGACGCTGGACCATTCGACGCCGTCGTGCCGCGTGCGCGCGAGCCCGCGATGTTTCTCTACACGTCGGGCTCGACGGGAATGCCGAAGGGCGTCGTGCTGTCGCACCAGGCCCACATCTGGGTGGTGCAGGCGCGGCTGACGCACGAGCTTGCGCGCCACCGTTATCTCGTCGCTGCGCCGCTCTATCACATGAACGCGCTGGCCCTCGCCAAGCTCGCCTGCGCCGCGTATGCGACCATCGTGCTGCTGCCGCAATTCACCGCTCTGGCCTATATCGAGGCGATCGGACGTCATCGCTGTACCTGGCTCACCGCGGTGCCGCCGATGATCGCCATGATGCTGCGCGAGAGGGAGGCGCTCGCACGCACCGATCTCTCGAGCGTCGAGTTCATCCGCATGGGTTCGGCGCCGGTCAGTCAAAGCTTGATGGAAGCGATCCGCCACGCTTTGCCGAACGTCTCGGTCACCAACGCCTACGGCACCACCGAGGGCGGCCCGGTGGTGTTTGGAGCGCACCCCAAAGGTCTGCCGCAGCCGGATATGTCCGTCGGCTATCCGCATCCGCAAGTCGAACTGCGGCTGGTTGACGGTGACAACCGGCACGCGCCTCAAGGCGTGCTTGAAATCAAATGCCCGGCGCTCATGAACGGCTATCACAACCGGCCTGATGTCAGGCCGCCGTTCACCGCCGACGGATTCTACGTCACTGGCGACGTCTTCCGGCGCGACGCCGCCGGCTTCCATTATTTCGTCGGCCGCGGCGATGACATGTTCGTGTCGGGCGGCGAGAACGTCTATCCGAGCGACGTCGAGCGCATGCTGGAGCGCCATCCCGATGTCGCCCAGGCCGCGGTCGTGCCGATCGACGATGAAATCAAGGGGCAAAAGCCCGTCGCCTTCGTGGTGTCGAAGCCGGGGCGCAGCCCGAGCGCGGACGAGATCAAGCGCTTCGCCCTCGCCAACGCGCCGGCCTACGCGCATCCACGCTTTGTCTGGTTCGTGGACGAATTGCCGCTGGCAGCGACCAACAAAGTCGATCGGGCGCTGCTGCACGGCCTCGCGCAGGAGCGCCTCGCCGCCGGCCATTGACTGCATTTGAGGGGAGATCTGTGACCGACCGTCAGCTTCCCATTCTCGACGAGATCTTCCTCGACCACGTCGGCCATTTCGTGCGCGATCCGCAAGCCGCGAGCCGCGCGCTCGCGCGCGCCGGATTTGCTCCGACGCCGGTTTCCGTTCAAGTCGTCCCCGATCCGGAGGACGCGCCGCGGCCGACTGGCACGGGCAACGTGACGGCGATGTTCTCGCGCGGTTACATCGAAGTGCTGTTCAAGACCGCCGACACCGCGCTCGGACGCGAGCTCGAGGCGGCGCTCGCACGCCATGCCGGCGTGCATCTTGCCGCCTTCGCCGTGGCGGATGCGGCGGCGGCGCATCGCCGGCTCGCCTCGGCGGGATTTCGCATGCAGCCTTTGGTCCACATGCAGCGACCGGTCGAGACCGGTGACGCGCCCGGAATTGCCGCCTTCACGCTGGCGCGGCTCGAGGCAGGGCAAATGCCGGAAGGGCGCATCCAAGTTCTTACCCACCGTACCGAGGCCATGGTCTGGCAGTCGCGCTGGCTCTCCCACCCCAACGGCGCAGTGGCGCTCACCGATGTCATTATTGCGGCTCGCGACCTCGAGGATGCCACGCGGCGCTTTGCGCGCTTCACTGGTCGCAAGGCCATACCTTCGCCCTCCGGCGAGATCATCGAGCTCGATCGCGGCCGCGTGCAACTCATGAGCGCCGAGGCATTTGCCCGAAAACTGCCGGACGTCCCCATTCCCTCCCTACCGTTTGTCGGCGCCTATGGGATCAGAGTGGCCTCGCTGGAAGTGACCGGCGACATGCTCGAGCGCAACGGGCTGCGAACGCGGCGCAGCGATCATGATTTGATTGTGACCTTTCCGGAGGAACTCGGGCGCGGCGCATGGTTGTTCGCGGAATGAGCATTGACCCGAACAAATGGCGCCGATTGCGCACCGTCTGCCGATATTGTTCCAGGACGGAACGCCGTGCCGGCACTATAGTCCTGCCCAAACTGGACACATTTGTATGCGCTTGCTCGCAACGAGGCGGTGGCGTGCTCCCCTCCCCTCTGTGGCAACAGATCGACTGAGGGGCAGGCCCGACTGCTCGACAGCTGCCGTGATGTTCGATTGTCAGCCTCCCGTCATGACGCCCTTGCTTGAAGACGTGTTGAAACGCCGGCCGTACAACGCCGCCACCGAGTTCGTCGACGCCAACGTAGCGCGCGGTCTCGGCGACAAGGTGGCGTTCACGGATTCCACGCGCTCGCTGACCTATGCCCAGCTGCAGGAAAGGTCGTATCGCTTCGCGGCGGCGTTAAAGTCTCTCGGGCTGCACGAGGAGAACCGCGTGATCCTCGTGTTTCACGACACCGTCGACTATCCGGTCGCGTTCTGGGGCGCGATACGCGCCGGCATCGTGCCCGTGCCCATCAATACGCTGCTCACCGCCGAGCAATACGCATATCTTTTCGCCGACAGCCGCGCGGCGGCGATCGTGACCGCCGCTTCGCTTGCGCCGACGGTCTTGTCGCTGCGCGAGCGGCTGCCGCATTTGCGCGCCGTCATCGTCGCCGGCGCGGGCGCGCAGCGGCCGCGATCGCCGGACGTGCATGTTTTCGAAGAGCTGCTGAGCAAGGCCGAGCCGATTGCGTTCACCGCGCCGACGATGTCGGATGAAGTCGCGTTATGGATGTACACCTCGGGCTCGACCGGCGAACCCAAAGCGGTCCGGCATGTTCATACCAGCCTGATGGCGACGGCACGCCTTATGGGCCAGGGCATCATCGGCGTTCGCGAGGACGACGTCGCGTTCTCGGCGGCAAAGCTTTCCTTCTCGTACGGCCTTGGCAACGCGGTGTCGTTCCCCATGTCGGTCGGCGCCAGCACAGTGTTGCTGCCGGAGCGGCCGACACCGCAGGCGGTGCTGGCCACGCTTCGCCGCCATCAACCGACCATCTTCTATGCCGTGCCGTCGCTCTATGCGGCATTGCTCTCGAATCCCGAGATTGGCCCCGGAGCAGGCTCCGAACGGCTGCGGCTGTGCATTTCCGCCGGCGAGGCGCTGCCCGCCCATCTCGGCGAACGCTGGCGGGCGGTTGTGGGCGTCGACGTTCTCGACGGGCTCGGCTCGACCGAGATGCTGCAGACGTTCCTGAGCAACCGGCCGGGCGACGTGCGCTACGGCTCGACCGGCAAGCCGGTGCCGGGCTACGAGGTCAAGATTGTGGACGACGGGGGGCGCGACCTTCCCTGTGGCGAGGTCGGCGAACTCGTGGTGCGCGGGCCCTCTGCCGGGGAAGGCTACTGGAATCATCGCGCAAAGAGCCGCCGCACCTTCGTCGGCGAGTGGACCTATACCGGCGACAAGTACATGCGCGACGCGGAGGGTTACTATTATTACTGCGGGCGCACCGACGACATGTTCAAGGTCAACGGCATGTGGGTATCGCCGATCGAGGTCGAGGCGGCGCTCGTGTCGCACGAGGCAGTGCTCGAAGCCGCCGTCATCGGCAAAGAGGACGGCGACGGCCTCACCAAGCCGAAAGCCTTCATCGTGCTCAAGAACGGATACGCCGCCGACGAATTGCTGGTGGACGCGTTGCGCTCGCATGTGAAGGAGCGGGCGGGACCGTGGAAATATCCCCGTTGGATCGAGGTGCGGCCTGACCTGCCGCGCACGGCGACCGGCAAGATTCAGCGTTTCAAGCTGAGAGATTGATGTCCTCTCTCGGACGCCGCACCCGGAGAATCTGCCGATGAGCTACGACCTCATTCTGCGCGGCGGCCGCGTGGTCGATCCCTCGCAAAAACTCGATGCCGTAACGGACGTCGCCTTCGCGGACGGCAAAGTCGCCCGCATCGGAGCAGGGCTGCGCACCGAGGCCGAGACCGACGTGCGGGACGTCTCTGGCCGCATCGTCACCCCGGGGCTGATCGACCTGCACACCCATGTCTATTGGGGCGGGACCTCGCTCGGCATCGACGCTGAGGACTTCTGCCGCCGCTCGGGCGTCACGACCGCCGTCGATACTGGAAGCGCCGGCGCCGGCAACTTCGCAGGCTTTCGCAAGCACGTGATCGAGCGCAGCGAGGTGCGCATCCTCGCCTACCTCCACGTCTCCTTCGCCGGCATCTTCGCGTACTCACGGCGGGTGATGGTCGGCGAAAGCGAGGAACTACGACTGATGGCGCCGCTCGATGCGGTGGAGGTCGCCAATGCCAACCGCGACGTCATCATCGGCATCAAGGTCCGCGTCGGCGCGCGCGCCTCCGGCCGTTCGGGCGCCGTGCCGCTCGACATCGCGCTCGAGGTCGCAGGCGAGGTCGGCATGCCGGTCATGGCGCATATCGATGAGCCCCCGCCGAGCTATGAAGAGGTGATTGCGCGGCTGCGGCCGGGGGACGTGCTCACCCATGCGTTCCGGCCTTTCCCCAACTCGCCGGCCACGGCGCAAGGCACGGTGAAACGCGCGGTGATCGAAGCGCGTCAGCGAGGCGTCCTGTTCGACATCGGCCATGGCAAGGGCTCGTTCGCCTTCAAGACGGCGCGCGCCATGCTCGCCAACGGCTTTTTGCCCGATACCATCTCGTCCGATGTTCACGCGCTCTGCATCAACGGACCGGCATTCGACCAGGTCACCACGATGTCGAAGTTCCTCTGCCTCGGCATGCCGCTTGCCGACGTGGTCGCCGCCTCGACCGTGAATGCCGCATTTGCATTGAAGCGCCCGGAACTCGGCAGTCTCAAGCCGGGCAGCATTGGTGACGCCACCATTCTGTCGATCGACGATGGGCGGTTCGACTATGTCGACGTCGTCGGCGAACACATGACGGGCGACCGAAAGATCGCATGCCAAGGGGTCGTGATCGCCGGACGATGGTGGCACCCGAAATAGTCACACCGTCGGAGCGAAATTCGCGTTCGCTGGCGTATCGTTTGCTGGCATGCCCTTTGCTCAGAACGGCTGGAAACCGGCTGGTTATGCTGCCCTCACTCGACCCCAGGGGAGGCATCCAATAAAATGGGCAGAATGGCGCAAATCTGAGCGAGTCGACCGGCCCAACTGGGAGATCAAGTCATGGATCGCAGGACGCTGCTGAAAGGCTTTGCGGGTGCAGGCACTCTGGCCGCTACGGGACGCTTGTGCGCCCCTGCGCTCGCCCAGGGCACTGCAGCGCGCACGTTGCGCTTCGTGCCTCAAGCCAATCTCGCGAATTTCGACCCGATCTGGGGCACGCAATACGTGGTGCGCAATGCCTCGGCCATGGTGTGGGACACGCTCTATGGCATGGACGAAAAGCTCGAGCCCCAACGCCAGATGGCGGAAGCCGAGGAAGTGTCGGCCGACGGGCTGACTTGGACGTTCCGCTTGCGGCCGGGGCTCAAATTCCATGACGGCGAGCCGGTGCTGGCACGAGACGTGGTGGCAAGCCTCGAGCGCTGGGCGGCGCGCGACCAGATGGGCCTGTTGATCAGGGCAATCCAGCAGGAGCTCACCGCTCCCGACGATCGCACCGTCAAGTGGGTACTCAAGCAGCCATTCCCGAAAATGCTGCTGGCGCTCGGCAAGATCAGCACGCCGATCGCCTTCATCATGCCCGAGCGCATCGCCAAGACCGATCCGTTCAAGCAGATTCCCGAATATATCGGCAGCGGCCCCATGCGTTTTGTGAAGAACGAGTGGGTTCCGGGCGCGAAGGCGGCGTTCGAGCGATTCCCCGATTATGCCCCGCGCAGCGAACCGGGCTCATGGCTCGCGGGCGGCAAGCGAATTTTGGTTGAACGCGTCGAATGGGTGGTCATGCCGGACCCGGCGACCGCCGGCGCGGCGCTGCAGAGCGGCGAGATCGACTGGTGGGAGAACCCGATTTCCGACCTGGTGCCGCTGTTGCGCAAGAACCGTAATGTCGCCGTCGATATCGCCGATCCGCTCGGCAACATCGGCAGCTTCCGCATGAATCATTTGTATCCGCCGTTTAATGACGTGCGGGCGCGCCGCGCGGTGCTGATGGCAATGAGCCAAGAAGACTACATGCGTGCCATCGTCGGCGATGACGACAATCTGTGGAAGCCACTGCCTGGCTTTTTCACCCCGGGCACGCCGCTCTATACCGAGGAGGGCGGCGAGATCCTCAAGGGTCCGCGCAAACTCGATGCCGCCAAGAAACTGCTGGCGGAAAGCAGCTATGCGGGCCAGCCGGTGACCTGCCTCGTCGCCCAGGACCAGCAGATCACCAAGGCGCAGGGCGACGTCACCGCCGACCTGCTCAAGCGGCTCGGCATGAATGTGGACTTCGCAGCCATCGACTGGGGCACGGTCGGCGCGCGGCGCGCGGTGAAGACGCCGCCCGGTCAAGGCGGCTGGCAGATGTTCCATACTTGGCATTCCGGCGCCGACTGCATCAATCCGGCGGTCGCAATCGGCGTGCGCGCCAGTGGCGACAAGGCGTGGTTCGGCTGGCCGGAGGTGCCCGAAGTCGAAGCGCAGGTGACGGCGTGGTACGATGCCAAGACGCCGGATGAGGAGAAGGCGGCGATCGGGCGGCTCAACAAAGCCGCGCTGGATAACGTCGTCTACGCGCCGACCGGTTTCTTCCTCGGCTACCAGGCTTGGCGCAAGAACGTGACCGGAGTGGTCAAGGGCCCGCTTCCGTTCTTCTGGGGTGTCGCCAAAACGGCATGACGTCGCCGTAAGCCATGCTCGCCTACGTCGTTCGGCGCGTCATTGCCACCGTCCCGGTGATGGCGGTCGTCGCGTTCTTTGTGTTCAGCCTGCTGTACATCGCGCCGGGCGATCCGGCGGCGGTGATCGCCGGCGACCAAGCGACGCCCGCCGACGTCGAGCGCATCCGTCAGAGCCTCGGTCTGGATCGGCCTTTCCTCATCCGCTTTGGCGAGTGGGTTTGGCAAATCCTGCACGGTGACCTCGGCACGTCGATCTTCACCAATTTACCGGTGACCGCGATGATGGCGCAGCGCTTCGAACCGACGCTGTCGTTGATGCTCATCACGCTGACTTTCGCGGTGGCCGTCGCGGTGCCGATCGGCGTGCTCGCCGCCTGGAAGGCGGGGACTTGGGTTGACCGCGTCATCATGGCTTTCGCGATCTTCGGCTTTTCGGTGCCGGTGTTCGTCATCGCTTATCTGCTCGCATTCGTGTTTGCGCTCGAGCTCGAATGGCTGCCGGTGCAAGGCTACACCCCGCTCGCCGAGGGTCTTTGGCCGTGGTTGCAGAATCTGATCCTGCCGGCGATCGCGCTGGGCTGCGTCTATATCGCCCTCATTGCCCGCATCACCCGCGCCGCGATGCTCGAAGTGCTGCAGCAGGACTACATCCGCACCGCCCGCGCCAAGGGCATCGGGCAAGGGGGCATTCTGTTCGTGCATGCGCTCAAGAATGCGTCCGTTCCAATCGTGACGGTGATCGGGATCGGCGTCGCACTCTTGATCGGGGGCGCGGTGGTGACGGAGAGCGTCTTTGCCATTCCGGGTCTCGGCCGGCTTACCGTGGACGCGATCCTGCGCCGCGACTATCCCCTCATCCAGGGGCTCGTGCTGCTGTTCAGTTTCGTCTACGTGCTGGTGAATCTCCTGGTCGATCTCTCCTACACGCTTCTTGATCCGAGGATCAGGTATTGAGCGGCCCGACCATCACATCCGCCCCACCGGGCATCGCCGTTGCGCCCGAGCTGCCCGAGCTGCTCCCGGTTGTAAATTTGGGACGCGGCGCCGTCGGATTTCTGCGCCGCCATCCGGCTGTCGCCGTCGGCGGCGCTCTCCTCCTCTTCATGCTGCTGATCGCGGTGTTCGCACCTTATCTCGGGACGGTCGATCCGACCGCGCTGGCGCCGGCGCGGCGCACGCGCCCGCCCTCCGCCGAACACTGGTTCGGCACCGATATGCTCGGGCGCGACCTCTACTCCCGCGTGATCTACGGCGCGCGCGTGTCGCTCCTCGTCGGCTTCTCGGTCGCTGCCTTTGCCTCGGTCATCGGGCTCGCCATCGGCCTAGTGGCGGGATTCGTGCGCTGGGCGGATGCCGTGCTGATGCGCGTGATGGACGGGTTGATGTCGATTCCGCCGATCCTGCTGGCGGTCGCGCTCATGGCATTGACGCGCGGCAGCGTGGGTAACGTCATCCTGGCGATCACCATCGCGGAGATCCCGCGTGTCTCGCGTCTCGTCCGCAGCGTGGTGCTCTCGCTGCGCGAGCAACCCTACGTCGATGCGGCAGTGGCGGCAGGCACGCGCACGCCGATGATCATCTTGCGGCACATCTTGCCCAACACGCTGGCGCCGATGACCGTGCAGGCAACGTATATCTGCGCCAGCGCCATGATTATCGAGGCGATCCTTTCCTTCATCGGCGCCGGCACGCCGCCGATTACGCCATCGTGGGGCAACATCATGGCCGAGGGCCGCGCGCTCTGGCAGGTGAAGCCCTTCATCGTCTTCTTCCCGGCCGTGTTCCTGTCCATCACCGTGCTCTCGGTCAACCTGCTCGGCGACGGATGGCGCGACGCACTCGACCCGCGCATGGCCAAAGGACTGTGACGTGGCTCTGCTCGAAATCGAAGATTTGCAGACGCATTTCCGCACACGCGACGGGGTCAACCGCGCCGTCGACGGGATTTCCTTCCATGTGAACGAAGGCGAGACGCTTGCGGTGGTCGGTGAAAGCGGTTGCGGGAAATCCGTCACCGCAATGTCGATTCTGCGCCTCGTCCCGGAACCGCCAGCGAAGATTGCAGGCTCAATCCGCTTCCAGGGGAAAGAACTGCTGAAATGCTCCGAGCGGGAGATGCGCGGCATTCGCGGCAACGAGATCAGCATGATCTTCCAGGAGCCGATGACGAGTCTGAACCCCGTGCTCACCGTCGGTCGCCAGCTCGGGGAGACGCTGCGCTTGCACGAGGGCCTCGACCGTAAGGCGGCGGAGACGCGTGCGGTCGAGATGCTCGCCCTCGTCGGCATCCCGGAGCCGCGCCCGCGGCTGCGCGAATATCCGCATCAGCTCTCGGGCGGCATGCGCCAACGCGTGATGATCGCCATGGCGCTTGCGTGCAATCCGAAGCTCCTGATCGCCGACGAGCCGACCACCGCGCTGGACGTGACGATTCAGGCGCAAATCCTCGACTTGATGCGGGATCTCAAGCGCCGCGTCGGCGCCGCTATCGTTCTCATCACCCACGATCTCGGTGTCGTGGCGGAAGTCGCCGAGCGCGTCATGGTGATGTATGCCGGCCGCAAGCTCGAAGAAGCGCCCGTTGCCAAGCTCTTCCGCGCGCCGCGGCATCCCTATACGCGCGGCTTGCTCGGTGCCGTGCCAAAGCTCGGCGCCTCGCTTAGCGGCAAGGCGACCAGGCTTGCGGAGATCCCCGGCGTTGTCCCCAGCCTGAAGCACCGCATCCAGGGCTGCGTATTCGCCAGCCGCTGTCCGCAGGCGACCGAGCTCTGTCGAGAGCTGGCGCCGGCGCTCGAACGCAAAGCGCAGGACCATTTCGCCGCCTGCCACTACGCTCCCACAGAGGTGGCGGCATGAGCGCCCTGCTCGAAGTCAACGATCTGAAGAAGCACTTTGCGGTGCGCAGCGCTCCGTTAGGCTTCGGCACCGTCTTGGTCCGTGCGGTGGACGGCGTGTCGTTCCATGTTGAACGAGGTGAGACGCTGGCCTTGGTCGGCGAGTCCGGTTGCGGCAAGTCCACCGTCGGCCGCGCGATCCTACGATTGTTCGACATCACCGGCGGCCAAGTCGTCCTCGACGGCCAGCGCATAGACGATCTTTCCCCCGGCCCGTTGCGCCCGCTGCGCCGCCGGGTCCAGGCGGTATTCCAGGATCCATTTTCCAGCCTCAATCCACGCATGCGCCTGCGCGACATTCTAGCCGAGCCGATACGAAACTTCGGGCTAGCCCATTCAAAGGCCGATGTTTACGTGCGGGTCAACCTGCTCCTGGAGAAGGTGCGGCTGCCACGCGAGATGGCGAACCGATGGCCGCACGAATTGTCCGGCGGCCAGCGCCAGCGCATCGGGATCGCCCGGGCGCTCGCTGCCGAACCCGAGCTGATCGTGTGCGACGAGGCAGTCTCGGCGCTCGATGTCTCGGTCAAAGCGCAAATCGTGAATCTGCTGCAGGACCTACAACAGGAACTCGGTCTTGCGCTTTTGTTCATCAGCCATGATCTCGCGATCGTCGAGCACATGACCCACCGAGTCGCGGTGATGTATCTGGGCAAGATCGTCGAGCTTGCTCCGAAGGAACGCATTTTCGCCGCACCCAAGCATCCGTATACCGAGGCGCTGCTCTCTGCCGTGCCGATGCCCGAGCCCGGCGCGGCGCGCAAGCGCATCATTCTCAAAGGCGATGTGCCGAGCCCGATCAATCCACCTCGAGGCTGCCGTTTTCATACCCGCTGCCCCTACGCCTTCGATCGCTGTCGCGTGGAAGAACCCCAACTGCGATCAATGCAAGGCGGGCGGCTCGTCGCATGCCACCTGCACGATCTGCCGGCGGCGCAGAACCCACTTGCCGGATCCGGACCGCACTGAATCCGATACTCCAACACCTGCTGGGCTCGCGCGACGACGGAGGGTCGGGATGGAATGGCGGCCGCGCCGGCCCTCCTTCAAGGCGAAGTGGCGAAGAAGCCGCTCAACTCTTGCGCGGTTCGTTCCGGCATTTCCTCGGGAAAGAAATGACCGGCATCGAGCGGTCCGCCGCGGACATCGTTTGCCCAGGAACGCCACAACGCAAGCGGACCGCCGCGCTCTACGTACCAACTGCCGAGCGGACCTCGACCACTCCAAAGCACGAGAACCGGACAGGCTATCCCCCGTCCGGCTCGGCGATCCTGCAAATCATGCTCGTGATCGAGAGTCGCCGCGGCGCGATACTCCTCGCAGATGGCATGAACGTGAGCGGGATCCCGAAGTGCCGCGACATACGCCGCCCGCACTTCGGGGCCGAACGCATTTGCAGGAGAGCCCCATCCGCCGAGCGCGTCATCGATGACGGCATCAGGCGCGGCTGACAGCAACCGCTCGGGCAGTGGCTCGGGCTGGGCAAGCAACGACCACGGCCAGAACGCGGTCGCCAAGCGCTTGTCGGCAAGCTCCCAGGTGTCGGCGGTCGGAACAATGTCAAGGACCGCGAGACGCTCAACTTGCCGAGGGTAATCGAGCGCGAGGCGGTAGGCGACGCGAGCGCCCCGATCATGCCCGGCAAGTGAGAAGCGCGGGAAGCCAAGCTTCTCCATCACCGAAACCATGTCGCTTGCCATCGCCCGTTTCGCGTACGGCGCATGGTCCGGGGCAGAGGCGGGACACCCGCTGCGACCATAGCCGCGAAGGTCGGCGCAAACCACCGTGAAGCGGCGAGCCAGCAAGGGCGCGACGGAGCGCCACATCAAATGGGTCTGCGGAAACCCATGCAGCAACAGGACAGCCGGACCGGCCCCGAAACGGCGCAGAAAAATACGCGTTTCCTGCACTTGCACGTCAAGAGCAGCAAAATTCTCGAACGTCGTGGGGTTTGTCATCGCGCTTTCCGCTTCCATTATTTTGCAAAGGTCGCGAATATCCCATTCTGCTCTTGAATGATGGGCCTTTCGGGACTTCAATTGCATGTAAGACGCCGCCGAAGGCGGCCGACAATGCCCCCGGTGTACTCGGTTCCGACAAACGCCCTGATCATAAGGACCGACAAACGGACTCGGGGAGAGGGAGGAATCAATGCCCGAAATGAAACGCTTCATTCGGCTCTGCGTTGCGACTGCGGTCGGCGTCGTGCTTTCGGCGGGACTTTCTTCCACTCAGGCTCAGGCGCAGGAGCGCGAGCTCAAGGTTGGGTACATGAAGAATCCCATCCAAGATGCTTCGCTCGACATGATGGACAAATGGGCGAAGGCGCACGGGGTCAAGCTCACGCGCGTGCCCATGGCTTACAGCGTTTTCATGGAAAAGGTCACCGCGACGCTGACCGGCGGCACCGATCAGTTCGATGTCATCTGGCACAATGACGATTGGGGCCAGCTCTGGAAGAAATGGCTGGAGGCGACCGACGACGTCAAAGGGATGGAAAACGCCGATCGCTGGCCGCTGCTCGCGTTCTGGAACGACGAGAAGAAGCTCACCGTCGTGCCCATGGCTCACACCGTGGGAACGTTCTTCTATCGCACCGATCTTCTCAAACCGGAAGAAGTGCCTACCACCTTCGAGCAGCTCATTTCGGTCAGTCAGCGGCTGCAAAAAGAAGGCAAAGTCAAATGGGGCTACGTCGGCGGCATGACCATGAACAGCACCTGGTTCAGCCTGTGGTGGACGATGTGGGCGAACAATTGCGACATCCTCAAGCCGCTGTTCGAGCGCGACAACGACAAGCTCGCGGCCACTAAGTTCGAGCCGGCGGTGACCGAACCCTGCCATCGGGAGATCGTCGAGTTCTGGTGGGACGCGATCAACACC
>Ga0207700_10001288_pt1 | contig 14288 bp, 12 predicted proteins | sample LARL82metaG_FD_184348 | JGI IMG/M metagenome (GOLD analysis project Ga0207700, IMG submission 184348) | Corn, switchgrass and miscanthus rhizosphere microbial communities from Kellogg Biological Station, Michigan, USA - LAR L8-2 metaG... | ecosystem: Host-associated > Plants > Roots >...
CGCAACCAGGTTGTCAAGCTCGTCGCGATCGCGGTCGCCGTGGCGGCCGTGCTCGCCATCCTCGCGTTCCTGATCATCGGCTAGCGGTCACCCGCTAGCGTTCACCGGCCGGCGTCCCCGGGCGCCCACCCGGGGACCCCTCCGGGCCCGGCTCTTTCCGGCGGCGGGCTAACCGCTGCTGACGGGGCAGCGAGACATCTTCCTCCCGCTGCTCATCCTCATCAGGCTGGTAGCGGTAACCCATGCCCGGCTCGGTCAGCAGCCAGCGCGGCCGGGCCGGGTCCGGCTCCAGCTTCCGCCGGAGCTGGGTCATATACAGACGGAGGTTGCCGGTTGCGTCGGCGTAGCCGGGACCCCACACCTCGGCCAGCAGCTGGCGCTGGCTCATCAGCTTTCCCGGGTGCCGGAGCAGGACCTCCAGCAGATGCCACTCGGTCGGGGTGAGCCGGATGTCGGGACCGTCCGGCCTGATGACGCGCTTGCCCGCCAGGTCGACGACCAGGCGGCCGAGCCTCACCTCCGGCGCCTCCTCCACCGGCGCGGCCCGGCGGACGGCGGCCCTCATCCGGGCGAGCAGCTCGTCCATGCCGAACGGCTTGGTGACATAGTCGTCCGCGCCCGCGTCCAGCGCCTGTACCTTGTCGGTGCTGTCGGCCCGGCCGGACAGGACGATGATGGGCGCGCTGGTCCAGCCGCGCAGCCCGCCGATGACCTCCACCCCGTCCAGGTCCGGCAGGCCGAGGTCGAGGATGACCAGGTCCGGCGGGTGATGGCCGGCCGTCTCGAGCGCCTGCCCGCCGGTGGCGGCCGTGTCCACCTGGTATCCGCGCACCCGCAGGTTGATCCGCAGCGCGCGCAGGATCTGCGGCTCGTCGTCGACGACCAGGACGCGGGTCACGGGGTTAGCTTGCCTCCCTCGGCGCCGGCCCGGGGTGCCGTCACGGCCGGGGTGGCCGGCGGAGCCGCGGTGGACGGCGCAGCCGGGGCGGACGGCGGGGGCGGCTGGGAATCGGCCTGGCCTCGCTCGCGCCGGCCGGGGGCGCCCCGGCCGGGGTGGGGGGGCACGGGGGCCGCGGGCAGCGACAGAACCATGGTCAGGCCGCCGCCCGGCGTCTCCTCGGGCTCGAGCGTGCCGCCCATGGCCTCGGCGAGGCCGCGGGAGAGCGCCAGTCCGAGCCCCACACCGGTGGTGTTGTCGGTGTCGCCCAGCCGCTGGAACGGAACGAACACGCGGTCGCGCTCTGGCTCGGGGATGCCTGGTCCCCGGTCGGCCACCCGTAGCTCCACCCGGTCGCCGAGCGCGCTGGCGGTCAGCAGCGGCGGCTGGTCGGGCGGGGAGTAGCGCAGCGCGTTGCTGGTCAGGTTGACGATGACCCGCTCCAGGATCGCCGGGTCCACCCGGACCTCGGGCAGCGAGTCCGAGATGTCCACCACGACCTGCTGCCCGGGCGGGCCCAGGTCATCGAGGGCCCGCGCCACGATCTCCTCCAGGCCCGCCGGGCGGGGGAAGACGGCCAGCGCCCCGGCCTGGAGCCTGCTCATGTCGAGCAGGTTGTCCACCAGGTGGGTAAGCCGGTCGAGCGACTCGTCGGCGGTGGCGAGCAATTCGTCCCGGTCCTCGTCCGTCCACCGGATGTCCGGCGAGCGGAGGCTGGTGACGGCCGCCTTGGCCGAGGCGAGCGGGGTGCGCAGGTCGTGGCTGACCGCCGCCAGCAAGGCCGTGCGCATCCGGTCGGCCTCCGCGATGGGGCGTGCCGCCTCCGCCTCGGCCGACAGGCGCTGCTGCTCCAGGGCGACCCCGGCATAGGCGGCGAAGGCGCCGAGCACCTTGCGGTCGCTGGCGGACACCGCCGGGCCATGCAGGGCCAGCACGAGCGAGTCGGTGACCGGCACCTCAACGTCCGCCCCGTCGGGCCTGGTGAGGGCGGGCTCGCCGGAGTGCGCGACCGCGGCCCACCTGGCCGCCGACCCCGGCCGGCCGGCCTGGCCGGGCTGGCGTTCCAGCAGCGTGACCGAGTCCATGCCGAACGCCTCGCGGACCCGGTCGAGCACCGCGGTCACCGCGCGCTCGCCGCGCAGCACGCTGCCGGCGGTGGTGGTCAGCAACTCGGATTCGGCGCTGGCCCGCGCCGCCTGGCGGGTGCGCCGGGCGGCGCGGTCCACCACCCGGCTGACCAGCACCGCCACGACAATGAACACGACGAGCGCGAGGGCGTTGTTGGTCTCGGCGATGGTCAGCTGGTGGATAGGCGGGACGAAGTAGTAGTTGAGCAGCAGCGATCCCAGCACCGCCGCCAGCAGCGCGGGCAGGAACCCGCCCACGAGCGCCACCACGATGACGCCCACCAGCAGGAACAGCACGTCGCTGGTCAGGTTGAGTTCGCCGCGCAGGGACGCCAGCCCGAGCGTGACCAGCACCGGGAGCGCGACCGCGAGCAGGTAGCCCATCTGCTGTCGGCGCGGCGTGAGGCCGCCCCGGCTGCGCGGCAGCCCGCGGCCCCGGCCCATCCGGGAGTGGGTGACGATGTGCACGTCGATGTCGCCGGAGCCGCGGATGGTGCGGGCGCCAATCCCGGGCCCGGTGAGCAGGGCCGACAGCCAGGAGCGCCGGCTCACGCCGAGCACCAGCTGAGTGGCGTTCTCGGCGCGGGCGAAGGTGAGCAGCGCCTCCGGGATGTTGTCGCCGACCACCTGGTGGTAGCTGCCGCCGAGCGACTCGGTCAGGTGCCGCTGCGCGGCCAGAGCCGCCGGGTTGGCGCCGGTCAGGCCGTCGGAGCGGGTGACGTGCACGGCGAGCAGGTCCCCGCCGGAGGACCGGGCGGCGATCCGGGCGGCGCGCCGGATCAGGGTCTCGCCCTCGGGGCCGCCGGTGAGCGCGACCACCACCCGCTCCCGGGCCTCCCAGGTGCCGGTGATGTGGTGTTCCGCCCGGTAGCGCTGGAGCCCCTCATCTACCTTGTCGGCCAGCCACAGCAGGGCGAGCTCGCGCAGCGCGGCCAGGTTCCCGCTCCGGAAGTAGTTGGTCAGCGCCGCGTCGATCTTCTCCGGCGGGTAGATGTTGCCGTGCGCCATCCGGCGCCGCAGCGCCTCCGGCGTCATGTCGACGAGTTCGACCTGGTCGGCGGCCCGCACCACGGCGTCGGGGATGGTCTCGCGCTGCGGCACGCCGGTGATCTTCTCGACCACGTCGTTGAGCGATTCCAGGTGCTGGATGTTGACGGTGGAGATGACGTCGATGCCGGCGTCGAGCAGGTCCTCCACGTCCTGCCAGCGCTTGGCGTTCCGGGAGCCGGGCACGTTGGTGTGCGCCAGCTCATCGACGAGCGCGATCTGCGGCTTGCGGGCCAGCACGGCGTCGAGGTCCATCTCCTCGAACGTGGTGCCGCGGTAGGCGATCCGGGCCCGCGGCACGACCTCCAGCCCCTCGACCAGCTCAGCGGTGTGCTTGCGCCCGTGGGTCTCCACGAATCCCACGACCACGTCCGCGCCGCGCTCGGCCCGCCGGTGGCCCTCGCACAGCATGTCGTAGGTCTTGCCCACGCCGGCGGCGTTGCCGAGGTAGATCCGGAGCTTTCCCCGGTCGTCCTGACTCATCGTCTCCCTGCCAGCCGCGGGCCCGTGCCCGCTGATACCAGTCTCGCCGCATCGGGAGATCAGGTGTACCCGGGAGGGCCGGGCGGGGCCGAACCCTAACAAGATCCATGCAGCCCGGCCGGGGCGGCAGGCATCCGGGCGGCGCACCCCTAAGCTGGCCGCATGGCGAAGACGCCGGACGAGATGATGGGGGCGGTCAGCGCGTCGCTGGCGGAGCGCACCGGCAAGACGCTGGACGAGTGGGTGGCGCTCGTCCAGGCGTCGGGGATCGACCCGCTCGACCAGAACGCGGTGCGGCGCTGGCTGCGGACCGAGCACGGGGTGCCGCAGAACAGCCAGTGGGCCATCGCCGACGCCGCGGCGCGCGCGGCTGGCTGGGTGCGCCCGAGCGCCGCCGAGTACGTCGACAGCCAGTACACCGGCGCGAAGGCGGCGCTGCGCCCGATCTACGACGCGCTCGCGGCCGCGGCCGGGGAGCTGGGCGGCGACGTGACCGTCGAGGGCCGGGGCAGCTACACGCCGTTCGTCCGCGGCCGGCAGTTCGCCGCCGTCGCCGCCGCGACCAGGGACCGGGTTGATCTCGGACTGCGGTTCACCGACCCGCCCGCGGACGATCGCCTGCAGCGGTCCACCGGGCCCGGGCAGTCGACCCACAAGATCGCGCTGCGCGGCGTGGAGGACGTCGACAACCAGGTCCGGCATCTGCTGCGGCTGGCCTACGAACAGAACCCCTGATGCGACGGGTCGGCCCATGAACGGAGCCCCGCGACGCCGTCGGCCGGTAGCTGGTGCGGCCAGGGCCGGTGCTGGTGCGGTCAGGGCTGGTAGCGGTAGCCCATCCCGGGCTCGGTGAGTAGGTAGCGGGGCCGTGACGGATCGGCCTCCAGCTTGCGGCGCAGCCCAGACATGTGGAAGCGCAGGTAGTGGGCGGAGCGCTCGTGCCCGGGTCCCCAGATCTCGGTGAGCAGCCGCTGTGTGCTCACCAGCTGCCCGGGATGCCGCAGCAGGATCTCCAGCAACTGCCACTGGATCCGCGTGAGCCGCACGGCCCCGGTGCCATCGAGCACGGTGTGCGCGGCCAGATCGACCTCGCACGAGCCGATACGCACCCTGGCCGGCGGCGGTGCCGCATCACCGCGGCGGAGCGCGGCGCGCAGCCGGGCGACCAGCTCCTCCATGGAGAACGGCTTGGCGACGTAGTCGTCGGCGCCCGCGTCCAGCGCGGCGATCTTGTCGCCCGGCCCGGTGCGGCCGGAGAGCACGATAACCGGCGCGTGGGACCAGCGGCGCAGCTCGCCGATCACCTCAATCCCGTCCACGTCGGGCAGCCCGAGGTCGAGAATGACCGCGTCCGGCGGCCGCCGCCTCGCCTCAGCGAGCGCCTCCCGCCCGGTCGCGGCGGTGGCCACGTCGTAGTCGCGCACCCGCAGGTTGATGCGCAGGGCGCGGAGCATCGCGGGCTCGTCGTCAACGACGAGCACCCGGGCCAGCGACGGCGCGCCGGAGGCCCCGGGGTCGCGCTCCGGAGCCTCCGCCGCCACCGCCGTGCCCGTTCAGTGCCCGACCGGGTACTTCTGGTCGAGGGCGATGTTGAGCGGTAGCACGTTCACGAACGGCTCGCCCAGGAACCCAAACGTGCGGCCCTGGGTGTACTGCTCGACCAGCGCCATGACGGCGGCCGGACTGACGTTCCGGGCCGCCGCAATGCGATCCACCTGGATGGCGGCGTTCTGCGGCGAGATGCCCGGGTCCAGCCCGGACCCCGAGGCCGTCACCGCGTCCGGCGGGATCTGCGAGACCTTCACGTGGTCGAACGCCGCGATCTGCTTCTGCCGCTGCTTAATGGCCTGGACCAGGTCCGGGTTGTTGGGGCCGAGGTTGGACGCGGCGGAGTACTCCGCGTTGCAGCCGGGATCGTTCTTGACCGCGGCGTTCACGGCGTAGGACGGACGCGACTGGAAGTACTGCGGCAGCGGGTTGCCCTCGGCGTCCACGAACTGCTGGCACACCACGCTGGAGCCGACAACGCGGCCGTTGGAGCTGACCAGCGAACCGTCGGCGTGGCCACGGAACGCCACCTGCGCAATGCCGGTCATCACGACCGGGTAGACGATCCCGCAGATCACGGTGAACACGATCAGGGCTAGCAACCCCACGATGTGCTGCCGGACCCAGGTGGGAAGGCGGTTCACTTGGTCACCTACTTACCAAATCCGGGGATGAGCTGGACCACCAGGTCGATGGCCCAGATGCCGATGAACGGGATGATCAGCCCGCCGACGCCGTAGATCCACAGGTTCCGGCGCAGCAGCGACTGGGCCGAGGCTGGCCGGTACCGCACACCGCGCAGCGCCAGCGGGATCAGCGCGATGATGATCAGCGCGTTGAAGATGATCGCCGAGGTGATCGCCGACTTGGGGCTGGCCAGGTGCAGGATGTTGAGCGCGGCAAGGCCCGGGAACGCCACCGAGAACATCGCGGGCAGCATGGCGAAGTATTTGGCCACGTCGTTGGCGATGGAGAAGGTGGTCAGCGCGCCGCGGGTGATCAGCAGCTGCTTGCCGATCTCCACGATCTCGATGAGCTTGGTCGGGTTGGAGTCCAGGTCCACCATGTTCCCGGCCTCCTTGGCGGCCGAGGTACCGGTGTTCATGGCCACGCCGACGTCGGCCTGGGCGAGCGCCGGGGCGTCGTTGGTGCCGTCCCCGGTCATCGCGACCAGCTTGCCGCCCTCCTGCTCCTTGCGGATCAGGGCCATCTTGTCCTCGGGCGTCGCCTCGGCGAGGAAGTCGTCCACGCCGGACTCGTCCGCGATCGCCTTGGCGGTCAGCGGGTTGTCACCGGTGATCATGACGGTCCGGATGCCCATCTTGCGCATCTCGGCGAACCGCTCGGAGATCCCCTCCTTGACGATGTCCTTGAGGTAGATGACGCCCAGGGCGCGGGCCTTCCCTTTGACCTTCTCCGCGACGACCAGCGGCGTGCCGCCGACCGCCGAGATGCCGTCGACCATGCCGCCGAGCTCGGGCGGCGGGGTGCCGCCGTTGTCGCGGACCCACTGGGCCACCGACGATGCGGCGCCCTTGCGCACCTGCCGCCCGTCGGCCAGGTTGACGCCGCTCATCCGGGTCTGCGCGGTGAACTCGACGAACTCCGCGCCCTGCAGCTCGCCCTCGGACCGCTCGCGCAGGCCGAACTGGTTCTTGGCCAGCACGGTGATGGACCGGCCCTCGGGCGTGAAGTCGGCCATGGACGACAGCTGGGCCGCGTTGGCCAGCTCTTCCGCCGACACCCCGTTGACCGGCAGGAACTCGGTGGCTTCCCGGTTGCCGATGGTGATCGTGCCGGTCTTGTCGAGCAGCAGCGTGTTCACGTCACCGGCCGCCTCGACGGCGCGGCCGGAAATGGCCAGCACGTTGCGCTGCACCAGCCGGTCGATGCCGGCGATGCCGATCGCCGACAGCAGCGCGCCGATCGTGGTGGGGATCAGCGCCACCAGCAGCGCGACCAGGATCACGATGCTCTGCGGCGCCTTGGAGTAGTACGCCATCGGCTGCAGCGAGATGACGGCCAGCATGAAGATGATCGTCAGCGACGCGAGCAGGATGTTCAGCGCGATCTCGTTCGGCGTCTTCTGCCGCTCCGCGCCCTCGACCAGCGCGATCATCCGGTCGATGAAGGTCTCGCCCGGGTTGGAGGTGATCTCTACCACGATCCGGTCGGACAGCACCTTGGTGCCGCCGGTCACCGCCGACCGGTCGCCGCCGGACTCCCGGATCACCGGGGCGGACTCGCCGGTGATCGCCGACTCGTCCACCGACGCGATCCCCTCGACCACGTCGCCGTCACCGGGGATGGTCTCGCCGGCCTCGACCACCACGTGGTCGCCGATGTGGAGCTGGGTGCCGGGGACCTGTTCCTCGCGGAACTCGGTCTGGCCGGGCCGCCAGCCGGTCAGCCGCCGGGCGACGGTTTCCCGCTTGGTCCGGCGCAGCGTCTCGGCCTGGGCCTTGCCACGCCCCTCGGCCACCGCCTCGGCCAGGTTGGCGAACACCACCGTCAGCCACAACCAGACGACGATCGTCCAGTTGAAGGCGGCGTCGGAAGCGGGCCCGGTGATCGCGGTATAGGTGGTGATCGCGGCGCCGACCTCGACCACGAACATGACCGGGTTGCGGATCTGGACCCGTGGGTCCAGCTTTTGGAACGCACCCGGCAGCGAGCTCCACAGGATCTTGGGGTCGAGCAGGCCCCCGCCGACCTTGCGTGGCTCGGCCGCGGCCGCCTTGGGGGCAGGGCCGCCCGTCTGCGGTGTCGTTGTCACAGCCATGTCAGTGCAGTCCTTCTGCGAACGGGCCCAGTGCGAGCGCGGGGAAGTAGGTCAGGCCGACGAGGACCAGGATCACGCCGACGAGCATGGCGACGAACAGCGGCGTCCTGGTATCCAGGGTGCCCGCGCTGGCCGGCACGGGGGTCTGCCGCGCGAGCGAGCCGGCCAGGCCGAGCGCGAAGATCTCCGGCGCGAACCGCCCGAGCAGCATCACGATCCCGCCGAGCGTCTGGTACCAGGGGGCGGCCGTACCGAGGCCGGCGAACGCCGAGCCGTTGTTGTTGGCCATGGACGTGAACGCGTACATGATCTCGGTCAGGCCGTGCGGGCCGGGATTGAAGATCGCGCTCTGGCCGATGTGGGTTCCGATCGATAGCGCGGCGGCGGTGAGGACGACCAGCGGCAGCGTCAGGAAGTACAGCGACGCGTACTTCATCTCCGTGGGGCGGATCTTCTTGCCGATGTACTCCGGCGTCCGTCCCACCATCAGCCCGCCCACGAACACCGTGACGATGGCCAGGACGAGGAGGCCGTACATGCCGGCGCCGATGCCGCCGGGGGCGATCTCGCCGAGCGCCATGTCGAACAGGGCGATCCCGCCGCCGAACGGGGTCAGCGAATCATGGAAGCAGTTCACCGCGCCCGTGGAGGTGACCGTGGTGGAGGAGGCGAACAGCGAGCAGGCCGGTGTGCCGAACCTGGTCTCCACGCCCTCCATCGCGTGGCCCGCGGCGATCGTCGCGGTGCCGCCCGTGCCGGTGTGGGCCTCGAAGAAGCTGATCCCGCCGACCGCGGCCATCCAGATGATCGCCATGACCGCGACCAGGGCGTAGCCCTGCCGGTTGTCCTTGACCATCTTGCCGAACGCGCGGGGCGTGGCGAACGGGATCAGCAGCAGGGTGAAGATCTCGAAGATATTCGTGAATCCGTTCGTGTTCTCGAAGGGGTTCGCGGAGTTGGCGTTGAACCAGCCGCCCCCGTTGTTCCCCATGTTCTTGATGATCTCCGAGGAGGCCACCGGGCCGCCCGGGATCACCTGGTGCCCGCCGGCGAGGGTGGTGATCGTGTGGTAGTCGGCGAAGTTCTGGATCAAGCCGCCCGCGGCGAGGATGAGGCCGCCGACGACGGCCAGCGGGAGCAGCAGCCGCACCGTGCCACGGGTAACGTCCACCCAGAAGTTGCCCAGCGTGCCGGTCTTGTGCCGGATGAAGCCGCGGATCATCGCGATCGCGACCGCCAGGCCGACCGCGGCGGACAGGAACTGCTGCACCACCAGGCCACTCATCTGGACGATGTAGGTCATCGTGTTCTCGCCACCGTAGTTCTGCCAGTTCGTGTTGGTGGTGAACGAGACGGCGGTGTTAAAGGACGTGTCGGGCGGGACGGCGGGGAAGTTCGGCCCCAGCCACCCCAGCAGGGCACCCTGCAGCCGCTGGAGGCCGTACAGGAACAGCACGCTGATCAAGGAGAAGGCCAGGATGCTCTTCACGTAGCTCGACCACGTCTGGTCGACGCTGGGATCAATGCCGATCGTCTTGTAGATGGCCCGCTCGACGCGCAAGTGCTTGTCCGAGGTGTAGACGCGCGCGATGTAGTTGCCGAGGGGGATGTAGCAGGCGGCCAAGGCGACAAAGAGGACGCCGAACTGCAGCCAGCCTGCAGCGGTGGTATTCATCAGAACCTCTCAGGCAGCACGAGGGCCACAAACAGGTAGATGGTCAGCAGCACGCCGCCGATCAGGCCGATCCAGTTGTTAACGCTCAAAGCGCTCGACCCCCTTGACCAGAAGCCACAGCGCGGCGAAGACGACAATCACCAGGCCGATGAAGAGAAGATCCTGCACGGCTCCTCCTAGGGATTCGGGGACGTGGGCCGCACCCCGATGGCACTTCAACGGATCTCAGTGAACCTCGCCGAAGGGGGCATGGGCCGCGTCCATGCGGCACCCATGCACGGCGCCGGGGGTTCTTAACGAACCTCATGCATGCGGGAACTCAACGCTCGCCTCCGGGTCGTTCCGGCACCGGGAACTGACAGTGGACCGGGCCCTGCCGTAAGGACTGCACGGTGAGATGCTGGGCCAGGTCCGCCCGGGAATGGCGGGCTGCGGCCGTCAGGGCAGGTCCGCCCGCGGCTGGTCAGATGTCAATGGGGTGGGCGCCGGCGAGGGACGCGCCGACCTGGTCGGCCAAGGCGATCGCCACCAGCCGCTGTTCCAGCGTGGGGTGCGCTTGTGACTTGGGCCTCATCAGGAATCTGCCCTGGAGCACGCCGCCGTTTTCCACCAGCAGCTCAAGGTCAGTGTCGTCAGGCAGGCCCTCGGACGCCGGGTAGGTCCGGTGCTCCGTAACTACGCGGCCGTCCATCTGCAGCCTGGCCGGCCGGCCCAGACCGGCCTTGCCGTACTGGAACTCACACGAGCGCAGCGACAGCAATTCGCTGAGCCGGGCGGATATCTGATCGATCAGCTCCGCTGTCGAGCTCCCGGCGGCAACCGCCTGCGCGGCGGCGTTGATCCCATCAAGATAGCCCGCGCGCCTGCTCGCGGCGGCCTGCTGGCGGCGTCCCCACACGGCGATCTCCGTCACCGCCACGCCGATGACGAGCAGCAGCACGGTGGTCTCGATGTCCGCCCGGCGGTTGATGGTGAGTTCCTCGTAGGGCCGGGTCAGGAAGAAGTCGAACCAGACCGCGGCGGACAGCGCCGCTAGGTAGCCGGCCCACCGGTAACCATTGGCCGCGACCGCCACCACGACCAGCAGCAGCGCTAGGGCGGCGTCGGTGTTGGGGAAACTGGCCCGGAACGGCACCAGGATGACGGTCAGCAGCAGCGGGGCCGCCAGCGCCGCCAGCACGGCCAGGCGGTCCCGGCTGAGCCAGGTCTGGACCCGCACATAACCGTGCTAGCACAACGTTTCCCCGGCCGCCAGGTGTCATACGGCACCCATGCAGGGTCCTAACAGAACCCCGTGCTCGTGTCGGCTCCGGTCAATGGCCGAGGGCCACGATTCCCACACCGAGCATGATGAACAGCACCCCGGCAACGACAAAGGCCAGGTCCGCGGCCCTTCCCTCCCGGCCATAAACCAGGACGTCCTCGGGGTCCTCAGGGTCGTACCAGACGAGCACCTTCTGGCCGGGGCGCAGCATCGCCGCCTTCCTGGCCGACCCGGGGGAAAGACGCTCCACCACCCGCCCGTCGGCCAGCGTGTACTGGATCACGGTCCCGCCCGGTGACCCGCCCGCCTCCTCATCCACGCCGACCGGCCGCGGCAGCGCCACCGCCCAGACCGGGCACCCGCCGCGCCGCAGCCGCCGGGCACGGCGCATCGCGGTCAGGCCGGCCAGGGCCGCCAGCCCGCCCGCCAGCGCGAACCAGACCCCGATCACGACCAGCATGGCGCGCCCGCGGCTCCTCTTCCCGTCGGCATCACGGTCACCGGGCCAGGCCGCGGACGCCGACCTCGTCGGCGCGGGCGAGCAGGTCGGCCGGGTCGGCGTAGACCCGGTAGGCGCCGACGCGTTCCAGCTCCTCCCGGCCGTATCCGCCCGACAGGACGCCTATCCCCAGCGCCCCGGCGCGCCGGGCGGCCAGCAGGTCCCAGACGCTGTCTCCGACGACGAAGGCGTACCTGGGCTCCACGCCGAGCAGGGCCGCCGCGGCGAGGAACAGGTCCGGGTCGGGCTTGGCGTGGGCCACCATGTCCCTGGTCACCATCGGCGCGTCGTCGGGCAGGCCGAGCATGGCCAGCGCGCCGTGGGCGGTCGCGCGGTAGCCGCTGGTCGCGATGGCCCAGGCCACCTTGCGCTCGGTCAGCGCGGCGAGCAGGTCCGCCGCGCCGGGCAGCGGGCGGACGGAGTCCGCCTGGGCCAGATACTCCTCCTGGTGAGCCCGCTGCAGCATCGCGATGTCGGCCTCGGACAGGGTACGGCCGGTCTCGCGCAGCAGGGCGGACACGAACAGGCCGCCGCTCATGCCGATCCGGCGGTGGATCCGCCAGACCGACAGGTCGATTTCCAGCCGGGAGAGCGCCGCACGCCAGGCGATGACGTGCTGGTACACGCTGTCGATGAGCGTCCCGTCGAGGTCGAACAGGAACGCGGGCGGAGGGGGTTCGGTGTAGTTCGCCAGCCCGGTCATGGCACCAGTGTGCCGTCAACCGGCATGCGGCGCGGCGGCGCGGGTCAGGCGCCGGCCACCGCCGTCACCCCGGACATGGTGCCGATCAGCGCGAGCGGCCCGGACAGCGAGGGCGAGGCGAAGTGCGGGAGCGGCGAGCCCAGGGCGATCCGCTGGCGGACGTGCCCGGTGGCCGGGTCGAGCTGGTAGAGGTCGCCGGCGTCCCAGTCGGCAACCCAGACCGCGCCCCCGCCGATGACCGGTGAGCCGGCCGCCGCCGCCGGGCCGCGCCACAGCACCCGGATGCGCCGGCCGGCGGTGTCCACCGCCGCCATGCCGCCGCTGGCGCAGGGGACGTAGGCGACCGTGCCGCGCACCGCGGCGCCGCCGAACGCCGGGCACACCGGCCCCTGCGCCAGCTGCCCGCCGACGCCGCCCAGGCGCGCGCCGTCGAGCAGGTAACCGACGCCGCGCTTGCCGACCGTCAGCACCAGCCCGCTGGGCAGGAGCACCGGGGACAGCGACCCCAGGTCGAGATCGTTGGCGTTGTCCGCGGCCCAGATGGCGGGGGCGAAGATCCCGGTCCGGTGCAGCCCGGGCGACAGCGCCGTGACCGAGTCGCTGCCGTCGTACGCGCCGCCGGTCGCCGCGCCGTTGCCGACCCCGGCGTAGAGGGTGCCGCGCGCCATGGGCAGCCCGCCCGCGCCCCAGATCCCGGCCTCCCGGGCGGTGGGCACCACGTACGACAGCAGCGGCCCGCGGCCCGTGCCCGGGACGCCCACCACCGAGCCCCGGTAGGGCCCGCAGTCCCCGAACAGCCCACCGAACCCGACGTACACCCGCCCTCCGGCCAGCGTCAGCGCGGCCCGCTGCTGGTCGAAGCGGGGCTGGCCGTCGGGGGCGGGGATGTCGCGCCGCACGGTGACCCGGCCGGAGGCCACCGACACGCCCACCAGCACGTGGTGGTAGCCGGTGGTCTCGGCGACCGCGTACACCAGCCTCGTGGCCGGGTCGTACACCGGCGTGCCGGTGATGCCGAGCGGGTCGATGTTGCCGCAGGGCAGGCTGGCCAGCGGTACCGGCGTGCCGACGTGCGCCCGCCAGCGCACCGTGCCGGTCGCCCGGTCCAGGCCATAGACCGAGTCGCTCTCGGTGGCCGCGATGACGAGCCCGCCGACGACGAGCGGCTGGCCGTAGACGGCCCCGTCGAGCCGGCGGGTCCAGGCGATCGACAGCGGCCCGGCCGGCGGCGCCGCGGCGGCGAGCCCGGTGTGGGCGGGGTCGCGGTGGTAGTTCGGCCAGTCCCAGGCGCCGGGGCGGGGCGGGGACTGGGTCGCGGCCGGGGCCGTGGCCGAGCCGGGGGAGCTCGCCGCTCCCGGGCCGGTCGAGCTGGTGCAGCCGGAGACGGCCAGCACCAGTACGGACACGATGAGGCGGGAGAGGCGCATGGTGCCCAGTCTGCCCGCCCGGCGGGCCCGCGGGGCGTTGGCAAGCTGGATTGAGGCCCGGGTCGCCAGCCCCGGCGTCATGGGTTTACGTGTAACGCCAACCGGCCGGTAACATCCATTTACGCAGGTCATAAGCGGTTCATTGTGACCTGCGACGATGCCATACCTGGCGGGATGGGAAGAGGGTGAGGGGAAGTGGTGGCACGCGAGGCGGCCATGGCGATCGGTTCCTTTGTCGCGCTGGGGGACAGTTTCACCGAGGGCCTGGACGATCCCCGCGCCGACCAGGCGGGTTACCTGGGCTGGGCCGACCGGTTCGCCGGGATGCTGGCCGAGGAGCGGCCGGGACTGCGGTACGCCAACCTCGCGGTGCGGGGCAAGCTGCTGCGGGAGGTGGCGGACGAGCAGCTCCCGCAGGCCATCGCGATGGCGCCCGACCTGGTGAGCCTGGCGGCGGGCGGGAACGACCTGCTCCGGCCGCGCGGCGACCCCGACGCCCTCGCGGAGCAGTTCGACGGGGCCGTCCGCACGCTGCTGATGGCCGGCTGCCAGGTGCTGGTGTTCACCGGATTCGACCCCCGTTTCCCGGTGCTCCGGCTGATCCGGGGCAAGGTGGCCGCCTACAACATGCACCTGCGCGCGATCGCCGACCGTCATCAGTGCCTGCTTGTCGATCTGTGGTCGATGCGGGTGCTCCGGGACCCGCACGCCTGGAGCGCCGACCGGCTGCACCTGACCCCGGACGCGCACCAGCGGGTGGCGCTGCGCACGTGCGAGGTGGCCGGGGTGCCGGCCG
>Ga0207700_10001290_pt1 | contig 14277 bp, 12 predicted proteins | sample LARL82metaG_FD_184348 | JGI IMG/M metagenome (GOLD analysis project Ga0207700, IMG submission 184348) | Corn, switchgrass and miscanthus rhizosphere microbial communities from Kellogg Biological Station, Michigan, USA - LAR L8-2 metaG... | ecosystem: Host-associated > Plants > Roots >...
TACTACGCGAACACGTTCGTCACGCCCAGATAGACCGGTTGCAGCAACACAGCCGACGATCACGCCGTAGCACGCGGGCCGATGGACGGCAACCAGCACATCGCGCCCTTCGCCGTGCGCCGGATACCTGCTTCCACCTGGCCGGACGAGGTTTTCGGCGCATGCAACGGCGCGACGCATCCGAATCACCAGTGCCCTCTGGCCTGCGGTGATGACGCTTGATGCGATGACGTCGGGCCGGGGGAGCCCGGTAACAGACGGTCATGGACACTGCCCGTCTCCGTTGCCTGGAGAACGGCATCGGCTTTCCTGGCCGTGCAGCGGCGGATCCTATCGGCCAGCGGAAGGAGCGATCCGGGCGACGAACTCGACGATGCGGCGCGCGGCACTACGATCCGGATCCAGATCCGGGTTATATACCGACACGCTCCAGCCGGCGCAGCCGCCGCTTTGCACAGCCGACACGCCGACCTCGGTGAGCTGCTGCCAGGTCAGGCCGCCGGCCAGCATGACCTCACCGGGAGCGCCACACGCGGTGAACTCGCTGCGCGCTAGGACATCAAGGTCAATATGCAGCCACCAGCGAGACTCATGCGCCGTGACATGCTCGACAGCCAGACGGGCGTACCCCGCGGGGTCTGCGGCGATCTCATCCGCCGAACGGAGCCACACCCGCTCGGCTACCGTCGGCACGTTCGCGGCATGGCGGAACAGATGATCCCGGGGCCCGAGCATGGCGAGCGCGCCCGGGTCTAGCGCCGGCAGTCGGTCGCGAAGCGATTGCGGCGCCTGCTCACCGGTCAGGCCCAGTAGCAAGGCGATCTCCATGTTCGCCGCCTCGCCGCTCGTCGACAAGTCCATCGACGTGGCGTCCTCGTGCCCGTCCACGAACACCAGGCCCGCCCGGCCAGCGATGTCACGTAGTGCGGGAACAGCAGCGAGCAGGACCGAGCAGTCAGCGCCGTACACGAACGGGAACCGGCCGGCCGACAGCGAGGAATGCACTCGGCGGTACAGCGCGTCGACCATCTGCAGCAGCGCCCGCTCGTTGAGCAGGCCCGAGCCGGCCGCACGCTGAGCGACCGCGCCGGGAAGCGCGAGATCCGGCTCCCTGACCACGTCCGGGCCGAACACCGCGAGCAATCCCGCCGCGCGCAGCGCTTCAGGCGCCCCTGCCTGGCCAGGAGAGCGGCCCATCCCGTCGAACGGCACCCCGATCATGTCGATCTGCGCCCCGCCCGTACCTATGGGACTATCGGCAGCCACGGTGGCTCTCAGCTGAACTTCTCTGCTGCGGTCGCCAGTTCTTCTTCGTGTGCCCAGTTGCTGGCGAAGTGCTTGTTCGGCTGTTCCATCTGGTCGTGGTACCACCAGAACATGTAGATGCCGAGCGTGAAGATCGCGGCCACGATCCGGCCCACGTAGTTGTCCGGTCCCTTTACCTGGCCCGGATCGGGAGCGGGCAGGTGCTGGCCGAGCCGGCCGTAGATCAGGGAGAGTTCCTGCCCGGCGGCGGATTCGGCCTGCTCGTGGCGGATGAGGTCCTGGTCGAGGAGCACGAACGCGACGATCTGGATGATCCCGTGGGCTACGACGGCCAGCGCCACCCAGATGAACGGCTCACGGAACTCGCTGGTCATCTGGCGCATGACGGCCAGCTGACTCGCGACCCGCTGGAAGGACGGCGTCAGCTCCTGCTGAAGGCCCTGCCGCCCGGCCTGCTCCCAGGCGGCCGTGGTCGCCGCGTCGAGCAGTTCCAGACGGCGTGCGTTGTGGTCGCGCATCCGCCGGACGAGCTGGTAGAGGACGTAGAACCCGTAGATTCCCAGGGTCAGGATGGTCCAGCCGAGCGCCGACCAGTAGCTGAATATGTAATCAGTCTCGCCGCGCCGCTGCGCAGCCCAGCGGACCCGGTCAGCCGCGGACAGCGCCGGCGGGCCGGGCATCTGCGGCGGGCGCGCGGGCTGTGCTGGCCGAGGGGCCGCTGACACCGGCACCGCCGCTTCTTGTTCTGGCCTGAATTGGTTGCTCATGAATGTCACCTCACAGTCGCTGGCTGTCCCGCGTTCCTGGTCAGCCTGGCCCGATCCGGGCGAAGAAGATGTCGGTCGGTCCGTTCCTGGCCTGCGGCGCGGCCAGGGTGAAGATCGCGGCGAAGCCCCGGCCTGGCAGGGCGGCCAGCCCTTGGTACTCGCCGACGTAGTTGTGCGCGGGAAGCGGTGCGGTGCGCAGGTTGGTGGGCCCGGCCACGTGGGCCTGCCGCCAGGAGGCACCCCGGTCCGCCGACTGGGCGAACCACACGTCGGCGCTCAGGGCCGCATCGCCGGGCCGGTCGTTGCGCAGGTCGTACCAGGTCACCCCGATGGTGCCGTGCGAATCGACCGCGATCGAAGGCTGGAACGCGAAGGCGCTCACGCCCGGCAGCGGGGCGCTAGTCCAGGTGCGGCCGCCGTCCCGCGACCTGGCCAGGTCGATCGTGCCCGAGCGTGCGGACGTATTGTCCTCGATGGCGACGTAGACACTGCCGTCGGGAGCGACCGCAGTGCTGGGGAATGCGGAGTCCGGCAGGTGGGCGCCGGTCTCGTCGGTAATCTCCGGCCGGATCGGCCGGGAGTCGATCAGCACGGGCGGCTGCCACGTGCGCCCCTCGTCTGCTGACCGGGCTGCGTATATCTGGCCCAGCCCGTGCTCGATGTCGGCACGCCCGAAGACCGTCAGCAGCGTGCCGTCCTTCAGCACGACGACCTTGGGGGCGAAGTCGATGGCGAACTGGCCGGGTTGGTCGATCAGCACCGGTGAGGACCAGGTGGCGCCGCCGTCGGCGGTGCGGGAGAACTCCAGCGTGTTCGTCCTCGGCAGCGTGTCCGGCGTAAGGAAGTTGGCGAACGCCAGGTAGGCGCGTCCGGCCCGCGCGGGACTGCCGGTGACCGCGGGCTGCTCATTGCCGCCCAGCGGCGGAGCGACCGTCACCGCAGCCCGCCAGGTCCGTCCCCTGTCGCGTGAATAGCTCGCCACGACCGCGGTATGCGGCGGCTGGGTCGACAGCCTGGCGGCCAGTCCGGTGAAGTAGATGATGCCGTCCCGGCCGGCCGAAACCCACGGGTCCGAGCCCGCGTCCGCCGCCCCGCCCGTGCACCTGGTGAGCCCCGGGATCGTGCTGCGCGTCCATGTCTTGCCGCCATCGAAAGAAGAGCCGACCAGGTCACTGCGCGACTGTTCCGGGCCGACGTCCTGCTTCCAGGTCGCGACGATGTTCCGCGGATCGGCAGGGTTGACGGTGATGGCCGGCTCCAGCTCGTGACCGGTGATGGCCTGGTTGTCATGGGGACCTGGGCACCCGGCCGCAAACGGGCTCGGCCCGGACACCACCCGGAAATCCCTCACCTGGTACGGTCCGCCCGACCCGGCTCCGGCCGCCGACGCCGACGGCGCACCCTCCAGTAGCAGAACACTCGCCAGCAGCGCCAAACCTGCCGGCACGACGATCCTGGATCTCATCGCGCACTCCTCCCTGGTGGCCGCTGGCAGCCCGCGGCCGGTTAGCCCGGCCGCACGGCGAACCAGAAGCGGTTCAAAGCCAACATGAATCTCGCTCCCGTTAGACCACCCGCGCCCGCCCCGGCGCCGCCGTGCCACCACTCTCGGCTCCGCCGGAACCTACCCGCAGCCTCAGCGCGGCCCGGTCCCACGCAATTCCGGGAAGACCAGACAGCCCAGCCGCTATACAGCAAACCAACGCGCACGTGTGATGGCGCGATGGAGTTTTCATGCAGACGGCGTGGAGAAGCGGGCAGGCCCGGGATTCCGGGTACTTCGCGGAGTATCGCACGGCGAGACCTCCATACCACCTCCACGCGGTCTCCATCGCTCCTGCACTGGCACGAGTTGCGGTGCTGCGTGAGTGGAACTCACAGTGTGATCCTGGCCGCGGGACCAGGGGGAATCATGACAAGGCCTCCCGAGATCCAGCTGGAACGATCTGCGGTGGCCGCCCAGCGCGGGCGGCGTCTACTGCCGCCTGCTCGCTACCGGCATCCGGGTGACATCATCCGGCTGATCACAGCGGGGTTCGTCCTGATCGGCGCGTCTGCCGTTACTGCCGCCACTCAGGGCACGTACGCGGGTGCCAGCGCCGTTGTCGTGACCGCTGTCGCGCCGTCCACGACGGCGGGCCGGATGCTCGCCGGGCTGGTACAGACGGTGTTCATAGCGGCCGCCGGCGTCGCCGTAGTAGTCACGTTGCGTTCGGGCCGGTACCGGTTGCTGGCCGGCCTGGCGGGCAGTGCCGTACTGGCGAGCGCCACGGTAACCGGAATCATTTATCTTGCTGGCGGAGAGCGTCCGCGCGCCATGACGGCAGGCGCCGGCCCGTGGTCATGGCTGACCGGCGCGTCGCTGGTCGGCCCGGCGCTCGGTGCTGCCGCCGTGGCCTGCACGGTCGCCGCCGCGCCGTGGCTGGCCCGTCCGTGGCGGCGCGCCGCCTTCGCCGAACTGGGCGCCACGCAGCGCCAGATCGAGCTCGACGTCGCCGAGCTGCTGGCCTCACTGGCTGTCATCGCCGGTGCCGAACGGCCCGTCGCAACCGCAGTCGCCGTGATCGGTCCAGACCGCGTGGCCGCCGCGGTGCCGTTGCTGCAGCCGCTCGCTCTTTCCGCTGGCACCCGCCGCGCGATAGCCCGTCATAACGGCCTGCTGACCCTGTGGGGTTCCAGAGCTCGGCCACTGGCTTTGACCTGGGCTTGTATGCGGCCCGCTCGTACTCGTTGTTGAGGCCGCCGAGGACGGCCCGGCGTTTGATCCGCTCCAGGGAGAGATCCGCGACAGGGTGGTCGGGCCGGGGCGGGTGGAGCGAGAGACCGCGATGGGGGCGTCGTCCGTTGTAGCGGGCCTCATACTGGGCCAGGATCGTCCGCAGGTGCCGCTGGCCGAAGATCAGCATCCGGTCGGTGACCTCGGTCCGGGCGGTGAGCACGAACCTTTCTGCGTAAGCGTCCGCGCGCGGGCTGCGGGGCGGGATCTTCACGACCTCGATTGCGGCGTCGGCCAGGGCCGCGCCGGACGACGCGGTGAACTGCCGGGCCCGGTCACGGTCCAGGAACGGAAGCCGGCGGCGCGATCACCGAGATCGGTCAGGAGGTTGCGGATCTGCTGCACGGTCCAGGGACCGTCGGGGTTCGCGGTGATCCCGGGGATGTGCAGGTAGCGGGAGCCGGCCTCTATGACGAACAGGCAGGACGGCCGCTGGAGAGTCACCGCGCAGTCGCCGTGGAAGAAGTCGGTGGCGAGCATCGTGGCTGCCTGGGTATGCAGGAACTTCCGCCACGTCGTGTCGGAGCGACGCTCCGGTGCCGGGGGATCTTCAGCGCCTTGAGGACCCGGCGGATCGTGGATGCGCCGGCCTGGTGGCCGGGCTTGAGCAGCTCGCCCTGGATCCGCTGGTATCCCCAGCCGTTGTTCTCGGGGGCGAGCCGCTCGATGAGCGCGGCGATCCCGGCGCTGACGGGCGGCCGTCCTGTCCGGTTGGGGCAGGTCCACTGGCGGGTGACCAGGCGGCGGTGCCAGCGCAGGACGGTACCGGGGGTGATCAGCCGGTGCGCTCGCACCTTTGCCGGCAGGAGCCGGATCAGCGCGGCGGGGAATGCGCGGCCGGCCCAGTCCAGCCGGGGCCGCGGATAGGTGCGGCGCAGCACGGCGACCTCGTGCCGCAGCACGAGCAGTCCGGGCCGCGTCAGGCGCCAGGCTGTCGAGGTCGTGCTTGCAGCAGGTCGACCGTTACTTTGGTGTTGGCCTGGAGCGTTATCTCGTGCCCATTGACGATGATCGTCTCACGACGGTCTTTCGGACCCGACAGTACGAACGTCGCGGAGGTGTGATCGGCAAACACCGACACGGTGTTGCCATGCCACTTGAGCCGGAAGTCCACAGCCTTCCAGTCAGGCGGGAGCCACGGCTTGAAGGTCATCTGGCCGTTCCGCACCCGGAATCCGCCGAATCCGCAGACGATCGTCTGCCAGGTTCCGCCTGCGGACGCTATGTGAATGCCCTCGCTGGTGTTGCCCTGGTTGTCGATGAGATCGACGAATGCCGACCGGCGGAAGTACTGGACGGCGCGCTGCGGGTCGCCGACCTCGATGCCCATGATGGCGTGGATCGCGGTGCTGAGCGATGACTTGTGCAGCGTCAGCGGCTCATAGTAGTCGTAGTTGGCGCGCTTGATCTCATCCGGAAACTCGTCCGGGAGCACGTAGGTCAGCATCACCACGTCGGCCTGTTTGACCAGCTTGGTTCCCGCCAGGTTGTAGTGATGATAACCGGGCGGGTACACCGGCATGTCGTTGTCGTCGTGGGTTACCGGCAGGGTCTCCAGCCCGAAGCACCCGTCGAACTGCTCGATCACTCCGTCGTCGCGCTGGGCGGGCAGGCGGATCTGCTCGGCCCGGGTGAGCCACCCTTCGACCTCATCCGGCTTGAGCCCGATGCGCTCGGCCAGGCCGGCCAGTTCGCCGGGGTGGGTGACCGCGAGACCGGCATAGACGTGCGCGGCTCGCTGCAGGTGCCACCGCACCAGGTAGTTGGTGTAGGCGCTGTTGTCGACATGCTCGTGGAACTCGTCGGGGCCGACCACTCTGGTCAGCGCGTACCACCCGTCCGGCATCGCCTCCAGGCGGCTGGCCCAGAACCGGCTCGTCTCGAAGAGGATCTCCGCACCGTAGTCCGTCATCAAGGCGTCGTCGCCGGTGGCGGCGACGTAGGCCATCAGGCCGTATGCGACCGCCGCGGTGACGTGGACCTCCTCCTCTCCCATCCAAATCCGGTGCGCGCCGTCCCACGTCCACTTCGGTGTGGTCTCCACCCCGGTATCGGCGGACTCCCAGGCGTAGCGCGCGCCGCGAAATCCTCCGTCGCGGGCGTTCTGCCGGGCGCCGTCGAGGGTGTGGTAACGGTACAGCAGCAGCGCGCGGGCCGTTTCTGGCTGGGTGTAGATGAAGAACGGGAGCATGAACACCTCGGTGTCCCAGAACGCGTGCCCCCGGTAGCGCTCACCTGACAGGCTGTTCGCCCCGATGTTGACAGCCGGATCGGACTCGTTCGCCGCGATCAGCAGATGGTAAATGTTGAAACGCACGGCACGGGTCGTGTCGGGATCCCCGTCGATGGTCACGTCGGAGTCGGCCCACTTTGCCTGCCACGCCGCCCGGTTCCGCTCGCGGCACGTCGCGAATCCGGCCGCGGCATGGCGGCGGAGCTCGTCCAGGCACGCCGGGCGGACGGAGGCCGCGGCGACGTCGCGGGAGGTATAGATGGCGACGAGCTTCTCCACGGCGAGCGTTTCGCCCGCGGCCACCTGCGCCCGTGATACCTGCTCGATGTATTTGTACCGTTGCCCGACGCCGGACCCGGCGGCCGGCGAAACCGTCGTCACGGCCGCGTACCCGATGGTGATGCCGGTGTCGATGGTCCGGGTTTCCAGGTAGATGCCGTCGGGGAGCTGCTCCCGGGCAACCTCGTCCAGGTGCCTGGATTTGGCCCACTTGTGCCACTTCATCTGCGGATCGTCCGGCGGTGGCTCGTTGTAGATCGGCCGCCGGTCCAGGTTGTATCCCGCGCCGTCGATACCGCTGTGGACAACGATCGGCGCCGTGTGGTTCTCCGGCGTGATCCGCGCCTGCAGGCAGCACAGATGCTGGTCGGCGCGGCTGGCGAAGTGGACGGTCTCGAGCCGGGTCAGCCGGCCTTGCCGGTCCTCGAACACGGTGTCGCGGAACACCGTGCCCTCCCGCATGTCGAGTATCCGCCGGTGCCGAACCACCGACGCCGACGTCGCGTCCAGCCTGATGCCGTTGACCACGACGGCCAGGGCCATCCAGTCGGGCGCCTTGACCAGGTCGGGCACGGCGGAGTCGTGATGATCGAAGACACCGCGCAGGAAGGTCCCCGGCAGCGCGCCCTCATGACCCTCCGCCAGCGAGCCCCTCGTGCCGAGGTATCCGTTGCCAGTGGTGAACAGCGTCTCGTAGGTGTTGGCCAGCGCCGCGGCGAAGCCGTCCTCCACGATCAGCCAGCGTGCGTCCCCATCGTCCAGACCGTCGTTCATGGAACTTCCCTACCGCGATCGGGAGCCGTACGCCGCGAGGATCTGCCGCTCCGTTTCCTCTCGCGGCAGGTAGACGTCCAGCTCCGCGCCGGTGACGCGCTGAGCGCCCATCGCGTTGCCGTACTGGCAGGCCACGATGTAGTCCCGGTATGCGAGGTAGCCGTAGGCCAGCCCCGCGGCGAACGAGTCGCCGGCCCCGGTCGTGTCCACGACGTGCTCAACCTCGATGCGGTCGACGAACTCCCCGGCGACCCCGCCGGAGCCGTCCCGGCAGAAGGCCACGCAGCCACGCTCGTCGAGGGTCACGCATACCGCCCCGACCCCGCGGTCCAGGCAGTGCCGAGCCAGGTCGCGCAGTTCTTCCGTGCTCAGCCTCGGCGGGTCGGCCGTTACCTCCGCCGACTCACCCAGCCACGTCGAGCTCGCTTCCTCGAGGTTCATCTTCAGGATGTCGATATACGGAAGCCAGACGTCCCGGTCAGCCCACACTCTTGGATGGCGCTCGCCGCTGCGGGTCAGCGTCACCGTAGGGCCATGCGCGTCCAGCACCACGATCGCGCCACTGTGCTCCTTGATGTGCCGCAGCGTCGGCTGCCCCACCTCGTAGTCCGTGATCGGGACACAGACGAACGCGTCCGCATCGAGCGCCTGGTCGACGTCGGCTGGGAGGATCGGGTTCATGAAACACAGCTGCCGCTCGACGCGACGGTTCTGCTCGACATAGGACAGCTCGACCACGTCCCCCTGGTCGGCCTGCGACGTTATACCCGCGGTGTCGATATTCGGGAAGGACCCGAGGATCTCCTTGATCGGACCCTCATCTTGCCGGCGGACATGTGATATCGGGACGATCGTGTCGCCGGCATCCAGGAGAGCCGACAGGGCGACCGCCGTATACAGCACGCATCCGTATTTCTCGAACCGTTCACCGGCATGGGTCACGATCTGGTCGCGAGGGATCGGGCCCAGCACTGCAACCTTGCGGGCCGCCCGGCTCTTCATGTCATTCGTATGACCACCTCCGGCGCTCGTCGCCTTCGCACTGGGCGATGTAGGCCAGCTGCGCTGTGAGGACTGCCGACTGTGCGGCAGGGATCCTGTTCCCGGTGAACGCTCTCGATCCGGCTGCCCTGCGAGCGTACCCACATTGCGTTTTCAGCCAACCACTGTCCAGCTCATGGCGCTAGATGCCTCAGGCAGTATGGAGACGGCATGCAGCCTGGGCGGGCATCTCCGCAGTTCCGATCACGGCATGGGTCGGGGCAGGCCGGTCAGGAGGACGATTGCGCCACGGCGCGGCGGTGCGGACGGAATGGAGCGGGTACACCTTTGGCGCGGGGCGGCTTCGGGCCTGTGCCCGGCAGGCGCAGCGCTGGTGGGCTGGCCCGGCTACGGTCGCGCCCGCCCGCAGGGACGGGATGGAGGTCGTGTTCCTCAGTCTGGCCGTCCTGCCGGGAGTTCGTCCGGTGCCGGAGGTGAGGGAGGTTGGTGTGCCGATGCAACGAGGAGGGGGCGTGGATGGTTTCTTGCTCGCCTATGACGGCTTTGATCCTGGGTCTGAGGGTCTTCGCGAAGCGCTGACCTCGACCGGCAACGGCTACCTGTGTGCGCGTGGCACGGCGGAGTGGGAAGAAGCCGACGGTGTGCATTATCCCGGCACCTACGTACACGGCGGTTACAACCGCGAGACGACGATCCTGAGCGGCCTGCCCGTGCTCAACGAAGATCTGGTTAACCTGCCGAACTGGCTGGTTCTCCAGCTGCGCGTCGAGGGCGGGGACGCGATCAGGCTCGCCGATATGGAGTTGCTCCAGTACCGCCACGAACTAGACATCAGGTACGCGGCCGTGATCCGCCGCCTGCGGTTCCGCGACCGCGACGGCCGCGAAACCACGCTGCACAGCCGCCGGTTCGTCAGCATGGCCGACCCGCACCACGGCGGGATCGAGTGGACGCTAGTCGCGGAGAACTGGTCGGGCCGCGTCGAAGTGGTCACGGCGATCGACGGCCGGGTGAGCAATGCCGGGGTCGCCCGCTACCGGCAGCTCGAAGGCCGCCACCTGAACCCTGTGAGCCCGCGGACGCTCGGGCCGGAGGTGATCGCGCTGAAGGCCGAGACCCGGCAGTCGAATCTGTACATCAGCCAGGCGGCCCGCACGCGCGTGTTCCTGGGTGATCAGCCACTCCGGGTCGACCGGACGCTCTACCAGATGGAGGACTATATCCAGCAATTCCTGGCCTTCGACGTGCAGCAAGGCGTGGCGGCGCGGGTGGAGAAGCTGGTGACGTTCTTCACCTCGCGAGACCCGGCGGTCAGCGACACGCTGGTGAAGGCGGCCACGTCCGCGGCCCGCCACACCGACTTCGCCGCCATGTTCGGGCGCCACGCCGCGGCCTGGGACGAGCTGTGGCGGGTGTGCGACGTGCGGGTGTCCGGAGACGAGCGCGTGCAGCTGCTGCTGCGGCTGCACATCGCGCACGTCCTGCAGGTCTGCTCCCGGAACACCGCTGACCTCGACGCGGGGCTGCCCGCCCGCGGCCTCAACGGTGAGGCCTATCGCGGGCACGTGTTCTGGGATGAGATCTATGCGCTCCTGTTCTTCAATGCCCGGCTGCCCGAGGTCACCCGAGGGCTGCTGATGTACCGCTACCGCCGGATGGGCGAGGCCCGGGCGGCGGCGCGGGAGGCAGGGCACCAGGGCGCGATGTTCCCGTGGCAGAGCGGGAGCGAGGGAATCGAGGAGACCCAGCGGGTCCACCTCAACCCTGTTTCGGGCCGCTGGGAGCCTGACCTCAGCCGCAACCAGCGGCACGTCAACGCGGCGATCTTCTACAACATCTGGCACTACTACCAGACCACCAATGACCAGGCGTTCCTGCGCGACTATGGCGCCGAGATGATGCTCGAGATCGCGCGCTTCTGGGCATCGGCCGCCCACTTCAACCCCGAGCGCGAGCGCTACGAGATCCACGGCGTGATGGGCCCGGACGAGTTCCACGAGAAGTACCCGGACGCGGCGCAGGGCGGGTTGCGCAACAACGCCTACACCAACGTCATGGTCGCATGGCTGTGCGACGTCGCCGGCAAGCTGGTAGCGCTGCTGCCAGCGAGCCGCACAGAGGCGCTGCGCGGGCGGCTGGGCATCGGCGACGACGAGCTGGCGGTGTGGCACGACATGAGCCGCCGGATGTTCGTCCCGTTCCACGGCGGCGGGATCATCAGCCAGTTCGAGGGCTACGAAGACCTCGACGAGCTGGACTGGGACGCCTACCGGGCGAAGTACGGCAACATCCAGCGGCTCGACCGGATCCTGCGCGCAGAGGGCAAGGACCCAAACCGGTACAAGGTCACCAAACAGGCCGACACGGCGATGCTGTTCTTCCTGTTCAGGAACGACGAGCTCGGCGAGATCTTCGGGCGGCTCGGATATCCCTACCGTGCCGACACGGTGACGCGGAACGTCGCGTACTACGACCGGCGCACCTCGCACGGCTCGACGCTGAGCTTCGTCACCCACGCCGGGGTGCTGGCCGCTATCGACCCGGACAGCTCGTGGGAGCGGTTCGTGGTCGCGCTGCGCAGCGATGCCGATGACATCCAGGACGGCACGACCAAGGAAGGCATTCACGTGGGTGTCATGTCCGGGACGCTCGACCTCGTCCAGCGCTGTTACGCCGGCACCTTCGTCCGCGACGGCGTCCTGTACTTCGATCCCCGGCTCCCGGACCAGCTCGACGGCCTGTCGTTCCCGATGCAGTTCCGGGAGACCTCGATCCAGGTGATGCTCACTGGCGATCGCCTGACGCTGGCCGTCCACCCCGAGGGCGTGAGCCGTCCGGTCCGGGTGGGAGCCTGCGGCGACGTCCGTGAGCTGAGCCCGGGCGAGCAGACGGTGTTCGAGCTCAGCCGGGACCCGGCGGCCGCGGGGCCCGCCGGCCGGTGAAGCCACATGCCGAAGCTGCAGGGAGCGATTTTCGACGTCGACGGGCACCTCATCCAGGCCGGTGACTTCACCGCCTATCCCGACGCCCTGCGTTTCGTCATCGCAACCAAGGACGCCGGGATGCTCATCGCGGACGCATCCTCGTCGAAGAATGCGGCATTGTTCCTGCGCCAGATCCGGCTCGACACCTTCGCGCAGGAGCACGGGATCTTCTCGCCGCCGCTGCGGCCCGGCCTGACGCTGCTGGCCGACCGGCCTGTATGCCTGCCCGGCGAGGCGATCTTGAAGGCGTGCGTGGCGGAACTGGTAGACCGGCTCGACGATGCGCAGCACGTTGCGCTGGCGGGCATCTTCGAGGAACCGCATGAGCCGTGACAGCGTGCAGCATGGAGTGAGCTGCGTGAAGGCCGCGACGCCTGCCAGGTCCTGGCGCTGAAGAGCGTGAGCACGATCCCGGTCCCGAGTTCGCCTCCGACCCCGTCCTCAAGGTCGTTATGCCACGAACTGACAGGTAGTGCTCGCGTCTCCGGATGCGCTCGCGCGGCGGCCGGATCTCCTGGGACCGCCGGGTGCAGCAACTCCGCTCCGGTGCTCCAGTCCCGGGGCCTACAGGCTTGCGACGAAGCGCTCCACACGCTCGCGGTTGCCGGTCACGTCGGCAACTTACCGCACTCGGAATGAGCGGGGTCACGGCTGCCGCAGGCGGCCTTGGAGCCGCGCAGAAAGGCGTGTAATGCTGAAATGATGAGAACGGACATGATGTGGCGGGCCGAGTCACGGCCGGCCGAGCCGACTACACCGCACGAGATAGCGGCGGTGATCGTCGATCACCGGGCCCGTGCATTGAGCTGCTGGCACCGCGTCCGGCGGCGGCTGATGCCGCCGCCAGACGCGGAACTGATCCTGGACCAGCTGAACGGGCAGCTGGCGGTGCTGGAGGGAGCGCGAGCCGAGCTGGAGGCCGGCTGGGTGCAGGGCGGCTGGTGGTCGGTGACCTCGGCTGACGGCGACCAGCGGCTGGCGACCGGCGACGCGGGCGGCAGCCCGGCTCACGTCGATGGCGTCTGCCTCGTCGGCGCCCTGGCCCGGGCCGGGTCGTCCTCGGATGTCGGCCGGGCGGTCGACGCGGCGTATGACGCGCTGTGGGCCTCCCGTGGCCAGCCCACCCCGGCCGGGCTGCCGCCGGTACCCTCACCCGAGGTCCGGCAGGCCCGCGTGCGCACGCTCACCCGGTGGAACGACCGGGCCGGGCGGACCCGCGCCGAGGTCCTGGCGCTGGTCGACCGCGCCATCAGCGCCACGATCATGGACCTGATGGCCGCGCCGCGGCCCGGCCCGGCCCGGCCGGCCGACGCGGCACCGCAGGTCCGCACCGGCTGATAGTAAGGGCCGAGGCCGGCCCCGGTAGTCGGCTCAGTGCCCGGCCGGCCCCTGGGTGCCGAACTCCTCGCGGGCCTTGCGGGCGGCCTCCATTTCCGCCATGGTCACCGGCGGCGGCGGCTTCAGTAGCACCCAGCCCAGGAAGAACGCGGCCAGCGCCAGCATGATCCCGCCGACCCACAGCGCCAGGTTGATCCCGGCCGCCTTGTCGATCGTGGCCGGGCTCGCGAGGAACCCAGGGATGATCACCAGGATGCCGAAGATGAGCATCAGGGCCCCGATGAACGAGCGCAGGTCGAAGAGCTTGGCCAGCCGCCAGTTCCTGGCCTCCTCCGGGGTGAGATCCGGCTTGCGACGCCGGGCGGAGGCAGCCTGGGCCCCGGCCGGCACCTCGTGTCCGCTGGCCGAGCTCACCTGCATCACCCCTTAGACAACTTCGATGTATATGTAGAACAGCACGCACAGGATGAGCGCGCCGATGCCCCACAGCAGCGGGGACTTGTACCAGGGCGCGCGGGCGGCCGTCCCCGCAGCCTCCCCTTCGTCCTCTACCTCGTATCCCCACACCAGACCGTGCAACGCGGACAGGGGCTTCGGCGTGTCCCAGATGGTCGCGATGGCCATGGCGGCCGCCCCGGCGAGGAATCCGATGATCGCGCCCCACTGGGTCTCGGCGATGTCGCTGCGGAAGTGGATCACGCCCTGCTTGTACAGCAGCCAGGTGCCGAACGAGAACACAGTCCCGACGATCAGCCCGTAGAATCCCGAGCCGCGGCCGGCCTTGCGCCAGAACATGCCCAAGATGAACGTCACGAAGATCGGCACGTTGAAGAACGAGAAAAGCGCCTGGAAGTAGTT
>Ga0207700_10001295_pt1 | contig 14227 bp, 10 predicted proteins | sample LARL82metaG_FD_184348 | JGI IMG/M metagenome (GOLD analysis project Ga0207700, IMG submission 184348) | Corn, switchgrass and miscanthus rhizosphere microbial communities from Kellogg Biological Station, Michigan, USA - LAR L8-2 metaG... | ecosystem: Host-associated > Plants > Roots >...
CCGCGGGGCTCCCCGTGTCGGTGACCGTGACCGGCACACAGCGGGCGCTTCCGCCCGAAGCGGACCAGGCCGCCTACCGGATCGTGCAGGAAGCGCTCACCAACGTCAGCCGTCACGCCGGCCGGGCCTGCGCCCGGGTTCACCTGCACTACTCACCAGACGCCCTCTCGGTCCAGGTCGACGACGACGGCGCGGGCACCGGCACCGATACCGGCACCGGCCCCCGGTCGGCGGGCCCCGGGCTAGGCCTCATCGGCATGCGGGAACGGGTAACCGCGCTCGGCGGCCGGCTCCAGGCCGGACCCCGGGACGGCGGCGGCTTCCAGGTGTACGCCGAGCTCCCCGCCCGGACGCCGTCGTGATCAGGATCCTGCTGGCCGATGACCAGGCGCTGATCCGCAGCGGCATCCGGTCGCTGCTCGAAGCGGAAGACGACATCGAGGTGGTCGCCGAGGCCGCCGACGGGCGGCAGGCGGTCGCCCTGGCCGCCGAGCACCGCCCGGACATCGCCCTGGTGGACATTCAGATGCCGGTGCTCGACGGCCTCCAGGCCACCAGGCAGATCGTCGCGGACAAGCGGCTCGACGGCGTGCGCGTCGTGATCCTCACCAACTTCGGGCTCGACGAGTACATCTTCCGCGCCCTGCGGGCCGGGGCGAGCGGGTTCCTGCTGAAGGACACCGAGCCAGCCGAGCTGCTGCAGGCGCTGCGGGTCATCACGCGCGGGGACTCCCTGCTGTCCCCCGCCGTCACCCGCCGCCTGATCAGCGAGTTCGTCGCCCGGCCGCCGGACGCGGTCGCCGCGGCCGGGATGGAAAGCCTCACCAACCGGGAGCGGGAGGTGGTGGCCCTGGTCGCGCACGGCCTGTCCAACGACGAGATCGCCGCGGCCATGGTGGTCAGCCCCACCACCGCCAAGACCCACGTCAGCCGGGCCATGATCAAGCTCGGCGCGCGCGACCGGGCGCAGCTCGTGGTCTTCGCCTACCAGGCCGGCCTGGTCACCCCGCGCGCCGCCAGGTGACCTGAGGGTAACTCCGGCGTCAGGCCGCGGCTTTACTGCGGCCGCCCGGGGTGCCAGCCTGGACGGGTGATGCCGAGGATCAGGTACTGCAGCACGCCCACGGGCCGCGTCGCCTACTCGGCATCGGGCACCGGCCCGGCGCTTCTGGTCGACACCGGCTGGATCACGGACCTGCGCGGGCAGCTGGAACTGTACTCGTTCGGCCCCTTTATCGCGCGCCTGGCCGAGCGGTTCACCGTGATCCGCTACGACAAGCCCGGCTGCGGCCTGTCCGACCGGACCGGGATCGACCTCTCCTTCGACGGTCAGGTCGCCGCGGCGCTGGCGGTCGCCGATGTGCTGGGCGCCAGCCGGTTCCGCCTGTTCGGGGCGTCGCAGGGAGGCCAGCTGGCGGCGGCGATAGCGGCCAGGCACCCGGACCGGGTCGAGGCGCTGGCACTGTACGGGGTGTGCGCCAGCGGCAGCGACCTGGCGCCCGCCGAGGTCAGGAAGTCGATCGTGGCGCTGGTGGAGGCGCACTGGGGCCTGGGCCTGAAGGCGATCGCCGGGGCCTTCGTCACCGACCCCACGGCCGAGGACCTGGCGGGCTTCGCGAAGTTCCAGCGGGCGAGCGCCTCGGCCGCCGTGGCCGCCCGCCTCCTGGATGTCTACTACAACACCGACATCAGGGACCTGCTCCCCGCCGTCCAGGCGCCGACGCTGGTGCTGCACCGCGAGGCGGACCGCGGCACGCCGTTCGAGTTGGGCCGCGAGGTCGCCGCGCTCATCCCGGGCGCGACGCTGATCCCGCTGCCCGGTTCCAGCCACCTGTTCTACCACGGTGACTGGCAGGCCGTGGCGGAGGCGGTGGTCGATTTTCTGGCCGAACGGGCGGGCGAGCAGCCCCAGCTCACGCAGCGCGAGCTCCAGGTGGCCGAACTCGTCGCCGAGGGGCTCACCAACCAGGCCATCGCCAGCCGCCTGTCGATCGCGCCGCGGACCGCCGAAACGCACGTCGAGAACATCAGGCGCAAGCTCCAGGTGAATTCCCGGGCCCAGATCGCGACCTGGGTGACCCGGCACCAGCTGTACTCCTGAGCGCCTAGGTAGTTCCCCCGCGGGCCCGGGGCTCAGCGCCGCGGTCGGCCCCATGTGCCGGACTGGTTCCGTAGTTCTCCGGATTGCCGCCCCCGGCCGGGTGACCCTAGCGTCGAAGGCATGCCTGATCAAGATTATGAACGCCCCGGCCGGCCGCGATGAACGTGCTGACGATCCCGTCCCGCTTTAACGGCCCCGCCGGCGTCGGCAACGGCGGCTACGTCTGCGGCCGCATCGCCGCCTACGTCGACGGCCCGGCCACGGTCACGCTGCGCCGGCCGCCCCCGCTGGACACCCCGATGGAGGTCGAACGCGACGGCGACGGCTCGGTCCGTGTCCGGCACGGCCGCACGCTGATCGGCGAGGCCGCCCCGTCGCCGGCCGGCCCGGTGGAGATCCCGGCCACGGTGTCGCTCGCCGATGCCGGCGCGGCCGCCCGGGGCGCCCGGTACTTCACCGATCCGGTGTTTCCCGACTGCTTCGTCTGCGGGATGAACCGCCGCCCCGGTGACGGGCTGCGGATTTTTCCCGGACCGGTGGCGGGCCTGGGCCTGTGGGCGGCGCCGTGGACGCCGGATCGTTCGGTCGCCGATTCCGGTGGAAGGGTGCGGGCCGAGGTGGTCTGGGCCGCGCTCGACTGTCCCAGCGGGATCGCCGCCGCCGAGGCGGCCGGCCTGGGCGACGGGGCGGGCTGGGACACCGCCATCCTGCTCGGCCGGATGACGGCCGTCATCCTGGCGCCGCGGCCCGCGGTCGGCGACCAGTGCCGGGTCATCGCCTGGCCGCACCAGCGTGACGGCCGCAAGCTCACCGCCGGTTCGGCGCTGCTCGGGCCCGCCGGCGAGGTGCTCGCCGTGGCCGGGGCCGTGTGGCTGACCGTGCCGCGCCCCGGCCCGGAGCCGGACACCGAGCGGGACCCCAAGGCGGCCGCCGCCGTGGCCGCCCCGGCCGCCGGAGGTGCACGGTGACCCCGCGCCGGCGCGGCGTGGGGCTCACGCCGATGGAGACGCGGCGGGACGTCATCGTCCGGGCCGCCGTGCTCGCCGACGAGCTGGGGTACGAGAGTTTCTCGGTGCCGGAGGGCTGGGGCTTGGACTCGACGCCGGTGCTGACCGAGATCGCGCTGCGCACCACCAGGATCCAGATCGCCTCCGGCGTGCTGTCGGTCTGGGGGCGCACCCCGGCGACGCTGGCCATGACCGCCGCCACCTTGCATCAGGTCAGCGCGGGGCGCTACGTGCTGGGCCTGGGGGCCAGCACCCGGGCCCTGGCCGAGGGGTTCCATGACGTCCCGTTCGATCGCCCGGCCGCCCGGCTGCGCGACGTCGTGACCACGGTCCGCGCACTGCTCGACGGGCTGCCCATCCAGCCCCGCGACCCGGCGGCGCGCCCGCTGCGGCTGGGCCAGCCGCCCGTGCCCGGGTTGCCGATCTGGATCGCCGCCCTCGGCCAGCAGACGATGAACGTGGCCGCCGAACTCGGTGACGGCTGGATTCCCGCGCTGATGGCCCGCGACTGCGTCGCCGCCTGGGCGGCCGCATTGAGCCGGCGGCGGGAAACCACCGCGCCGCACGCGCCCCCGCTCACGGTGGCGGCCGGGCCCATCGTCGCGGCGGACAAGGACGCCGGCACGGCCCGGGATATCGCCGCGGCCTGCGCCGCCTGGTACCTGAGCGCTATGGGCGACGTCTACGCCCGCTCCCTGGCCGGCCAGGGCTACGCTGCCGAGGTCAGCGCGGTCATCGCCGCGAACCCGCGCCCCAGCCCGCGGCGCGGGACCATACCCCCCGAGGCCCGGGTCGTCCTCGACCAGCTCGCCGCCTGCGGCACCCCCGCTCAGGTCAGGGAGCAGCTCGAGCCCTGGGACCACGTCGCCGACGTCGTCACGTTCATGCTGCCGCCGGGCCTGCCCTGGGACACCATCGAGGCGACCCTGCGGGCCGCGGCTCCCGGCGCCTGACCAGCCGGCGCAAAAGCCGCTGGTCATTACCGCACAAGTCAGGCGCCCGCAGCGTTTTAAGGTTTTCTCCACACAATCTCCACACCGCCTCCACGGGACTACCCCGCGTGGGTGTGACGGTGGCTCCCGCATGCTGCTGCGGTTTTGGGCGGCGGGCGGACCAGGCGGGCATCCCGGGTCCGGCCGCCGACAGGGAGGGCCGTACGCGTTTGCTATGGCTGGGGGTGGTCAGCATGCGGGGACGGGTGTTGTCGTGCCGCGAGATCGCGGCGGCGCCAGGCTCTGGGTTTCGCCTCACCTACGCGGCTGCCCTGGGCCGCCTGCTGCCCGTCGGGGAGGGCACCCGTGAGCTGGGGTCGTGGCTGGCTCCGCTCCTGCTGATCGCCATCGCCGGCGTCGCGGGCGGGATCCTGGCCGGCGGCCTGCCGGCCGGCCTAGCCGGGCCGGTCACGGTGGGCCTGCTGGCGATCGCGGCCGCGCTGGCGGCGGCCGGACTGTCCGGGCGGGTCGGCGGCCGGCGGGTCGCGGTGCCGGCCCTGGTCGGCGTGGGCATGTGCGGCGCCGCCCTCGACCTGCTGGCCGACGGCACGGGCTACGTGATCGGTTACATGGCCGTGGTGGGCCTGGCCCTGCGGATGCCGCCCCGCGTGGCCATGGTGGCCGCGAGCCCGATCGTGGCCGCGATCGCCGGGGTGGAGGCGATCGATGCGGCCAACCCGGCGGCTACCACCCTGGCCGTCCTGTCGGCCTTCGGGTTCCTGTTCACGATCTCCGAGTTCGCCGCGGCCAGCCTGGGCGCGCGCCACCAGGCCGAGGCGCTGCTGGCGCAGGAGACGGCCGCGGGCGAGGCCAGGGAGCGCGCGGCGGCGCTGGCCGAGCGCTCCCGCCTGGCCCGCGACCTGCACGACGTGCTGGCCCATAGCCTGTCCGTCCTGGCCGTGCAGCTGGAGGCGGCGCGGCTGACGGCCATAACCGAAGCCGCCGGGGCCAACCTCGTCGGCCAGCTCACCTCCGCGCACAAGCTGACCAGGATCGGGGTGCTCAACGCGCGGCGCGCCCTGGCCATGCTGCGCGACGACGAACCGCCCGGGCCGGCCAGCCTGCCCGGCCTCGTCTCGGAGACCGCGGCGGCGCTGGGCGTCCCGATCAGCCTCGAGGTCGACGGGGTGCCGCGTCCGCTGGATCCCGAGGCCGGGCTGATGCTGTACCGGGTGGTACAGGAGGCCCTGACCAACGTGGCCAAGCACGCGGGCCGCGGGGTCCGGGTGACCGTGCGGCTGGCCTGGGCGGCCGACGGCGTGGAGGTCTCGGTGGTGGACAGCGGCGGGGACGGTACCGAGGTCGGCCTGCCGTCCGGCGGCCTGGGCCTGACCGGTATGGCCGAACGGGCCGAGCTCATCCGCGGTCACCTGCACGCCGGGAGCATGGGCGACGGTTTCGCCGTCCGGCTGTGGCTGCCGACCTCGTGAGCGCCAGCGCAGCGCCGGTGCGAGTGCTCGTCGCCGACGACCAGAAGGTGGTCCGCGACGGGCTGTCCCTGCTGATCGGCATGCTGCCCGGGGTCGAGGTGATCGGTACCGCGGTGGACGGGACCGACGCGGTGCGCCAGGCGGCGGCGTGCGCACCCGACGTCGTCCTGATGGACCTCAGCATGCCGAACTGCGACGGGGTGGAGGCCACCCGGCAGATCGCGGACCGGCAACCGGGGGTCCGGGTCGTGGTGCTGACCGCGTTCGCGGACGACGACTCGGTCTTCGCGGCGCTCCGGGCAGGCGCCCGCGGCTACCTCACCAAGGACGCCGGAGCGGGCGAGATCCTCCAGGCGCTGTCGGCGGTGTGCGCGGGCGAGGCCCAGCTGGATCCGTCGGTGCAGCGCAGGCTGGTGGAAGTCGTCGTCAGCGGCGAGGCACCGGGCGGGCCGGGTGCCCGGCCGGCGCCGCCCGGCCCGCCGGACGGACTGACCGAGCGGGAAGTCGAGGTGCTCACCGAGATCGGAGCGGGCCTGTCCAACGCCGAGATCGCGGACAAGCTCCGCATCTCCGGCGCGACGGTCAAGAGCCACATCAACCACCTGCTCACCAAGACCTGCTCACGCGACCGCGGCCAGCTGGTCGGCTACGCGTTCCGGCACGGCCTGGCCGCCTGACCGGTCATCTCGCCCGGGGCTGCACAGGCTTCGTCGTCCGGTACACCTTGATCTTGTAGGCGCGCTGGTCCATGGCCTTTACTTCAGTGCGTATCGTCGCCATCTCGGCCTGGCCGAGATGCCTTACCGAGGTCAGCGAGAGGAATTCCTGGGAGTCCCCGCCGCGCGCGGCGACCTGGATCAGCCCGGTCGGCGGCGAGTAGTACTTGATCTGATGGCCGCTGGTGGGGTCGTTGGGGCTGGTCTCGTTGACCACCAGGACCTGCTTGTAGCAGGTGCCCGCCAGGCAGGTCTGCTGGCCGGTGCGGGTGACCACGGAGACGTCGTCGAACTCGATCGCCGGGACCAGGCCTTCCCGGTACTTCATCCCGGCCCGGGGCTGACTCAGCATGTGGATGCCGCCGTAGGCGCCGTCCGCGCCTCTGATCCAGGTGCTCGGCGCCCCGGTGAACTTCCCGTTCTCGTACTCTTCCGGGTACTCGCCGAAGTTCCACACGTTGCCCTGGTCATCCTGGGCGAAGAAGGCGAGTTCCTGCTCCTGCAGCTTCCCCTCGAGGAAGTCCCGGTCCCAGGCCACCACGGTCTGGACACCGTCGACCATCTTGGACAGGTCGGTGACGGTGAAAGTGACGCTGTGCGGCTTGCTCTCCCCGTCCTGCACGATCCTGCCCTGATAGGTGAACTGGGTGCCGACCGCGAGCGGGAACATCGGGTTGCTGACCGTGAGTGGCGCCGTGAACTTATCAGGCCCCGCTGACGGACTGGCCACCGTCCCGGGCTGGCTGCCCCCCGCCGGCTGGCCCGCCCCGCTCGAGGGACTGGCCTCCGACCGGGCCGCCGCTGGACTCGCCCCCCCGGCCGTCCCCGACCCGGTCGAACCGCATCCGGCCAGCAGAGCGCAGACCGAACCCAGCGCTCCAGCAGAAACAAGCCAACGCGACCTCGTGAACATCACGTGTTCCCTTCCGTTTCCGCAGTAAGAAGCGCCGCCCGCTGCCGCCGGTGGCCGAACCGCAGGTACAGCGACGGCAGCACGAACAGGCTGAGCAGCGTGGAGGTAAAAAGGCCGCCGAGGATGACCACGGCCAGCGGGTGCTCGATCTCGTGCCCCGGGCGCGTGCCCAGCACGACGAGCGGGACCAGGGCCAGCCCGGTCGCCAGCGACGTCATCAGGATCGGGGCCAGCCGCTCCCGGGCGCCGCGGAGCACGAGCTCGCGGCCGAACGCCATCCCCTCCTGCTCCTCCAGATGCTGGCAGTGGTTGATCAGCAGGATCCCGTTCCGGGCAGCGATGCCGAACACGGTGAAGAACCCGACCAGCGAGCCCAGCGAGATGATCCCGCCGGCTATCCAGGCGGCCAGCACGCCGCCGACCAGCGCCATCGGCAACGTGAGGAACAGCAGGACGGCGAGCCGCCAGTTGCGGAACGAGGCCTGGAGCAGCAACAGGATGAGCAGGCCGGCGATGATCGCCGACTCGAGCAGCCGGCCCTGCGCCGCCTGCCGCTCCTTGTACTCGCCCAGCAGCTCCACGTGGTACCCGCGGGCCAGCCGCACCGAACCCAGCTTCTGCCTGATCTCGTTGACCACCGAGCCGAGGTCGCGGCCCTCCACGGCCGCCCCCACGTCGAGGTACCTGGAGTCACCCTGCCGGTCGATGGCGTTGGGGTTCGGCTGCAGCGCGACCGTGGCGACCTCGCCCAGCCTGATGTGGCCGCCGGACGGCAGGTCGATCGGCAGGTTCTCGATGTCGGAGAAGCTGTGCCTGGTCCGCTCCGGGCTCCAGACCACCACGTCGTAGGCCTTCCCGGCGCGGAAGATGTCCCCGACCTCCTCGCCGGCCACCAGCGTCGCCGCGTCCCGGCGCACGTCACCCGGCTTGAGGCCGTACTTCTCCGCCTTGGCCAGGTTGACGGTCACGTCCGCCTGCGGCACGTCCGACGAGATGTCGCGGTGCGCGTCGATCACGCCAGGCACGGACTTCACCAGGTTGAGGATCTGGTCGGATTTCGCCCGCAGTGTCTTCAGGTCCTCGCCGTAGGTGCGCACCACGATGGGCTCCTTGCCGCCGGTGAGCACCTCGGAGATCCGCTCGTCCAGGTAGGTCTGGACCTCCCGGAACAGGCCCGGGTATCCGAGGGTGACGGCGTGGATCCGGTCCAGGGCCTCCGTGTAATTCGCGTTCGGCGCCAGGCTGACCCAGATCTCCCCGAGGTTGACCCCGGCGACCTCCTCGCCGAGCAGCGCTTGGCCAATGTGCGCGCCGGCGCTCTGCACGCCAGGGATGGCGAGCAGCTCCTTGCTGATCCTGGTGGTGGACCGCTCCATCTCGGCGGATGACGTGCCGGGCGGCGAGACCCAGTGGATGAGGAAGTCGTGCTCCTTGAAGGCGGGGAAGAGCGACTGGCCGAGCTGCGGGTACACCGCGATGCCGAGGACGGTCAGCGCGGCGACCGTGGCGTACGCCGCGACCGGCCGGATGATGATCCGGGACAGCCCCGCGGTGTAGCCCTTCTGCAGCCAGCTCACCAGCGGCGACTTGCGGCGCTCGATCTTCGCGCCGCGCAGCATCAGCAGGGCCAGCGCGGGGGTGACGGTGAGCGCGACCAGCATCGAGGCGCCGATCGCGAGCGTGTAGGACAGGGCGAGCGGCCGGAAGAACGCCCCGGTCAGCCCGGCCAGCAGGAAGACGGGCACCGACGCCGCGACGATGATGAGCGTGGCGTAGACGATCGGGCTGCGTACCTCGAGGCAGGCGCTCAGGATCACCTCGCTGGTGGAGCGGCCGCCGCCGGCCAGCCGTTCCTCGCGCAGCCGTCTGGTGATGTTCTCCACGTCGATGATCGCGTCGTCGACCACCGCGCCGAGCGCGATCACCAGGCCGGCCAGCGTCATGGTGTTGATGGTTGCGCCGAGCCAGTAGAGCACGAGCATCGTGGCCACCAGCGAGAGCGGGATGGTGAGCAGGCTGATCAGCGCCATCCGCCATTCGAACAGGAACAGCGCGAGGATGACCACGACCAGGATGAACCCGATCACCAGCGCCTGGGTGAGGTTGGAGATCGCCAGCTTGACGAAGTTGGCCTGCTGGAACACCTTGGTGTCGAACGTGATCCCGGGCAGCCCCGGCTCGAGCTGCCGGATCGCGTCCTCGACCCCCGCCGTCAGCTGCAGGCTGTTCGCCCAGGGGAGCTTCTCCACCACCAGCAGCAGCCCGGGCTGGCCGTCGATGACCGCGTCGCCGATCAGCGGCTGGTGATCCTCCGCCACCTTCGCCACGTCACCGAGCCGCACCGAGCCGGTGACGGGCACCTTAGCCAGGTCGGCCGGGGTGATGATCGGCAGCACGTTGCGGATCCCGATCCGCTGGTTCGGCGTCTCGATCGTGCCCCCGGTGCCGATCACCGCGCCGGTAGAGAACTTGAGCAGGCCGGAGTCCACCGCGTCGGACGTGGCCTCCATCACTCTCTCCAGCGAGACCTGCCGCGCCTGCATCTTGGTCGGCTCCGCCTGCACCGTCATGAGCTGGAGCCGCTCGTTCCAGATGGCCACGTTGGCCACCCCGGGCACGCGAAGCAGCCGGGCCCTGATCGTCCAGTACGCCGTCATCGACATCTCGATGAGCGAGTGATTCTTCGACGTCATGCCGATCTGCATGGCGCGGCCGGTGGCGGAGACCGGCGCCAGCATGACCGGCGGTGCCGCCCAGGTGGGCAGGCTGGGCGACACCGTCGCGATGCGCTCCTGCACGAGCTGGCGCGCCCGCATCAGGTCGGTGCCCGGCTTGAACAGCAGCTCGATCGAGGACAGCTGCGGAACTGACTTGGACCGCATGTCGTCCAGGCCCTGGATGCCGTTCAGCCCGGCCTCCAGCGGCACGGTGACGAGCTGCTCGACGTCGGAGGTGGACAGGCCCACGCAGGCGGTCTGGATGACTACCCGGGGCGGGGCGAACTCGGGGAAGACGTCGACGTGCATCTGCGGCAGCGAGGTGATGCCCAGGATCATCAGGCCGGCGGCGGCCGCGACGATCAGGTAGCGGAACTTCAGGCTCGAGCTGATGACCGCCCGCATGAGGGTCCACCGGGGCTCGGCTGGCTCCGGGGGGGACGAACCTCCCGCGCCCCCCCGAGGCTCGGATCCGTTCATTCTTCCCCGCTGATGTCGTACTCGGTGCCCAGCAGCTCGGCCGCGCCCACCGTCACCACCGGAGTGCCGGCGGCCGGCCCGGCGGACAGCTGCGCGATCTCGCCGTCGATCTCAGTGACCGTGACCGGCTTGCGTTCGTAGGTCCTGGCCGCGGTGTTCACGTAGGTCCAGGTCGAGCCGTCGGTGTCATAGACCACGGCCGCGTACGGGATGACCTCGTGCGCCGGCTGACCCGCCGCCCTCGTCTGCCGAACGGGCTGGGTTACTATGCCCAGCCGCTGGATCGCGTGCTCCGTGAGCTGGAGTTGCGGAATCTGCGAGCCGGCCACCGGCTTGATCAGGGCCGGCGGTGTCTCGGCCGGGGTGGCGGTGGCGCAGCCGGCCAGGATCGCCGCGGCGCCGATGACCAGCCCGGCCACGGACAGGTGCTTCGGTGACATCGGGCCTTCCTTACGGTCGTTCGGTGTGGGCGGTCCGCCTGACCCGGACGCGGTACCGGCGTCCGGCAGGCTGGGGTATCGAGTGGCTGCTGCCCTGGCTCACCGCGGTGCGGTCCGGGCGGGGCAGCAGCAGCGCGGGCAGCAGGAACCCCTGGACGAGGAGCAGGGTTACCAGCCCGCCGAGCATCGTCACGGCCAGCGGGTGCAGGAGTTCCAGGCCCGGGCCGGAGCTCATGACCGCGGCCGGCACCAGGATGGCCGCCGTGGCCAGCACCGTCTGCAGGACCGCCACGGTGCGGTCGCGGGCCGCTTCCACCCCGGAGTCGATGCGGCGGCCGAGCAGGACGCAGGCGCGCAGCGCGAGCGCCATGACGGCGAACAGTCCTGTAAGCGACGCGATGTTCGAGATTCCGCCTGCCAGTGGCGCGGTGAGCACTCCGCCCACGGCGGACAGCGGCAGCGAGGCCAGCATGAGCCCGGCGCGCCGCCAGCTGGCCACCGCGGCCTGCAGCAGCAGGAAGATGCCGACCAGCGCGACCGCGCCATAGGCGAGCCCGCGGGTCGCGTCGGAGCTACGGATCGTGGCGCCGCCGAACACCTCCGCGTGGTACTCGTACGGCATCGGCATCCGCGCGATCTGGGCGCGCACGGCCGCAGCCACCTCGGACGGGTCGCCGGTGACCCCGGCGGCCACCTCCACGCTGCGGAGCACGTCGTCGTGGACGATGGCCGCGGGCTCGGCGCGGACGGCGAGGCTGGCGACGTCCTTGAGGGCCACCGTGCCGCCGCCCGGCGTGTCGATCAGCATGTTCCCGAGCTCGGTCAGGTCGCTGCGCGTCTGCGGCGCGCCCCAGACCACTACGTCGAAGATCTTCGACTGCTCGTAGAGGTTGCCCACGATCAGGCCCGAAGTGAGCGTGGTCGCGTCCCGGCGGATGTCGCCGGGCCTCAGGCCGTACCGCTGCGCGGCCGCGAGGTTGACCTTAACGGTCACGGTCGGCTGTTGCGGTATCGGTCGCACCACGGGGTGCGCCACGCCGGACACGTGGGTGAGCATGGCCCGCACGTCGCCCGCCTTCTGCTGGAGCACGTTCAGGTCGGCGCCGTAGACGCGGACCACGAGGTCGTCGCGCTGTTCGGCCGTCACCTGGCCGATGCGGTCACCGGAGTAGGTGACCAGGTCGGTCCGCAGGCCCGGGTAGCCGTGCATCACCGTAGTAATCGCCGCCTTGGTCCTGGCGTAGTCGGCCCGGTCGTCGAGCGTGATCCAGACCTCGGCGGAGTTGACGTTGGTGAGCTGGTCCGAACCGATGGCCCGCCCGACGTGCGTGCCGACACTCCTGACCCCGGGCAGGGTCTGCAGCTCGTTTCCGGCCGCCGCGGTAATGCGGTCCATCTCGATCAGTGAGGTGCCCGGGAGCGCCTGGACGTGCAGCAGCAGGTTGCGGTCCTGCAGCGTCGGGAGCAGGGAGCTGTTCCCGGTGGCCTGGGGGATGATCGCGAGGAGCGCGAGCACGAGCACGCCGGCCAGCGCCCACGCGCGGCCCGGCCGCCCGATCGCGGCGAACCCGCGGTCGAAGAGCCGCCGCGTCCCCCGGGTCAGCGGGCCCGGCCTGCGCTCGCCCTGCCGCCCATGGGGGCCACGGAGCAGCAGCACGCCCAGTGTCGGCGTCAGCAGGAACGACACGACCATCGAGGAGAGCACGGCGAGAGCGAAGGCAAGCACGAGCGGGCTGCTGAACGCGGTTACCACTGAACCAAGGAACAGGAACGGCACGGTGCCGAGCAGTATGGCCAAGGTGGCGAACACCAGCGGCCCGCGCACGGCGGAGAACGCCGCCTTGACAGGTGCCTCGCCTTCGGCCGTGATGCCGCGGGCCGCGTTGATGTCGGTGATGACGTCGTCGACCACGATGGCGACGGCCGCGGCCAGCCCGAGCAGCGTGATCGTGGTGAAGGTGGTGCCCTGCAGGTACAGCACGAAGGCCGCCGTGGTGAGCGAGACCGGCAGCACGATCGCGCCGATCAGCGCCGCCCGCCACGAGGCGAAGATGGCGAGCAGCACCGCGATCAGCAGCATGAAGCCGATCAGCGCGGCCCAGCCGGCGTTCCGCAGCGCGGTCTCGACGAAGCTGGCCGGACGGTACCCCTGGGTGTCGACGGCGATGCCCTTCAGGCCCGGGGCCATGTCCGCCATCGCGGCCTCGACGTCCCTGGTGACCTTCAGGGTGTCCGCGCCGGGGAACTTCTCGATGACCAGGAACAGGCTGGGCTGCCCGTCCGGGACCGCGTCGCCGATCAGCGGCTGGTGGTCCTCGATCACGTTGGCCACCTCGCCCAGCCGCAGCTTGCCGGAGTCCTGGACCGGCACGGCGGCCAGCTGCTGCGGCGTCGCTATCGGAGAGATGTGCTGGACGGACAGGCGCTGGTTGGCTGACTCGAAGAAGCCACCGGTACCCGGCGTCGACGCCTCCACGAACGTCAGCGGCGAGACCCACAGCGCGTTGCCCGCGGTCTCGATGAGCTGGGTGAGCGTCACGTGCTCGGCGCGCAGCTTCTTCGGGTCTACCTGGACCTGGAGTTGCCGGTCCCGCTGGCCGTAGATGGCCACGTTCGCGACACCGGGCACGCCCATCAGCCGCGGCTTGATCTTCCACCGCGCGAGCACCGACATGTCGATCGGGGACACCGACGAGGACGACAGCCTGATCATGGCGATCCGGCCCGCCGCGGCCGTCGGCTGGATCATGATCGGCGGGCTGCCCACGTTGGGCAGCGCATGCGCCTGGGTCAGCCGCTCCTGGACCTGCTGCCGCGCGGCGTACAGGTCGGTGCCTGGCTGGAACGTCAGGTCGATCACGGACAGGCCGGGCATCGACGACGAGTGGATGCGATCCAGCCAGGGCACGCCGTTGAGCAGGTCCTGCTCGAGTCCCAGCGTGATCAGCTGCTCCACCTCGGCGGCCGACAGGCCCAATGCCTCGGTTTGGATCTCCACCGAAGGCGGCATGAACTCCGGGTAGACGTCGACAGGAGCGGAGCGCAGCTGGGCGATCCCGATGACCGTCAGCCCGATGGCCAGCGCCACCACCAGCCGCCCGAACCTGAGGCCCGAACCGATGATCCAGTCCATAGACGGAGACCTCCCTCACCGGTCGCCCGCAGTGATCGCCCCGTGGTGATCGCACTGCGACGAACGCTAAGCGCGCCGGCATCGGAGGGTCATCAGCGCACGGTTTAGTGCCGTCCGGCCTCCGTCTCAACCCCTGGTTTGACTCACCCCCCTAACCAGCGCCAGGCCCCGCGCCCCGCGCCCCCGCGCCTGCGGCCGGTCGATCACCCCTCTTTGTCTGCGGTTTCGGGCGTGATAGCACCCGAAACCGCAGACAAATCCACCTCGGCTTCCGCCTCCGCCCGCGCTTCCGCCTCGG
>Ga0207700_10001296_pt1 | contig 14215 bp, 10 predicted proteins | sample LARL82metaG_FD_184348 | JGI IMG/M metagenome (GOLD analysis project Ga0207700, IMG submission 184348) | Corn, switchgrass and miscanthus rhizosphere microbial communities from Kellogg Biological Station, Michigan, USA - LAR L8-2 metaG... | ecosystem: Host-associated > Plants > Roots >...
TTCTTCCGCGAGTTGAATCATCACATCGGCAATGTCGACGCCCACCACCTCACCCGGGAAGACTCTTTGGGCCAGGCGCCGTGAAGCCCACCCTGTGCCGCAGCCCAAATCAAGAACGCGATCACCCGGCTGCAGGTTCATGCGAGCAAAAGTCTGCTCCGCGGCGTCGGAGTGCTCGATCTCCTGCTTTTCACAGCCTTCGCGATTGGCAAATTCGTTATAGGCTTTCCTGATAATTTCTTCGACAGGAGTTGAAGAGACCCGGCCAGCGGGAGAACTCATGGCGCCTCCTAAAAGAAAAAGAAGAAGTTATTGTTTGCCCGGTCGGGAGAGCCCAGAACCGCTTTGCGGCCCTGGGACGCGGCCTCAGGGCTGGCGAAGGGCGGTCATGGGATGAACGCGAGCAGCGCGGGCCGCGGGAATGTAGCTTGCACAGAAACCGGCCAGGCACAGCACGCCCGCTCCCGTAGCGATGGTGAGTGGATCCAGCGCGCTCAAGCCGTATAGCTGGGCAGAAAGCAATTGGGTAGTTGCGCCTGCGGCGGCAACGCCGGCGGCGATCCCAAGAACAATGATCAAAGCGGTTTCCTTCATGATCATAAGAATGACCGCACTTTTATCGGCGCCCAGGGCCATGCGAATTCCGATTTCGCCGATACGGCGGGACACGCCATAGGACAGGACACCATACAGTCCGATCACCGCCAGCGATAACGCAATCGCCCCGAAGACACTGCAAAGCTGAGCGATCATGCGCGGCTGAGAATTGAATTGATCAATCAGATCGGGGATCGTCGCCGACCTGGTGATAGAGAGGTTGGGGTTCATCGCCGCAACGGCCTTACGGACCGGATTGACCAGCATTTCCGGATCACCGGCGCTGCGAACTTCAAAATAGATGGAAGCCGGAGTCCCGCCGATGCCCTGGCTCACCGGAATATAAAATCGCGGTGCTACACTGGTGCGCAAAGTATGGTCATGCACATTGGCGGCAATGCCGACAATCTCCATCACGATTTTCTTGTTTTCCCAATAAGTATCTGAAACATGCCTGCCAATTGGGTTCATGCTGTGGAAATAATGCTGGGCAAAGGCTTCATTAATGATGCAAACCAAAGCCGAATTTCCATTGTCCTGCAGGCCGAATTCGCGACCCGCAAGCAAGGGAATGCCAAGGCTCTTGAAATATCCCGGTCCCGTCTCATCGAAGTCTGCGGCTTTGTCGGCTTCGTGTTGCGGTATATAGCCTTCCACTTCAATGGGATCATTGCGTTCCGAACCGGTGAACAAGCCGTTGGCCGAGTAGGTGAGCTCCGTGACGCCGGGCAGCGCCTTGATGCGATCAGCCACATCCTGGTAAACGCCATTGAGAAGCTCCGGTTTATAGCCGGCGGAAAGGCCATCGACCTTCATCAGCAGGAGGTTCTTCTTGGAATATCCGATATTGACCGCCTGCAGATTCCAAAGGGTACGCAAGAACAGGCCCGCGCCAATCAGCAGCAGCAGTGATAAGGCCACTTGCGCGGCTACCAGCATCTTGGCGAAACCGAACCTCGATCCGGCGCCGCTAATGCCGCGCCCTGCTGACTTCAGACTTTCTTTAATGTCGATGCGGGTGCTGTATATGGCAGGAGCCAGCCCGAAAAGAAGTCCGGTGAAGAAAACGACTGCCAGGGTAAAGGCGAAGACATGCAGGTCGAGCGGAGTTAAAAGCTGAAGCGGGTCCTTAGGATCGGAAAGGAGAGTGACAAGAAGCCGCGATCCAGCAATGCCAATCAATAATCCCGCCAAGCCGCTGAACGCTGATAAAAGAAGGCTTTCCGTAAGAAATTGCTGGATCAGACGCGTTCTGGAAGCGCCTATCGAGAGGCGGACGCCGATCTCGCGTTGCCGCGCGCTAGCCCGGGCCAGCAGCAGATTGGCTACGTTGGCGCATGCAATCAAAAGAACCAGACCGGCCACGATAAGGAGCACCATCAGTTCGCGGGAAAAATCGTCCCGACCGCGAAACGCGCCGTTGCCGGCAAATTGGACGACCAGATACTGATTCATGGCGTCTTTTCTGGTATCAGGAGAGAGCGCCACCGGATAACCCGCATCCAGAAGATTGTGGAACACGACGCTGACCTCCGTCTGCGCCCGCTCCTTGGAAACGCCGGGATTCAGCCTTCCGAACGCATGCAGCCACATCACTTTCGTCAGGTCTTTATTGGAATCATCCTGCAGCCAGTTGCGGTTTGGCTTTACCAGCGGCTCCATCATGAGAGGGACCCACATATCCGGATATTGCCCGCTGGTCTCACCATGGAAATTTTTAGGCGCCACGCCAATGACCGTAAGGGTAGTGCCATAAAGTTCAATATGCGTGCCTATCACGGAAGGGCTTCCGCCAAAGCGATGCTGCCAATAGTCGTAGCTGACAACGGCATAGGGATCTGAAGCTGGGCCTGATGCATCCCTGGCGTTAAAAAGGCGACCCAGGACCGGATTCAGTCCAAACACGGAAAAATATTCTTCACTGACCAGGCGGCCGCGCACATCTTCCTGCGGAGTGCCGGCAATTCGGACCGGCCAGCGGTTCAGCAGCGCTTCCGCCGCACAGATGGCCGACATGCTCTTGAGCTGTCCGCGTAATTGCGTGAATTCCTGGTAACTGAGGGCGCTTCGTTGGCCCGTCTGGATTCCCACCAGCACGCCGCCGAAATTCGGATCCGTCACCATGACAAGCTGTTCCGGATGCGGCACCGGCAATGCCTGGAACAAAGCTGCGTTGATCACATTGAAAATAGCGACGTTTGCTCCAATGCCTAATCCCAGCGATGAAACCACAATCAGGGTGAACAATGGAGTGCGGATAAATTGACGTAGGCCGTATCGGATGTCTTTTATGAGGCTTTCGATGGAAGCGCGTAATTTCATTCTCTTTCCTTTCGAAATCAAGCAGCTACCCTCAAGGAGGGGCCCTCGGCACTCACAATAGTATAACTCCCTATATCCACGGCAATCGATCGCATGAGAATATCAATGGAAACCACCAACTTACGGTTTTTCTTGATCTTAAGCAGAGTTCCTACAACTCCGGCCAAGGGCCCCTCGCCCACCATTACCTTCTCGCCTTCGCGGATAAAGGCGCACTGACTAGCCTTGGCTTCTGACCGGATGATCTTTTGCAGAGCTTCAATTTCCTGCTCCAAGATCGGGCATGGTTTTCCCCCGAAGGCCACAATCCGGCGTACTCCGGCAGTCGCAATCGCCAAGCCGGTATTGTCTTGTGAAAGCCGGAAAAAGACATAGCCCGGGAACAAAGGCGATTCACTGACTCTTACCCGCCCCAGCGAAGATCTTTTGCGGGAATAAGTAGGAGTAAAACTTTCATAACCTTTGGCGGACAGCGCGGCCACCACCCGTATTTCCATGTTGGGCGCAACTTGCAACGCATACCATGAAGACATCTTGAGGTTCGTCATTTCTCAGCACCAAGCAGCGAAGCAACAGCGGGTGTTATGCTTCGCGGTTAAAAGGTTCATCCATCACGCAGCAGCCGATTGGCTTATGGCCGGCCAGCTCTTGATTGCATCCACCATCTCCCGCATATGTTCTGTTTGCATTCTGCGTTTTTCCGCGGCCGGCGCATATTCCAGGTCTAAAGTCAAAAGCCTGGAGGCGTGAGCTAGAAATGTCCTAAAGTTGTCTACAGACAAACCCTTGCCCAGGAAGTAAGGAATGAACCAGAAATCAAAGGACCATTGCGGAAGCCACAAGGATTCTTTGATCTCAAGAAACATCCGCTCAATATGGTCCATGGCTTCAGGGCTGGACATGGTGGCATGTTCCCAGACGAACCCTTCGCCGGAGATGGCGTATTTTTCTTTTTCGCGAAAGATCGGCGTCCCGGGCTCGCAGTACCAGATCTGGGAACGATAGAAATCGGGCTTGTTTTCGCGGATGAAATCAATGGTCTGCTGGACGGTTGCATCGGTTTCGCCGGGGAACCCGGTGATAAACGAACCGAATGTAACAATGCCATGCTCTTTCAGCCGTTTGATTCCCTCGGCGTACCGCTCCACCGAAGCGGCTTTATTCATGTTCTTGAGGATGGCGGGAGAGCCGGACTCGATTCCCAGAAACACGCCTTTGCAGCCGCTTTCCGCCATCAACTCGAACGCCTCTTCGTCTGAGTTGCTGCAACGGAAATAGGAAAACCAGTTGAAATGAAACTTGCAGTCGATCATCATCCTGCATAGTTCCTTGAACCTGGGCAGAGGGACATTGAACGTGTCATCGATGAAGACCACGTTACGGATATTTCCAGCTGTCCGGATAGATTCAAGCTCGCGGCGTACCGTCTCCACTCCTGCCAGTGAGAGCTTGCCGGCGCGCGTGGGGTAATTGCAAAAGGAGCACTTGAATGCGCAACTTCTGGCGGTGCGCATTTGTAGGGTCATTCCAAGCGGCATTTCCCGCGCAAACTGGCTCCAGTCGATGTCTGTTTCATCGAGTGAGTTGGTTTCCGGCAGCAGTGGCGAAGTGGCCACGCGGCCGCCGGAAATATACGCGAGATTGGGTATGCCCGCGGGGTCCCTGTTTTCTTTCAGGCAGCGCACCAGGGCGGCCAGGGTGGCCTCGCCCTGAGAGTCGACCACGTAATAGTCCGCTTTGATATCGTTCAGCACATCCACCAGCTCGCTGTCAGAATAATTGCGCAGATGATTGCCGATGAGCGGACCGCCTACCACGATTTTTACCCGGGGATTGCGCGCCCTGATAAACTGCACGATTTCGTTCACGGGAAAATTCAATACATAGAATGTGGTGGTGATAGCAACGCACAGCGGGTCCTTCCGCAAGAGCAATTCGAACTCTTCTTTCTCGTTCTGGAAGAGATTGATGTAATTTGCCGTCAGACCGTGGCGCCGGAGGAAGTTGGAGAGGTACACTGCCGCCAGGTTGGGGATTTCGCCGGAGACGAACCCTTGCCTTGCTGATGCGCCTTTCTGGACAGCCGCGGCATCCACCACGTGGTTAAGCAGTTCCACGTAGTTAGAGGGCCCATGATCCAGATCTATAAAACTGAACTTAAGATCACGATAGGCCTCTGATCCTTTGCCATAACGTTCGATTAGATTGACATATCTGTCAAAAGGAATGTCGTTATAACCAACTACGATGCAATCTATAGATTCCATAAATGTATGTTTAAAGATAATTGAAAGCTTCAGGAGCGCCAGGGAAACCTTGGCCAGGACAGGGCAGGCTGTCGCCATTGTCCGTTATCGAGACATGCTGGCAGGAAGAATTCCGCCAACCTCAGCCGATCCTATCTCAAGCGCGCGGAAGCGCGCAATCCAGTGGTTTACAGGTTGGAACACTTTTCAACAGTAATTTTTTCTTCCGAGTAAATTTGTGATGAGCCTGACAGTGAATCGCGGCAGATGACGCGCCTGCCGCTTGGAATTTCAGCCCAGTGTATCAATTCCTTCTTCATCCATTTATAAAGCGTCGTTCTACTTACTTCGATGAACCGTGAAGCTTGGTGGACAGTAATCATTTCCTTCTCGGCCACGCATTTTGGACAGAAGTGTCTTGCCATCTTTCCTCCAGCTGAAATATAGAAGTTGCTCATTCCGAGCAATCATTTGTCGGGAAGAATGAATGCTTCAGCCGCCCCTTAACGAAACAGGATGAGGCCTGTATGCGATTAGGATGGCTTAAGTTCGAATTTTCAAAATAAAGTCGCACCAAAATGGAATTTGAGAGTGGATGAACAATTTTTCACCTACAAGGCAGATATGTCATATAGGAAGAACGATCACAGTAAAGATTTCAACGCTTCTCATAAAGAGCGGGTGCTGAGGCCGTTATCAACAGCGGGTATTAATTTTCCCTGTTAACCTCCGTTGCCAAATTCCCTGTTCATTTTTGGACGCTATCATCACGAGTAACCACTAAGTACCGTGAAATGATGTTGATGGGCACCAGATAGTGCGAAGTCTCAGGCGAAATTCATCAAAATTCCTTGTAAATTTCCCTGTTCATGGGAATTTGCCGCAGAGACGGGTTCGCAGGAGACTGCGTCCTCCGCCAGACAGCCTGCCCAGCAGAGAATTATTCCGTGGTCGCCCACCAAATACCCGCTTTCACGAGGCTGTGGCTGGAACTCTCCTATATATTATTGGAACCATGGCTGCATTCCCCATAGATCAGGTTCGCGCTGCTTTTCCTGCGCTACAAGATGACTTCATTTTCTTTGATAACGCTGCTGGCGCGCAGTCGCCCAAGGCGGTATTGGACGCAGTCGCGGACCATCTCCTTCATCGCAATGTGCAGCGCGGCGGACGATACCGGCAGTCGCAAGAGGTGGATGCAACGATTGCCCGGGCGCGGGAGAGCGTGGCCCTGCTGGTCAATGCACGCCATCCCGACGAAATCTCCTTTGGCATGAACGCCACTTCTTTCATGCGGCTCATCAGCATCGCCATTGGGCAATCATTGCAGGAGCGGCGTGAAATCATCGTTACGGATCTTGACCACGAGGCCAACATTGCCGTCTGGCTGGCGCTGGAGCGCGAAGGCGCAAAGATCATCTGGTGGAATTTCGGCGAAGATGGCCGGCTTCATCCCGAAGACCTGGAGAAGCTACTCTCGCCGCGAACAAGGATCGTGGCCTGCACGCTTGCCTCGAATGCTATTGGGTCGGTTCTCGATGTAGCGGAAGTTTCCCGGCGGGCACATGCCGCGGGCGCTGAAGTATTCATTGACGCGGTGCATTACGGCCCACACGGCCCGCTTGACGTGCAGGCATTCAATTGCGATTACCTGGTTTGTTCCGGCTACAAAATCTTTTCGCCGCACATGGGTTTTCTCTGGGGACGTCGGGAAACTCTCAATGCGCTGCCGACTTTCCGCGAAGACTTTGTTCCGGACACCACGCCGGCAAAGTTAGAAATTGGCACCTATATCTACGAAAACGTGGCGGGAATGGATGCGGCAGTGCGATATTTGGAAGAGCTGGGACGGCTCGTGAATCCTGCCGCAACGTCGCGGCGCGATGCGCTGGCTGCGGGCATGGAATCCATCCGCAACTATGAATCCCAGCTTTCCCGCGCAATGCTTGATGCGCTGTGCAACCTAAAGGCTACCATCTACGGTATTACTGCGCGCGATCAAGTCTCACTGCGCACGCCGACATTGTGCTTTAACCTTCCCGGCATTTCACCGGTTAAGGTCACGGAAGCGCTAGCGCAACAGAATATTGGCGTGCGCGATGGCCACATGTATTCGCCCCGCCTGATGAAACGGCTAGGGCTGACCAAAGAAAGCGGCGCAGTCAGGGCGTCTCTGGTGCACTACAACACCATGGAAGAAGTGCACAAATTTCAAAGCGCTCTGGCAGCCATAGCCAAGTCCCATGACTGATCCCGTGCGTTCCCCTTCCCTAGCAGCATCCACGGCGGGCGAGCAACTTGCGCCTGAAGCCGAGGGCCTTCATCGCCGTCTGAAGCAGCGGCAACTCACCATGATGGCCATCGGCGGCGCAATTGGCGTGGGCCTTTTTCTGGGAAGCAGTGTGACGATCCGCCTTGCTGGGCCGGGTGTGATCTTGTCATATCTTCTCGGCGCCGGCATCGCTCTGATCATGTCTTACGTGCTGACGGAGATGGCGGTTGTTCATCCCGTGGCCGGAGCGTTTGGCGTTTATGCGGAAAAGTATCTGAATCCCTGGGCCGGATTTTCTATCCGTGCGACATATGGAGTGGCGCAGATCATCGCCATTGGCGCTGAGGTCACCGCTGCCGCTATTTATATTTCTTTCTGGTTTCCGCACGTGCCGCAATGGATTTGGGTTGTGCTGGTTTCAGCCGCGCTGGTGGCGCTCAATTCCATGCAGGTAAACCGGCTGGGTGAGTTCGAATACTGGTTCGCCATGATCAAAGTGGCTGCCATTCTCGCTTTCATCATTGTGGGGCTGGGACTGATTTTTGGCGTTGGCACGGGGCATGCGCTTGGTCTGGCCAATCTCACCCGCCATGGAGGCTTTCTTCCCTCCGGCTGGAAAGGTGTCTGGCTCTCGCTGACGATCACCGTAACAAGCTATATGGGCGTGGAAATAATTGCCGTTACTGCGGGCGAAGCCGAGCACCCGGAAGTGACGATTCCGCGCGCCATGCGAAACATCGTTTATCGCCTCATCTTTTTCTACGTGCTCGCCATTTCCATCATGGTGACGATGGTCCCTTGGAACCAGACTGGCAGTTCGTCCACTCTTTCCGGCAGTCCTTTCGTTACGGCGTTTGCCGCGGCACATGTGCCGTTTGCCGCAGCCATCATGAACTTTGTGGTGCTCACGGCGGCGCTTTCCAGCGTGAACACCAATCTCTATCTTTCCACGCGGATGCTCTTCTCGCTGGGCCGGGGCGGCTATGCGCCGGCATGGATGGGCAGGGTCAGCGCCAACGGCGTGCCGCACTTGGCTCTGCTGGCCTCCACCGCCGGGATCATCGCAGCCATTCTGCTGGCCATTCGCGCGCCGAAGAATGCTTTTCTCATACTTTATGGGACGGCAGTGGCGGGGATGTTGTTTGTCTGGCTGGTGATTCTCGCCACCCATCTGCGATTTCGCAGGACTATCCCGCGCGAACGGCTTTTAACTTTGCCCATGCGTCTTCCGGCGCATCCGTTTTTCACGGTTGTGAACATCGTGTTGCTTTTGGGAATATCAGTGACAACCTTTTTTGTCGACGGCTTGCAATGGTCGATTCCGGCATTTTTGGTTTTTCTGGGGCTGATCTCGCTGGTCTACCTGCGCAGCCGGCGGCGTACAGCAGAGTAAACATGGAGGAACCGATCAATGCCCGCGGTCGCCAATGAAGTTTACTCTTCGCTCCGTGAACAATTCCAAGGCGATCTGCTGCTTCCGGACGATGCCGCCTATGAAACATCTCGCGAGATATGGAACGGTATGTTCGATGATCGCAGGCCGGGGCTGATCGCCCGCTGCGCCGACGTCAGTGACGTTCAAAGCGCGATTCGCGCGGCTTCTTCGGCAGGTCTTCTGACGGCTGTCCGCTGCGGCGGGCACAGCCTTGCCGGATTCAGCACCTGCGATGGCGGCATGGTAATTGACCTCTCGCGCATGCGCCAAGTCACTGTCAATCCTGAAGCACGCCGCGCGCGGTTTGCAGGAGGCTGTCTGCTGGGATCGGTTGATACGGCAACGCAGAAAGCCAGCCTTGTTTTTCCATCCGGCGTAGTCTCTCATACTGGTGCGGGCGGGCTGGTCCTGGGCGGCGGCACCGGATGGCTCACGCGCAGATTCGGATTGTCCTGTGACAACGTAGAAGCGTTTACGCTGGTCACCGCAGACGGTTCCATCCTGCGCGCCGATGCAGCGCACAATGCCGATTTATTCTGGGCCCTGCGCGGAGGCGGCGGCAACTTCGGCGTAGTTACGGAATTTGACGTCAAGCTGCATCCTCTCAGTTCTCTGTTACTGGCGGAAGGGCTGTGCCCGGAATCCAACATTCGCCGGCTTCTGGAATTCTGGCGCGATTTCATGGCGGAAGCTCCGCTGGATTTGAAATGGAACATCAATCTACGTCTTGCCGCGCACAAAGAGAATGTGCCGGTTGAACTGCGTGGGCGTCCAGTGGCCAGCAACTCTTTGATTTGGACAGGCGATCCCGCTACCGGGAGCAAGTATCTGGAACGCGCGCTTTCCCTGTGTAGCCCGGATTCTGTGAGTAGCAATGTCGTATCGTTCCTCAGTCTACAGACCATGGCTGATTCTGACTTTCCGCATGGCCGGCGCTATTACACCAAGTCGGGTTATTTCACTTATCTTGATGACGCAAGTATGGATCTCATGATGGAAGCAGTCGCAGAAATTCCTTCACCCGACACCATGATTGAGCTTGCCTACCTAGGTGGTGTGGCGGCGCAGGTCGCTGCCCATGAGACTTCATTTGGCGATCGCGGCGCGCCTTTCGTACTCACTCTTCTGGCAAACTGGTCGGAAGCATCCGCTGACGCCGATAATATTTCCTGGGTTCGCGGATTGTTCAACAAACTTCGGTCGGCGATGAAACCCGGCGTCTACGTGAATTTTATGAGCGGCGACGAGCAGGACCGCGTTCCTGAAGCCTATAGAGAACGATGGGAGCGCATGGTCGCGGTCAAATCCCACTACGATCCGAGCAATTTCTTTCGGATGAACCAGAACGTCCAGCCTCGCAACACGGCGGCAAAAAAAGCTTAGGTGCAATGGCGACGGCCAAGTTCAACGAACAACAATTCGCAAGCCCTCCCTTTCGCTGAATTTCACCTTTCTCATCCGCTATATAGCGCATCTACAAACAGAAGAGAGTGAGTTTACAATTAAGTTCCAGGCTGCACTGCGAGGTTTTTGCCGTGAACAAGATTTCCCTCAAAGTGAATGGCAAGTTGCACACCGTAGAGCTGGAACCTGAAACGCCGTTGCTCTTCGTTCTGAGTGATGAGATTGGGCTGCGCGGCCCCAAGTTCGGATGCGGAATGGCCCAGTGCGGAGCCTGCACCGTGATTCTGCGCAGTCAGGTGGTTCGATCCTGTGTGATGCCATTGAGCGCCGTTGGCCAGGATGAGATTACTACGCTCGAAGGACTCGGCACGCCAGAGAAGCCGCACCCCATCCAACAAACGTTCATCGACGAAGGGGCCGCTCAATGCGGATTTTGCCTGAGTGGCGTCATTCTCACGGCCAAAGCCGTGCTGGACCAGAAACCGGAAGCCTCTGATCAGGAAATCGGCGAAGCACTTGGCGGCGTTCTGTGCCGTTGCTTTGTCCATCAGCGCATGCTGCGCGCGATCCGAAAATATGCCGACGCGAGGAAAGCATGACCGTCTCTCGCCGTAACTTCCTGAAGGCTTCGGGCGCGCTGGTTGTAAGTTTCAGTGCGGCATCGCTGGCCAGGCCGTTCGCTTTTGTGCAGGGCCCGTTCGATACGCATCCTTCCCACATTGATCCCAAGAAGCTTGATTCGTGGATAGCAGTCTCAGCCGACGGCACGGTCACAGCGTACACAGGAAAATGCGATTTTGGCCAAGGCATGTTCACTGTCCAGACACAACTGGTGGCGGAAGAACTCTGCGTACCTCTCAACTGCGTCAAGTTGGTCCAGTGCGATACGTCTGTGGCCCCGGACCAAGGAACAACATCCGGCAGCCAGTCTACGCCAACGAATTTCAACTCAGATAATCTTGCGCAAGCCGCGGCAACGGCGCGGGAAGCGCTCATCAACATGGCGGCCAAACAGTGGAACGAGCCGGAAGATCAACTCACAGTGACCGATGGCGTGATTACGGGAAAAAGCGGGCGTAAGACCACATATGCGGAGCTGATTGGAAGCAAACGATTCGACCTTCCATTGAGCGCGACGGCCAAACGGCGATCGCCCGCGCAATGGACGGTCCTGGGAAAACCGGTCCGCGCGCTTGAGACTGCAGCCCTCATGACGGGCCAATTTGAATTTGTCCATAACGTGCGGGTTCCCGGCATGCTGCACGGCCGGGTGGTGAGGCCGCCCGAGGTTGGGGCTACGGTTGCAAGCGTGGATGAGGTGTCAATAAAACAAATCCCTGAATTTGTGAAGGTTGTGGTGCGCAATAACTTCGTAGGCGTAGTCGCGGAAAAGCAGTGGCAGGCCGTGCAAGCGGCGCGCCAACTCAAGGTGAAATGGAACCCAGGGCCTGGCCTTCCGCCACAAAAGACGTTTTTTGAGAGCTTGCGCAAACAGCCTTCACAGGACACGTTGCTGGTTGATTCGGAAAACGTCGAGCAACAGCTCGCAACAGCGCGCACGGTTGTTCACGCAACCTACGTTTACCCTTACCAGATGCACGGATCACTCGGCACATCCTGTGCCGTGGCCGACGTTAAGCCCGATCATACCACTGTGTGGTCCGCGACGCAGTCGGTCTATCCAACGCGAAGCATTGTGGCAAAACTCTTGGGGCTGCCGCTTGAAAGTATGCGCGTAGTCTATGTAAGAGGCTCGGGATGTTACGGTCTCAACGGCGCCGATGCCGTTTCGATTGACGCCGCGCTCTTGTCGCAGGCAACCGGTAAACCGGTCCGCGTCCAACTTTCGCGCCAGGATGAAATGGCGTGGGAGAACTTCGGCGCTGCTTGCGTCATTGAGCAGCGCGCCGGCATCGATGAGAAGCAAACCATCGTCGCTTGGGATTGCGAAACCTGGTCAACCTCAAAAGGCGGCAGGCCCGGCTATGATCGCCCGGGAAACGTCATTAGCGGCGTGTTGCTAGGCAATGCGCCGGAAGAAGTAAAGCCGCGTCCCGCGGCAGAGCCGCGCAATGAACTTCGCAACCGCAGCAACCTGGCTCCTTCTTACATTGCCGGATGCGTGAATGGCACGTGTCGCGGCGCTGGAACTGTCCGGAGTGAGCGTGTCCTTGCTCATACGGTCGCATCGCCATTTTTTACCGGGCCCCTACGCTCGCCTTTGCGTATCCAGAACACGTTCGCTCACGAATGCTTTATGGACGAACTCAGCGCTCGCGTGAAGGCAGATCCGGTCGCCTTCAGGTTGCAGCATCTCAGTGACACGCGGGTCATCGACGTCCTGAAAGCGGCAGCACGGGCTGCACATTGGGAAGAGCGTCCCTCGCCCAAATCCAACCTTTCTCATAGCGGAACGGTTACAGGGCGCGGAATCGCGTGCGTGGCCTATGAGGGTAATAATGGCTACACGGCGCTCATCGCGGAAGTCAGCGTGGACCTCGATAGCGGCCGCATCACACCAAAAAGTTTTACTGTAGCAGTGGATTGCGGTCCCATTTCAAATCCCGACGGGCTGCGCAACCAGACTGAGGGCGGCATTCTGCAAGGTATGAGCCGCGCCCTGGTGGAAGAAGTCACGTGGAATGACAAACGAGTCACTTCCATTGATTGGGAAGGCTACAACAGTCTTTACCTTGATCTCGAATTGCCTCGCATCGATATAACTTTGATCAATCGGCCCGATGTACCTGCGACTGGCGCGGGCGAGACTGCGATCACGGTCGTCCCGGCAGCAATTGGCAACGCAATCTTTGATGCTACAGGCATCCGGTTGCGTGAAGTGCCGTTCACTGCTGAGCGCTTCCGCGCTGCACTGCAGGCTGCGGACGTGAGGTCAAATCAATGACCTTGCAGAAAAGCTTTTTGACGGCGATGATCACGATTGCGGCGTGTAGCCTGATTATGCATTGGGCACTCCCAGCCATCGCATGGAGCACGCAACGCCCGAACGCTGAACAGGCCAGCCCGAAGGCAATGCGCGACGATGCGCATGCGGCATCCGCCTTCGAGTCAATAGTTCCGGTGCTCCGCCATCCTAGGTGCATGAATTGCCATTCCAATGGAGACTTTCCCCGGCAGGGAGATGATCTGCACCGGCACACCATGAACGTCCGGCGCGGCCTTAATGGACAGGGTGTTGCCGGTATGAGATGCGGCACGTGTCATCAGGACCATAATCTTGCGGGAGAGCACATGCCGCCCGGAGCGCCCAATTGGCACCTGCCATCGGCTCGCGAGCCAATGATCTGGGAAGGTCTGAACGACCGGCAACTCTGTGAGCTGTTCAAAGATCCTACGCGCAATGGACATCGCACCGTGGATGGAATTGTGCGGCATATGAATACCCCGCTGGTGCTATGGGGCTGGCATCCCGGTGAAGGACGCACTCCCATTCCGATGCCTGAGAACGAGTTTCTGGCAAAAGTAAAAGAGTGGGCGTCCCACGGAGCAGGCTGTCCCTAAGTCGACATCCGTAAAAATTATCCGTGGTCCATATCCACCTTCGCCATCCTTAAAGCAAACGCCTTAGCGCCTCGTTCGCCGCGTTTCTCTTCGTGCTATTCTGAATTTTCCATCATGCGTACTTTCCTTCTCATCCTCTGCTTGTTGGTCCTTGTGCCGGTTATGGCATTGTTTTTTATGTCCACTACACCGGTAGTAACGCTGCCGCCTTCGCTTACGGCACTGGGGCAGTCCACGCCAATTACCCTCAACGTCAGCGATCCTCATGGCATTCGCAATGCCGTGGCCACAGTGGAGCAGAACGGCTCCAGCTATAAAGTGTGGGAGATGGAGCAGCCTTCACGCCGTTTGCGCTGGAAAGGCGGAGTCGCGGATGGAGTCTACACGTTCAATGCCGGGGCAAAAAGCACTCCGCAG
>Ga0207700_10001297_pt1 | contig 14209 bp, 14 predicted proteins | sample LARL82metaG_FD_184348 | JGI IMG/M metagenome (GOLD analysis project Ga0207700, IMG submission 184348) | Corn, switchgrass and miscanthus rhizosphere microbial communities from Kellogg Biological Station, Michigan, USA - LAR L8-2 metaG... | ecosystem: Host-associated > Plants > Roots >...
AGCGCATCCATGTGCTCGCCGGCAGAGGCATCTGATTCGCCGTCATAGATCAGGATGTCGACGGATTTGGCCGTGCGCAGAAAAGGCAAGGCATCATGAACTGCACGCGCCGCCTCACGTGCAGGTCGCCAGGCGATGACGACTCGCGTCAGTGGCATGACAAGCGACGCCGTCTCGGGAACGACCAGCACCGGGCGTCCGGCTTGCAGCAACAGCGAGGCGATTTCGTGCGGTTGCCCTTGCTCATCGGCTTTCCCCAAGCCCGCCCGCGACACAACCACGATATCGGAATAGAGCGCTTCGAGCGCTGCTACCTTCCAGGCACTGGTATAGAGCGCCTCCACAACGCGCACCTCCCGATGGCCATTGTGCTCGGCTTTCAGGCGCGTCCGGGCCTTATCGGCAAGCTTTGCGGCCGCGGCGCGGAATCGGTCGTGAAACTTGTTTATGTCGGGATCCGGGATGAACCCCAAGGCATCGTAAAGCGGTTCCGGGAGCTCGACGATCTGCAAAGGCGACAAACACGCGCCAAAGTATCGAGCCAGGGAAAGCGACACCTCCAAGACGTGCTCGTCGCCACCGCCACCCATCATGGGCACCGCAATGTCCTTCAACATGACCAGCCTCCCACCGAATAGCCGAGAAATTAACCGCGCCACCAATCGCTCAAAGCTCCATAAGCCCCTGCTGAAGCGAATGTCACCAGTAGCAATGCACCAGCGGAAATGATCAGCCCGATACACAAAGCCACACCATCGCGCTCAAGGAGTCCGAGCGACAGCACCGAAATAGCTGTACCGGGTACCACATGACCAAGAGGGATGGGCAAAGTGATGATCAACGCCAAGACCAGACAAACCAGACCGACCGGAAGCGACACCCATCTTCCAGCGAGCCACCTTCCTCGCGGCCTCACGAATCGCTCAAGGCGACGCAACAATGGAATGGCGTGCTCGATCAACTTCTCGAAGGCAACGGCGCCAAGAGGTCGACGAGCAAGAATGCGCGGCAACCAGGCATGCCGACGGCCGACGGCGAGTTGAGCGGCGACGATCATCATCGATGCGCCGAATGGCACCGACAGACCGGGAACAGGAACGGGCAACGCCATCGGAAGCGAGAGCAGAAGAAGCATCCCTCCTATGGAACGTTCCCCCAGCAACTCCAGCATGTCGCCGACAAGAATCTTGTCGTGAGCCATGGTCAGGGCACGCCGCTCCAAGAGGTCTGACAGACACTCTGGAGCCACTTGAGGTGAAGTCCGAGCACGCTCGTGCATTTTGTGCCTACCGATGCAAGAAGGCGCGAGGGAAATCCGATGCTCCCGCAGCCCGATGCTTTTCCCATAAGCGGTCAAACACGAGCTTGTGGTCAGCATCGAACAGTCGTGTTGATATGGATCAATTAGGTGCAGTGATGGCTACGCGACCATCAACGGCGATCATGCCGCGGACGAATCCGTAGGCTAGTTTCACGAGGCACTCGGGAAAATTTTCTACTGGGTGTTTGGCGCGCATATCGCCGCCTCGTCATGGCATCACTTCATGCTTCGCGACAATGCGTTGCGCAGAATGTTTTGAGACAGCATTGCAGCGCACCACCGACACGCGTGGTTGCATCGGCCAGCAAGACACCTTGGCGTCAAAAAACGTTCCGATTGATTCAGGTCAAGTCGGCCAACCGGTCGCGGAAGGCTAATGATCATTGGCAGCACGGTACAAACCTGAGGCGCTGGGAGAAGCATTTATGCTCGAATTCACCGTCAATATCGACACCCGCGAGATCGATTCAACGCTGATTCGATTCGCCTTTGGTTTGGCTCGCCAATATGACGCCCATCTCACCGGTCTTCAGATCGTCGCGCTGGATACGACGTCGCTGGTGCTTCCCGATGCCTTGATCGCCCTCGATGAAGAGGAACACGACGCCAACGGACGGCGCGACTGGTGGCGCGAACTCTGCCGAGGACACGGTGTTGATGGAAGCTGGGAAGTCGTTCGCGACTATTACCAAAATGCCATCGCACGACAGGCCAGCTTGTCCGACCTGATGATCGGCCGCCTGTCCGCCAAAGACACCTTCCCCCTGTTGGGCCTCAATCCATTGAGCCGGTCCCTGTTCGAAGGAGGCATTCCCATGCTGCTGGTGCCCGAGGCCTGGGCAAGTCATCCTGGCGTGCAGAAGGTGGCGATCGCGTGGAACGGCTCGGTGGAGGCCGCGCGCGCGGTCAAGACGGCGCTGCCGCTGCTGCGCAAAGCGGAGAAAATTACGGTCCTGGATGGAGAGGACGTGTCGGATACCGGCAAGCATCGCGCCTCCCTGCCACTGCGGGAATGGCTGGAACGCCAGCATCTCCCGGTGCAATGGCAATCGATCGATGCGGTTCAAGGGGATGGAAAGGCGATCCACGAACAGGCGAAGGCCATGGGGGCCGACTTGCTTGTCATGGGAGCGTGGGGACATTCGCGCATGAGCGAATGGATATTGGGCGGCATCACCCGCTATATGCTTCAGCACAGTGACGTCCCTCTGCTGCTGGCCCACTGAGCATGCAATCCATGGCGATGGAAGCAGAGTGCCGTCGTGAATGTCATTGATCCGCCGTCTGTCAGCGGTCTTAGTCAGGCCGAAGCCGAGGCAAGACGGGATCGCTACGGTCCCAATACCCTGCCCGGCAGCAAACCGAAATCGCTATGGCTGATTGCACGCGATGTGTTGATCGAGCCGATGTTCTTGATGCTGCTTGTCGCGGGCGGCCTCTATCTGGCGCTCGGCGATCTTGCCGAAGCGATATTCCTGTTGATGTCGGTGCTGGTGATCATTGGCATCACGCTGGTGCAGGAGCGCAAGACGCAACGGGCACTGGAAGCGTTGCGCGACCTGTCGGCACCACAGGCCCGCGTCATTCGCAATGGACATGAAACACGCATCCCTTCCGCGGAAGTGGTCGTGGACGATGTGCTCTCGCTGCGCGAGGGCGATCGCATCGCGGCCGACGCCACGGTGTTCGGCGGTCACCTGGAGGCGGATGAGTCCTTGCTGACAGGCGAGTCCGTGCCCGTTCGCAAGGTTCCCCATCCTGGCGACAGCAGCGTCTTTGCCGGGACCGTAGTGACCAAAGGCCGAGGCATGGCACGGGTCACTGCAATAGCCACCGCCACAGCGCTTGGCCGCATCGGGCAGGCCCTGAGTTCGACAATAGAAGTAACCTCCGGGCTCCAGCACGCTTCACGACGCCTGGTACGCCGTTTTGCGGTGGCCGCCATGCTCTGTGCGATCAGTCTCTGGCTGATGAACTGGCTGTGGGACCGGCATAGCCTGGTGGATAGCTTGTTGTCGGGCATCGCACTGGCCATGGCGATATTGCCGGAGGAATTTCCCGTCATCCTGACCGTGTTCCTTGCCTTGGGTGCGTGGCGCATCGCCAGGCAAAAGGTGCTCACACGCCGAATCTCGGCCGTCGAAGCCTTGGGCGCGATCACCGTTCTTGCGGTGGACAAGACCGGCACATTGACGCAGAACCGGATGCGTGTGGCCGAGCTGTACGCCGATCGACATAGCTTTCGCGCCGATGAGGTGGCCCTTCCGCCTGAATTTCACGCACTGCTACGTTTCGCGCTGCTGGCGACCCCTGCCGATTCCGCCGATCCGATGGAACAGGCCATCCGCCTGTTCGGTGCAAACCGGCTCGAAGCGGCGGCGTATTCACCGACGAAGGCTACGCCGGTGAAAGAGTACGGGCTGGATCCAGAGCTTCTCGCCATGACACGGGCATTCCAGGAAGCGCCGGACGAACCGTATCTGCTTGGCGCCAAGGGTGCGCCGGAAGCGATCATCGAGCTTTGCGGCCTCACGGCCACCGAGCAGACCACACTGAGCAGCCAGGTGCATGCCATGGCGGAACGCGGCTTGCGGGTGATTGGCGTCGCGGCAGCAGCCTGGGGCGATGACGACTGGCCGGCAACCCAGCGTGGCTTCCGCTACCGCTTTATCGGGCTGGTCGGCCTGATCGATCCACCCAGACCCGAGGCCGCCGCGGCTATCGCCGAATGCCACACCGCAGGCATCAGGATCATCATGATGACCGGCGATCATCAAGCCACCGCGCGGGCCGTCGCCACTCAGGTGGGACTGAGCCTTGCGCCAAAGGTGATCACCGGCGCGGAAATGGAAGCGCTGACCGACGAACAGCTCGGTGAACGGTTGCGCCATATCGACGTCTGCGCGCGTGTGCAGCCGACCCAGAAACTGCGCTTGGTGAAAACCCTGCAGCAACAGGGCGAAGTTGTCGGTATGACCGGCGATGGCGTCAACGATGCTCCCGCGCTCAAAGCAGCGAATGTCGGTGTCGCCATGGGCGAGCGCGGTACCGACGTAGCACGCGAGGCGGCGGCATTGGTGCTGCTCGACGACAACTTCGCCAGCCTGGTAGTGGCGATCCGCCAGGGACGGAGGATCTACGACAACATCACCAAGGCGACCCGCTTCGTGGTGGCAGTGCATATCCCCATCGTTGCGCTCGCCCTGGTGCCCAGCCTGTTGCATTGGCCGATTCTTCTGATGCCGGTACAGATCGTTCTGCTCGAGCTGTTGATCGACCCGGCCTGCTCTATCGTCTTCGAATCGGCAAAGGCTTCACCGGCGATCATGCGACGGCCGCCGCGACCCATCGGCGAGTCTCCATTTCGCGGTATCAATCTCGGCTACGGCATTGCTCAGGGCATTGGCCTTGCCGCGGTCCTGCTACTTGGCTACGCATTCGCACTGGGGCGCGGCATCGGTGTCGAGCAGGGACGTGCCGCGGTTTTCATCGGCCTGATCGTGGCCGTGTTCCTGTTGACGCTCGCCAACCATGATCTCGGCCATGCCCTGTGGCGAGGAAGGTTGGCGGACAACCCCTGGCTGCTGCGCATGCTCGGCGGGGTCGGTCTGATGCTGGCCGGCATCATGAGTATCCCTGCATTGCGTACCATGCTGGGCTTTGGCTCACCTGACGCGATCACGTTGATCTTCGGGCTGTCCATACTCGCGGGTTGCGTCATCTGGCTCGAGGCTGTGCGCTATCTGACGCGCCATACACCGCTGGCCATCATCGAGTGATGATGGCGGCACCGGCATCATCGCGTTGACGTGGATCAAGATCGCTGGAGGGGTTTGCCGGTTTCATGGGAGCGGACCCGGGGCTGATAGCGCCGGGGTAGACACCGCTACCTGGGAGACAGTGTATGAAAGTGCTCTTGCCCGTGGATGGAAGTGCCATCAACACCCGTGCGGCCCGATACCTGGTGAAGCATTGGCCTGAAGGCGCGCAGGTAACCCTGCTCCATGTGGATGTGCCGCTGAGCGAGAACATCGCCGGCTATGTAGACGCGCAGAGCTTGGCCAAGTTCCACACCGACCGGGGCAATGCGGCCTTGAAGCCGGCGCGGCGCGTCCTGACAGAAGCGGGCCATATTCACGACGAAAAGCTGCTCGTCGGCGACCCTGGCATCGAAATCATCGACATGGCCAAGCGAGGCAAGTACGACCTCATCGTCATGGGTTCGCATGGCCGCGGAGTATTGAAGAGCCTTTTCCTGGGCTCGGTTGTGGTCAAGGTGCTTGCAAACTCCACGGTGCCGGTCCTGGTGATCCGCTGAAAGGAGGCGCCGTGCTCCACCACGTGGTGGTTCCCCTCGACGGCACAGAGACTTCGCTGGAGGCGCTGGACGCGGCGACTCCCCTTGCCCGTGCTCTGCATTTGAATCATCCAGATCACTTCTGTAGCGGCATGGCGTTCATGTGGAACAGCCCCCACCCATGGCCGTCTAGGTCGACGAAGCTATGCATGTACATGAAGCCGTAATCTTCCGGCTCGTCGTAGATCGAGCCGCCCGCGGCAGGCGCTTTGGCAACGAGACCATCGACCTCATCACGACTCTCGCAACTGAGGTTGAGCAAAACTTCGACGGCTTTGCTCGTATCGCAGATGGCTCTGGGCGTGAAATCACGAAACCTGGCGTGCGTAAGCAACATGACAAAAATCATGTCGCTTACAACGATGCACGCGGCAGCATCATCGGTGAACTGCGGGTTTTTGCGAAAAACCGAGCGCACTGAAGAAGGCAACCGACCTCGGGAGATCGGCGACCGGAAGATTGATGAATACTTGCTTGCCCACGGTTCTTTCCCATGTGCCGATGGTTGTGTTGATATCCGCTGCAACCCCAGCGCTGGAGTCAAGCGGCGGCGTAGCCCTCGCACCGGGATAGTCGCAGAAGGTCGCTGACACGCGAGGATGCTCCCAACGCCAAACCGCCTCGGTATCAGTGACTATGCATGCCCGCAGGCGTCCCGTCGGACCAATTTGCGACCCCGACCAAGAACACGAGAATGGGTGGCAAACCTTTCATCTGGGGTTGCTGGTCCGGATAGAAGAACCAATAAGGGCTGGACATAACCGGCGAGCCCTCTGCGCCGGAGCCCCAATCCTTACCGTCTTTGACCAGGGTGTCGAACATGAGATGAGGCATGTTGTGGTCCCCTTCGTCGGTCAGATACGACGATTTCGACAGCATGTAATCCATGGCGCCGCTTTCGAGGTCCGGCAATTGCTTATTCTTGTACGCGGCGTGGAGCGCCGACAGCATCTCCGCCTTGGAGCGACCAGCCATCGCCATCTTGGCGCGTAGATAAAAGATCGGCACTATCGAACGTGCAGCCTGGGGGTTCAGACAATCGGCAGCCCTCACTTTCGGGTTCCAGAATTCGGGCCAGTCAAACGGCCCTCCCCAACTTCTGCCCACCACGCAGACAAACCCGTTCTTGCCTTCGACCGCTTTCTCGTAGCCCTCGCGCCCCAGAACCAGGATCGTAGCGTCACGCGAAAGGGACTCCGGCGCCGCGCTACGCGCCAATGCGATTTCGGCTTCCCGGTTCGCCATGAGGTATTGGTCAACCGGGGCCATCTTCGGATAAGACGGCGCCACACCAGGTTTCTGCGTATCCTGCGACACCGCTTGCTGCGATGCCCCTAACATAGCAAGCAGTACAAGACTCATGATTCCGATGGCGCGCTTCGCTTTTTTCATGGGATTCCTCCTGACAACGGGTTGTTTTCAGTCAGCCCGTGATAGGCGCTGATTGGCTGCTTTCACGATGTCGACGAACGGCCGAGCCGGAATTCGACAAGTCATCGGAAAAAATCTAGCTGTGCCCGCATCGAGCAGGGATTGACTCGAGCGGCGATAGCCAAATTGCCTTCGGAGGGGTCGACCTTTGAATTCGCTGGCCTGCACAGCCCTTTGCGCAGGTCCGGCGGATGACTGGTCGGGCATCACGAGGAAAGAGCCTCTTCGGCGGCCGCGCGTGCGTGAATGGCGGTGGTATCGAACAGCGGGATCTCCGAGTCTTGCTGATTGACCAGAAGCGATATCTCCGTGCACCCAAGAATGATGGCCTGTGCGCCTTGAGACGCAAGCGTCCGCATAATTCGTCGATACTCGCTGCGAGACTCCGGATTGACGACCCCCAGGCACAGTTCTTCGTAAATGATGCGGTGCACAGTCTCGCGATCTTCTGAATCGGGAACGATGACTTGAAGGCCGTGACGCTCGCTCAATCGGTCGCGGTAGAACGCCTGCTCCATGGTAAACCGCGTACCGAGTAAGCCCACGGTTGAATGGCCCGCCCGTTTAATTTCGGTGGCCGTTGGATCGGCGATGTGGAGCAGCGGGATGGCGACGGCTGCCTCGATGCTGGAGGCCACCTTGTGCATTGTATTTGTGCACAGAACCAAAAAAGCCGCGCCTGCCGCTTCAAGAGAGCGAGCAGCATCGGCCAGGATGGCTCCGGCTGCCTCCCAGTTCTCGGCATGCTGATGACGCTCGATCTCGTGGAAGTCGACGCTGTAGAGAACGATCTTCGCCGAATGCAGGCCGCCCAAACGCTCTTTGATGGTCTCGTTGATTTGACGGTAATAGGGAACGGTCGACTCCCAACTCATGCCGCCGATTAGGCCAATAGTCTTCACGAACGCTCCTGTGCGAGAACTGGTAACGCTCAACTACCTGGCAGACCGATCCGTATCGGTTTGCACATCTTCAGCTTCGCGGAATTCGGACGCTCCATTCAGTCGCTCCGCTCGATGTTGTTCAATCTTGGTCGGCTTGTACCTGCGGAGCAAACCACCACTTGGATCGCCCCGCACCAAACCTCATCGTGTCGTCATTCATCGGCTCGGTCCGTGTATAGGTTCAACTTTCCGGAATGGTTGCAGCAGCGAATGGTGCGAGCACCGCCCAACCAAGGTTCGCATAAAGGTTGCGGCCGTCTCCTGTCGCGACTAGAAGCTGCGGATTCACAGGAGATTTTCTCGCAGTTCCAAGAGCGACCATCACCGCGACACCCAATCCTTTCCGCCTGTGATCCTGCGCAGTCTCGATTCGATCATAAATGAAGGCATCTGCAGTTTCTGCCGCACAACCGCTTGCGGCTAGATCGCCATCCGGAGCGATGACGCAAGCCCGGGTGACAGGCCCGTCCTGATGAAGCTCCATCCTGTACCCATTCGGCAGAGGCTTTGTATCGAGGGTTGTCACTGCCGCCATCATAAAATAGTTCGCCGGCTGAACCTCCCAGCGAGCTGGCAGTGCACTTCGCAACTCCTCGTCTGAGCCGCACAGCTTCAAGTAATGCCGTGGAGCCGTAATGTCGTGTGCGATTGCGCGCAGCCCATCGCATAGCTGTGGGAATACCCAGCGTTTCGCTTCCTTTTCCGAGTGGGTATCTACCCGGAAACCTCCACGATCGTGAACAGGGGGCGGGGAGCTCCGAGCGATGGAATGCGCTGCTTGCCAGGCGAAAACGAGCTTTGGATCGACGTAGGATAGGGTCATGGCTGCTCGTATGTGGTGCTCAGATGGGGGCGCATTTTCCGGCGACTACACCTGCCGTGCCTGTCTCGGCCGCGACGTCTCCGTGACTTTCAACTAAAGCATTGCCCTGTCTCAGGAGCTAAGACGACAGCTATAGGGCAGAACGAAAGGAAGGCTTGGGCAAACCACGGAAAGACGATCGTTCCGCGTATCTATCCCAGTTCATGACTGCGTCTCGGCATGCCCGCATCTACCTCGAATGATGTCCGCTTTGGTCGAAAGCGGTCGCTCACTTACGCGTTGCGAACAGGCGCTTCTAATATGCCCGCGATCGTTGCCTCATCGCAGAATTTTCCAAGATCGTCGTGCCGTCTTGCCCATGGAGGAATTCGCCGACAAACGCTCGACCAATATCGTCCTGATCAATCGTCCCAAACGATCCCGGAACGAAACGCCCCAGCAAAGCAAGAAACCCAGGGGTGTGCGCATTACCCGCAGTGATGCCGGGGCGAAAAATGGCTAAACGTTTAAATCCGAGACTCCGCACGGCATCTTCTTTTTCCCCCATGATGCGGGCATAACGAATCCAGCTCTTAGCGCTACTCCCGGCTGCCGAAAGAAGCCCGAAGCGTTCGATCCCCGCCGCCAGGCAGCCACGTGCAAACGCGCCGACCAAGCCAATTTCCAGTTTCTTGATGTCCTCCTCGCTCCATTGCTGACTTCCTTTACCGATGCCGATACATGATGCGGCATATAACGGTTCGCCCTGCACGCTGCAGGTCCTGGCAAGTTCGGCGATCTCACCGGAAAAATTTGCCGCACTGGTATCCATGATCACTTGGCGCAGACGCGTGTCGTCCGCAAGAGGAATCGTCCGGCGATTGACCATCACCACTTCCGTGCACGAGCTAGCAGCGAGCAAAGCCCGAACCAGTCCGGACCCAACTTGCCCGGTACCACCGATGACCAAGACGCGAAAACTCATGCTATGTCTCGTGTTCGTTGTAGATCATGTCCGTCATGACGACGCGATCTCCCTGGAAAGGGTATTCAAAGAGTATGCGTGATGTCCGCATCGGGTCGGAAGCGAACCTTTCCAGCATGCCGACAAGACCCATTCGACGGCATCCCAGGCCTTCGCGGATAGGCTGATCAACACCAGCAACTGGGCCAGCCCTTTCCGGAAATAGTGTTCAGTCAGACCCGGACCAGCTCACGCTGCGCCCGTTGTTCTTGCACGCCCCCTTTTCAGAGTTTCTCCCTTAAGCTCGATGGATGCGAGCGAGGGTGAGCAAGGGGAATGCAGGCGCCGTGTGGCTCGCCGCCTGCATCGGATGACTTCGAACAAAAGGGGAAACAGATGAGCCGATGCCAGAGCAAGGGCCGACTGGCCTTGATGGTCGCGACAATGATGTACGCGCTGACAGGGTGTGCATCGGTGGGGCGGGATGTCGACACCCTCGCTACTGGCGATCAGCGAGCCCCCAGCGACCAGCGCGTTCCCGGCCAACAGCATCCGAGCAGCGTACGCGGCGCCGTCGCTGGGCACCTGGATGGCTGGCCCGAGGCGGTGCTGCTGCCTGAGGGCGTGCAGATCGATGGCTACCGATGCTCGAACCGGTACTGCACGATTTGGTTCGGCTTGATGGACCTCGACCAGGTGATGGCGCTCAAGCGCAACTACGTCAAGCTACTCAAGGACAGCGAAAAATGGGAGCAACTCGGCACACCGGGCAATGCCTATGAGCATGAAGCCTTCCGTTACACGGGCGCCATGCCGTCCGGATGCGGGTATACCTTGGAAATACGCCAGGGGGCCATCCCCAACGATTACTACCGCCGCTACCGTGTATTCGCTTCGCTGACCTGGTAGTCGGGCGACGCGGGCAAATACCCTGGATGGCATTGGACGCTACCCGCTATGCTCGGCCTGTCCGGCGCGGGGGCGCCGATCATCGGGGAAGCGACACCATGACGATACGATCCAAGAGACCGTTGGCCGGGTTTGGCTGGCTGACGCAGGGCATCGGCGTGAGCTACCGTCATCCAAAGCCGTTGCTCGGAGGGGCGGCCTTCCTGGTGCTGGCGTGTTTATTGCCGTCGCTGATCACGATGCCGATGCAATTCCACGCGATAAGCGCTGGCACACCGCTGAGCCCGGCCACCTTCGGCTGGATCATGGCCGGGTCCATGCTGCTCAGTCTGCTGACCGTGCCGCTCTACGCGGGCTACCTGCAGATGGTCGATGCGGCCGAGCGCGGACTGCCGGCCCACGCAGGCGATATTTTCAAGCCCTATCGGCAAGGCGAAGCATGGCGCCTGGTCGGCTACGGACTGGCGATGATTGTGGTCTACGTCGCCATGTTCGGAATCGTCATCGCCGCAGCGGGAGGCGGCATCGCCAGCTGGTACATGCAAGCGCTGAGCGCGCAGGCCAACCACCTGCCGCCACCGGCGTTGCCCAGCGGCTTGGGGATCGCCATGGCACTGTTCATGGTGCTCGGCCTTTTGATGATGGGTTTCTATGCGATCAGCCTTGGCCAGATCGCGCTGCGCCGCCGCAACGTGTTCGGCGCCATCGGCGACGGCATGATCGGCGCGTTGAAGAACGTGCTCCCGCTGCTGGTGTTTGCACTGAGCGCCGCCCTGGCCTGGGTTGTCGTGGCCATCGCCTTTCTGATCGTCGCCGCTCTGCTCTCCCTGCTAGGCGCGCTCATCAGCCCATGGGTGGTGCTCGTGGTGATCGTTCCGCTTTATATCGCCCTGTTTCTGATGGTGTTCGCCGTGATGTTCGGAGTGATGTACTACCTGTGGCGCGATGTGTGTGGCGACGACATCGCGACCGGCATGGATCCGGCTATCGCCGCCTGACCTGATTCATCCATTCCGACGCGAAGGCGGCCACGGCCGCCTTCGCTATTTGGGGTGTAGCGGTTATTCCCCTGCCCCATGCGCCAGTCGAAACGTCGGCGATTTCGTGAGTCTGCTTACACCCGCAGCGCACCCGGCCAAACGACGTGAGGTTCCCCACTCTCGCGTCGACATTGCCGAGGTCGCCATCGAAGACCGCAGCGCAAAACCCGCACCGCATACCAATACGCACAGCGCATTCTTTGTTATGGTGCACCCTCGAAAGTGCGACCGCGTCCTGCGGGATATCGTTCGCAAGCAACACCATCAGTACGTGACGCTCGATCTGGCTCAGCGGCCTCGTCATCAGCAGCCATGCTCGCCATGACGTCGGCAAATCCTCTTGGAGATTGTGATTCTCATGATTGATATCACACGCCGCACCTTCGTCATCTCGAGTATGGGATTGTTTGGCTCCTGCCTTCTGCCGCGTGCCGTGTGGGGCGCTACGGCCGAGGGGATGGCCGGAAAACCAACCGGGCCGCTGGCGCACAGCGGGACGGCCATGGCGCCGCGCGAGCAATGGCTGTTCGATTTCGGTTGGCGGTTCTCGCTTGGCGACGGCAACGATCCCACCAAGGATTTCGGCTACGGTTTCGGCCAGAGCGATTTTGCGAAGACGGGCACGTTCAAGATCGCCACGGCCGACTTCAACGATGCCGGCTGGCGCCCGCTGAACCTGCCGCACGACTGGGCGGTCGAGCTCCCGTTCGTTCACGACGACAAGGGGGACGAAGACAACCGCATGCTCTCGCATGGCTATAAACCGCTCGGGCGACGCTACCCGGCCACCAGCATCGGCTGGTACCGGCGCACGTTCGAGATTCCCGAGAGCGATCGCGGACGCCGCATCTGGATCGAGTTCGACGGCGCGATGCGCGACCTCATGCTGTTCGTCAACGGCTGCTTCATCGGCCGCCACGACGATGGCTACACCCCGTTCCGTTTCGACCTCACCGACTTCCTGCACGTCGGCGGCAAGAATCACATCGCCTTGCGCGTCGACGCCAGTTTCGGCGATGGCTGGTTTTACGAAGGCGCCGGCATCTATCGCCACGTCTGGTTGACCAAGATGGATCCGGTCCACCTGGGCAACTGGGAAACCGTGGTGCGCACTACCGTCAAGGGCGATGCGGCCGCGCTGGACCTTGCCACGATCGTCCAGAACGAGAACGAGCACCCGGTGAATGCCTCGCTCGAATGGACCGTCGTCGATGCCGACGGCCACGTGGTGGCTCAGGCGACATCGCCGGCACAGGCGATTGCACCGAATGCGTCGGCGGACTATCGGGCTACGGCCACCGTCGGCCATCCCGCGCTCTGGTCGCCTGACGAACCGCATCTCTACACGGCCCTCGTCAAAGTCTTGGTCGACGGCAGGTTGCGCGACGCCGAACGGATTCCCTTTGGCATTCGCACGGCGACGTTCGATCCCGATCGCGGCTTCTTTCTCAATGGCAAGCCGCTCAAGATTCAAGGCACGTGCAACCATCAGGACCACGCCGGGGTGGGCGCCGCCCTGCCCGACCGGCTGCAGGCGTTCCGGGTGTCGGTGCTGCAAGGCATGGGCTGCAACGCGGTGCGTACCTCGCACAACATGCCGACGCCCGAATGGGTAGCGGCATGCGATCGCATGGGCTTGATGATGATGTGCGAAACGCGTCAGATGAGCTCCAACCCCAGCGGCCTGCAGCAGCTCGAAACGATGGTGAAGCGGTATCGCAATTCACCCTCGATCATCCTCTGGTCGATCGGCAACGAGGAGTGGGTGCTGCAAAAAGGCGATATGGCCAAACAAGGCGCCCACATCGCGGCGAGCATGGTCGAGCGCTGCCACGAACTCGACCCCACCCGCGTCGTTTCCGCGGCGGTCAACGGCGACAACGAGCAAGGCGTATCGGACGCGCTCGATATCATCGGCTTCAACTACCACACCGATTTTCCGGACGCCTTCCACAAGAAGCATCCGACCCGTGCCGTGTTCGGATCGGAAACGTCCAGCGCCATCGCTACCCGCGGCGAATACAGCTCCGACCCGGCAAAGAACACCATCAACAGCTATGACGGGGTCGTGTCCTGGGGACAGACGCCGGAGCAATGGTGGACTTTCTACGGCACCCGCGACTGGCTGGCAGGCGGGTTCGCGTGGACCGGCTTCGACTATCGCGGCGAGCCGACACCTTATGGCTGGCCCTCGATCAGCTCGCAATTCGGTATCGCCGATATGTGCGGCTTTCCCAAGGATTATTACTACTACTACAAGGCCTGGTGGGGAAAGACGCCCAGCCTCCATGTGTTTCCGCATTGGAATTGGCAAGGCAAGGAAGGCCAGGAAATTACCGTCTGGGCATACAGCAACCTCGATGAGGTCGAACTGCTGCTCAACGGCAAGAGTCTCGGCATCAAGCCGGTGCCGCATCTGGGGCATGTGCAATGGAAGGTCG